>Ga0302227_10000857_pt1 | contig 23577 bp, 25 predicted proteins | sample II_Palsa_N1_1_FD_193525 | JGI IMG/M metagenome (GOLD analysis project Ga0302227, IMG submission 193525) | Peat permafrost microbial communities from Stordalen Mire near Abisko, Sweden - II_Palsa_N1_1 | ecosystem: Environmental > Terrestrial > Soil > Palsa > Peat permafrost | place: Sweden... | reverse complement strand
TGGAGTACGCCTGGTCACGCGAACAACGCGCAGTTTTGAGTTGACCGAAGAGGGCCGGGCCTTCTATGAACGATGCGAGCGAATCATCGTCGATATTGACGAAGCGGAGGCGGAGGCATCTTCGAAGGGTAACTCGGTCAGAGGCAATCTCCGCATCGGCGCTCCAATGGAGATTGGAAGAAGGCTGATTGGTCCGCTGATCGCTAGATTTTCGGCGACCTACCCTGGCACGAAGGTCCACCTCACGCTGTCCGATTCAGGCTTTGATGTCATCGACGACGCCCTTGATGTCGCTTTGCGCGTTGGGTTGCCGTCGGACACCAGCGTCGTTGCAAAGAAGTTGCAATCGACAAAGCGGATTGTCTGCGCGTCACCTGAGTACTTTGCACGCCACGGCAAGCCGCAGACACCGCACGATTTGAGAATGCATAACTGCATTCGTCTTGTGCGGGGCAGGCGAATCTTGAACGACTGGTTGTTTCAGCAGAACGGCGAGAAATTTACTGTGACTGTGAACGGCACACTTTCCACAACCAGCGGGGAAGTGGTCCACGATTGGGTCCGAACTGGCAACGGGATCGCGCTCAAGGCAACCTGGGACCTGCAGAAAGAGCTGACCAGCGGCGTTATTGTCCAATGTCTCGAAGAGTATTGGTGCGACACAATTGACTTGTTTGCCATCTGCGCCAGCAGACAGAATCTTCCACCGCGTATCCGGGTATTTCTCGATTTCATCGCACGACAGTTACCTGAGATCGTGAAATCGGAAGGATTGATGTAGCCTGACGTGCGGATGTTGAAGTGGTGGAGGCGGTGGGAGTCGAACCGGGAAGACTCTAATGGAATCAATAAGTTACATATTCTAAAAGGCGATGATTTCGCCCATTCCGCTGCTCCCGACGATCCGTGACACAAAATTGACACAAAATGCAGGGAGTTCTCGAACCTCACCGACACCGCAGCACGTATTCCGTAGCTGTGCAAAGCAGACTTCTACGTACGCGCCGGAAGTGAAATTTGGGAAGATCTTTCGACAACAACACAGCAAATCCAGAAAGTAGGCAAGCAAAAAGGTCGCTTTAGGCCTGATAAGATCCTACTTCAATCACCAAAGTTTTCAGCCAGCATGGAACACTCGACCGGAAAGCGTTCGTCAACCCTCGGTATCGACGCGGCGACCGTTGTGTCTATTTCTTTTTAAGCGTTTTCCCCTGTCGATCTTTCAGTTTGCTTTTTTGAGGGTTGCGTTTATCTGACTCAGCTTTCGATTCCGGTGCTACCGGAGCCTTCGAACTACTCGGTTTGATGCTCATCTTCCGTACCTCCAAACTGCTGCGACCGCGATAACGACGATTAGTAGCATTCCACAGATCAGCAACCTGCTTGCCCAGATAAGCAAGATGGCGGTTTCGCCGTTTAGATCCCGGTTTCTTGATGACGCGACAGCGTAATCTGCGATCCTGTCTCCAAAAAACTCAGCTTCAGTCGGCCAGTCCTCATAGTCATTGATTAAGGCCTCTCCATCATTCACAGCCTCCGCAGCTCTCATACGTAAGGCAGCCATGATCAGTACTAAAGCGATGCTCAAGAATAGTCCCAAAACCAAAAGGAGAGGAAACCAAATCTTAAGTTTCGCAGCACTTGATATCACCTCATCAGTCTTTAGAAACAGCGCGACTAGAAATGCTGAGACTATTCCGAGATAGACTTTAGCGCGACCTTCAAGTTCTGTAGCGGTCCGCTCCTCTTCTTCATAGAGTCTTTGGAAGAACTCATATTCGTCCTTCGTCGCTGGATTGGCGCTTGCATCATTCTCTCGCATTAGGTTGTCCTGCCTTTTCCGTGAGGTGAAATCCTACTGGACGCCCTGCGCTCACACAAGTATTCCTTCTGCTGCTTACGAATCTTGTTCGGCCCGAGACCGGGGAGAAGCATCTGTCTTGCGGTAGCGGAACTAAATTGGCAACACAGACTCTGACGTCGGACAGTAAACATCTTTAGGCCTTTGTCGCTGAAGGGTTCTAGTGAGCAGAAGCCCCATTGACCCGTGAGAGCCCATGGGGTTAGATGCGTATCGAAACGGCCCTTATCAAGCAGCCGCCTCATGGCGACTGTTTCCGAAAGGTTATCCCTTTAGGGAGTCGCGGGGCACGGATACGATGCCGACATCGACATCTGAATGACGCCATAGCCAGCCCAATTCAGCTTGTCAGGATGATCGCTCAACCACTTCACCAGCACGCGGACTATCTGGGGCCATGTCACGTCCTTAGGTACGCAATACGAGAGCAGTTTCTGCGCCTTCGGTCCGTACGCCTTGGCCTCAGCAATGCCCCAGATGCTGTCTGCATCCATGGCGCCCTGAACGAATCCCAGGCAGTAGAAACCGGCGGACCACTCTTGGTCAGATAGCGTAGGCTTCACGTCGTCCATGTGGATCGTGGCCTGGCATTTTGTGATGAGCGTACTGCCCGTGACGGAGCTAAGGTTTCGCTGCTGGCTATGAGCGATCAAGGTTGTGAAGAATGCGAACGAGAGAGCGGCAAGGATCTTCATACCCGAAAGTGTAAGGGAGATCGTCGCTTTCGGCGGCTATACTCTTCCGATGTCCTTGAAGAGTTGTATTACATGGCTGGCATCGTTACGGCAGCAACCTCCGTACTTGGACTCATCGGTCTAGTCGTTTACGCCAGGGAAACATGGAAGATGCGGAAGGCGGCGGAGGATCAGGTCGAGAACATGATCAAGCCTTGCGTTCTGTTTATGGAGAACCCTCCGGGAGAGGGTCAGGTCGGCGGCTTCGACGATAAGGGTCTGTTCGTGAGGAATGTTGGAAAGGGACCGGCGATCAATATTCGCTGGCGAACGGTTGGAAACACGAAGTGGATTGAGGGCCCTGCGCTCGATGTGGGAGCCTCTTACGTGTCAACAATACGCTTGGCCAACGTGATTAATAAGGGCGTGATCGAGTGCGTGTTCGAAAGCATTAATGGAGTGGGGTACATGACGCAGACGGGTTTTAGTGGCGAGGCATCGGAACTAGACCTTCGCCATACGTTCAAGAAGCTGGATCACAATCCATAGAAGCGTGCGGGACTTCATTCCTATACCGAGACCGACTTTTGCCGAACGGTTTTGCAGAACCGTTTTAACTGCCCATTTGGATGAGTTAGCTAATATGGACCGGGAGCTACTAATGACCGACGCGATCCAGGCTGATCTCGAACGCGCCCAGCAGATGCATCAGATGATTTCGGATACTTTGGCTGGGAGCTATGACGGTGAACTTCGAAGCACTTTATTTGCCGGCTTCATGTCGGTCTGTCTCTGCCACCACGAAGCAATCTTGTCCTTAGTGAAAAATGATCGACTAACAGCGTCTGCATTAGCTCTGATGCGACCCTTGGTAGAGTCGGGGTGTCGTGGATTGTTTGCCGGTTTTGAGGCAACGCCAGAACAACTGGAGACGATAAGGACCGGTGGCGAACCCTATCTTCCATTCCGTTCCCTAATCGCGCTTTTGGATAAACGCTTCAACACCCGCAAGCTCTTCGGTCAGTACGGCGATATGTGGAAGCTCCTAAACGATTTCACACATACTGGAATAGATCAGCTCTCAAATCGCTTCGACGAGAACGGCACTATAGGGTCTCACCATAGTGAAGGTACTATTTGTGAGTTGATGCGGAGCTCTACATCCACTTTGACACGGGTTGCAATCCCTTTCCTTGGTTCGCTAAAGAGCCAGGATGCCGCGACCTCGATCAATGATGTATATATCGCGCTCTATCCACTACCCACCTCCACTACCGCAGAACCCGCTCAAGAATCATCTTCGCCAGACCAATCGAATCCGCAATAATGTTCACCAGCCTCGGCGATGACGGGTTTATCTCCTGGTCCCGGGCCACCCGTATTCCGACGATGATCGCGGAATCACGATGCTTAGAGATACCAGCACCTAGCTCGCCAATTTCTGGATTAGTCTTGATTCGGGCTCAGTTGAGGAGTCTCACTGATCCACTGGCTGACCAAAACGCGTCTTAGATCGACACTTGTCACTATGGCGTTCTTTATCGTCTTCCTTGTCTCGGGACCGCTCTATCTAGCGACCGCAACCCGCAAAGCACCTGCGGCGCACAGCTCTCCTCCGCCGTATGCTGAGAATGGTGGGCCCACGCACCATAGGCCCCCGGAAGACCCATTACCTTATGCACCTTCTGAACACATAAAGCCTGCGAGTAGTAGCCCGGTCCCGCTAATCTCCCTCGCCACCATGCTTATAAGTTTCATGGGAACCGTCTCGACGATGTACTTCTCATGGCGAACCGATCGGCGCACTGCCCGTGAATCCGATCTCAAGGTCATCCAGATGCAGCAGCAGATTGTAGAGCTACAGACCAAGCTGATCAGTGGGCAGAATGCTGTATCGTCCAGTGATCCGAGTTAAGATCTGTCGCGTCTTCCCATATACGGCATCAAGCCGAGGTGGAAGCGACTAACAAAACAGCGGAGTCATGCTGTGGACCGGGTTGCTGTTCGTAGGAGGCGAAATGCTCAAAGTAATCTTTGCGTGTGCACAACCCGGGGGCGGTCGCAGAACACTAGAATCAAAAGGCAGGGAAAGAGTATGTGGACAGCTTCATTGGGAGGCATCTAAGCGCACTAGTGTCTACTAAGGAGAAAGCTCCGGTGATGACCGAGTGCGAGGTGAAGGTGCGTGGCCGCTGGCTCCCATGCACCCTCTACGAAGCGCTTACAGAACGCGGCGAGATCATGCGTTGCAAATATTGCCACGGCCCCGTGCAGGCACTCAAAGAGTCCAGCACCGGAGCCAGAGCCCACATCGAACATCTTCAAAGACATACTGGCTGCCGGTTCCCAGTTAGCAAGTTCAGTGGAGTCGAATCGGAACATCCCCTCGCATTGAAGTAGGCGAACCGCCGCAGAGATAGATGCTACAGATGAACAATGCTGAGCGTTCTTGTCGTCGCAGTGGACTGACGACAATGTATGGTCCGCCGCGTGACTGCAAGGATTAGTTTGGTCGAGAGACAAGTCTGCGGCAATGTATTCGGCCTTTGGTGGAGCCGCGTGCTCCTGGCCAGGATGAGTTCCGCTGCGCATCTGTCCTAACAAGCCGATCGGTCGTTGAGGCCCTTATCGTCAACAGGTTTCAGATACGCCGTTGTGACTGTTCTTTCGTCCTTGCTGTTCCTATGCAGACCTTGGTGGGAAAGCCGTCGTCGTAGAGCGGGAAAGTGGGAGCGCGTCAGCGCTTCCAAGCCGCAGGCATCTTTTCCGCTCTATTTCATGCCGCTGCGAGACTCGCTACAGGCCTGTAGTCTTCTCCGCTGGAGAGCACGGCCCATGCGATGCGGGCAAGCTTGTTCGCCATGGCGACCACCAGTACGTTGCGTGGGGCTCTGGCTTCGAGTGCGTTCATCCATGCCCCGATCGAGTAGCGATCGCGCTTTATTCGCATCGCGGCAGCGCGTGCTCCGTGAATCAGAATTTTGCGAAGGTAGGTGTTGCCCCGCTTGCTGATGCCCAACAACCTAGCCTTGCCGCCAGTCGAGTACTGCCGCGGCACCAGGCCGAGCCATGCTGCGAAGTCTCGGCCCTTGCGAAACGCAGCGCCGTTGCCTATCGCGGCGACGATGGCCGTAGCAACAACGGGGCCGATGCCCGGGATCTTCCGTATGCGGCAGCACCCCGCATCGTTGGCAGCGATCTGTTCGAGGCTGTCGGTGAGCTCATCAATCTGCTCTTCAACGGCCTTCCACTCCTCATACAGGCGACCGATCAGGTTGCGCATCATCGGCGTCAGCGCGTTTTCCGCGTTCTCGAGAACGTCGGCCATCCCGGCCTTCAGCTTCGCAGGCTTCTGCGCAAACACCATGCCACGTTCCAGCAGGAAAGCTCGGATCTGGTTAATGACGGCTGTGCGTCGCGACACCAGCCGATCACGAATCCGGTGCATCGCCTGCAGATCGAGCTGGTCGTCCGTCTTGATCGGCACGAAGCGCATGTTCTTGCGCTCGACGGCTTCAGCTATGGCTTCGGCGTCAACGAAGTCGTTCTTGTTGGACTTCACAAACGGCTTCACGAACTGCGCTGGAATCAATCGCACGTCGTGGCCCTGTTGCCTAAAAGCTCGTCCGAGGAAATGCGCTCCTGAGCAAGCTTCGAGACCGATCAACGAAGTCTGCATGTTCGCCGTGAACGCCAGAAGCTGCTTCTGTGAGAACTTCTTCTTCATCAGAACCTTGCTAGCTGCTCCCAGCGCCACAAGGTGAAACGTCGTCTTGCCCAAATCGATGCCTACCGAATGTATCTGCATGTCGATGATCCTCCTCTAAAACCGCTGCTACCATCCTCCACCTCAGCGGAGGTTTACAGCGGCGGACCATCTCATTAGCCGACTTATGAGGACTAATCCGGTTGAGAGATTCTTTCGCCACGGCTAGGAGGCCGTCTACATGGCGAAAAGAGCAAAGAAACCCAATAGCATCCTCAAACTGCCAGACCTCGATTATTCGAAGTCAGCGGTTCTCAACAGCCTTCCATCCCTGAACTCGCGACGGTCGTACGAACATGCCATCCGCGACTTCATCGGGTGGTATTGCTCCGAGCCACGGCTCGCGTTCAGCAAAACGGTAGTGACCCGCTATCGGATTGCATTGGAACAGCGAAGATATGCACCTTCAACCATCAATCTCAGACTCGCTGCGGTTCGCAGACTTGCATATGAGGCTTCTGACTGCGGCTTACTTAGCCCCGATCTAGCCGCTGGTATTCGCAGAGTAAAAGGTGCAAAGCGACTTGGTGTTCGCGTCGGAAACTGGCTATCTGCTGAACAGAGTAAAACACTCATCGCCGCGCCATCTGGTTCGCAACTTCGAGATTTGCGCAATCGTGCAGTGCTAGCCATGCTCATTGGTTGTGGACTGCGGAGAGCCGAGATCGTGACTGTCAAGGTTGAAGACTTCGAGCTTCGAGAAGATCATTGGATCCTGGCAGACCTCATTGGCAAGGGTGGTCACATGCGAACTGTGCCAGTGCCGAACTGGGTCAAATCAACAGTCGATGCCTGGACAAGAGGTGCCGAACTGCGGAGCGGGATACTGTTCCGCGCCATCGGAAAAACTGGCAAGGTTTATGGTGATGGATTCACCGCCAAGGTAATCTGGTCTATCGTTCGCGGAACAGCTTCGAACTGCGGCTTTGGTGTAATCGCTCCGCACGATCTCCGCCGGACCTGCGCCCGTCTTTGCCATCAGGCTGGTGGTGAACTGGAACAAATTCAATTCCTACTGGGACACGTCTCAGTGCAAACGACTGAGCGCTACTTGGGGTGCAAACAGAGATTCCGCAACGCAGTAAATGATCGGATTGGGCTGGAACCAGATCAGCCGGAATCTTCATAGATTCCCCCTCGCTGACACTGGCGCGACGGAGGGCCCGGCGGCGCTTGCCTGGTTTGGCGAACGCTGATGCCGGACTGGCCCGTCTCTTCCGCAGAAGCTTTCGATCTCCGTAGCTCAGTGTCTGTCGTCGGGGTCCCTGACCGGCTTCGCCAGGTAAGTGTGAGATTCACTGGGGTTGCTCTTCAAAGCCGCAAACCCGATGATCTCGCCTTTGTCGTTGATGGAACATGCGGACTCCAAGAATAAAGCTGTGTCTTGAGGAACGAGAGTATTCAGATCGATTGCTAGTCCGTTGCGCCACAGGACGGCCGTCGTGCTAAAGCTGTCGGTTATGGAGAGTCCAAGCACCATGCCCTGGTTGCTAACAGTGACGGCGTAGCTGAACGCATCGCTTGGCAGTGGTAGTAGATCGGCGATGTGGCCTCCCTGCCAAAGAAAGGCATGGAAACTCTGGTCATCGGTGGTGTCTGAGACTCCCACAACCTGCCCGTAATCATTGAGGCCGGTCGCGAAGATTCCGAAAAACATTCCGTCTCCACCTAGATTGCCAAGGTTGATCGCTTTGTTGTTTTGCCACAGAACAGCATGAGTCTGTGTGAGATTGTTCTGCGCAAGCGGATTGAATGGTCCGCAGGGTCCGGTGGCACCTACGGCCTGGCCGCGATCGTTGATCGCGTACGCAATGCCGTCGGGATCGCCATCAAGCGTCGGAAGTTCCTGGAGGTCAACTTGCGACAACGGGAAGGCTTTTGTCCAGATGACCGGCTTGAACTGGATGGTCTGCGGCGAAACTGACGCGCCCGGACACGTCGCGTCGACTTCGGCGTTTTCCGCAGTTCCGACTATCATGCCGAAGTTGTTGTTCTGGCTCGCTACGCCGTTACTGCCCTCCTTGCCCGCTTTGTTGCGCAGTCTCGGCAGCTCGACCATGGCGCCGTTTTGCCAGAGAAACGGCGCGCAGGTGTTGCCGCTATGGGTGAGACCGAGCGCCGTGGATCCGCAGAAGTCTTCGCCATTCGGATCCCGAGTATCGGTGTCGGCCTGCCCCACCGCCTGCTCCCAGATGTTCACGCCGTAGGCAACGCTGTTTGGCCCTCCGAGTCCGGGGCTGCTGATGACCTTCAGGTTCGTTCCTTCCCACAGGACAGCCTGGGATATGGATTCGCTGGAGTCACGGGGGTTGGGGACGACGATTTCCCCGCTGATCAGCCCATTGTTGGTGATCTTATATGGCTGGCCTGGCGATGACGCCGGCCCTACAGGTCCGAGATCGACGACGGTATAGTGCGCGGGAAACTGTGCAAATGCGTGAACCGACCCGACAAACGCAACCAGGGCCAGACTTAGCCGCGCGGAACGCGACCGTTGAGCTGCACATCGTGTGGATTTCATTGTTCGTCTCCTGTTTTCGAGTCAGTTTTGGGGTTACCGAACCTGGGAATGGCTTCGGCTTCGAAGCACTGCAGCAGCGACGGAAGGCAGATTTGAGCTGAACCTTCGGCGGGACGCCAGAGATGCAGCTTGCCGGTTCTGAGCCAGTGCCTTACGTAGTTGGAAGGAATGTCTTTGCCCAGGCTGTCGCCCTCAAGCGTCATCGCTTCCACGTTGGCGCAACAGGCGGGACACCAGGTCACGATGGTTTTGCCTCTGCGCACGACCAGCAGGTTTTCGGTTTCAATGGTGATCCTTGTCGTTTTCACCACCACGGCACGCTCCTATCGTCCTTTTCGCTTCTGCAGCGGCTTCGATTGGGTGCATCCTGAGCGAAGTTGCGGAGGAAAGTCTTCAAAGCGCGGTTCAATATTTCTCAGAGAGTTTCAATAGAGCGCTTTGAGATAACAAATGAAGGGACTTATGACAGAATGCGCAGGGGGCCCGGTGCGGTGTTCAAGGGGAGTCCAGGGACTTTTGTGGTAGATTCGGTTACGCTCAATTTCCCTGCGCAGCGGCTTTTCACCCCTCTGGTTATCAACCTATGACCACGGACCCCAGAATTGTTTACGAATTTGGGCCGTTCCGCATGGATCCGGACAAGCAGGTCCTGCTGCGTGAAGACCAGCCCATTCCGGTTACTCCGAAGGCGTTCGAGACGCTGCTCGCACTGGTTCGCCGCAGCCGCGAAGTGGTCACAAAGGAAGAGCTCCTGAAGGAGGTCTGGCCAGACTCGTTTGTCGAGGAGTCGAACCTGAGCCAAAACATCTTCATGCTGCGCAAGGCGCTGGGAGACACCGCGGAGAACCGCCAATATATTGTGACGTTGCCAGGAAAGGGCTATCGATTCGCGGCGTCGGTTCGCACCGTTACGCAGCAAGACGAAGTCCTCGTGGCCCACGCACGGGCACGCACGCAGATCGTGATTGAAGAGAACGAACCGGAGACGGAGCAGGCGTTGAAGACTGTTCCAAAGGCCGCTCTGCCGCCAAAAACGAAGCCGCGAAGGGCTTTCTATTATTACGTTGCGGCTGTAGTTGTTCTTTCTGCCGCTCTAGCCGGAGCGCTTTTCCTCCGTCGCTCGCATCCCGCTAACTCCCCTGCCAACAAAGAGTGGGAGCAGCTGACCTTTTTCACCGATTCCGCCGTCTATCCGGCGCTGTCGCCGGATGGGCGCATGCTGGCGTTCATCCGGGGAAGCGACTCGTTTTTAGGTCCCGGACAGATCTATGTCAAGCTGCTTTCGGGAGGCGAGCCGGTCCAGCTTACCAACGACCCCAGAACGAAACTAGCCCCGACGTTCTCCCCCGACAGCTCCAGCATCGCGTATAGCGTCACTGAGCCCTGGGACACCTGGGAGGTCCCGGTTCTTGGCGGCGAACCTCATATGCTGATGCCCAACTCTTCCTCGTTGACCTGGATTGAGCAAGGGAAGCGTCTGCTCTTCTCTGAGTTCAGAGAAGGCCTGCATCTGGTAGTTGTGACCACGGATGAAGGCCGAGGGAGTAGCCGCGGCGATGTCTACGTGCCCTCTGGAATGCGCAGCATGGCGCATCATTCCTATCTTTCGCCGGATGGCCGCTGGGTACTCATTGTGGAGATGGATAGTCAAACCAAGATTGGGCCATGTCGCGTTGTTCCGTTTCCAGCCGCAGGCGTTGCGCCCACAAACGAGGTCAAGCTGGTTGGCCGTCCGCATCGCACATGCATCGCAGGTGCGTGGTCGCCGGACGGTAAGTGGATCTACCTCACCGCAAGCGAGGAGCCTGGAGGGCTAGGGCGTGCCGGTTGGCTGCTCGCGTCCGGTTCTCACATTTGGCGGCAGCGCTTTCCGGACGGAGAGCCCGAGCAAGTGACCTTTGGCCCCACGTCGCAGGAAGGAATCGCAATGGCGCCTGACGGCAAGTCGCTGATCACCTCCGTTGGCACGCAGGATCGCACCGTGTGGATGCACGACAAGGACGGAGACCACCAGATCTCCTCCGAAGGGAGTGCTTCTGCGCCATCGTTCTCTTCCGACGGTCGCAGTCTCTATTTCCTAATGTCCAACGGCCAGACGCACGGCGAGGAGCTGTGGATCAAGGATCTTGGCAGCGGAAAGGTGGAGAGGGTCCTGCCGGGTTACCCGATGCAGGACTACTCGGTTTCGCGAGACGGGAAAGAGTTTGCCTTTACCATGAACGACCAGGGCGGCCGTTCGAACATATGGGTTGCCCCGGCCAGCCGTCGGTCATCCCCAGTACGCATCTCCTCTCCTGTCGCCGAAGACGCCCCATTGTTGCTGCCCGACGGCGACCTGGTCTTCCGTGCAACCGAAGGCGGCGCGAACTTCCTCTATCGCATGAAAGCCGATGGCAGCGCCCGTCAGAAGATCTCTCCGGAACGCATCCTTGATATCTATGCCATCTCCCCCGACGGTCGGTGGGTTATTGCCGACACGCCAGGCTCCGGCGACGAAGAGCATATTACGCTGGGCACAACCAAGGCGTTTGCAGTGGATGGAACTGCGACGGTACCCTTGTGCATCGGATACTGCCTGGTGAGTTGGGACACGAGTGGAGGATTCGTCTACTTCCGCTTCCCAGATGTGAAGGAAGGCTCTTTCGCGTTGCCAGTCATGCGTGACTCCGGGCTTCCCAGGATTCCACCTGCAGCCACACGCATCGACATTACGAACCTGAAGGAGATCATCGCAATCCCCTGGGAGGTGGAGTCAGCCGTGAATCCTTCCGTCTACGCCTACACCCGACTGAATACGCGCCGCAACCTATACCGAATCAGTCTTGGCGATTGACTTCAAGGTCACTGAGACTAAATGATTTATCGGTTCGATCAATTCGAAGCCGATGATCGGGAGTTTCGCCGCCGATGCCGAAATGCGGATGCACGTGGAGCCGAAGGTGCTGCGGCTGCTCGTCTACAGCTCGATCTACATGAATTGCGCTTATTCAGCTTCACTTGCGGTATGGCGACGCAGCCATGGTCAGATAAGTACTGAGAAACGCATATTGCGTCAGGTTCGGATTGCTTCCGCCAAGCCGACTAATGAGATGGTCCGCCGCTGTCACCCCCCGCTGAGGCGGAGGATATTAGCAGCGGTTTCAGAGGAGGATCATCGACATGCAGATTCGTTCGGTAGGCATCGACCTGGGCAAGACGACATTTCACCTTGTTGCGCTGGGAACATCGGGCAAGGTACTGGTGAAGAAGAAGTTCTCACAGAAGCAGCTGCTGGCGTTCACGGCGAACATGCAGACCTCGCTGATCGGATTGGAAGCCTGCTCCGGAGCGCATTTTCTCGGGCGAGCGTTGCGGCAGCAAGGCCATGACGTGCGGCTGATCGCAGCTCAGTTCGTGAAGCCGTTTGTGAAGTCCAACAAGAACGACTACGTCGACGCAGAGGCTATCGCCGAAGCGGTCGAGCGCAAGAACATGCGCTTCGTCCCGATCAAGACGGACGACCAGCTGGACCTGCAAGCGATCCACCGGGTTCGAGACCGGCTCGTCTCGCGGCGCACGGCGGTCATCAACCAGATACGGGCATTCCTGCTGGAACGTGGCATGGTGTTTGCGCAGAAGCCGGCGAAGCTAAAGGCAGCCATGGCAGATGTTCTCGAGAACGCAGAGAACGCGTTGACGCCGATGATGCGCAACCTGATAGGTATGCTGTGGGACGAGTGGAAGACCGTCGAACAGCAGATCGACGAGCTGACCGACAGACTCGAACAGATCGCCGCCAGCGATGCGGGTTGCTGCCGCATCCGCCAGATCCCAGGCATCGGACCTATCGTCGCGACGGCCATCGTTGGCGCCATCGGCAACGGCGCAGCGTTCCGCAAGGGACGAGACTTCGCAGCGTGGCTCGGCCTCGTTCCGCGACAGTACTCTACGGGCGGTAAGGCCAAGCTGCTGGGCATCAGCAAGCGCGGCAACATCTACCTGCGTAAGGTACTGATCCACGGCGCACGAGCCGCGGCCATGCGCATAAAACGAGATCGCTTCACGATTGGAGCCTGGATGAACGCACTGGAAGCCAGAGCGCCGCGCAACGTGCTGGTGGTCGCTATGGCGAATAAGCTCGCCCGCATCGCCTGGGCTGTGCTCTCCACCGGCGAAGACTACAGGCCCGCGGCGAGCGCAACAGCGGCATGAGATAGAGCGGAAAAGACGCCTGCGGCTTGGAAGCGCTTCACGCTCCCACTTTCCCGCTCTACGACGACGACTTTCCCACCAAGGTCTGCACAGGAACAGCAAAGACGAAAGAACAGTCACAACGGCGCATCTGCAACCTGATCCCGATAAGGGTCCTCAACGACCGACCGACTTGTAAGGACAGATGCGCAGCGGAACTCATCCTGGCCAGGAGCACGCGGCTCCATCAAAGGCCGAATACATTGCCGCAGACTTGTCTTCTCGACCAAACTAATCCTTGCAGTCACGCGGCGGACCATACATTGTAGGGATCAATCCGAGGCATGCGGATCGGTTCTAGGCTTGTTTCGTTGTTCGGTGGTCATGGGCCTGCAACCAAGCCAGGCGATCTCGATCAATCCCTTTGAGCGGAAGCCAAACAGCAACGCCGAGCATGGCCACGAACATCGGAAGCGCGAGCAACATGGAATCGTATTGTGGAGCGAGCACAGCGCAGAGGTTCTTGATGATGAACCCCGCGCCGCCAAGCATCAGCAAGCCTCCAAGCACACGGGAGAGATACCCGGAGCGGAAGAACAAGTATCCTCGCAGCATGGTCTCGGTTCCGTAAAACCCGACAAAGATGTTGAAGACGGTTCCGTAGAGCTTGAGACAAAGATACGCGAATCGAGTACGAGCATCGGGGCTGAGGGACGCGGCGAAGTGGGCATCGATCTGGGGTAACGCGGCGAAATAGTAAAACATCTCGCCAACGGCGAATGTTGCCGTACAAAATACGCCGAAGAAAGCTGTGATGAGGGACAACGGGCGACTGACTGGGCGGAGCAGTAGATAAAAGATGGCCGCCAGAGAAAGGTCGCACGCCGCCTCAACCATGTAGGCAACAAAACCGGCACGGAATAACCCGAGGGAAGCCGCAACTCTCAGGCTGGTTTCATGGAAGTCGCCTGCAACGATGAGCTTACCCGGGACAAAAGATTCGCCAAATCCCCCGGCTAAAATGGAGATTGCAACCAGCACTCCAGCCACTCGCGCGTACCGTCGTGCCTCGTTTGGGTTCATTATCCGCTCCTAGCGTCCATTCGGAGTGTACGCGACCCATGCAATGAGAAGTTCCTCGTGAGATAGGTCCTGCTAAACGCGACTGTGTTGAGTAATCCGATCGGAATTCCCGCACCGTCGGTTTCCGCAAACACCTGATTCATGTAGCCATCGCCACTCCCGACAAGCCGAATTCTCGTTACTCATCCTCGATGAGCGCATTGGCGATTTATCACTCATCGACAAAGCTACTGAGTTGGCACCTCACGGAAAATGGCGATACTACTTGATTTTCTTCACATCATCCGGCTTCCATGTCTTGTCGAAGAACTCCTTTTTGGGACTGTAGAGGCGGAGGATGATGAAGTAGCTTTTGCCGGGGATGGTGGCGACCCAGTTTTTCTCTTTACCTTCGGGGGCCTTGGGGCCGAAGTAGAGCTCGTAGGAGCCGTCTGGATTTGCGACGGGCTTGTCCATAGAGTTCAACGACGGTGAGGCTGGCCGTTGTCGAGGCCGGAGGTTGTGATGGCGTCGTAGACCGTGGCTGACCAGAAGGTTTTCTGCTGAAGACTCTCGCTACCGTAATTTCGCATACTCTGCCTTCGCTTCCTCAAAGATTGGAATGCCGGGATCGGCGTCTTTCCACAGGGTCAGAAAGTCCTTGTAGCCTGTGCCTGCTTTTTCCTTGTCTCCGGCAAGCACGTAAGCCCGTCCTAGTTGTAACTTTCCAAGGGCACCTATCGGGTCGCTTACCACTATCCCGGGGTGGTCGAGTATCTTCGTGAATTCGGCTACGGCTTTTTCTCCTTGACCGGCGTCAAGGTAAGCTCGACCCCGCACATAGGCTGGATAGAAACTACCTGCGCCCAGAAGGATTTCGGAGCCTCCGGAAGAGACGATACCGATCTCATACGGGGCTGCCGTTTGCAGGAATTCTATGGCCTTCGCTGGCTCGTGGTGGTTCAAAGCAAGGAGGGCTCTAAGCGTGGGTTCATAATTGAACCTAACCTTCGTGTCCTTTGGAAAGCGCTTCAGGATATCAGCCATCAAAGTTTGAGGTTGAGAGGATTCGCCCGCTAGAGCTAGTGCGAAGGCGACTCCATACTCAACATCGCGGCTATTGGAAAGCTGGAGTGCCGCGGTGGCACTCTGCCGTGCCATCGATGCATTTCCGAATAACGCTTCCCGCAATGCGGAATCAGTTTCGTACAACGCCTCTGTTTCTCTCCGGTTCGAAGCTCGAGCAAGATCCGCAGCCCTGCGTGACATCTTTTTTGCCTCACCCAAATGACCGAAATAAGCGAGAGCGAAGCCTTCGGCGTTGGACATCCAATCTTCTGCGCCAGTTCCCTCGTGAGCCTGAGCTGCTTCACGCTTCATCTCTGCGGTGTCGCCTCTAAGAAAGGCGATCACATATCGCTGAATAGCAAAATCGGGTATGTCTAATTTCCGTTCAGAGGCTCGTCGAAGGACAGCTTGCGCTTCATTAAGACGATTGAGGGCAACATCGCTTAAAGCGAGATTGCTATAAATGATGGCAGCATCAGGATCAAGTCTGATGGCCAAGTCAGCTTCGCGAAGCGACCTCTCGAAGTGTCCCCGGTTGAGCGAGATAGCTCCTGTCAAAAACCCATGCGGCGCTAAAGCACGAGGGTACGCCTGCATCCATAGTTCACAGGTTTGCTCTGCCTTCTCCAAGTCACCCTCGACTTGTTTATGGTACGAAGCCGTAATAAAGTACTTCTCTTCGTCACCTGCTCGATCTCGGAGCTCATACGCTTTGGCAGTATTTTCGGCGGAGAGTGTGGATTCACCTATATCACCATACGCACGTCCAAGCGCCGCATACGCGATCGCGAATTTCGGATCTACCTCGATCGCGTGTTTGAAGAATGGCAGCGCTGCAGTCGAACCACTCGAGAATAGAACTTTCCAGCCTGCACTATAGGCTTTCAACGCCTCCAGTGAGGGGGTAGTAACTTCCTCGAGTGGGGCGTCATATTTCTCGAGCGTCTTTAACGATTCGCCCGCTTGACCTCTGAATCTGCTGGCTATGTGACTCAGAGCATTTAGAACGTCTTCTTTTCTCGCGGCTTGCACCTGCTCCTCGTCGATAGTCTCTCCTGTGCGGCAATTTAAAGCACGTAAACCCAATACGTACTGGCTTCCGAGGTTTGCGATAGAGCCATCCAACACGGCGGCGCTCATGGTCCGTTCACAGATTTCGCGAGCCAGCTCCGGAGTGAGACGCGCATCTGGCGGCTGTCCCATCAGAGGCAGCACATGGTGGATCCGCTCATCAGAGATGAGACTAAGGAAAGGCGATTGCCCAAGCTGTACGGTTAAGCCCTGACGGAGTGTGTCATCGAAGACCCGATCACCCGTAGTGTTCGTGAAATCGGCAAGGACGATAGTATCCCTGTCCGTAAGTTTTGACGGGTGGTGAATATAGAAATATCCTGCTATCAGTAACGCCAGGACGGCCACAGCACCCACCGCCAAACGGCTTTTACTTGCCCAGCCCCGCTTCTGGTTGGGAGGCAGGATGAGTGTCGAGGTCGTCTGAGGATTACCAGCCTCAGGTTCTGAGTCGTTCTCTTCCTGAATTAAACCAACGAAGCGATAGCCAAGACGGGGCAGCGTTTCTACGAACTGAGGGCTTGCGGCTGAGTCACCTAGCGCCTCCCGGACCTTATTAATGGCCCGGTTCAAACCCTGATCAAAGTCGCCGACGCTCTCAGAGGGCCAAATCTTCTGCTGTAATTCGTCCCTGGAGACCACTTCACCTTGCCTGCTCAATAACGCCACTAAGACTTCAAATGGCTGTCCCTGAAGCTTTACCTTTCGGCCTTGTTTGAAGAGCTCGTGGGAATCCAAATCCACTTCAAAGACCGAAAACCGGATTAGACGTCCTCGTCTGGTAGAGGCATTCATGGCGGTTCTCAATAGAAAAACAATAGCACCGCCCGGGAACGGGTGGCGGAAGCGCCGCGCGAACATCAATAGCAAGAGATATCCGATCTCAGGAGCAACATAACAAACTCTTTATACAGAGAGAAGAAGCAGAGCAACAAAGAATGTCTCGACCATCGACACTACCGACGCACTCATTCAGGATCTCGGTTGTAACGAAAGGAGCAACATGAGACCTACACTATTTAATCCCACCACGACGGTGAGCCTATTGGCTCTGCTCGCGATGCCGTTCCAGACAAATGCGCAAGAACAGCAAAATACAACGCGGCCTCTACACTATAGGGTCACTGATTTAGGTACGTTGGGCGGACCTTCAAGCATAGCCTTTGGCATAAACCAACATGGGCATGTGGTCGGAGCGGCAACCTTGACTGCAGGTGGACCTCAACACGCTTTCTTTCGATATCGTGATGAACTGAGGGACCTCGGCACTTTGGGCGGCCTGAACAGTTTTGCCAACGGTCCCAATGTTCGCGATGAAGTCGCAATCTACTCCGAAACGGCCAATTCGGCATCCCGGGGCGAGGACTTCTGCGGCTTCGGTAACCACCTACAGTGCCTCGCTGCCGTTTGGCGAGAAGGCAAGCTGAAGTCACTTCCTAGCCTGCCAGGGGGCGACAACTCCCAATCTCTTGGTATCAGCGATCGAGGTGAAGCGTACGGAATCGCGGAGAATCAAACTGCCGAGAAACCAGGTACTTGCGCAACTCCCTATCAGGTCTTCGACTTCGAAGCCGTCACGTGGGGTCCGAAGCCGGACGAAATCAGGCAACTCCCACCGCTCCCCGGCGACACCGTCGGAGTCGCTCTCGCGATCAACGACAAAGGCCAGGTAGTCGGTACATCCGGTCTCTGTTCGAACACGACGGCCAATGGGCTGGTTAATGGACCGCATGCAGTGCTTTGGGAGAGCGACGGATCGGTCAAGGATCTTGGCGGCTTCGGCGGTCCGGTGAGCGTAGCTGCAGGTATAAACATGCGAGGCGAAGTAGTTGGCGGTGCCATATCGTCGAAAGACGGGAACCTTCACGCCTTCCTTTGGACCAGAGATACAGGCATACAGGACCTCGGTTTGTTCGGTTCCGATTCGGTGACCGCACCAACCTGGATCGACAATCGTGGAGAAGCGGTAGGCGGTTCTTGCCCGGGCCCGATGGGCAACTGCCGCGCGTTCCTGTGGAAAGACAATACGTTCGTGGACCTCAATACTCTTCTGCCAAAAGACACTCCACTGTATCTCCTGTTCGCCTACTCAATAAACGATTCCGGCCAGATCGTTGGTCAGGCAATGACGAAGAGCGGGGAGCTCCATGCTTTCCTCGCCACCCCGATTGATTAGCGCTGCACTAACAATGCGAGTCAACTGATTACCTCGCTCCGACGAAATAGCAGCATCTGAACAATTTCTTTCGGACGGTGGGCCCGTTGCCTCAACCAGGGCTCGAGCTCACCTTCAATATTCCCTTCTAGCAAAGACGCGAAGGGTAAGATCCCCAATTACCTGGAAAGAGCGAGGGAAAACTTCCGATCTAGTTGTTCCGCATCGCAACCGGCTACTTGCAAGGCGATCCTCGACAGACAGAGTAAGCATGACTTTTGACGTGACGGGAGCTCAGGATTTCAAAAGATGTTCTAGCGTTGCTTAAAAAACATGTGTCGGAGCGCTTGAGATGCCGGTCGGCTTTCGATCGTCTATGTGCGCGTTTGAGTGTCGAATCAATTACTACCGAGGAGGTCTCATAGTGAATCTCAAATTGATCCGCTCGGCGGCAATCGGTTTTATGCTTGCGACATTCTTCGTGCGATGCCTAGCGATCGCCCAGAGTCAGGCCGACGAAACCGCCATCCGAAATATTCCTCAAGAGTTTTCGGCTGCATGGGCGAAGCATGATGGGCAGCAACTGGCAAAGATCATGTCCGAAAACGTGGACTTTGTCGACGTCGCTGGAGACTGGCTGCGCGGAAGGTCGGATTTCGCGCTTTATCATAGCCGTCTCCTTGCTGAACGCTTCAAGGATTCGAAACTAACCCCTTTGGTAACTTCCGTGCGTTTCGTCCGCACAGACTTGGCAGTCATTCACTGGAGTTGGAGAATCGAAGGTGACCGAAATATGGACATGACGCCCCGAAAGCCGCGCTTCGGTGTGTTCACGATGATCGTTGAAAAAAACCATAGGAAATGGCTGGTTTCCGTGGCGCAGAATACCAACCGCATTCCTGCTCCGAATCCAGATCCGGAGATGGAAGGCATTGAGACGGGCATCCTTTTCCCAGACGACCATTAGAGTGTTGACGTCCATGTCGCAGTGTCGCTGAGAGCCTCTAATGTCGGTCGTGCGGTTCAAGTGTCGAAGGGACGGGAATCTCGGGCAAGTAACGGTTCCGGTTATGTTTGGTGATACGTACGTACAAAATTCAGAGTGAAGTGTTGCTGGCGTGGTCGCAAGTTCTCCTGTCCTAATGAAGACGTTTGCTGCCGTCTTTGCAAACGTGCACAGCGGCAGCTTTGCTGAAGGCGAAATCCAGATCGTGCTGCTTACGGACGCCGTTGCGAATGCCTCTGCCTGGGTCGTCGCTTTCCACAGCGCTTTGGCGCTCCAGAATCATGTAACGGATGAAGACGTTCGGGCCATCCGGGAGCGTCGCTTGCCGAGTGTACCGAAACACGCAGCTCTTTTGGGGCTCGCACGCCAACTCATCGACACGCGAGGACACGTCAGTGCAGCAGAGCTGAAAACCTTCCTGAATGCCTGGCAACACCTATCTCCGAAGTCTGCTGATCGAGTGCGCCAACCACATCCTCCGGCCGCACGGAAAGGACTCCTCGCTACGACAGTGGGGCTTACAACTTGCCTCCCGAGGAGGCAAGCAGGCCAGGAACAAGGCAGTCGTCGCTGTCGCGCGCAAGCTGGCAGTCCTTCTCCATCGCATCTGGATCACGCAAGAGCCGTATGTACCCTTCTACGTAAAGGCTGCCTAAGAGATGATCATGTTCACCCGTTGCGACGACACCGTGTTCCGATGACTGCGAGCGCGTTTTGGTCTTAGAGGCCGAACGAGAAATGGCAGCATCGACTCTCCTCTCGAACCCCAACAGGCACCGAGCTTGCACCAAGACAGCTCATCCAGAGTGCGTATAGAAACCCGGTGGAGAGCAACATGCGGCACAACGAAAACCAGAAACAACAGCAAAAGCAAAAACCCTATGAAGAAAAAAACGAAGAACAGACCTTGACACCAGTGACCTGCTCATAGAAAACGCCGTTCTTGTCAGGGGTGTCTTTGTACTAGTGACCGAGCGCCGAGTCACTCAGCGACGGCATCGACGGGAAACGCGCTTTGGCCTGAAATCGCAACCGAATCCTAACAATCGATCGTCAGTAAGCAGAAACTGTCTTAGGGCACTCATATAGCTCTTCGGCGCAAGGCTCACCACGCCAATAGAAAATCGGGTTTGCGAGCCACTTACAGATGAAACATCCGTGTCCAAATGGCGGAAAGTGGCATTGCGACGAAGAGTGAAGGCAACATGTTCGCGACGGAGAACTCCCGAATTTTGCAGATGCGAAAGCCGGTCGCCAGCATGATCAGCCCGCCAACCGCAGTGAAGTCAGCAATGAGCATTGAAGTGGTGAGAGGAACGATGGCCGTGGCTCCCACGACTAGCAAAGCCTGAATCGCTACCTGCGGAACAGCGATGACGGCGACCGCGTAACCAAGTTCGGTGGCGAATATCAGAGCGCTGCAGAAATCCAAGAGCGCTTTGGCGATGAAAATCGTTGCGTCGCCAGTCATGCCTTCTTTCATCGCGCCGAAGATGCCGGTTAGTACGGTATGATTCATGGTGATCAAGGGCCATGCCAACTAGTCCCTCCAAAACCTCACATCGCCACGGGCTACGGTTCCGTATGCTCGATCTTCATCTTCATACGCCCGCGTCTCGATGCTTCGGAGACAAGAGCGTAACAGCAGAGATGATTGTCGCTGAGGCCATGCAGAAGGGGCTGGCGGGTATGGCTGTAACGGATCACAATAGCGGTGCCTGGGTCGATTTGGTGAAGGCAGCGGCTGAGCAAACTAACCTCGTCATTTTTCCAGGCGTCGAGATCACGTGCATGGGTGGCACGTCGGGTATTCATATCATTGCCTTATTTGACCCGAGTTGCGGCAGGGTCGATATCGAGACATTGCTAGGGGCGCTAGGGCTAGGGCCTGACCAGTTTGGTGATACCACAACAGTCGTCGAGCACAGTCCGCTGGATGTGGCGAAAATCGTGTACGGGCGTGGAGGTCTGGTAGTGCTCGCCCACGCCGATTCCAGCAAAGGGGCACTGGAAGACATGCGCGGAGAACAGCGCACGCTTCTTTTGCATTCTCCATATGTGAGTGCGGCAGAGGGAAACGACTTTAAAGATCAAGCGAAGAAGGCGGCGCACAAGCGAGTTGTAGATTTGCTGGATGGCAGCGACCCCGTCTACACCCGTCAACTCGCCGTATACCAAGCTTCGGATAATCCTACTGGCCTTGGCGATGGGAAACATGGTTTGGCTGGAATCGGAACCCGAAGCTCACTCTTTAAACTGGATCGAATTAATTTAGAGGGGATCAGGCAGTGCTTTGTCGATTCGGAAGTGCGCATACGACAAGATTTTGAGTTTGCCAGCCTGACCTATCCCTACATCAACAAGATCAAAGTAACTGGCGGCTTCCTGGATGGCGTCGACGCCGAGTTCCATCCCGGCCTCAACAGCATTCTGGGGGCTAAGGGTGCCGGTAAATCTCTTCTCATCGAGTTTCTCCGTTTTGCACTGAATCAAGAACCTTCGAATCGTGAAGTTCACAGCGATCACGATAGCAAGCTCTCAGAGCGACTGAAGCTCTACAGTTCAGTCGAACTCACGCTCACGGACGAGACAGGTCACAGCTACAACGTTAAGCGAACCTATAACCCCGCAGAAGACAGCCCATTCGCCGAGTCCGACAAAGGCGATATCGCTCAGTTGTTCCCGGTCCTGTTTTTGAGTCAGAACGAGATCATCAAGGTCGCGGAAGACCCTTCACAGCAGATCGCGTTCATCGATCTCTTTTTTGACTTTCGTTCGTTTCAGAACGATATCGAAGGGATCGAGCAAAAGCTTCGAGGACTTGATCGGCAACTTGCGGAGGCCCTCCGTGCCTTTGAGCAGGCGCGACCTATCGAGCGAAACATAACGACCTTACGGCAAGAGGTTCAAGCACTTGATACTTCTCTAAAGAATCCTGTGTTTGATCAGTTTGCGTTGGTTGAAGCAAAAGATCGAGCGCTTCGAACGCAAAGCAGATATCTCGATTCTCTGCACCAGACATTGACTTCGCATCGTACCGAGATGGAAGGAGGTACGCCGTCGGCGCCCGCTGCCAACTTTGTCAATGACCCGGCAGTAAAGCGTTCCTACGAATTGGCGGCCTTGGCCCACGCCGAGGTATTGGCTGCACTCGAAGCAGCCGCGACCGCTTTGACTGCGCACCGCGAGACACTCAAGACGGAATATGAAAGCTGGTCACCGCAGTTGCGATCTGCAAAAACTGAGTACGATGCGGTTGTATTAGCTGGAGGCGGCGACTATCAGAACATTGCTCAAAAACGCGCACGGATCGTTAAAGAGCTTGACGCAGCACTAAACAAGCACGCGGAATTAAAGGCCAAAACGGACCGTATTAAACCACTCGATGCGGGCCGTGGCGAGCAGCTCAAGGCACTCAAGGCTGCATATCTGGCTTATTCTGAAGAACGGAAATCGCGGTGCGCAAAGATTCAAGCGGACACCAACGGCAGGCTTGAGGTAGGCATCAACGAGTCTACGAATAAAGACGGGTTCAAGAGTAAGCTAATGTCGCTCAAGAAAGGTTCCTACCTAAGAGATTCTGAGATCGATAAGATTTGCAGTCAGGCGGATCCCGAGGCGTTTAGCCGCGCGGTGATTCGTTACGGCATGTATCGGGAAAATAAATACGTTGCCGATTTAGCGACCGAGGTCGGAATTGACATCGTCCGGATGGTCTCCTTGACGGAATATATGGTGACTGAGTACTCCTACGAAGAACTCTTGGGGCTTGAATACAATGTGTTGCCCCAGGACCGACCGGAAATCAAATACGAGATCGGGGACGGCACCTTCGAGGTATTGTCTAAACTTTCCGTTGGTCAGAAATGCACCGCGATGCTGATGATTGCATTGAGTGAAGGTTCAGCTCCAGTGGTAATAGACCAGCCGGAAGATTCGCTTGATATCCGGAGCATTTGGGAGGACATCTGCTCCCGGATCCGAGGAGGAAAAGAACGCAGACAATTCATCTTCACAACACACAACTCAAGCGTCGCTGTGGCTTCGGACAGTGACAAATTCCTCATACTTGAAGGTAACGCAGTTCAGGGCAAGGTCATCTTTTCGGGTTCGATGGACCATGCTCCTGTAAGCGGCGAGGTTCTTAACTATTTAGAAGGTGGGCCGGAAACATACCGAGCAAAGTCCCAAAAATACGGGACGGATCGCAATGGATAACCGGA
>Ga0302227_10000838_pt1 | contig 23936 bp, 27 predicted proteins | sample II_Palsa_N1_1_FD_193525 | JGI IMG/M metagenome (GOLD analysis project Ga0302227, IMG submission 193525) | Peat permafrost microbial communities from Stordalen Mire near Abisko, Sweden - II_Palsa_N1_1 | ecosystem: Environmental > Terrestrial > Soil > Palsa > Peat permafrost | place: Sweden... | reverse complement strand
AAACTGGTCCAGCCCAGATCATTCCGGCATCTGATCGGCATCCATATTGGATCCGTTAAACATCCGCTATTGCTCATTGGACATTCGTTCGAGACTTGAAAGAGAGCAGTTCGGCACCGACGCCGAACAGCATCCCAATCTGATCGACGGCCTTCAATGAGAAGTAGTTCCATGCCTCTTCGTCGCTGGCAGCCACGAACTTGACCCATTTTCTGGTCGCGACCGGACCTATTTGTTGATGGAACCTCAACATCGGCATCGCGGCCTCAGCCCGTAGCGCCTCCACCCGTGCGATCAACCTGCGCCGGTATTCGTTGTTGTTCATGGTTGGCATCAGGACCTCCTCGCATCGTTCGACGTCCGGCCTTCGGCGGAGTCAGGTTCCGTATCCGTATCCGTATCCGTATCAGTCTCGGCCTCATCTTCGTCTTCGAATGAGCTGCTCAGGATATCCTCCGTGGTTACCCTCCTCGTTCCTCGCAGGATGCCAATCTTCGAAGGCTGGCCTTGCGCACGGAGTTCCTCCTCTCGATTCCTGACATCGAAGTAGCAGTCATCCGGATCACGGATCTTCTTCTCGGAAGCGACACGTTCTCTGTTTGCTTTGAGCATGGTCTCCTGCTCGGACTCCTCCAGTGCATCGAGTACGATCATGTTCGTATCGGCCAGGTACTCGCGGAAGTATGACTGGTAGATGATGAAGTCTTCGTTGTTCAACTCCGGATACTCGGCCAGCTTCTCCAGCAGGGTCAGCGCGCCTTCCACGTTTCGATTCAGATCCCTCAGATATCCCAACGCATTGCGATCCATCACAACCAAACCTTTCTGCAGCCCCACGGCAGCGGTGAGAGCCAATGGTCCATCAAGTGATTTGCGAAGATTCACTGTCGGATCAGGTTGGCTCGTTTGGTTTGTCCGTCTTGGCCGTCCTGTTCTTGATGGCCAGCTTTTCATCGAGAAACTCGATGCGTGGAGGGAGTCCCTCATTGATCCGCTCGACTTCGCGCTCTCGGACATGAAAATAGACATCATCCGGGTCATAGAGCTTCTTTTCTTCGACGTGGCGCTGGCTCTGAAAGAGCCACGCCTCCGTGTGCTCAATCTCCGACATGGAGTCCAGGAGTTCCCGGCTGGAAGCCGCACGGACGTACTGGATCAACGACTGGTGATAGAGAGAAGTCTCTCGGTTGAGAGCAAACCTGCTGCTCACTTCCTTCAGGAGATCGACCATCTTCTGGGCGCAGACGTTCAGGGAGTACAGATGCTCATAAACTGGGAACCGTAAGGGTGGCGTACCGGTTCCGGCATGGCGCACGGCGTCATGCCACGCGCGCGCTCGTTCCTCAGATACCTGACTGTTTTGGAAGAAGGTTTGAAAGAGTTCGTTTGTGTCCGAATCGGGACTACGAGTATTTTTAGAGACAGTCATATCGTCGCCTTTCTCAAGAAGGTGATGGGTGGTCAGGGGCGAGTCAGTGTTTGCGCACTGGCACGTCCCGCTATCAGCGGTCTGCCCACAGACCGTATGATTGGACTGATATTCCAATCTGACCGAATAGTAACACTAATTAGTTGAATAATTCAACCACAAATAGTCGAGAATTTGATAAGCCAGAGGATTGGATCTCTCAGGCTGAGGCTGCGCGCCTCAGAGGGGTGTCTCAGCAGGCCATAAAGAACTTGATTGTGCGAAACCGACTTCAAAGCCTAAAGATTGGCGGGAAGATTCTCGTAAGCAAGTTAGAGGTTGAGTTGTTTGTCGCACAACCGAAGCTTGGCCGTCCTCCCAAAAAGTCGAGCAATAAGAAGGAATCCAACGAGTAAAGCCCCGGAAATAGATCAGGCTGATAACGCAGCTTACGTATAGTGGATTTGTAAGCGCAAAGCAATAATGTCGTAGCTCTGCAATGCCAACGTGTCGCTGCCCCATGCAATCCTGCGCTGGGGGAATGTCACCGCCGAGGAGTTGGACGAACATGAGCAAAGCTTACGACGTTGGAACGTGTCGTCCGTCACGCTTCAACTGAAAATAAGACTTCATGCAAATACGCCAGCGGGCCAGCGTTGTCTGCACGTTAGCCACGTTGTGCTAGACTCGTCCACAATCACGTGAGGCTATGCCTTTATGATCGACCTAAGGGCGCTAATTTTGTTGGTCTTGAGCATATTTGGAGGCTCGACCATTTACATGTCTGCGCAGTTGAAAAGGGCCGCCGCCTCCAATCCCCCCTCATACTATTTTGGTCGTAGCAGACACAGAGTGTTCGTTGGTTATCGACGGCGACAAGACCTCACCTCTAGCGCTAACTCATAACGAACCTACAAAAATTTTTCTGAGCGATGGCCAGCACATCCTGGCCTGCGATGCGAGCAGTGTCTCAGCATCACAAGAAGTCGATATCGATCGCAACGATCCGTCGCAACGGATAGTTCACGTCAACCTTGCCGATAAACTGCAACGGACTGCCGCCGAAAAACAAAACCAGGCTGCTGCACAAGACGCGGCCCGACGCAACGCGGCTGAGGAAAAACGAACGCAGGAAGCAATGCTTCTGAACGCTTCTGCGCTAAATGGCTCCTTCGTATGCGTGAGAGACCCAGACCTGAGGGGTCTATCGGAAAGAGCCTCTATGGCGAAATACGGCGGGGGCTGAGCTACAATTGCGCGCACAGGGGTATTGAGAAATGCTCGATGCGCGCACTGAATCGCACCGAAAACTCCGGCTAGGCTCATGTGCTTTCGCATGGCCCTTTCACGCAGCGTCGATCCTGAGTCTTGTTTGTTATGGCTCATCAATGGCATCAGGGCAACAGGCGCCTCCCTCTCATCAAGAGACCGTTCCTCTCGTTTGCAACGTAAATCCTAAACAAATAAAAGCCGGCGACATCGTGACAATTTCTGCTGACCCCGCCCGCGCGGATCTCATGTATGCATTCGGTGCGTCGGCGGGCATATTGACCGTCATCGGAAATTCCGCGACGTTGAATACGGCGACTGTGCCGGCGGCAACCTCAGAAATCACGGTTCTTTGCAGCGCCGTCGACTCCTCCGGCAACACGGTGAAGGCAACGACCACCGTTACGGTACCTCCGCCTAAAGAAGCGCCGCCACCACCATGGGATCTTCCGCAGCCGAAAATCGATCTGGCTCCAATGACCTTGGAAAAGCTGACCGTGACGGGACCGCAGGCCACCGAAGGCTATAAATTCAGCGCCGCAGTCGCACCGACTCTTTCCTGGACGACGGGCACACAAACCCAGACCATCTCGGGTGGCAATATGGTTCTTTCCGCCGTCCATTCGTCGAGCTATTGCGACGCGGGGCTGCGCCAGTTTGGGCTGGCGGCAAGCGCCTCGGATACCGGGACGACAAAGCTCGGTGCCTCCACCATCAACGTCGACAATAACGACGTAAAGCTGAATTTCACAAGCGGCCTGCCGGGATACACAGATCCTAACGACGCCCAGGAAAAAACCAGGAGTTATGTCAGCGCTGTCGCGGACTTCATGGACAACAACTCACTTGGCGTAGGTCTGCAGCAGGTCTATGTCGCCGATTACCGTTTTTACCTGAACAAGTGCAGCGATGCTCAGGCCGCAGGCAAGACAAGAGTGTTTTCATCCGTTGGCATTGGCGCGGGCTACATGGATCAACGGCTCTACGCGACCACAAACACGCTGAAGGCAGCGGTATTACCGCTCTCAGCTCAGGTTTCATTTCTCGTGGGCCAGAAATCCGGTATCCCGCCAAAGCTTATCGTTTACGGGCTCGCAGGGTACATGCCGGTCCTCACCGACCTGCACGCCTATCAGGTCAGCGGAACCGCGGGGCTTCAGATTCCCACGAAAATACCTTGGCTTACGGTCAATCTCACCGAAACCGATCTCTACATGAACAATGCTCCCACCGGTTTCAAACGAAATTACCAGAATGGAAGTGTTGCACTGACTTTCACGTTCCCGGCGCCGCCGGCCAAACAATCGAATCCGGCGCTCCCACCAGGGGCCGGCGGAGCCTGTTATGCCGCCGACAAGATCGCACGGGTTTATTGTTACGACGAGGTGACGGCGGATGCCTGCGCGCCGCCGAACCTTTTCAGGGCCGGCGAGGTGTGCGCCACGGTTGGTGGCCAGAGTCCTGCCTTCATCGAAAAAATAAAGAAACAAAAGAAGAAGAACAAGAAATAGGCGGGGCGCATGCAAAAAGATGCTTGTGCAACTCGCCCTCCCCCACTAGCTTCCCTCTCACGAAAATCCGCCTTTCAAAGATGCGGCAACATCGGGGCCGAACGTAATTGCGGGTCTGACCTCAATGAGGAGGCCGCAGACAAAGGCTTCAGCGGCGATGTTGCCTTGTCTTCGACCTATCTATCCGCGGTGCGCAAAGAGTCCCATTGAGCCCTATTGTTTGGGGGCAATGTCGCAAGAACCATTGAGTTAACCACTGAATCGATAAACGCCAGCTAATTCAGCTCGTTGTGTCGTTATTGTGACAGAATGAGACCGCCACTCATGCACGTGGAGGTGGACGTTGAAAGCAAGTCGCCTGGCGATCTTATTGTTTCTGGCATCCGTGGGTTATAGTCAGGAAAACAGCGAAACCGTCCTTTCAGGGACGGCTGCTAACACGACGGCCCCGAGTAATCCAACAGCCGCTCCCATACGAATCGTGGTCCGTCACGGCGTATGCAAACTGACCGTATCGCTACCGCTCACCGGCTCCGGCAATTGCACGGTAAAGAGCTTTGACAAGCAATCAGGGCACATTGAGATCGTTTCACTTGGACCGCCGTTAATCGTCTGGACCGGTACGGTAAAGGGGAACTTTGCGAGCGGGACATACAAGATAAGCGTCGGAGCTCAGACGGGTTCGTTTTACCTCGCATTACTTAGCCAGACGCGACAAGAAGCACCCAGCCCACCTCCTCAACCTTCGACCCCGGCGGTCGTCCCTCATCGCGGTAGCTGCACGCCGGCGATCGAGTCCGCAATTAGTGGAGATGTAAACGGCTGGGAGGGCGAAACAATCTTCAAATTAGAGAACGGGCAGATCTGGCAGCAAGCGGAGTATGACTATAACTATTTTTACGACTACAACCCTGACGTGACTATCTACGAAACAAGTGCCGGGTGCCGGATGAAAGTAGACGGCGAAGACGAGACTATTCTGGTCAAACGCATAAAGTAGGCCGCACTCTTGACAGCGGAACGCTCAGCAAAACGCTTGCGGGGCGGATGGAATTAAGAATTATGAGGCGTGAAAGTGAGCTCTGCCGTGGATGCGAATAACCGGGCTGTCGCCAGCGACGACCAGGTCGATCTGTCATGGTTCCCCTGGAGGAAAGGTATTGTTGCCGGAGGAGCAATTCTCTCCTTATCGGCGTTGGGTTACCTCGTAGTCTACGCAATTCACTTCCACCCGAAGCCCAGCGATGTGGGGGGCCAACTCTGCTCTTCATTTGGCTTGGGACAGTGGCAGTCCTGGTAATCCCCTGGAAGGAACTTGGCTTTATTCCGACAGAGATCGCCGGGGTTAAATTCGAGCGTATAGCCAATGCGCAAAAGCAGGAGCAGATCGCGGCGATCGTGCCTCTGCAGGAAGAGTTGAAAGATCTTGCTGCCAAATACGAATCCATTGTGAATGCTTTGGCCGCCTCGAGTCCCGGGTTAGTGGAGGAGCATAAACAGTCCAACACAAAGGAGCTGGACACAGCTTCAATCGATCCCAACGTGACCACCGGTTTTGATAAAACTCTCGACCACTCAACCGAACTGAATGCTCTTCTCCTTCAGTTCTTCCGGAAATACAGGGGCTCTTTTTTCAGTCCCGTCCGGATTCAGCACTGGGGGTCCTCGCGTACCGGCTTCGCAGCGCTGGGGAATTTCAGCACCGATGAAATAAGGCAGGCATTGTTTAAGGGTGTGGATGACAAAGCCATCGATACGATGGTGAATGGCAAGGGCAATACCTTATATGGATTATCTAAACGCAGTGGACGTGGCTGATGATTCTTACCCGAAGTGCAGTTCTGCCAATGCCGGAAATGTGATGGCCGGCGGACAGCTTCAGCGGTGATGTTGCCCTTTCCTGGGCTTGTTCACCCGCATCGCCCAAAGTGTCTCATTGACCCCCGCTGCTCCGACCGAAGCTATGCGTATCATCTATGGGCTCTGGTAGGCTCCTTCACAAATTCCAGAATAAGGAGCGGCGAGAGCGCGCCTGAGCACATGCGAAACGCCCATCATGACGTTGCAATGATGGAATTCGCGATCAGTGCGCGTGGACTGATGATTGTCATCCGGGTTTTGCGGCCGCATGGGTATCTTCAGAATTCGCGTGGAAGTTTAGCGGCTCTCTGAGGAAGCGCAAGTATTAATTGAAAACTTGGCCGCTCAGGAGCAATACACGAGGCTGAGAAAAGAGCTAAATCGCGCTGAATCCCTAATAACTGAGCACTTACGCATGTTTTTTGTGACAGGTCACTATACACATAGACTGAGGGATCTGAAAATGGCTGGAAAAACGATACTGGAGAAGGCTGGTGAAGCAATTGGCTTTGGAATGGCGATGGCGGAAGATGTGGCTGGTACGGTAAAAGCGGCAGTCGGTGGGGCGGTGTCCACGGTTACAGATGGTCTGAAGAAGGCGCCTGAGATGAAATTGCCGGCCAGGAAGACTGCCTCGAAAGCACCTGCGAAGAAGGTGGCAAAGAAAGCTGTCGCAAAAAAAGCTGTAAAAAAGGTGCCTGCAAAAAAAGTAGTTAAAAAAGTCATGACCAAGAAAGCGGTCAAGAAGACGCCGGCCAAGAAAGCTACGAAAAAAGCGGTAAAGAAGACGGCGACGAAAGCCGCGAAGAAGGCTGTGAAGAAGTCAGGCCGCAGGTCGTAATCAGTCCGCGGCGTGATGCGGCGTGTCGCTTCCCCCCCCACGGTCTGTGTGAAATTCCAAACCCCAAGAGGAAATAGAAATGGCGAATGATAAGACGAAAAAGAAGGCCGCGAAGAAAGTCGAAAAAGCGGTGAGGAAAGCAGTCAAGAAGGGTCTGACAGAGGGCGCGGTTGAGAAAGCCGTCACGCTCGGTATGGCGAAGGGCGCTCCGAAGAAGCCCGCCGGTAAGGCTGCTGCAAAAGAAGACGAGCGCGAGGCAAAGACCGCCTGATTTACGGCTCCCGTAATGTAGACTGCCCTCGAAGGTTACGCTGGCCTGGAGCTGAACACTATGGGCACGGAAGAATCCAAAGGCACTTCTTTTTGGACAAGCATACCCGGGGTCTTAACCGGTCTCGCGGCAGTTATCGGTGCCATCGTTGCCGCGGTCGCGGCGTTTCACCATCCCGCTCCGACAGCCGATCTATTCGTCAATCCGGCTGCTATCCACAAGGGACAAACAAGCACGCTGACCTGGCAAACCTCCGACGCCAATATCGTCAATATCCAGGAGCTCGGACCCGTTCGGGCAAACGGCTCCCAGTCAGTCTCGCCGGAAAGCACAACGACCTATCACCTGACAGCAAGAGGTGCCGGCGGACTTCAGACGGCCACGGCCCTGCTTACCGTGGATACGAGCTCCAATGGCGGAGGGGGTTTCGTGCAGCCCGTGCCTTCGAATCCTAAACCGCTTGGTGCAGTGCGACCTGGTACAGGAGCGAGTCCTTTGTTTGGCATCTGGAGAGGAACGCTTCAGGTCCCCTCTCTTCCGGTCACCTTTCATATCGATCCCGCGCACGCATCAACATCGGATAGTCCGAGCCAGGGCGTCTTCGGAATGCCCGCGAACGCGGTTGTAAGCGGTAACACCGTGCAATTCAACGTACCTTCGGTTGGAGCAAGTTTCCAGGGAACTCTTTCAGGGTCCACGATCGCGGGGGGCTTTACGCAAGCTGGAAGGACTAACCCCTTGTCGGTTACGAGAGTAGGGGGCGCAGGTAATCCCGGGGATGCGACCGGGGATTGGCAAGGCACGCTTACGTATCCGAGCATTCCTCTGATCTTTCATATTGATCCTGATGGTGCGTCTTCTATCGACATTCCGTCGCAGGGCTTCAATGCGGTGCCAATGACTGTCACCGCGACGGGGAAAACCCTCCAGGCTGATATCGCGGCAGCGCAGGCAAGTTATTCCGGGACTCTTCAAGGGCAAGAAATTAAAGGCACCTTTCTGCAATTTGGGCGGGGGCTGCCGCTAACCCTGTCGAAGTAATGGCCGACATTGAGTTAGCCGCAGCGTAAGTGAAGCGGCGCTGCTTTTCTCGCAGCGCATGTTCGTGATTACGCTAATCAGGGACTACACTGTTGTTCGGTTTAGAAGAGAAACGATCCGAGGGGGTCGCAATGAACCGTCAGTCTCATGCAGGTTTGACCTATAGGTGGATCGTATTGTCCATCTGCTGCTTATCTTTCAGCTGCCCTACCTCTATCGCACAGACAGTCGAAGGCGGCTGGCAAGGAGTCCTGGGTGGCAACTTGCCACTGGTTTTCCATCTGGCTGCAGGAGGCGCCGGAACAGTGGACAGCCCCAGTCAAAATGCCTTCGGGATGCCAATGAAATATACCCTCAGCGCTTCCCACATCAATGCTTCCATTCCTTCGGTCGGCGCGACCTACGCAGGAACTGTAAACGGCAATCAAATGACCGGGACCTTCACGCAAAGAGGCCAGGACTTCCCGCTCGCGCTTTCGAAGGCAAGTGCGTCGCAAGGTTCGGCAGATTCCAAGAATTTTCAGGGAACCTGGACGGGGACCCTCGGCGGCAATCTGCCTTTGGTATTTCACATTGCAGCGGGAGGTGTCGGTACCGCGGACAGTTCAAGCCAGAACGCTACCAATATGCCATTGAAATACACCAACACTGATACGCAGATCACCATCTCGATCCCGTCTGTTGGGGCCACCTATGCAGGAACCCTCAGTGGCAGTCAAATGAGTGGGACCTTTTCGCAGCATGGTCAAAATATCCCTCTGACCCTCACCAAACAGTAAAGATCTCTTGATCACGCATTATCAACGGCCGCTCAAAAGCGGCGCGGGCTGTGTCTTATCCGTCGGTAGACGCCAAGAGTTCGAGTGGGAATGGACGGGCGCATCATTAAACGCGGCCGTTTGAAGCAAGCGTGTTCCCCACTGCCAGTACACGGGATATCGGCACAAGTACCAACACAAGCAAAAACGAAATTGCCATTTTCGGCCATCCGTCTAAAGAGCTGGGGATCAATGACGTAAACGGATCTGATGCCTTGATAACGCCGAGACTGGCGAAGAGCCATGCCGCAATAACGAGCGACGGAAAACCGTCATAAAGAACAGCCAGATCAAGCCCCAGGATCGACTTCGGGTTCCTGATCGAAACAATGAGAAGAAGCATACCGAGCGCGAGGCAGACGCCGGTCAAAGATGACCAGTCCGCAGGAGCAGGATGGTCGATGTCATTCCAGGCCTTAATCATGGCGGAGAGCTGTTCAGTAATCGATGCCTTGGTGTCAAACCATTGATCAGCATCCTGCTTCGAATCCACTAGTAAGTAGATATGGCCCGGGAGACCCGAGACTTTAGCATGCTGTTGAAGTTGATTCTGGATCTCGGAGAATAAAACCGCGTAGAAAACGCGTTTACTTAGGTGCCCGTTGCCAGTTGCAATAGCAGGAAATACTATTCCGTTCGCCTTTGGCTTTAGGGTGGCGACATCGTCAAAAACCTTGCCAATCGCCAACTTCAGAGACTTGAGACAGTCACTGTGCTCAGGATCAGACTCTCTGGAAAAGTCATAGCACAGCTTTACAGTTCCCTTTGCTGTATATGTCACAATCGCTAAATTCTCCATCTGGTAAAAACCGTCTTTTGAATATGGACCGCGGCATGGATGTAACTTGACGTCGCCTGGATTTAAGGGATCCTGCCACCCATGCACATCGCACCCGGGGTTGGCGCTGTGAGCCATCGCGGTTTCGGCAACATTAAAGGTATCTGTGTCTGTGCTCTGGTTCTGATCCACGGAGTTGACAAGAACTAAATTGCTTGCCAACTTGCTCCATCGCTTGGCAGGAGTAATTTCATTTGGGGTAAATTGTCCCTGAATCAGGGTAACGACAACCGAGTTTTCTGTCGGTGTATCAAAACGTGCGAGATCAGCATACGCATCCTCCGACGCTAGACCATCGGGGGTCGTGACTCCTTCCAGGGACTGCCTTATCCGGTTCTCGTCGGTGTTAGCCTGTCCCGCCGGCACTTTGGCTCCCAAAGAAACGGCGCAGTGGTTCGAGCATTCTTGAACAATCTTACTTATTCCACATCCGCCGACCATGAGGAGAATTAACGACCAGACCAGTATTTCGATACGCTTCCATTTCATTTGCGGCTAATCTCCCGGCAAATGCGGCGTGCCGCTTCATACGAGTTCCAAGTTAAACGTCTGCCGGCCCGTGCAGGAAGACGCTTAGCAGGCCTAAAGTGACGTCGAGCGCGATTAAGACCACCGTCACAAATGTCGATCGCCGAATCTGCCGCTTGGTGATGCGGGTCTCCAGATAGCCCAGCGGAAAAGCGTTCATCTTGAGAAAGCCCAGGCCAGCACAGGTTACGAGGACAAGAAGCAGGATCAGAAACAGGCCGTCATGTTGTTTCTTAAAACATATGGCTGCCGCCGATAGCATCGTACCCAGCATGGTGACGATGAACACAATGCGTTCATTCCCATCAAGCGCTTGCGTTGCGATCGTCTTTTTTTGTGGTTCACTAAGCGAATAACTGGAAGGAATGTCCCGGATCAGAGTGTTGGTGTAAAACTCGTCCGGGATGCTGGAAGCGAGCTTGATCACGATCGAAAAGATGAAGGGCAGGCCATCCATCCAGTCCCGGGTCATAGGTTCACCGGAATCAACATCGAAAACTTTGTATAAGTCGTGTTAAATGGGTCGTCGTAGCAATATTCCAGGTCTGCCTGAATGTCTTCGGACTTAGAGTGCACGGTGCCCACCGTGATTGCTGCTTCTTGCGAACTGATTGTCTGCCCGTAGGCGACAAAATCGACATCCCAGTCGCTACCAGTCACGCCCGCGCAGGTGAAAGTCATCTGCTTGCATAGCGACCTAGTCGTCACTTTGCCGCGGATTTTTACCCATTCATGTCTTTGATTTTCAGCCTTGATGCGGTGTTCATGTGGCTTCCCGTTGTTGATCGCGCAGCACTTTTTCCCGGAGGAAAGTGCCGACACACTTTTGACAATAAAGAGGCTGGCCGGTTGTCGTTTGTCTTCACACATTGCGTTCTCTTTGATCTCCGAACATGTAGTCGAGAATCTTAGCGACATCTTCCTGATCGAGCTTCGCGCCCGTCAGGCTTCTGAATAGAGCGGATATCAGTTCTCTATTTATGAATACTCGAAGTTCGAAAAACAAACCCGGATGAAGCAGGAAACCCGATCGTGGATTTGGAGTGCCTTCTATGTCCGCCCAATGTGTAACGCCGATCATGGGGATTGTGACCTTCAAGTAGGCAGGTTCATCTGGTACCAGCGTCCTAATGAAGCGATCGTACGAGCCAGAGTCGGCAAAGAACCGGGAAGGCCGGGCTCTCCCGTTCCATGGCGTATCGAGCGACCAGACACTCGTCTGTCCCTCGCTGTCGGAGCAAGTCAATGTCGCGCCGGAGAACGAAGACGCTCGCGCCAATTCGGGTGGAATCGATAGGCGCTGGCGGGTGTCGAAGGATGACACTTCTGTAGCAAACTGTATGTTTGTCAGGAATTCTTCTACGCTCAATGCTCTTGGGCCATAACATTGAAAGCCATTAACGGTGAGTTCCAGCATCAGGGCGGGCTCGGAATCGACATAAGCCACGTACCGCTCGTTGGGAGGAGGCACAAATTCGCGGCCTTCATCCGAGAACGCAGACCGGTATTGGGAGATTTCGACCATAGCGGAGTGGCGAAAGTGTAACACAGAGAAATTCACCTGGAATGTCGGTGCGATGAGCCCACGAGGCCCTTCGCCGGCGTGCGACCGCTAAGGAAAACAATTGATTGGGCTGGTACTTTCCTAAATCTCCGTGGGATGAACGTCGAGAATGACACGTCGATTTATCGATATTGGTTAGCGGTTCGTTAACCGGGCTCTGCCACTGTCAGATGGCGTGAAAGTCGTAATAAGGGGGGCTTGCGGTTGGGGAGTAGTTTTCGGGCGCTCAGCGTGACAGAGCAGTCGGCTGTGGCAAATTATGTTCGTGATCCCAAAGCTCCTAAGGTTGACCATGCAGGTCTGAAAACCAGCAGCGATAAGATTACGACGCTCCTTCATTAGGCGCAGGATGCGTTCGGAAAGGTTCATACCTATCTTGTCAGTTGAACGATCCCGTCTACAGCGTGCAAAGGTGTTTTCTTGACTGACTGCTGGCTCGACTCGTCGCTGTCCTTATCATCGAGCGCTAGTCTTCACAGGCCTGCCGATTTATGTGAAGTACTGCCGTCTCCCGGGCATTCCTTTCAGGTATGGCAGCATCGTCTCTATGCTCTAAAGTGGGCGAATCGACGCTGCGACTGCAGATCTGCCTGCGATTGGTCTAGCAACATTCGGCGCTGCGATCGGCGCAAGAAGCCACCAGAGGACAGTCCGATATTTCACGTAAAGTATTAGATTAGAGCGCGTCTGCAATTCCTCTTCATCACGCGAGCAAAGAAAGCACAAATGTCTATAGAAGAATCGATCATTGATTGGGGCGGCTTCGAGAGATTGATTGCGGAGCTCCATAAGACAGGCGAGGTTAAGGTCGAACATAACGTCATTCTGCCTGGACATTCGGGAGCGCCACGTCAGATCGACGTCCTGGTTAGGCATAAACAAGCACTCTACGAGCACCTGATCGTGGTGGAATGCAAATATCACAAAACGCCAATCGAGCGGCTGCACATTGATGCGCTCGCGACAACTGTTAGAGAGATTGGGGCGTCGCGCGGCGTCATCTTCGCGATGAACGGCTTTCAATCCGGAGCGATTACCCAGGCGAAGCACGAGAACATCGATCTATTTACCGTTCGCGATTTGACTGATGAGGAGTGGGGCCTACCCGGAAAAGTAGTGGACTTCTTCTTGCAAGTGATTCAGCCGTCCATTGCAAACCTCGTAGTTGATGGTGGCATGGCGCTGGGCAACCCAACGAACGGTGCTCCGGTTTATTTCAACTTTGAGTTTGGGTCTCAAGGGCCTATCAGTTCAACGCCGACGCTCAAGAAGGATGGAACGCCAGGCGGGAAAGATGTTGAAGTTTACATTTCCGATGCTGCCAATCAGTCGATAATGGAGGCACTCGGTGATCCCTTCACCCTTAATAAGGGGGAGGAATGTACCCGTTACATGGGGCACCCTGTGAACGTGCAATTCACGTCCCCATTGACGATTCCTATGAACGGAGGCCTCTTGCTGGTTCCCAAGTTGTCTTTCCAATTGGGAATCAAAATAATGCAAAGCCGCATCACGATTGATCGGGCGAAGCAATATAAATTTGCACTTGCAGTGGTCAACTGCATTAATGGAAACCGCTCGTCAGCGGCGAAGCGAGTCGATGGCAAAGAAACTGTCATAGAAGGAATCATCACGCCGGAGGCTATGATGAGTGCTGAGGCACCCCTCCTCAACGGTTCTGTCATGAGGGTTATCTTGGGCGGATTTTTTCAATTTGAAGAGATGAAGGACCTGCAACGTATCCCGATGGTACGAACAGCTCTCTAACATTGCATCGCTAGTCACACAACATGATCAACCCAGGAAAGCCAGCAGAGATGGCTTGCAATGCAAGGCTTGAATCGTTCAGGACCAACCCAGAGCAGTCTTGATTCGGCGACGATATTCCGTATCAATCTGAAGGGGCGCCAGTACGATATACCCCTTCGCCTGCTCCCTCTTAGTGCCCGTGAGCGTTTCCAGATGCGAGATCACTTCATCGGCGGATGGTGACTGTCCGCTTTCCTTGCCCGGAAACCGAGGGCTCAGCGCTGTCCAGATGACGGCGTCGACGCCATGGTTTTCAGCCCAAGAGGCTAGGTCAGGAATGCTGGTAGGTGCCGGTTCGCCCGTTTTCCAGGAGCCGACGAGGGAAGACCAGTCCTTCGCCGTTATTTGCTCACGCTTGCGTAGATGTTCTCTGGCGGCGGACAGATCGTCCACTCTCATCAGAGCCCATAGGAGCCTTACAGGCGCCGCATAAGGATCAAGGACCAGAGTGATTCGACCGTCAGAAGACTGACGCGTGAACTCCACCCCCGCAAAGGGGCCGTCTTTGTGCCACCCAGGCTCGACAGGAAGTTCGCGCGGGTCCCAGATCAATGATCCCCAGCCAAGGCAAGCGACACTCATTGGAAACCTCATCAGCAGCTTATGTTCGCAAAGTGCAACTTGGGACATATCCAGGATCTTGATATTCAAAGAGCTGAATCTGACCGACCGAAGTGAGATGCTGCCCAAGAAATACCGAGAGCGCAAACGGGCCATAGAAGAAGAGTCGGATTTTGCGCAGGTTGTACTTCTTCAGGATATGTCCGAGATTTTCACGCACAGCCTGTGCGAAAGCGATCGCGTCCCCTGCCCCGTGGATCGACTGCGCATTCTGCGATGGCGGCGAAACAAAAACATATTTGTGAGGGAGATGAGTCGTACTCTCCACATACGTCACTATGTCCTGGCGGCCATCCCCTCTGATGTTCAGGCCGAGAACGATATCTGTCCCGTCGGGAGACCCTTCAAGCTCCTCTACTGTCGTCTCGTACGGATCTGTCGGCGAGGCATCTGACCTCCATTGTTCCTTCGAGGGAGGCTGCGGTATTTCAAAGGTCCAGCCACCTACGGTCGGAAAGACAGCACCGAGCGCAACGCCGGAAGACAGAGCGCACTTGCCCCGCAGCTGGATAAGACGCTCCTGCCGCTCCTTGAGAATCTCTTTCTTGAGAGCCTCCAATTGGGGAATAAACTCGTTGTTCCACTGCTCTGGTGATGGCACCCGGCGCGTCGGACGATCAAAAGCTTCAGACCAATCCAGTGAATAGTCGGCGGCCACATCGAATGTTTCGCTGGTCCAGTTCTGAAGCCAGAGAGTAATTTTTTTCTCAGAAGCAATACCGGCAATGACCGCATCTGCGAGAAGCTTTTCCATCTCGGCCCTGTCAATGACATTGCCTTTGCGAGCGCCGATCATACGCATCGTCTCGGAAAATGCCGGCAGCACCATTGCGCGGACTTTTTCCGCGTAGTCCGGATGGCTAAGCAGGCGGTCGACGAAATGGGCTACTGCTCGGTCGTCGTGATGCATATCGCCATGCCCTACATCGAGGAGAAGCTTTGCGTGGATGAAGTCGATATAGTCACCCAGACCTAAATTCCGCAGCCGCTCGTCGAGCTCTTGTTTCGTCGTTTCGAGAGCGCCCGGACCGTCATCGTAAAACGCCTTTGCGCCGCGAAGGCGAGCAAGCCCTGCCTCGATCGGCCTGAGAGTGGGAGACAGCGAAGGGCAAACGACAGTAAACCATTTATAGGTCCCTGGCTTTTCGGCATCGGTAGTGCTGAATTGTTCAAGAACCGCTTTCAGCTCGGCCGGCTGGACGTCGTGGTCCTTGACCTGAATGTGCGTCCGTGATGATTTTCCGTCCTTCACGTAGCGGATATCTATGTCGCCAGTACCTTCAAACAAAAGCTGGTAAAACGCATCTTCGACCAGCCAGCGAGGAATCCCACATGCCGCAAAGCGCGTTTGAAAGTCGAACCCGTCGCCCGCGATGATGCCACCCATGGCTGCCGGCGACAGCAGAGAGCCTGGGTAAGCGACTGTCTTACGACCTGATGTTTTCTTTGCAGTCATAGATCTCCCATACACTGCGGGCCGGCGTTTACGTCAGGCCTGCGTACTGCTTGATGATGGCCGCCAGTTCTTTCCGTGGGAGGCGAACGGCCGGGTCCGCAGAAAAAATCTGCAATACAGCGAGCAGCGCTGCTGCGGGTTTAATTCGGCGGCGATGCATTTCATCAATTGCCCACAAGATGCCGTGCACCTCCATTTTGCTTTGGCTCGCAAGCGTCCGGAGTTCATTGTCGCCGGTCAGTAAGATACAGCCTGGGTGATTTTCAGCGAGCGCAAAGGCAAATCCGTCATGGACGGAAAGTTTAGGAAGCTTGCGCACCACGGCCTGCGCGCGCAGAACCGCTTTTCCCGGCAGGTCAATGACTTTGAGGCCGCGACGAACCAGGTCTTTTTTCTGAGCGGCCGTGAATTTGATCAGCTCTTCTTCAAACAGGGTATTGGGTATGAGGAATTCATACGGCAACGCCAAGAGGGCATCCAGAAGCGATACCTTTCGCAGATCAATCAGGCAGCTGCTGTCACTAATTACTATGCGCATCGGCGCTCTGCGGCCCCTTCAGCCCAACCTCAACTTCCGAGGTCGGCAACCGGAGGAGTTCGGCAGCTTTCGGCAACGAAATAAGTTTCTCTGCAAGGGCGCGATAGCACAGACGCTCGAAGCGAAGTGCTCGTTCCCGCTGACCGCGCTCACCAGTTTTTTCAAGCCAGCACTTATTCGCAGGTTTACAGCCAGACGCACAGCATCGTGTTTCTGAGCGACAATCTGCGCAATACACTCCGCGAAGTCATTCGCGAATACGGCCTCAGCCCTGACCGGCTAATGCAGGACTGGGACACGATTGAGCTGGGTATCAAGACCTGGCTCAGCTCCCGCCACCTGAAGACGGTCGTCGTCGAGTTTTTCAAGCCCGGGGCATCGGTTGCGTCCGCCAAGTGGGAATTCCCGGTCGTTTACACCGGATCAGGCGTCGACGACGACATGTGGCTGGACAAAGCCTATCTGCGGCAGTTGATCGCCAAGTCGGCACGGCCGACATTGGATTGCTCCTACCGGATTCTTCTGACTAATGAGCCGGGCGCAGCGACAGTCAAGGGATTGGGATATACCGAATTTTTATCGACGGGGCAGATGGCCGCTCGCCATTCCGGCACCGTCATCGCAACCGGCCATATGACTGCCGCCGCAACCTACTGGAGGTAGCTAACAATGCTCAGCACAACGCAGGCGTTTGATAAATTTCGGCAGAACCTGGAGCTCAGCACTACCGAGCGCGAAGATGCGCAGAAGCGCCACACTGACGTCCGTGATTGCATCCGCGGCGGCTTTGATGTGACGACGGATTTTCTCTCGGGATCTTACCGGCGTCATACCAAGACCAAACCGCTCAAGGACGTAGATGTGTTCTTCGTGCTGGGCGACGAGGAAAAATGGCGCCGTGCCAAACCTCCGATCGAAATGCTGAACGCGTTTGATGCATGCCTCAAGAAGAAATTCTCAGAGGCTAATCAGACCGAGCTCTGCCGGCGCGCTGTCACCGTCATTTTCGAAAAGAACTACTACCCCGATGATCACCACGGCAAGGTGCTCAGCATCGATGCTGTGCCGGCTTTCGAAATCGCACCAGATGTCTTTGAGGTTCCTGACAAAGTAACGGGGACATGGATCAAGACGAATCCCAAGAAACACCAGGAGCAGGCGACCGCGAAGAATAAAGAGATCGATGGCTATTGGGTCCCGCTCGTCAAAATGATCAAAGGCTGGAACCGGGCCAACGGCAAGCCGATCAAGCCTTCGTTCCTCGTTGAGGTTGTCGCTGAAGAGCTCGTTGAAGCACCGTTTTCAACCTATCCCAACGAAGTGCGCAATTTCTTTGCGGCGATGGAGGCGAATATTGGTCGCGACTGGCCTGACCCCGCGGGCCTTGGCCCTCTTGTTTCGGATCAGATGACGCCTCAGTTGGTGACAGCCGCGAAGACTGCTTTGCAGGAAGCACAGCGCAAAGCAGCGCTGGCATGCAGGGCTGAGCAAACCGGCAGGCAAGGTGACGCGCTGAAAATCTGGCGAGAGATACTCGGACCGTATTTTCCTTTGAGTTAAAGCAAGCAGATCCAAATAGCACGGCCGCAGGCCTAATTAATGATCTCCGGTCTCCTACCAAACGGGCGGCTCCTTACCGTCGCATGGCGAGATGGCACCCGCTTCTTATTGGGTGTAATTGGCTATAAATGGGTGAAAATGGATACCGCTGTAATCGGAGACATGCGACGAAGCTGGTGCAGATTCTTTCGGACACGACGGTCAGCGACGACGACAGCAATCCCGCAGGGCAAGTGGTGTATAGCTTTTCACGGGGTATGCGCGAAATCATCAAGGATTCTACATTGTGGGGTCGTGTACGAAGTGCCGTTGTGTTCGCATTCACGTCCAAGTATGCGTTAGCTTTGTACGAACTTATCACGGCGCGTATCAACCTGAAGCACGTGTGGCAGGAGGAATTTGACTTGGAGGATTTCAGGGCATTGCTCGGTGTGCCTGAAGGCAAGCTTGAGCGCCTCCCTAATCTGCTGCAGCGGGTCATTCAACCTGCGGCTCTGGAAGTGAACGGGCTCGCCGCCTTCGGAGTTGCGATCGAGCCTATTCGGCAAGGTGGCCAACTCCGCGGGCTTGTGACTGGGTTCCGGGTGTCCTGGTGGCGTAAAGAATCGCCTGACCTACATGCTGCTTATCATGAACTGAAACGAGTTAAAACGGGCCGTCTGGCGCGGCTAAAGGGGAAGACTGAAACCGCCGAAGTCCTTGGTTTCGGAGCACCCTCCCCTTTCGCTTCGGACAGGGTTACAGCGACTGCTGACACCATGCGTAAAGGCGGTGCCTCGGAAGCGGATATTCAGGAGTTCCTGGAAGGCCAGACACTATTTGGCGGATGAAACGAAGAAGCGGGTCTCAGTCGTCGAAGAGCTCTAGTTCTACTCATATCGCCAATGCTTCGGTCAGTGTCTTGCGCAATCAGATGAGTCGCAACGGCCTCAAACTTCTGGAAAGCCTCATGGCACCGTAAAAATTCATGCTCCAGGGCGACGCAAAAATCTTGATCGGTTGAATCTCCGGCGGTGAATATCATGACGTTCCCCAGGCTGCGGTTCTATATAGTCAGTATGCTCTCGAATGCTGATAGCACTCGCGATAGTGCCCCTACAATGTTGTCTAATGATAAGACTCATCGATGAAGTCGGTCTATATGACCGCTTGCAGGAGCTTCTTTCATCGTCTGCAAGCGTGGACATCGCGATGGCCTGGATACGATGCGGGCGCCCGCTGGATGCGATCCTTGGCTTTGCCAAGTCCCATCCGGGAAAACTCCGGGTTTTATGCGGGGTAAATGGATTCCTGACGGAGCCGGCAGCGCTGTTTCAGCTTCAGGAAGCAGCGGGTTTGAAGATAGCCTACGGAACATCAGGGAGAAAGCTTCACTCGAAGATGTTTCTCTTCCGGACCACCTCCGCAACGAACGTGTGGGTCGGGAGCGCCAACCTCACGGAGTCCGCGTTTTCGGTGAATCGCGAGCTCGTTTCCGAGGCGGTAGATGACGGATCGGCGGCGAAGATTTTCGAAGCCTACTGGAAAGAGTTTGTGTCGCCCGATGCTGCGTGGCTGCAAAAGTACGCTTCTCTGTGCGGGCAAGTACCCCCTGCGCCTTCGGCCGGGCTACCAAATCTCGGTGCACCGCAAGGCCGCCCTCCGGTATCCGAAGACTGGAAAACATACGTCGCACGGCTGCGTTCGAAAGATCGGGCCCGGCTGGACTGGATCGCAGGCCAGCTCCCGGAGGTCACGCAGATAGGCCTGAGCGATTGGCAGCAACTCAGCAAGATGGAAGCGGAAAAGCTCCTGGGCATCGCAAAGACCTATGGCGCTCTGGGACGGCTAAAGGGCGCGGGTATGGTGAAGAACATCTTTTACGAGCCCACTCGGAAGAATCTTGCGACGAGAGAGACCATTCAAAAGGCGCTCAACGTCATTCCGCCTAACCCCTCAGCTCCGGCCTTTGCGCCCATGATCGAACGTGCTTTCGACATCGTCACCGGCCTAGATAGGGTGAATGTCGCGACAGTGAGCCGGCTGCTGGCGGTACGGCATCCGGACCGCTTCGTTTCGGTGAACAAGGCGTCGATCGCCGGCCTATCGGCGCTGTCCGGAATCTCCCAGACCGAGCTTCATAGCTCGGCCGGGTACGTGGCCCTGATCCGGTGGGTGATGAAGGAGCCATGGTGGTCTACCCCTGATCCGAAGGACGAAACCTCAATCTACTGGCGTCAAAGGGCGGCTCTGCTGGACATTCTGGCCTATGCAGGTGACCCCTCCAAGGGGACGCAATCTGAGGGAGATTATGACATTGAAGATGAGTAGTCTGGTCGGAGTGAGATTCGGCTTCAAAGTGCTCTCAAGAGCATATTATCGGCTTAGTGTGCCCTCAAGAGCAAATTAGCTTGTTTTAGAGTCGATAATTAGATATGCTCTTGAGAGCACTTTAAATAACATAACGTGCTCTTGAGGGCATATGGGAGCACCAAACAACTTGATCAAGGCACCGCCGTTCCAGGTGGAAACGACACTGAAGAAGCTGGGTCGCAATCTGCGTCTGGCGCGTCTTCGCCGCAAGCAAACCATCGAGGAGGCGGCCGAGAAAATCGGCACCGGCGTCAGGGCCGTCAGGGATGCCGAAAGCGGCAAAGCGTCGACCGGCATTGCCGTCTATGCTGCCTTGCTCTGGCTTTACGACCTGCTCGGTCCCTTGGAAGATATTGCCGATCCGCAGACGGACAAGGAAGGCCTCGCCCTGGCGGCGGGCAACGAAAATCTGCGCGCGCGCAGGAGCAGGAGGCTCGACAATGACTTCTAAATCCGAATTGGAATGCTTCGTCTACATCACCCTGCCGGGGGAAGTAGAGCCCGTGACCGCAGGCAGGTTCGAGCTCCGCAGCAACCGTCTCGGCGATCCACTTGGGCGCTTCGTCTATGGGCGGTCTTATCTTCAGAATCCCCGCGCCGTGACGATCGATCCGGTCGAGCTCAAGCTCTCAGGAGACACCTACGAGACGGCGCAACTCAAGGGCGTATTTGGTGCGCTGCGCGATGCCGGGCCTGATTTCTGGGGCCGGCGCGTCATCGAAAAGTACTCCGGTAAACCGATGCTGGGCGAGATGGACTATTTGTTGCAATCGCCGGATGACAGGGCGGGCGCGCTGGGATTCGGACTGAACCCTGTACCGCCGGCGCCCAGGCGGAATTTTAATAAGACGCTCGATCTTGAGAAACTTCAGGCGCTCGCCGATGCGCTCGTGAAAGACGAGATTCCCAACGACCCCGCAGCTCAGCAGGTCCAGGACCTGTTGCTCATTGGAACCATGATGGGCGGCGCACGCCCAAAAGCAGTTGTTTCCGATGATGGTGGGCTTTGGATCGCCAAGTTCAACCGGGATGACGATCGATGGGACAATACGCGCGTCGAGCATGCGATGTTGCAACTGGCGCGCCAGTGCGGGATCAGCGCTGCGGAAAGCCGCATCGAGACAGTGGGAGGGAAAGATGTGCTCCTGATTAAGCGTTTCGACCGCGAGAAAGTGAAGGACGGCTATACGCGGGCGCGCATGATCAGTGGTCTCACAGTGCTGCGCGCGGATGAAGAAGTGCAGACTAGGACACGCTGGTCGTACATGCTCTTGGTCGAGGAACTGAGGAGAATCTCAGCCGAGCCCAAGAAAGACGCGCGCGAACTCTTCCGACGGATTTGCTTCAATGCCCTGATTTCCAATATCGACGATCATCCGCGCAACCACGCCCTGATTGCCAAAGAAAATGACTGGAGATTGTCACCTGCATACGATCTGACGCCTGCTCCAGTGATCAGTCAGGAGCGCCGGGATCTTGCGATGGATTGCGGAGACCTGGGCCGATTCGCGAACGCGAGGAATATCCTTTCGCAGCATGCGCGCTTTCTTCTCGATAAGGACGAAGCGGAAAAAATCGTAAGCGACATGCGCGCGGAAGTTTCGAACTGGTATGACACGGTTCGTGCCTGCGGAGTTTCGCAAACGGATGCCGAAACTATCCGCGGCGCCTTTGTCTATCCGGGATTCGACTTGTAACAATCCTGAAGATCGCCCGCATCCCATGTGAAAAGAGCTTACCTGCCCATGTGCCGCAACATGAATGTCTTAAAGGAGATTGATAAGGGCAACGCGTGCCAATCTCATCATGCACTGCTTTTAAGTCAGGCACCATGATGACGACGATGGTGATGATGGCGATGACGACGGTGATGGCGATGACGACGGTGATGACGGTGGCGATGATCGTCCGAAAACGCTGCGGTGCAATTCGGCGATGGCGGCCCCTTCTTTCGTCAGAGCATGGGACGAGCACGGATAGACGTTCTGGATCACCGGCTGGTGTTTCAAGGATCCTTTGCTGCTATTATAGATTCCTGTTTTACGGGCCTTCGTAGTCGCAGAGCTATATTCCGACGTTCCGCTCATCGAGGAGCGTCCTTGGAGCTGCCCATATGCCAGACGAGCTAGACGCCTCCCTCAGTGAGTCAATCACCGTTGCACAGCGCGATGCGCTTGTTGCGCGATTACGCACCGCATGGAATAACCTTCCGCCCGCGACCCAGGATCAACTAAAGCCCATACTGGACGAGGGACACGATCAGTTCGCCGACTTCGTCGCGACTGGCAAGCCGCCCTCCCACGACTTTCACACCGTTCTTCGCATCAAGAGCTATCTCACGAACGACTGGGATAACCATCTTTCCAAGATCGGTCAGCCGCTTAATAATGCTGTCGCCCAGCCGCTCGCCGAGCCCGTCGCCCCGGCTGCCATCGCGATCACGGTAGGGCCTGAAGGCGATATCATCGGCAGCGGCAAATACCAGACACTTGATCTCCGCTGGGAACTGGTCGTCGGCATCGTCCTCTTCGAAAGCATTCTCCACAAACATCCTTTTCCGCCCAATGCCCCCGCAATCCAGCAGATCAGCGATACGGCCACCTTCGCGCTCGTCGGCGACTACGGCACCGGAAACTTCGGCTCAGGGGACTCCGCCAGCACCAAGATCTCTAAGTTCGTTCCCACTCTCAATCCCGACTACGCCATCCATCTCGGCGACGTATACTACGCGGGAACAACCGCCGAGGAGATCGGTAAGCTTCTGGCCTACTGGCCCAAGGGATCGCTCGCTTCCTTCACCCTCAACTCCAATCACGAGATGTATCCCGGCGGTGGGCCTTACTTCAATACCGCGATCGGGAATCCCATCTTCAACAAGCTCCAGTCTCCATGGAGCTTTTTCGCTCTTGAGAACACTGACTGGATCATCGTTGGTCTCGACTCCGCTTACTATTCCTCCGCTTTCAAGCTCTACATGGAGGGAACGCTCGGGGCGGCCAACAACCAGACGCAATTTCTGGCGCAGGTTGCTTCACGCAACAAGAAGACAATCATCCTGACTCACCACAACCCGATTCCCGTCGGTGGCCTCGGCGCTGACCCTCAGTCAACTGACGAGGGCTTTCAACTCTATACCGACGTCATGAACGCCTTCACGGGGCACAACCCTCCCGTCTACTGGTACTACGGACATAAGCATGTCGGGGCGGCGTACAAGCCGCTTCCGAACGGCGTGCTCTGCCGCTGCCTCGGGCACGGCGCACTTCCCGCCGGCGTCGCCTCCGATCTGACCGGCTCCGCCTTCGTCGACTGGTTCGAGAAGTGCAATGCTGGCGATCCGGACGATTCGTTCCGCATCTTCAATGGCTTCGTCCACCTGGAGCTCAACGGGCCCAACCTATCCGAAATCTTTTACGACGAATTGGGCCGTGTCGCATGGCAGCCTGGCACGATAGACAACCGGTGCCCTTAGTTCCGAACCGATCTGTCCGTTGTTCGCTCTTAAGCATCGTAACACGCTGAAATTCCAGCGTGTTACGTGGCCGGCACAACCTCGAACTGAAATGAAACGGTTCTTGTTATGTTGTGCGAATGCTGATTGAAGACTCGGCAAATCTGAGTGGGCGTGATGGTAGGAGGCCCGACCCAGTC
>Ga0302227_10000836_pt1 | contig 23948 bp, 37 predicted proteins | sample II_Palsa_N1_1_FD_193525 | JGI IMG/M metagenome (GOLD analysis project Ga0302227, IMG submission 193525) | Peat permafrost microbial communities from Stordalen Mire near Abisko, Sweden - II_Palsa_N1_1 | ecosystem: Environmental > Terrestrial > Soil > Palsa > Peat permafrost | place: Sweden... | reverse complement strand
CCCCCCCCCCCCCCCCCCCCAAAAAAAAAAAAAAGGTTAGTAAGGGATTGCTTACACACAAAATAAACATAGGTGTTACTGCCCTCATCTTTGACCTTATCTTCATCATCCTCTACTTTTACAACGAAGCCATTCCATCATCCTGGGAAAGCTTTGTATGTCCCACACGATTGCCTGGCATTTGTACTGACTGCACTGATAAAAAAAATATTTCAGCTCCCCGTGGGCGAGTTTGGCTTCACTGCACTTTGGGCCTTCTTTTACTTTGCCGGTTCGATCGCGTACGCGGTCAATGTCAATAAACTTGCCTCAAGCATTGTCGTGCTCCCTGGAGTAGCCACAGCTCGTGCCGGTGCAGCCTTTGGTTTCTTCAGCTGGATCGCCTGGTCAGGCAGTGCATTCTTCGCCTTCCAGCGCTGGCGTGGCGTAAGCTCGGCCGCGGCACCCGTCCACTATAACGATCTCTAATCGGACGTTTCGGCCTCGCCCTCCCCTTTTTTCCCCTTCTTTCCGAAAAAAGAAAAAGAGTAATTTTTTTTTTCAACGTCTCTCTCCTCTCTTTCCTTCTCCTCTCGTTTGCTTGTTTATTTTTTTTTTTTTTCCAGCATAGACGATTGAAACATGCGCTATTTCCGGTGGTCCTTGTGCAAGAAATTATACAGTTCACGGGCGGGTTTTTCATTGAGCCAGTCCTGGAGCTCTGCAGGGAGGAGGTCGCCGAGGTCTTTCAAGCAGTAGACACGTCGCATAATCATACGATAGTTGTACGCAGTCACACCAGGGATGGCCTGCAAGACCTCCTGTGGCACGACGTTGTAGTCACTGTTGAGAGCGTCCGAATCTGCACCGATGCGAGCCGCCGTGAACTCGTCCGGCTGATCAGCCCCCTTTTTCAAGCTCTCAAAGATTTCGGCTGTCTGAAATGGGCTAGTTGACCAGATGATCCTCAGGCGTGGAAAATGGATTGTCAGCAGGACAAGCTTGGACGAGACAGACTTTTGTTTTTTAAAAAAATGTTGCTTTTAGTTGAGACAGAAAAAAAAAAACTTTTTATTGTTTGCCTACGTTGGCGGAGACGTCGTCCTTGATGTCAAAGGTCGCCTGGAGGGCAAACTGCTTGTTTTGTTCAAACTCGATCAGGAGGACTGCCGTCTCATAGTGCTTGCACATGGCCTCGGCCTGGTAGTAGAGACGGCCGGATGCGAGCGAGCTGATGAGGTCGTTCAATGCCTTGCGCTCGACGCAGATGCTCGGCGAGAGGATATAGTCGCCCACCTCGAGTGTGATGGGGGATACCTCCATGCCACGCTGGAACAGGAGCATGGGTAATGACGACCTGAACTCGCGCATGTCCACGACGACCTTGGATTTTTTGGGGATGATGACTGCGCCGCCACCAATCCGCGTTGTTGTCAGGGCCTGCGTCTCCCGCGCCTCCCAGAACGAGCTTGACCTACCGTCCTGGTCTGAGCGAATGGCCATCGCAGCCATTTCCTTGATCAGGAGCTCAAACGACTCGAGCTCGCGCTGGATCGACTTGAGATAACGCTGCTCCTCCACAGACTCGTCGTAAAAAGTAAAGTAACACCGCACCGGCACGCCAGGGTTGCATGCGCGGTACACCTCGGCCGTGCGCAAAAGCTCCAGAGTCGGATCGTACAGTACAATGTACTTGGGCTGAAGGTCAAACATGAGGCTGTACGCGTTTTGTCGTCAGTCGATTTTTATAAACTATTAAAAAAAAAACAATAAATACTTTTCAGCCAATACATGCGCTGCCGAGCTGACGACCACATGCGGTTGTGAAACAAGTCCAAAGTGGGCGTCGAGCTCCTTGGGATCGATCGCAGCGTCCAGGTCGTCTGCAGCAGAGTTTTCTGGTTTTTCTAAAGGGAAAACATTTTATTTTATTTTTTTTCAACTTTTTTGTTTTTACCTGTGCTTTCGAGAATTCGAGCCCATACTTCGTCATCCTCATTGTCGTAGGCATTGTTACTGTCGTCATTGGACGGGTCCGCGGCATCGTCCAAGCTGTCGTCCTCGGAGACCTTGCGCTTTCCATTGGCATTAGAACTCGCGTTTGGTGCAGAGGACGAGGAGGAGGAGGAGGAGGAGGAGGACGAGGCAATGGAACTGGCATTGTGCAGTCGTTGGACGTAGATATTTTTCTCCTTGGGGTCATCCGGAAACCAGCTCAGACTTTGGACGAAAAGTTTCAATATTTTTTTAAATTTCTTTTCTAAAAATAAAATAATAAAGTAGACACATACAAGTCAGCCAAGGCGTCCGAGTCTGCAATGATCTTGCCAGTGTCTTCCGAGCGCGACATGGACGCTATTTTTGCACCTCGCCGCGATCGCTTGTTGGCGGATGCACCACCTCGACTGCTCCCGCCGCGAGATTGAGTTCGGCCCCATGAACCACCGCGAGAATCTGTCGAGCCAGTAGCCTTGGCGGTCGTGCGATCAGATGCTTTTGTCTTTTTTTTTTTTTTTTGTGGATGAACAAGGTAAAGTTCTTTTTAGATATGTACATACCGCTGTAGCAATGTTGGCGACAAACCGAGGCAGTGCGGCCTTCCACTTGAGATACTTTTCTAGCTCGCGCTTGAGCAGTTCATCACCGCCGAGAGTGAGATAGTCGCGGAGCTGCACACATTCTCGCTCATCGTCGCAGATGACCAAAACAGAGTAGTCGTCGTTTTCCGCCTCTTTTTCAGACTGCTCGATCTCTTTGATGATTTCCGAGAGGATCGACCACTTTGGGTTGTGCTCGAGGACAGGATCAATCTGTCGGTCTTACTGAGGTAAGGGGAACAGAAAAAAAACTGACACAAACGCACATCGTCAGCGGTAACCCGTCGCGCACGGCCAGCATCGCTGACCTGCTTAAATTTGAACACTCGAGCCTGTGCATGCTTGTAGACAGTGTTGGCTTCGTCCAACAGAAGCCACGTCGTGTGCTGTCCCATCGAGTGCAGGCCAGTAAGCAGGAGATCAAACATTCTGTGCCATGGAAAGAAACGTTTTTTTTTTTTAAAAAAAAACCTCCCGATGCACCAAGAGGGCTACTTGAAAAACGTGACGCAGTCGTAGCTTGTGAGCATGAGCAGCAGCTTGCGGACGGTCTTGAGGTCGGCGACAATCTGCTTGGAGCGCTGGGAGACTTTGTTCCAAATCGGATCCAGTGCCGCCTGGATTGTCTTGTCGAAAGTCTTGAAGATGGCGTTGGCGGACGTGAACGCGCTCACGTCGGCCTGCGGATTGGCTTGGCGCAAGTCGAGAAGGCACTGGTCCATGATCCCAATAATGGCTTGTTGGATAGCCAGCATGTGGTCCGTCATTGGCTGGCACCTGTTTTTTGGTTGCTCAGCCGGGAACAGAAAGTGTGTAGGACAAAAAAGCGCACATTTCCACAGTGTCGAGCGCATGCTTGGCCAGCGATTCGCGGACGTTGACATGAAACCTCGGCCGAAGATGCACCTTTTTCACCAAGAGAAGCCGCATCGTCTTGGCCAGTTTGTCGTACCCTGACGCGAGCTCTTCGGGCTGATCCGAAAAGGCGCGGACGAGTCCTTTCTGCATAGGAGGGCATTCGTCTAGACACCGCAACACGCACACACACACACACACACACACACACACACAAAGAAATGGTACCTTGTTGCTCTTGCGGTAAAGTTCGAGGACAAAGGCCTCGAGCGACGTCTCGTTGATGCGATGCGCATGGTTCACTATGACCAAGTCGACGTTCTCGGTCGGAAAGCGCTTGGCTAGCATATCCACGACGAGAATGCGCGACGTGATAGACATGACGCCGCCCTCAAGGTACATTTCGCCCCGCTCCTTCACACCGACCTCGTTGTTGACAATCTTTGGCAAATGGGCCACTCCGGCGAGCGCCAGGTCGGTCACGAGCCGTTTCTCCTATGCTTGTCCTTGTCTCAAACACATCGGTATAGCGCGAGCGTACCTCGTCTGCCGTCATGTTTAGCAGAACCACGAGAAAGTTGGGGTCGCAGTAGGTGTGCACCATCGACGTCAGCACTTGCCGTTGCCCGAGGCCGTGCCCGAGCACGAGCAGCCCGTCCTCGTCCATCATCTCGGTCAGTGTCTCGCGAAAGCAGGGCAGCCTCAACACTGCACCCAGCTCTCGTTCTGCCACCCCCACCAAAAAAACACACACACACAACTCAATGTCAGTAGAAGTGGCGCGCATTTCGTGGCTCACCATTTGGCGGCATCCGGCGGATTTTACAAAGGAACGAATCAAGTTTCTCTTTTTTATGAAAGGAGTGATTGGACAGAGATGGTTGTGAAAAGCACAAGAGAGGAGAGAATACAGTGGTTGGAAAGAAAGAAGGAACGAAATATAAAAAAAAAGGTATAAACGAAGAAAACAAGGTAGAGAAAGAAAGAATAATAAATTGTAGAATTTCGCTGAGAACAAAATTCACTTTGCATTCATCGTTCACAATCGACATTAACTCGACGAAGAAAGGGAAAAGGAACCCTAGCACTGCGATGGCGGACACACCTCACAGACAACAACTCGAATTAGCATGCCTTGTCCGAGAATTTGAAAAGGAGAGAAGAAAAGATGCGGTTAAATGTGCATGAATAGGGATGTAAATTCTCATCAATTGTGCACTCGGGGGTATTTATTTATTACAACTGGGTCCTATGCTGTGTTGGCCGGGGTAGCAACAGCAGCAGCAGCAGCAGCAGCAACAGGGGCAGCTTCCACCTTTGGTGCGTTGACGATTTTAGGTTTTGTTGCTGCAGCGATGGCATCCCGCTCAGCCTTTTCGATTTGTGCGTCAAGCTTGATGTAGTGGTTGCGGGAAACATATTAGAGATAGTCATCGCTGTGTGTTGAGGAGCCTACCTTGGCCTGGGCTACGGCAAGGACGTTTGGCGTCCCGTAAACGGCCAGCTTCTTTGGCACGAGGTAATTGCGAGCATATCCGGCTACGAATCAAGTGCCCTTAAGCTTCCTCGGACAACCAATGCGAAACGTACGCTTGACATCCACAATCTTGGGGTCGTCCGTGGTGTGGTCAAAGATTACCGTGACCTTGGGGTTGGACTTTTTCTTCTTTGTGGCCATGGTCTGCCCATTTATGGTGTGTTATGTCGAAAAAAAGGACCCAGGCAAAGCACATACGCGAGCAATCACTGCAGGAGACACTGCTACAAGGGGCCCCAGCCCGACAGGAAGGCGCCTCTGCGTGAAATGGGTCAGTGGGCAACCTTTGGTTTTAGAGTACCATGAGTGCCGCCATATTGATCGTAGTGTGTCCCTATTGATTGAAACGAGAATGCCGCTCGGTGACTTGTTCAAGCACCCCCATGTTTTGGCGACCTTTGCGCTGTCCTGGGTACGTTCCGCAATATGGGGGTTGGGGGGTGTGTGGGGTGGGGGGTGGGCGGCCTGGGAGGGAGAGGGCAGACAACGAGCAAAAATAGAAAATAAAAAATCTGCAACGGTCGCCTGTAAAAAACATGACCCACTCACACAATCACACAACACCCGTTCTTACAGGTCGGCTGGATCGTGGCGCTGGCGGGTGTCGCGGCAACCACGTCGCTCGGCTTCAATGGCGCAAGTGTCGGCCTCCTGTGGTGGACTGTCTTCCTGGTCTTGATCACAAACACTGTGTTTACGCTCTCTGTCGTCAATGGGACCTTTGTCGCCCAGCGCGGCGTGGTATGCTTGGGGGGCCAGGAGGGCCTCGATTGTTGTGCAGTCATCATTGATTAAAACCGCGTGCAGATTACGAGCTTTATCACACTCGTCACCGCGCTCTTGACTGTCTCTACAAGCGTCACCCATTCGTTGGTGCAAGAGTTCAATGTGAGCCAGCCCCAGGCTATGCTGGCTGGCTTCATCATCCTCGATCTGGTCTACTATGTATGGATGATCGTCCTCAGCAACTGGGACCCCGCACAGAGCCAGGGTGGGGTGGCCATGCCAAAGATCTCCCTGCCGTTTACGCACGGCGGCCAAGCAGCCGCAGCACAACCAGCCGGAGGCGCCAGTACCGACAGCACGCCACAGGCCCCACCCAACGAGGGACAGCGAGCTTCGCAGGTACGCGCATCAAATTAGGGGGGGGAAAAAAGGAAAGCTTATGATGTATTTCCATGGCAATACCAGGCCGTCCTTGATGAGGTTGCAGGAGATCCCGTGCCGGCTACCGCTCTCTTTGCCTACCAGGTTTTTGGCATTGCATCCATGTTAAACAATGAAATAACCTCTTTTATTATTATTATTATTTTTTTTTTTTTTTACGTAAAAGGCGAACCCGAACGACCCGAACGAGCTCTCCTTCCAAAAGGGGGATGTCCTCACCATCCTCGACAAAAAGGGCAAGTGGTGGCGCGCTCGAACATCCGATGGCGCAGTTGGCATCGTGCCCAGTATGCATATTCAATGTCCTTTTTCCTTCTCAAAACAACGAAAACCCGATTTAGGCAACTACATGGAAATCAAGCAATGACCCCAGCCGTCCAGAGTACTACTACTACTACTACCTTATTCCTCAGTTTTCCAACGGCCTTTTAAACTTGAACCACGAAGGAAGTGACGAAAAAGTGAAGGGATTGAAAAAAAATTGTGTATTTTTTTTTCGCACGCCTTCGCGACCGACCACGAGGGAAAATGGACACGGACAAAAAGAGGATCTACGGTACGCTAAGCGCACTGCCAGAACAATTGAGCTAGCTCTGACGGAACGCACTCACCAGGCCTGGCGTTGGCTGCGGGCATGCTCATTACTGGCACCTGCAACACAATCTTCTCAAAGTACCAGGTACAAACGACCCAATCAGAAAGACCGGAAACTAGGAGCTAACGAACGTACGTACATACACAACAGAACATGCAACTGTTCCAGTGCAGTGACCCGACCAACTTTTACGACTGCAAGCTCCTGTGCCCGGGTGCTTTCACGTACCCCTGCCTGCAGACTTCCGCGACGATTGACGGCACGTACAACGTTACGTTTGCCGAGTCGGGTGAACTCTTCAGCTCGTGCACGGTGACCGAGGGAGCCGAGGACAGTTGCACTGCCGAGGCCATCCCCTTTGAGCAGCCCGTCTTCCAGACCTTTGTCATGTTTGTGGGCGAGTTTGTCTGCCTGCTCGCCTTTTATGTTTTCCTCTTGGTCGAAAAGTACAAGGCGGCCAAGAACCCCAATACCAAGGAACCGTCCATGGACACGACCTCGCTCAACGGGTGAGCGGGTACACTGTGAGGGTCTCTACTGACGGGCCCTGTTTGTTTTCTTTCTTTCTTTCTTTCAATGGGCAGGCTTAAAAAATTCTTGATGGCTCTCCCCACCCTGTGCGACCTCACGGCCACGACCCTCATGAACATTGGCCTCATCTACTGCTCTGCCTCGGTGTACCAGATGCTCCGTGGCATGGTCGGTGCGTGGAATTGAAAAAAAAAAGAATTTGTTGTTTGTTTAATTCACACAAACTACAGTGGTCTTCACCGGCACCTTTTCCGTCATTTTCCTCCGTCGCAAGCTGTGGGCCTACAACTGGGTTGCCATGTTCTTTGTCGTTGCAGGCACGTTTGAAAATTTCCGCGCATTTCAAGAACAAGTCGTTCTAAAACTACCAGGGTGGATTAGGTGTGAGCATTGTCGGCTTGGTCAGTCTTCTCGGTGACAGCAGCGCAGACAACGATGTGGTGCGTGCACGACATTGTTTTTAATTTTAATATTTTTTTTCTTTCTCTTCCAACAACAACAAAAAAAAAACCACAGGTCGGAGTCCTCCTTGTCATTCTTGCTCAAGTGTTTACCGCAACACAGTTTGTGGTCGAAGAAAAGTTCCTCGGTGGCTACAACCTGCCCCCGATGCAGGCCGTCGGTCTCGAGGGCATTTTCGGTGTTGGCATTCTTGCGATTGCCATGCCGATCATGTACTTTGGCGGAGGCAAGCCCGAAGACGTCAGTGCGGTCGGCAACTTTTTCGATATCCGCTTTGCCTTTGACATGTTTCTCAAGTATCCCGAAATCGCCGTCTCGTCTATCGGCTGCGTCATCAGCATCTCGCTCTTCAACTTTTTCGGACTCACCATCACGAAAGTTATGTCGGCCACGAGCCGCTCCACGATCGACGCCATGCGCACCCTCCTCGTCTGGATCTGTTCGCTGAGCTTTGGCTGGGAGATGTATGTTCCTGCCCTCGTGAGAACAAGTAATAAATTAATTTTGTTTTCGACAGCTTTGTCGGCGAACAAATCATCGGTTTCGTCGTTCTCGTCTTTGGCACGTTCATGTACAACAAGGTCTTCACGCTGCCGTACATTGTCGGCAAGTACCTTTACCCCAGCCCCGAGGAGCTTGCCATCGAGGAGGAGAAACAGCACCAGTACGAAAAGGAAAACGCCACCGAGAGCCAAGGCCTTCTCGATCACCAAGAGCACCGATCGGGCGGCTCTGTCCAAGTGCACCCCGACGACATTTACTACAAGCAGGATGATCGCCACGGCGATTTGTAAACCGGAAAAAAAAAAGCCTGAAAAAAAACTTGTTTGCTGAAAGAGAACCAAAAAAAAAAAAAAAAGTGGAATCGAAAATCGTTCCCTTTTTTCAGCCCACACTGACATGTTGACCACGTCGCGTCTCATCCGCCCCGCCGCTTCGGCCGTTGCCTCGGCCACCGCACGCTCCGTGCGTTTCCAGGCCACGGCTGCGGCTGCGGTTGGCACCCAGAAGAAGAAGAACGTGCTTCTGTCCTCAAAGGACTCTGCGGCCCAGCTGTCGTACGCTCGTGGCCTCTTCTTTGGCGAGGTCAACGCTTACCAGGCCTTTCCCTACCCCGACACCCTTGACGACGAGACCCGCGAGACGATCAAGGCGCTGGTCGAGCCCGTCGACAAGTTTTTCCGCGAAAAGGTCAACTCGGCCGAGATCGACAAGACGTCGACCATCCCGAAGGAGGTCCTGGACGGCCTCAAGGAGATGGGCCTCTTTGGTCTCCAGATTCCCACCGAGCTCGACGGACTGGGCCTGTCAAACACGGCTTACGCCCGCGTCGTGGTACTGACGCTCTTCCTTTTTTCCCCTTACCTTTTTTTTTTTTTTTTTTCACACCTTTTTTTTTTTTCCTTCCCGATAGGAACGTGTGTGCTGGGACGGCAGCATTGCCGTGACCCTCCTGGCCCATCAGTCAATTGGTCTCAAGGGCATCCTCCTCAACGGTAACGATTTCCAGAAGAAAAAGTACCTCCCCAAGCTGGCCACCGGCGAACACATTGCCGCGTTCGCCCTGACCGAGCCCACAACCGGCTCTGATGCCTCGTCCGTTCGCACCAAGGCGACCCTCACCCCCGACGGCAAGCAGTATGCATGCACGGCCACGCTTACTCGTTTGCAGTGCTAACCCCTCGCTCTCCCCAGCTTCCTCCTGAACGGAAGCAAGATTTTCATCTCCAACGGTGGCTGGGCCCAGATCTACACCGTCTTTGCCAAGGCCGAGGTCGACGGTCAGGAGAAGATGACCGCGTTCATCGTCGATAAGGCGTTTGGCGGCATCAGCACCGGCAAGCCGGAGAGCAAGCTTGGTATCAAGGGCTCCAACACCGTTCAGGTCTTCTTTGAAAACACCAAGGTGCCCATCGAGAACGTCCTCGGCGAGGTCGGCCAGGGCTTCAAGGTCGCCATGAACATTCTCAACAACGGACGCTTTGGTCTCGGCGCGGGATCGGGTGCCATGATCAAGGAGCTCGTTGGCCTCGTATCCATCTTTATTCATCTGTATCCTTGTCACTGACAGGTTATTTGTAGGCCTCCGAGTATGCTACCTCGCGCATCCAGTTTGGCAAGCCCTTGTCCGAGTTTGGCCTGATCAAGGAAAAGTTTGCCCACATGGTGCTGGACGGGTAAGGAGAGGAAAACATGACGAGACGATTTTTGACAAATCCCCTGCCTTTCCTTGCATTGCAGCTATGCCATCGAGAGCATGGCATACATGACAACAAACATGATTGACCGCAAGGACCCCGACTGCTACCTTGAAGCTGCCATGTGCAAGGTCTACGGCTCCGAGGCCAGCTGGAAGTGCGTCAACGAGTGCATCCAGGTCCTCGGTGGCATGGGTTTCATGACTGAGCAGCCCTACGAGCGCATGATGCGTGACTGCCGCATCCTGTCCATCTTCGAGGTACCTCCCGAAGCCATCTCCGACTAGTCATTAAAACAAAAAAAACAAAAAAAAAAACAATAATAGGGAACCAACGAGATCCTCCGTCTCATGATCGCCCTCCAGGGTGTCCGTGCCGTCGGCGACCGTCTCAAGACCCTGGGCAAGAATGCCACCAACATCAACACTATCTGGGGCGAGGCCACCGAGCGCCTCAGCAAGACGTTCAACCCCCTCCAGATCGACTATGTGCCCGCTGAACTCCAGACCCACGTCCATCAGGTAAAGCATTCTATTTTTTATTTATTTATTTATCATACCGTCCTGTTTTCTCTCTCTCTCTCTCTCTCTCTCCACACACACAGCTCGGCTCTCAGACCGCCGCGTTCGGCTCGGTCGTCGAGTCGCTGCTCTCTGCTCACGGCAATTCCATCATCGACAAGCAGACCCTCCTCAAGCGTGTTGCGGATGTGGCCATCGAGCTCTTTGCTTGCTCCGCTGTGTTGTCGCGCGCCTCTCGGTTCGTCCGACACCTTGCAAAAAAGAAGGAGGGTCCTGATATATGCTTTATTTTAGCACCGTCATCGAGAAGCGATCAACCACCGCCCACGAGGTCAAGATCGTTCAGAGCTATTTCAACCGTGCCGAGGGTCGCATCAACCAGTGGCTCAAGGAGATCAAGCAAGGCGAGGAAACCAATGGTGACAACCAGCTCGCCTCCATTGCCGACGACATCTTCAAGACCAAGAAGTGGATTCCCGCCCACCCCATCGGTGTTTAACACAGCTTCTTTTTTTTTGTTGTTGTTGTTTAGTTCTCTTACATACGCCTCTTACAAAATCACACATTTTCCTCCTAGGTTGGCCTTGATGGTGCCGCACCACCCGCACGGTCCCTGTGAGCGATGTAGACGGTTTCGATCTAGTACGTAGTATGTTAGAAATAGGAAAAATAAAACGCAAAGAGCTTCAGTCAGACAGTTACTTCACGCATAAGCCATCTCCAGCAAACGACGGAATCCAGGCCGGCTCCAGTTCAATCCAGACGCGACGTCCTTGATAACAACGCAATCAACTCCGCTGGCTCCACTCGCTTGCTGCAGATCGGCCACCTGCCGATCGAGGTCGCCGCGCTGGTGGTCGCAAGAGACACGAGCATAGCAGACCTTCTTCTTGTCGCGGGATGTTGATCTTGGAGAGAGCATGAACGTCGTTCAAGTTGTACCGCCGACATTGTCCGATCGTGCGCACACACGACACCTTTCCAAGGCGATGTCAACGCTGCAACGTAAGCAACTCAAAATTGCTTGCTGCCGGAGCAAAGAGGGCAGACGGAAAAAGAAAAATGGAGAGAAGTGGGTACTTTGCTTCCCAAATTGCGACCCAAATTGCGAACCCCGCCCGACGGTAAAGCAAAACAAACAAGGTACTTCAAATCTTATTTACAGTGTATCTCTCTCACCCGATCGACGGTCATGTTTGCATCAACTCTGTCGTCGACGACGATGAAGACGACGCTGCCGAGTTGGACACGACCTTGTGACCGTGTTGTTGTTGCTTGCCGTGTCGCCGAAAGTGTTCACACCGCCGCATCTTTCCCTGCCACTCCTTGTACGCCACTCGCAAATGGTTCATGCGTTCTTCAAGCTTGAGTGCGCGCGAATCGCCGGTGAGAGCTGTCGCAGGTCGATCAGAAGAAAACAATTAAAAAAAAAAAAAAAGAGAGCAATACTATCATAGTCGGGGATGACATCGTAGATGCTGAAGTTGAACGCTTGGGCGACTGCATTCTTGAATTCGAGGATTTCTAAGAAAGAAACACAGAATATTAATAAAATAGCTCTCTTTGCATTATTCACCTTGGGCGGCAGCCCTGGCCGCCTGCTTTTCCGAAGCGGCCTTCTCGTTGATCGGAGCAGGAACGGTGACGGCATCATCGACCATCGCATCTGTGCCACTCACCATGGGTTGAGGTGGAGACGGTGGCGAGACGACGCCTGTGCTCCCGTTATTGGTATCCACGGCACCCTCGGCATCATCATCCGAATCGGCGTCCTCCATATCTGCACCAGACGACTGTTGCTTTTGCTGTTGTCGCATGCGCTCTTGCTGACGACGCTTTTTCTGCCGCGACGTCCTGCTCTTGCGCAGTCTTCATTGTGACGATGCGCATTAACACCACCAGTTTCTTTTTCCTTTTTCCCCTTCATAATACCGCTTATTAGACCGCTTGCGGTCCGGCTTGGATTCGCCGGTCGCATCGTCTTGATCGTTTTCGTCCTCGTCACTGTCACCACCTGCATCGTCTCCACCGTCCCCATCCTCATTTTCATCGTCGGCTCCGTCGTTGTTGTTTCCCGACGCCAACTCTTCCTCGTCGTCACCACCTGTTGTCACAGCAGAGGATTTGCTGCCGTTGTCCGCCGTCACGTCCAAGTTGCTGAGGGCAGGGTCTGGGATGTAATGGAAGGGCACATCACTCATGATCACCTTGGAACGCGTGCTCCTCTCGGTGCCGTAAAAGAGCAGGGGTGAATTCACAGTGTACCCGTTGGCACCAACGGCAGTAGTACTAGGCATTGCCGCCGCCGCCGATGTTGCTGCAGCCGACACTGTTGGAGATGCCAACAGGCTCTCCTTCCTCTATTTTGATTTTTACGCGAGAACTTGCGTTTTGAGGAAAAAGCGCCCCATGTGACAATTACCGCTTTTTTGCTAGCGTTTCGCCCTGTCGCCTCCGAGTCAGACTCATCATCGCCATCGGTGTTTTTGCGCTTTGGCGTGTTCTCTTCGCTTCCTCCTGCGGCTTTGCGTTTCAATGACCTTGCCTTGCCGTCGTCCTCTGCAATTCCTTCTTTTTTGATCTGTTTTTCCAAAAAAAAAAAAAAAAAAGACCTGTCAGTGGCAGCAGCAGCAGCACTTCAGTACTGTGGGCGTGCGGGAGCGTTCCACGCGGTTGCCACGCTTGAGCGACTCGGTGTCGTCGAGATCGCGGATGTCTGGGAGGGAGAGGCGCCGGCCTATTTTTATTTATTTATTTTTTTATTTCATGACGGTGAAGAACAAAGAAAGAACGTACCGGATGAGGGCGACGACGACGCACTCTTGGAAGCCGCAACCGAAGACGTCTTGACGTTTTTGAGCTCGTCTGGATGCAAGCTCACGACATACTCGTACGGGATCCACTCGTCGTAACTGTGTGGACGATGCGGGGAATAATGTCACCAGGTTTGACGGACACGTTTTCGAAAAACATACTTTGAGTTCCAGCCGTTGTAGTGGACATAGTAGCGGCCGATAAAGTCCCATTTGGATGTGTCCATTTCGAGGTCGAGGACCTTGGCGTCGTATTCGCGGCCGCTTGGTTCGTGGAAAACAATCACTTTGTCGCCAGGATCGCACGGCCTCTCGAGAGTCCGAACGTACAGCGCAGACCTCGGCGTCTTCATAATCTCGATCTCAAACAAGTACAGGTACCTCATGTAGCGGTAGCGCACGATGTGGGAGAGAGCGATCGTAGGCTTTGCAATGTCGAGTTCCCGACAGACAGCCATCCAACCGTTGTTGTTGGTCACCTGGGGTGAGCACTGGTTTTTAGTTGAAGCGAATACGATCCTCGCACCTCTTCCATTCCTCCACGCGCGGTGACGACACCCAGGAACGCTTGCAGGTTGATTGCGTGCTTGGCGACGTTGGGGACATTTGTCACGGGCATGCCGCGCTTCTTCATAAACTCATAGTACTTGTCCATCAGCGACTCTGTAATCCTGGGAGGCGTGATGGGTCCTCCGCCCGCCTTGTTGCTTCCACTGGACACAGGCAATGACACGTCTGCATGCGTCAGCGGTGCCGCAACAGGCGATTCGCTAAAATCAGGGGAGAGAGAGAGAGAGAGAGAGAGAGAGAGAGGAGGATTTATTGTCTTTGCTCAGTACGACGACGTCGGTGGTGTATCGATACCTCTTGGAAACAAAACTTGGCGACGTCGCGGATGGACTAGAAGCAACTGCTTGCGCGCTACTCACACCAGACGTTCGCTTCCGCGATGGCCCTGACGCTGTGGCTGCCGCGGGTGCTACCACTGCCGTCGTCGCCGCAGCCGCGGCTGCTGCAGTTGTTCCGGCCGATTCTGACGCGGAAGACGTCGAATTCGAGGCATCCGTCGCCATGGCGCTGGGCTTGTACGCGCGGGACCCAGCCGAGGATGCCGATGACGACCGCTTGCTGCTTACAAAGCGCTCCTCGATCGCCGAGGTGTCGTTGGGATCCCACGTGGGCCACTTGAACCCGTTTGGCAGCACGCCTGTGCGTAGCAGTCGCAGGGCGTTCTTCACGCCCTTGTCTTCAAAAAACTTGTCGCCAATCTTTGCAAAAAGCATGTAGGGCTCCAGATCTTCTTGGAAGAGGTACAGGTTATGTGCAGGCACCATCGCGCTATTTTTTTATTTTTATTTTTTGATTTGTGGCAGTCAAAAAAAAAAAAAAAAAAAAAACAGCCGATCGCCGTCCAAACATACTAGTTGTTATCGTGAAAGTAGCGCACGATGCAGAGGCCAGGCTTGACACGTTCCATGTTTGGCTCCCATTCGACCGTCGGCACGACCTAGCAAGGGCCAAATCACGTTAGCTCTTCATGTATACACAGCCAGCCACGTGCCATTGCTGGTTGCCAAAAGTCGGCGTCCTCGTTCTGCGGGTCGATAAAGACAACGAGCCGCTCGCCTCCAACGCCTGCACTCTGTCGCTTAGTACACACAGCACGAGGTCGGTCATGCTTCGTACCGTTGGGCCGAGTGAGCAACTTGCGCGGAACTTTCTTCTGTGGCAAGTTGAGCAACGCAGCGGGGTCGGGGAGGTCTACGAGGGACAAGCTGTTAGAAGCCGCCGACCCAAGGGTACAGTACCACTGCTCCTGCTGCTCCTCGACCGTCGCGACTCGTCCTTGGTGGACGACGACCGGAACGCGTCTAAAAAGTCTCTGTTTACTCGTGCATGCCGTTTGTTCGTCATACCCACAACAGCATTGAACTGCACCAGGCGCTCGACTTCCTTGGGAATGCGCGGTCTATTATGTATTTTTTTTTTTTTTTTGGGAAGAGGGATTGGGGGATGTGATCAACACTTTTTGCATTGCACACGAGGCCTTACACTTTGGTGGCCGTCGTTGCAACCGTAGCTGTCGTTGCCACCACACTGGTACTTGTTGCTGTTGCGCAGCCAGAAGGTCCTTCGTCTGAGGACGAAGCTGCCGACGACGCAGGCGAGCCGACTTCGTCGGTTGCTGCTGTTGTTGTCTGAGCAGACACAGACACTGCCGCAGGCACAGGCGGCAGCGGCGGCGGCGGCGGCGCGCTCACTCCAGTACCACCCTTGCGCTTGTTGGTCGCTCCTGCTCCCGACGCAGTCCCCGTTGCCATGCTTTCCGACAATTCCGAGTTCTGAGCTGGTGAGAACTTGCGGCCTCACAGGTCGCAGTTTGAAAAAAAAATAATAGAAAATTGGGCGTGACTCAAATCACATCGTCGCCCATCGTCGCGTCTCACCATCATCGCCCCATCGTCGCGTCTCACCATCCATTGTGTGTACAACGACGGCTAAATAAATCAGATTATCTTGGCCTCGACTGGAGCATGCGACAACGTGCGGCGATGGACTTGGCGGGCATTCGGTTGCGGCAGGCTGGGTGAGGACAGGAGCGGCTCATCGGCGGCGTTGGCGACAAAGGCCGACGTGGAGACGGTACTGCCGTCAGAGAATGATCTCGTGGCGGCCGCTTTGACAGGGGGCGCCGATTGGCTACGAAGCGGTCGGTCGATGGGCAGTTTGCGATCGCCGTCGCTAGTAGTGTTGGCCATCTCTGACTTTTCGTCTCCGTCGTAGCGGTCGCTGGCTCGACCGGCGCGGCCGCTGCTGGAGCCGAAAGCATCGGCGCCCTCTTCATCTTGAAAGGGTTGTGGCTTGCCGCGGGAAAGGCAAATGACGCCAAGGACGATGAGCGTGATGCCCGCGCAGATGGCACCCACCTGACCGCCGTTGTAGCACGGGAACTGGTTGTAAAAGACCATGGCCTGCAGCTACGTACGCAGACTGTCACGAACCAACTATAACGAAAGGGCCTCCTTTACCATGGCGAAAAGCGTCCAGACACAGAAAAACATGGGGACGACGAGCGTCGAGGGCGCGATGGCAAGGCCTTTGTTCAGGTAGATGACCTGGAGGATGGCCAGGGCGACGAGCAGGCCGATGATAATATACGTTCCGATGTACACAAACTGGTTGTCGCCATCGAGAGAGGTCGAGAGCAGTTGCACGCTGATCTTGGCCAAGAGGATCGTCCCCGAGCCCAGGATGCCCGAGAGCGCGGCAAACAAAAGACCCACCAGGCTCTGCAAGCGGTCGACGCTGACCGCGTTCAAGAAATTGATTCGGCGCGCCGCCTCCGGGTTCTGCAGGATGACAAGCATTTGGTTTCCGATGAACGATCCGACGATGGCCAGGCCGCCAATCACGCTCATAAACACAATCATCGGTGCTTCGGCGAAAAAGCTCACGAGATCATTCAGCTCAAAGCCTGCAACGAATAATTTTTTTTTTAAAAAAAACACTGAAAAACAAAACAAAACAAGAAGGGTTACTTGACTCGGGCACGTAGCCAAAGACGGCAATCAGGACGGCGCCGGCAATGACAGAGAGCGTCCCGAGAAGGTCGATTCGGTCCAGGACCTCGTGCAAGACCATCTTTGCAAAGATGGCATTGAATACGAGTGTGATGCTGCCGAGCGGCGCGAGGACGACTGGAGACAGAAAGTCTTATAAAAAAGGAAAGCCGCCCAGAGCCCAGTTAGGAAAGGAGAGGGGGTACAATCGTCCATTGACGTACTGAGGGCGATGACCTGGCCGCCCGTTTGGCTTGTGATGTAGAGCGCCAAACCTGAGCAAATACGCAGAAAAAGAAAGACACGATTATTAGATACGCCCCCTCCCAACGCACGTACGTACCAAGAATCCAGTTGGGTTTCTTGTACACAGGTAACCTCTGTGCAGCTGGTTTGGACTGCTCTTCGACGTGGGCTTTTCGCTTTTTTTTTTTTTTTAAAGACACGAGGATGACCAGAATTTATCGTCGTACCTGCATGACCATACCGAGCGCTTGCACGAGCGACGCCGTCAAGGCAATGGCAATGCCGACGTAAAACGTCGGGTCGCGCGCATTGCGAGCAAGACTGCACAAGGAAGAGTGTGCATTGTTTTTTTTTTTTTTTTGAATGAAAATTTCACGCCGTTTTCAAAAGTCGTTTACTCATCGACGTCACTGCTGTAATAGCCCTGGCCGTAGCCGCTGCTGCCGTAGGCGCTGCCATACGCACTGCCATACGCATCCCCATTGAGCCTTGTGAGGGGCATGCATAGCGAGAAGCCGCCGTCTGTGCTCATCTCGTTCTGACACTACAAAAACACCAAGTGTCGTCGTGCGTGTCGTAGACAGAAAAAAAAAATAAAAAAAATTGTTCAGGAGGGACGAGTTTCTCGGTGACAAAAAGGAGAGAGAGAGAGAGCAAAAGGAGAACTATTGAGGGGTCACGAAGCAAGACTCGTCAGCGTGATCTGGTTCAAAGGCATGCGGGTGGGCTTGTATCAGGCGGCACATCGAGTCGAAGAAGGACGCGCGCAAGTCGAGGCCGTCGATTTGGCAGGGCGACGTGGAAGTCGACGCTTTCGTATCGTCGGCCTCGGTGCAGCACGACTGAAGCTGCGCGACAAAGGCAGACCGCTTAACCCATTGCAGCTCGGCCTTCTCATGCGGGAAAAAGATCGAATCAAGTACAGATTGCTTCGGTGGCCAGAGACTGGGCAGCGAGGCATCAAACGGCGCCGCCAGCACGTACTGATGTACAGAGGCCCCCTTGGTGCGTATGTGGTTTTCCAGATGAGAGACCGTGCACTTGTTGGCGTGATGACGGCACTGCGAGACGGTCTTGGCAACGCTGAGATGGCCCGCGGTCTCCTCGTAGAGTTCTCGGCACGCGGTCAAGACCGGGTCCACTTCTCCCTAGGCAGGCCAGAAAAGAAAGGAAAAAAAAAAGTTTTTCAACATGAGAGAGTGAGCGAAAAAAACAAACATACGGGATCACGAGCACCTCCAAAGTCGGCCCACTTGCTGGTGTGGTAGTCCAAGCCGAGGAGGACATAGTCGGCGTTGCTGTCGGCCAGATCACGGGCGACGACCACGAACGCTCCGGCAAAGTAGCCCACTTCGCGATGCGATTTGCCCGTTCCAAGCAGCCACGCCGGCAAAAGCTTGCTCGGGTTGAATGCCACGAGCAACCAGAGCGCGAGCACGCACGTCACGGCGGTGACTGCCACAGGCAGCAACCATCCCGACGGCCCTCGTTTCCGCATGTACTCGGACAGGATGTCTTTCACACCCGCTACGTGCTCCTCCACAGTCACGTTGCCAACGTGGCTCTCGGACCGGCTGCGTTTAATTGCGCTGCTGCTGACACTGTTGGCCTTCTTAGGGCTGTCGTCTCGGCTCTTGCCGCCGCCACTGCCACCGCCGCCGCCGCCGCCGCCGCTATTGACGTCGGTCTTGCTGCTGTTGCCACTGTTGCCACCGCCGTTGCTGTCTTTGCTGCTGGTTCTGCCGGTCCTCGCGCGATTCTTGCCGGCACCCATTTTCGTAAAGTGCGTCTCCCTGAGCCATGCTGTTTGCCGGCTGCTCCAAGACGCCCAGCGCGGCCGACTGGGGCGCACACGGCCTTGTCGCAATGGGATCGGGCGCCAACTCGATTGTGCTGTGGCAACCGCAGGACTCCAACGTGGTGCCGACGGCGCTGCAAGGGCACACGGCGCGCGTGAACGCGGTGCGGTGGTCCAATCCTTCGGTGCTCGTCTCGGGTTCAGCAGACCACAGCGTGGGCGTGTGGCTGAGGGCCGATGGGGACACCGCTCCATCGCACACGTGCAGTCAGTTGCTCAAGGGCCACACGGGGTCCGTGGAGGCAGTGACCGCGCTGTCGTCGGGATCGAGCCTCCTGATTGCATCGGCCGGTGCGGACGGGACCGTGCGTATCTGGGAGGGCGAGCCGGGTGACGTCGAGCACGTCCAGACGATTTCTTTCGGGAACAAGTATCCTCTCTCTGTCGCGCTCTGTCCACTGTTTGAAACCTCTCGTAAGGAAATGACCAGAAGCAAAAACCCATTATTCTCCTTGCATTTTTTCCTCCAGTAAACCTCTTGGCCATCGGAGTTGTCGACTCTAATGTCCATTTGTATGTCCAACGCTCCTCCAGCAAGCAGGTAACAAATATAACAAAATCAACCCACTGAAACGGAAAGAGAAAAATAAAAAAATAAAAAAAAATTGTTTTGTTTAATAGTTTGAGCTAGCGGTCGTACTCAAGGGACACGAGGACTGGGTCCGAAGTGTTGCATTTGCTCGCTTTTCAGGTAATTGCTGAAGCTTTTGTTCAAAAAAAAAAAAAAAAAAAAAAAAAGAAAAAGAAGAAGGCGGCTAAAATAGCTTGGATACAGACTCTGAGATCTGCCTAGCAAGCGCGTCGCAGGACAAGTACGCTCGGCTGTGGCAGCTGCAGCCGAGCACGTCTGCCGCGATGTCGCAAGCGTCCAAGCAAAGCACCACGATCGAAGACCTGCTCCAAGCACTGGAAGAGTCTGGGTATCAAACTTTTTGACGTGGGTGAAGTAAATCATAGGTCGTTTGTTTAGCCTCGCGATGAAGGCAAAGGCCTCGTACTTTAGCGTCGGTGACCCAGAGCAAGTGTTTTCGATCGTCCTGGATGCGCTCCTGATTGGACACGAGGACTGGGTCTATAGCGTGGCATTCCCGCCGCTGATCGCGGGAGAGCGGTTCCATGAGAGGAAAGTGCTCACGGCCTCAATGGACAAGACAATGATCCTCTGGACACCCCACGAAAACACCAACACCTGGTTCAGCGACGTCCGTGTCGGTGATGTCGGCGGCCAAAACATCCTCGGCTTTTACGGAGGCCTCTTTGGCCCTGGCGCCACCTCCATCCTCGCCCACGGGTTCAATGGCGCTCTCCAACGCTACGTGTCGGACGGCAAGGACTGGCGACCTGTGCCTACGCCGAGCGGACACTATGCAGCCGTCAACGACATCGCCTGGGATCCCCTAGGTCGCTACCTCGTCTCGGTGAGCGATGATCGAACTGCTCGTCTGTGGGGACCCTATTCCGCGTCGTCCTCGTGGCACGAGCTTGCGCGTCCACAAGTTCATGGCTACGAGCTTCAGTGCATCGCCTTTACCACCCTCCACGAGTATATTAGCGGAGGCGACGAAAAAGTGGTGAGATTGTTTGATGCACCCACGAGCTTTTTCAAGTCGCTCGAGGCCCTCTCTGGCCAGCCACTTGTGCAGGCAGACCACGACGCGGTATGGCAAGACTGCGTGATTTTTTTAAAAAAAAAGAGACAAAGGTTTTAAGTATATCCAAAATCACGTTAGGCTGCACGCATCGGAGCAATCCAGTCTGCGTCAACACCTGCGCTGGGCCTGTCCAACAAGGCCGTCTTGAGTGGAGGTGCAACAGCAAGCGAAGACGGCGATGAGGACGGACCCGTCGACATGTCCAAATCGCTCGTTACTGCCCCAACCCCGTCCTCCCTATTCCTCTCGAGCCCTCCCCTCGAGGAGCAGCTCGTGCAGTCTCTCCTCTGGGCCGAGACGGACAAGCTGTACCTTATTTATTTATTTTTTTGGGGGCGAATCCTTGACGTTATTACTAGGTACGGACATCCGTATGAAATCTTTGCGGTTGCCTGTGACCACAATGGCAGGACGGCAGTCTCATCGTGCAAGGCGACGCAAGCAACTCACGCCCTTATCCGCGTGTGGGCGTTTGAGCGAACGGCGGCCACGACCTCTGGAGCTGCCTCTGTCGTCAAGCAGGTGGGTACCCTGCCGCAATCGCACACACTCACCGTGACGCATGTACGTGATTCCATACGCGCTTGCAATTATTAATTTTTTTAAAAAAAAAAAAAAAAAAAATCAAAATTAGATGCGCTTTTCGTACGATGACCTGTGGCTGCTGTCGGTCTCACGCGATCGCAGCTTTTCTCTCTACAAACGGTCTGCACCCGGCACCCTCGATTTTGCCCTCGTTCACCACAACGAAAAGGCACATACCCGTATCATATGGGCCTGTGCGTTCACTCCCGACAATCTGTTCTTTGCCACGTGCTCTCGCGACAAGACCGTGAAGATTTGGAGCCTGGACAAGGCTGCGAAACTCGTGTCGTCGTTGGACTTTGAGGACAACGTAACGGCGATTGACATTGCGCCCAAACTGCTGGATGACGGGCGATACATCGCAGTTGTCGGCTTGGAGAACGGTTCGCTCATTGCACTCACAGGTGGTGGGGCGTCGTCAAACTGGTCTGTGCATTCGCGCGTCCCAAAGCCGTTGAGCCACACCGCAGCCGTCCAACGTACTGTCTTTAGACCTGATCATCCATGGCAGTTTGCATCTGCTGGCGCCGACCATCATGTTAGAATTAACTCTCTTTCTCTCTCTCTCAATAATTTGTAGTGATGGCTTTGTTTGATGGATGGATCTTTTACAGTCCTATGTCACAAGAATTTTTTTTTTTTTAAAAAAAGGGAAAAAAACAATTTTTTTATTATTGCTTAGTGCTGGTGCTCAGAACGCTTGCGAGGGGCCGAGCGGATGATGTGGTCGACACGAAGGATCATCTCTGCAGCCTCGGACGCGGACGAGACAACCTGACGCTTGAGCTTGAAGGACTCGACGATGCCACGTTCGCGCATGTCGGCAATGGTGCCATTGTCCATGTTGAGGCCAAACGTGGACTGGCCGTTGTTGTGCGCCGAACGGAGGTGGGCCACGAGCTCAGAGCTATCGTAGCCACCATTGTCGGCAATGATCGTGGGAAGCTGGCGCAGGGCGCGGGCAAACGCCTCGATTGCGAGCGCCTGTTTTTTAATTTTTAGTGCTGCATCCACACACACACAAAATTTTTTTTCTTTTTGTTTGGACACACCTTCTTGCCCTCGGTTTTCTGGGCCACCTTGTCTACAGCCACCGACATGAGCATCTCGGCGCAGCCACCGCCCAGCGTCGTTCGGGTCTCGATGACAGTTTGAGACAAAACAGCCAGGGCATCGTGGAGGGATCGGTCAGCCTCCTCGAGGAGCTGCATGGTGGCCCCTCGCAGCACGATTGTGCATGCCTCACCAGCCTTGCAGCCCGAGAAGCGGATCAACTAGAAAGCAGCGGAAACACAAGATAAGGCGCAACAAACAATGTTCCACCCAATGGAGATACCTTGTCCTCACCGATGATGATCTCCTCGATAAGCTTGCACTCGCCCAGCTTGACCTCATTGGGGTGGTCAAAGGTGGATGTGATCTCGCTACCGAGAACCGACGAGAGACGCTCCACGCCCTCAAAGTCGGCGTGCTCGATGGTCATGATACCCATATCGGACATGAGCTGTGGGAGCAGCAACGTCAACTTGAAAAACGGCGACAAAAAAAGATTTTTTTTATTTTTATCTTTACCTGCTCGGGGTAGTTGTAGATGAGTTGGCGATTGATAAAGCAGTTGATCTTGTGCGCGGCAATCTTTTCGACCTTCTTCTTCATCTTTTCGCGCTCGGCACGCTCAATCTCGGCAACACCGGCGGTGCTGTCAACCTTGACGCGGGCACCAAAGACCTTGATCTTGTCAGTGTCCATGGGCGTGTTAGCAACCATGACCTTGGCGTTCTCCAGGCGAGTGATGGCATTCACTCCAAAGTGCTTGTCAAGGATAAAGCCTTTTTATGCGCAATTGCGTTTAGTGAAGAAAAAGAGAAGGGAAAAAGTTCTCCACTCGTAGGTACCGTCGTCGAGGTACGACTGGTCGAGCTGACCTCCGGGCTTCTTGATGAGCTGGATGTGGTCCAGGTTCGGGTTGCCCTTGAGGCGCAGGATCGCCTCGACGCAGAGGTTGGCAAAGTGGTCCTTGTTTTGCGAGACAACCTTGGAGCTGAGGGTCGTCTTGGCGATGGACAGGAGCTCCTTCTTGAAGAGGGCTGGGTCATCCTTAAAGTTGAGTGCCGACTCTTCCAGGGCCTTGAGCGCTGTCGCCGACGCAATGCGGTAGCCTTCGATGATTGTCTGCGGGTGCACCTTTTGGCTCACGAGCTTTTCGGCCTCGCGAAGCAGCTCCGAGGCAAAGACACAAACCGAGGTCGTGCCATCGCCAACCTCCTGATCCTGCACCTTGGACAGCTCTACAAGTAGTTGTTTGTGGTGAGCAGACAGAAAAGAAAAATGGGGCCAGCCTACCGACGAGAATCTTGGCAGCTGGGTTGTCCAGGGAGATAGCCTTGAGGATGGTGGCACCGTCGTTGGTTACAACCATATCCTTGTTGTGTCCCTGGCCGGTAGACTGCAGGATTTTGTCCTGATACGGCGTTAAAAAAAGAAAGGCGATGAGGAAGGAGGTGAAAAAAAAAAAAAAAAAAGGCAACATACCATGCCCTTGGGTCCGAGGGTGCTCTTGACGAGGTCGCCAATGGCGATCGCACCAACAAAGAGAGACTGGAAAAGAGCATTAGCCAGCACACAACCCAGAGGCGGCGTACCAGACGGGCGTTCTCCGCACGCTCCTCCTGGGCCTCTTCGTTGAACAGCTGCACTGGTTGCATCTTTGGATTTGAACATAGGTACAGTTAGGGAAAAAGAAAAAAGAGAAAGAAGAGCGTCTTCGCTTCCCCCACCAGGCGCGGGCGCGG
>Ga0302227_10000821_pt1 | contig 24139 bp, 21 predicted proteins | sample II_Palsa_N1_1_FD_193525 | JGI IMG/M metagenome (GOLD analysis project Ga0302227, IMG submission 193525) | Peat permafrost microbial communities from Stordalen Mire near Abisko, Sweden - II_Palsa_N1_1 | ecosystem: Environmental > Terrestrial > Soil > Palsa > Peat permafrost | place: Sweden... | reverse complement strand
GCCGCAGAACTGGGCATGAGCCCATCGACGGTGAGCCATGCGGTCAAGACGGTAGAAGACCGTCTGGGCATGCCGCTGTTCGCGCGCACCACCCGCAGCGTCTCCCTGACTGAAGCGGGCAACACGTTCGTGGCCGTGATCGGTCCTGCGCTGACGGATATCCAGGAAGTGGTGGAGCACATTCGCGCCGACAAGGGAAAGGTCACCGGCCTGCTCCGGCTCAACGTTCCCCGCGTGGCATTGCCGATGGCAATCACCGCGGTGATCGCGCAGATGACCTGGCGGCATCCGGAGCTGACGATCGAGATCGCCTCCGAGGATGGCTTGGTGGACATCGTCGCGAATGGCTACGACGCCGGTGTGCGGCTCGGCGAAATGATCGGCGAGGACATGGTGGCGATCCGCCTCACGCCACCGTTCAAGGCCATCATGGTCGCCGCACCCGAGTACCTGGCGGCGAAGGGCGAGCCAAAGTCGATCGCGCAGCTTCGCCAGCACAATTGCATCGGTTTTCGGCTGCTGGCGTCGGGCGGCGTGTATGCGTGGGAGCTTCGGGAAAATGGCGCCGACGTCACCGCGCGCGTGCATGGCACCACGCGGGTAACGGATCCGCTCTATGCGCGCGAACTGGCGTTGGCCGGCGTTGGCATCGCCTATGTGTTCGAGCCGCTGGTTCGCGCTGATATCCGCGAAAAACGGCTTCGCTGGATCATTCCAGACGCAGCGATCGAAGAACCCGGCCTGTTTCTCTACTTTCCGCGCCGCGCTTCCGACGCGCCCAAGCTGCGCGCCTTTATCACTGTGGCTCGCGACGTGCTCAAGCCATAGCGTTACGGTGGCGTCTGTTTCTTCGCGCAGTCGCAGCCGTAATCCGGTTCCGGGCCAGCGTCGGCAATGAACTGGTTGATACGCTGTTCGAGTACCGGCAGCGGCACCGAGCCGATGGAGAGCACGGTGTCATGGAAGTGACGGATGTCGAATTTCGGGCCGAGTGCCTTTTCGGCTTTCGCGCGCAGCTCGAGGATTTTCAGATAGCCGAGTTCATACGAGAGCGCCTGACCGGGCCAGCTGATGTAGCGATCCACTTCATTGGCGATCTCGCGATCGGACAATGCGGTGTTCTGCGTCATGTAATCGATCGCCTGCTGGCGGCTCCAGCCCAGGTGGTGGATGCCGGTGTCGACCACCAGCCGGCAGGCGCGCCACATCTGGTAGCTGAGAAAACCGAACTGCTCGTACGGCGTTTTGTAGATGCCCATCTCGTTGCCGAGGAATTCCGAGTACAGTCCCCAGCCTTCGCCGTAAGCGGAGATATAACCGTTGCGGCGAAAATCCGGCTGGTCATGCTGCTCATCGGCCAGTTCCAGCTGCAGCGCGTGACCGGGATAGGACTCATGCAGGGTCAGCGCAGGCATGTTGTACAGCGGTCGCGACGGCAGGTCGTACGTGTTGACCAGATAGACGTCCGGACCGCCGCGGCCGGAGGTGTAGTAAGGCGCAATGGCGTCCGGCACGGGTTCAATGGTGAAACGCTCGCGCGGCAGATGGCCGAACAGCTTGCCCACCTGACCGTCTACTTCCTTGGCCACCCACGCGCTGCGATCGAGCAGTTCCTGCGGCGTCTTCGCGTAGAACTGCGGGTCAGTACGCAGGAAGTGCAGGAAGTCGGCAAAGCTGCCCTTGAAACCCGTCTGCGCCATCGTGTCGAGCATCTGCGCATGGATCTTCGCCACCTGGTCCAGGCCGATCTGGTGGATCGCATCGGGGCTCAGGTCGAGCGTGGTGTATTCGTGGATCTGCTGGTGGTAATACGCCTTGCCGTCCGGCATGGCCTCGGCGGCCAGCGTGGTGCGTGCCTGCGGCACGTACTCGTTGCGGAAAAAAGTGAGCAGCTTGGCGTAGGCGGGAATCACGTCGTCGCGGATACGCTGCACGGCCTCGCCCTGCAGCGCCTGCGCATCATCGGCACTGATCGATGCGGGCAGCTGCTTGAACGGTTTGTAGAATGTGCTCTCGGTCGGGTCCTTGAGTTCGGCAACGGCGGCGATCGACACGTCGCGGCCGTTGAGCACCGCGCGTGGCACGCTGAAACCGCGCTTGAGGCCGAGTTGCATGTTGGCGATCTGCTGATCGAAGTAGGCGGGAACCTGGTCGAGCTTGGCGAGATACTTGTGATAGTCGTCGACTGTACGCAGCTTGCCGCCATCCAGCTCGTAACCCACATCCGACCAGAATGCCGAGTCGCTGTTGAACGGCATCTGCCAGTTGGCAAAGTGCTGGTCGGCAACGAAATTACCGATCTGCTCGCGGTAAACCGCGGCGTTGACGCGATTTGCCGGCGAAAGCTGAGCTACGTCGATGCCGTCGAGCTGTTTGAGTACATGCTGCCAGTATTCCAGCCGCTGCTGCTGGCTGGCTGCGTCGACATCATCGAGCCGGCCATCGTTCGGCTGCGACTCGCCCGACGTACTGACGCCGGACTGGCCGGTACGCCACGCCCATTCCTGCTGATAGATATTCTGAAACGAGGTGTCGGCGGTGCTCTGCGCGGCCCAGAGTGGTGTGGCCAGCAGTCCGGTGATCGCCGCGGCGAGAAATTTTTTCACCAGGCCTTTCTTTATGGCTTCTATCTTCACTGCGTCTACCTTCACTCAATCTGCTCCTTCAACGTTTAATGCCAGCCATAACCATTGACGGCGTTTCGATACCGCTGGCGGCATCTTCCACGCTCCAGTAATCCAGTGTCGGCGGCGGCAACTGGGGCAGCGCCGCGATCAACAGCAATTGACGCACGGCATCCTTCAGTCGCGCTACCCGCAATTCAATATTTCGTGCGTGCAGCCAATCGGCAAAATCGGCCAGCGCCTCCAGCGCGCTACTGTCGAGGTCGGGCGATTCCTCCAGACTGAGGACGACGCACGACACCGAACTTTGTGTGGCGAGCGGCGGCCGCGGATCGGCTTGCATAAGCACGCGCTGCCGCGCTAGGGCCAGCATCGGTTCGGCGTTGGCGAAAAACAGCGGCTCTTCCGGCCGCAAAATCATGATGCCGCTCGGCGGCAGCGCCTGCGGATGCTGCGCGATATCGACGAAGTCATGGCTATCGGACAGACGGCCCAGCACGCTCAGCCGCGGCGTGGCCAACGTGCGCAGAAGCATCGCCAGACTGAAACCGATCGCTACCAGCAAGCCATTCAGCACACCCAACGCGATTACCGCCAGCACCGCGGCCAGCGCCACCAGCCGGTCGCGCCGCCACTTCAGGTACGGCGCGAATACACCCAGGCGCAGCGACTTGCTCACCGCGTGGATTACGATCGCCGCCAGCACCGGTACCGGGATGCGCTCGATCCACTGCAGGCAGGTCAGTACCAGAACCAGCACCGTAGCCGCCGCGGTCAAACCGGCCAGCCGCGACTGCGCACCTGCTGCTTCATTGGCCGAGCTGCCGGAGTAGCCGGCACCGACCGGCATGCCGTGGAACAAACCGGACACGACATTGGCGACGCCCAACGCGGTCAGGTCGCGATTGGCAGCCACCGGCTCACCGTGCTTCAGTGCGAAGCTGCGGATCGAACTGTAGGACTCCGCATACAGAATCAGCATCAGCGCCGCAGCCAGCTCCAGATCCGGTAACCACTGTGCGCGATCGGGTAAAGCCGGCGCGGCCCAGCTCAGAGCAAGATGGATCACACCGGTCAGCACCACACCGTGCGCGGCCAGCCAGCCGGAACCGGCAATGCCCGCGACGATCACCAGCAAGGTACCCGGCAAGCGGCGCAGGCGTTCCAGCAGAAACAGCAACAGCAACGCAGCGATGCCGCAGCCAAGGCTGGCACCATGCCATTCGTGCACGCGCTGAAGCAGCTCACCGACCAGCGGCACGAAACTCGACTGCTTTGCCGCCAGACCGACCAGGTTGGGCCACTGCTTCACTGCGATCACCAGCGCCAGACCGAAGGCATAACCGCGCAGCACAGGCTTGGCGATCAGGTTGGAAATACCGCCCAGCCGTGCAGCGCCGGCCAGCAGAAAGCATGCGCCGGTCATCAGCACCAGCAACGCGGCAAACGCTGCGCGCAACGACGGATCACCGCCGCTGACCGCCACGCTCGCCGCGGCCAGCACCGCGGCTGATGACGATGTGGCCGACACGATCGCATAGCGACTGCGCCCGATGACGCCATAACAGACCAGGCCGGCGAACAGCGCGATGACGCCGGCCTGCGGCGGCAAACCGGCGATGCTGGAATACGCCACCGCTTCGGGCAACAGCAGCCCCGCAATCGACAGGCCGGCCAGCAGATCGGCCGATCGCGATGACGATGGCTCTGCCGCGGCGACTTGGTTCATGCGATCAAACCGCTCCAGCCTGGCAGGTACGCCGTCTCGTGGGTGTGCGCGAGCGCCAGTGCCTGTTTCAGCGCCCGCCCGCCCGGCTGCTTGTTCTTGAGCTTGATCCGCGGGCGCAGAAAGTCGGCCCACAGAAACTCGGCGTATGGCGTGGCGTCCTTGGCATAACCGCCCGCCTCGCGCACTCGTGCCGACAGCGTGCGGTAAGGATCATCGGTGAGATCGGTGAGCTTGGCCGGAAAAGCATCGTAACCGGCGCGATGACCGTGTGCATCGTAGGGATGCGCCCAGCGGTTGAACTCCATCGTGCGCCAGAACACCTCCGGCTCCAGCCAGGAGAAGTCACGCTGCACCAGCACCGGCACGCTATCGACTTTTTCCTCGATCAGCGCCAGCCCGAGATGATGATGATCGACGATATAGACCTTGCCGCCAGGACCCAGCACGCCGGGAAACCAGTGCCGGCTCAAAAGCTCCTTGCGCTTTTTCTTGCTGATTTGCTCCCACTCGGCGCGCTTCGCGGCCACTTCGGCATAGCCGACGGTGAGCTGGGTCGGTCGCAGGTCGGCCGGAGCCACCTGCAGCTGTGGATGATGGGGTTGCATGGCATCGCGTCCTCGTGGTTGCGTGCGCGCCAGCGTACTCGTCATCGCGCGATGGTGCACGGTCGCTGACCAAGGCGACGGGGCCTAGCTGTGATCCATCATGCTGCCGCCGACGGCACGCAGATAACTGGCCAGGTTGCGCTCGGCCGATTCCACGCAGATTTCGCCGGTCGATTCGCAGATGTCGATGCGATCCGGGCGAAAGTTTCGAAAGTCCTGCCGCAGCCGGCACCACGCACCCAGCGTCCACGCACCACCCCAGAACGACAGGCATAACGGCTCGATCTCGCGCGCACTGCTGCGTCCGCTCTCGTCGCGATAGTCCAGCCGCAGCACATGGTTCGCAACGATGGCCGCATGCAGGCGATCGATCATTGCCGCAAAATCGGACTGATGCTGATCACGCCATACCGGCGCAAAAATCCGCGTATGCGCTGCACGTTCGCGCAGATCCGGCGGCAACACGGCCTCGATCTTCAGCAATGCGGTCTTCGCACTCTCGGCCAGCCGCACGCCAGCAAACGCCCGGACAAAACGCGTGCCGACCACCAGGGCTTCGAGCTCGTCGGCACTGAACATCAGCGGCGGAATATCCGAGCCCTTGCGCAGCACATAGCCGACCCCGGCTTCGCCCTCGATCGGCACGCCGGACAGTTGCAGGTCGGCCACGTCGCGATAAACCGTTCGTAGCGAAACACCCAGGGTCTGTGCAAGCTGACGCGCCTGCAGCGCGGTGCGGCGACCGCGCAGGGCGTGGATGATGAGGAACAGGCGGTCAGCGCGGCGCATGGGGCCATCATCGCCGACGCTGGCAGGCGCTGCCACCGCCATGCGTCATGCACGGCGCGAAAATTGGCTCCGCACGAGGCAATCTCGTCACGATGAAAAACGACATGATGCATGCCCGCAACCCGCTCAGCCTTGCTGCGCAGCGACCAGTGCGGTATCGCTGGCCGCTACGTGTTGCATCGCCGAGCGCGCGAGCACGCGATCGATGCAGACACCGGTCACCGACAGCTCCGGCACCATAGCGCACGCGTACCGCCTGAACGACTGTTGGACACGTGAAAGAAGACGATCTGTGGATGGCTCATAGGCTGGCTCCTGGCCAGATAACGGTATTCGATTCAGTGGTCTAGAGATGTCGCGTTTCTGCTGGCGACGCCCCCCAGTTGTCGTGCCGCCCATCGGCAAAGCGCAACGGCGCGTCGATCAGTTCTTGCGGCTCAACACCATCAAGGCAGGCAAGATTCACGCTGAAAAAATCACCACCGAGCACTTCCAGGTGGCCACGACCGAAGGACCGGACGCCACAGTGCCGACAGAACAGATGATGCATGCTGTTCGAGCCGAACTGATAGTCGGACAAGGCGTCCTCGCCGCTCAGCAGCCGGAAGGCATCGGGCTTCACGATCACGTTCCACGCCCGTGTCTTGCGGCAAATGGAACAATTGCAGCGCCCCGTGCCCGTAGCGAGATCGATGTCCGCCTCGTAGCGGATCGCCCCGCAATGACAGCTTCCCTGATAGTTCTTGATCATGGTTTGCTCCTCTGAGATGGAACGATGTGGCGCAGCCCTGTCAGTGCGGCAAGCAGCAGACGCGGACGTGTCTGACGTGCCGGTCTGAGGGGATCATCCTGCGCGTCGACGGACGGCCACTTGTACTGTCCGTCCATCAGCAGGCCACGTAGATACAGCGGCCGATACGCAGCCAGCACACGATTGATTAGCGGATTCATCGTCATCCTCCCTTATGCCGCCACGGCTTCACCGACGTACCACGGCGGCAGCTGGGCATGTTTGAACAGGCGGTACCAGTGTTCGCGATCGCTAGCGTTGTAGAGATCCAGCGTATGGATGATCTCGTGCGCAAACTCCACGCTACCGAGGTGGCTGGCGGTAATCACACCGCCATCGCTCACCGCCAGAACCGAAGCGTCGTATTGCCCTTCACCCGAATAAGCCTTTACCTGGCTGGCGATCTGCCCCGGCCAGTTACCGGTATGACAACAATGGTCGAGCAGGCCGGCGCGGGCCAGCGCCAGCACACCGCTGTCAATGCCGGCGATCGGTGCGCCCGCGGCATGCACATCACGAATGAGCTTGACTGCTTCGTCACCCTCGCCGCGCAGCCAGAGATGGCCGCCCGGTACGATCAGCATCGCCGCACGAGCAAGGTCGATCTGCGCCAGCGAGACGTCGGGCTGCACCGTGAGGCCGCCCATCGACACCACGGCGGCCACCGAGAATCCGGCCGTCTGCACCTGCCAATCACCCGGACGACGAATCTCGCATAGCGCCAGTGCTGCCTGCCAGTCGGCAAAGCCTTCGAACGTCAGAAAATAGACGGTATCGCGCATGTCGTTTCCTCCCTTGTGGACGTGCAGCTTGGCCCTCCCCTGCTGCCACCGTGCTGTCAGTAGTCGGGCAATGGCATGGTCGTTCGAGCCGTGCTGCGGGCATGGCTAGCGCGGTTCAGCCGGAGCCGGGACAATGCAGGCTTCCTTCGCGATGGCTCACACATGAAACCAAGCTCGATGAAACCCGTCTCGCTGATCCAGTTCCTGATCGAGGAACGCCGCGCCGGCCACATCAACGCCGAGCTTTCACTGCTGATCGAAGTGGTCGCGCGCGCCTGCAAACGCATCGCGGTGGCCACCAACAAGGGCGCGCTGGGTGGCGTACTGGGCATGGCTGCAGGCGATGGCGACGCCGCGAGCATCAACGTGCAAGGTGAAGCGCAGAAAAAGCTCGACGTGATCTCCAACGAGATCCTGCTCGAAGCCAACGCCTGGGGCGGTCATCTCGCGGCCTGTGCGTCCGAAGAGATGGAAGACCCGCAGCAGATCCCGGACGGCTATCCGAAGGGCAACCACCTGTTGTTGTTCGATCCGCTGGACGGCAGCTCCAACATCGACGTCAACATTTCGGTCGGCACGATCTTCTCGGTGCTGCGCTGCCCGGATGATGTCGTCGAACCGAAGGCGGAGCACTTCCTTCAGCCCGGCACGGAGCAGCTGGCCGCTGGCTACGTGGTGTACGGCCCGGCGACCACGCTGGTGCTCACGTTTGGTCACGGCACGCACGAATTCACGCTGGAACGCGAGGTCGGCAGCTTCATGCTCAGCCGTCGCGGCATCCGCATTCCCGAAGAAGCCACCGAGTTCGCCATCAACATGTCGAACCAGCGCCACTGGCAGCCGCCAATGCAGCGCTATATCGGCGAGCTGCTGGCCGGCACCACCGGTCCGCGCGGCAAAGATTTCAACATGCGCTGGGTCGCCTCGATGGTGGCCGACGTGCACCGCATCGTGACCCGCGGCGGCGTGTTCTATTACCCGCTGGACGCGAAGATACTCAAGCAGGGGGGCAAACTGCGGCTGATGTACGAGGCCAACCCGATGGCCTTCATCATCGAGCAAGCCGGCGGCGCGGCCACCACCGGGCGCGAGCGCATCATGGAACTGCAACCGACCGGGCTGCATCAGCGCGTGCCGGTATTCCTGGGCTCGAAGAAAGAAGTCGAGGTAGCCACGCACTATCACCTGGTCGCCGACGGCGCGCAGGGCTGACCCAGGCTTGCGTCGTCATCTGCCTGCAAACGACGACGCAAGTGGGCGCACCGATGACCGCCCCTGCTTTGCCACTTGCAGACGTCAACATTCCTCTTCTCCCCTAATTCGTACACCCCACTCATGCCCTTCCACCGTCAGCTATTGCTATTGCTCACCACGCTGGCATTGACCGCCTGCTTTAGCCAGACCAAGCCAGCACCAGCGGCAGTCGTTGCAACACCGATGAAGCTGAAGATCGGCCTCGCCCTCGGCGGTGGCGCGGCGAAGGGCTTCGCGCATATCGGCGTGATCAAGATGCTGGAGGCTAGCGGCATCCATCCTGACGTGGTGTCCGGCACCAGTGCCGGCAGCGTGGTGGGGTCGCTGTACGCGGCCGGCATGGATCCGTTCCAACTGCAGGAGCAGGCGTTTGCGCTGGACGAAGCGAAAATCCGTGACGTACGCATTTTCTCCGGCGGCCTGGTGCAGGGGCAGAAGCTGCAGGATTACATCAACACGGCGGTGAACCACCGGGCGATCCAGGATCTGAAACTGCCATTTGCCGCGGTAGCCACGCAGCTGGAAACCGGCGAGCGCACGGTGTTCATCCGCGGCAATACCGGCCAAGCCGTGCGCGCGTCCAGCAGCATCCCGGGCGTGTTTGAACCGGTATTGATCGGCGACAAGCATTACGTCGACGGCGGCGTGGTCAGTCCGGTGCCGGTGGACGCGGCGCGCCAGCTTGGCGCGGATTTCGTGATCGCCGTGGACATCTCGTCTACACCCAGCGGCAGTAATCCGCTAGGCATGGTGAATATCGTCGGCCAGTCAATCACCATCATGGGACATCAGTTGGGAAAGCAGGAGCTGGCCCGCGCTGACTTCGTCATCCGACCCAACATCACGGGTATCGGCGCTACCGATTTCGAGCAGAAAAATCAGGCGATTCTCGAAGGTGAACGTGCGGCGCTGGCAGCCATGCCTGCGATCAAGGCCGCGATTGCGGCCCGACGGGCAAGCCTGATGTTGGCACCTGCCACTCCATAGAGGCCCTCATCGCAGTTCCAGTGCTGCTGGGCGCAGCGATGCCGAAGATCGTGCAAACGACGATGGCTGGAGGACCGCGTTGATCGGGACTTTCGTCACTTGGTGCGCGCCCGGTCCACTGCTAGCGTGAGTGCTTGTGCTTGAAGGATCCACCATGACTTACCGTTTGCGCGCCGCTGCCCTGCTCGCCCTTGTCGCCGCCACACCGGCGGTGCTTGCCGGCACGTCCGCCATCGATCCCCGCATCGAGAGCCTGCTGACCCAACTCGGCAAGGTCAGGCCGATCCAGGCTGCACAACTGTCACCGGACGGACGGCAGCTTGCCTGGGTCGTCGAGAACGATCACAAACCGGGCATCCAGATTGCTGATGCCGATGGCGGTCACGCGCGCTCTGTCGATCCGTCGGCGAAGGCTGGTAGTTGCAGCCAGAACGAGATCGCCTGGGCACCGGACTCGCGTCACCTGGCTTACATCTCCGACTGCAATGGCACGCTGAACAGGGACAAGGCGCGCCTGTTACAAATCGTATTGGCCGATACGCAAGGCAAGATCGAGCCTGTTGCGCTGACCGCATTGAACGGCAACGCACAGGCGTTGCGCTGGTCCAGCGACGGCAGCCGCCTGGCATTTCTTTACGTGGAGGGCGCGACCCGCCGGGCAAGCGCGGTATATGCGGCCAAACCCGCGGCCGGTGAAATAGGCGTGGATGGGCTCGAAATACAACGCGTCGCTACCGTCGCTGCCACCGGCGGTGCGCTGCAGGTGCTTACGCCCGCGAGCAGCTACGTCTACGAATTCAGCTGGTCGCCGGATGCCCAGCGCATCGCCTATGTATCGGCGCCAGCGCCGGGCGACAACAACTGGTGGGTGGCCAAGCTGTATGTGCAGAACGCGCAGGCAAATGCCGAAGCCACCGTCTTGGTCGACCCAGGTAGCGTCAGCGGCAACCTGCACGGGCTGCAGATCGCCCTGCCTCGATGGTCGCCAGGCGGCTCGCGGATTGCCTTCATCGGTGGACTGATGAGCGACCAGGGGTCGACCGGTGGCGACATCTACGCCGTGCCATCTCGCGGCGGCAGCGTGACCAACCTCACGCCTGGCATACACGTCACACCGGCTTGGCTGAGCTGGAACAACGATCAACAACTGCTGGTGTCGCAGATGCGCGGCGGCGAGAGCGAGATCGCCGAGTATCACATCGACGGCAACAGGGCCACGCAGGACCACGTGCTGTTTAGCGTGCCGGCCAGCGTCAGTGACGGCACGGACGAGATGGCATTGTCACTGTCACACGATCACGCGCAGCTGGCCTATGTGCAGAGCTCCTACACCGATGCGCCGGAAGTACACGCTGGCGCGCTTGGCAATACGGCACCCAAAGCGGTGACCACCATCAATGCCGCGCTGAAGCCCACTTGGGGCAAAGCGGAATCGGTCGAGTGGAATAACGAAGGTCGGCACGTACAGGGTTGGTTGCTCTATCCCGCCGGCTACGATGCGAGCAAGTCGTATCCGATGATTGTGATGGTGCACGGCGGTCCATCCGGGGTTGTGATTCCGCGCTGGCCAGCGGTCGGCTTTGGCGGTGTACCGTTCTCGACCCTGGGCTATTTCGTGTTCATGCCGAATCCGCGGGGCAGCTTTGGCCAGGGCGAGGCTTTCGTGCAGGCCAATCGCAAGGACTTCGGCTACGGCGACTTGCGCGATACCCTGGTCGGCGTCGACACCATCGAAAAAAAGCTACCCGTGGATGACAAGCGGCTTGGTCTGACCGGCTGGAGCTACGGCGGGTTCATGAGCATGTTCGCGCCGACGCAGACACAGCGCTTCCGTGCGGTGGTGGCCGGCGCGGGCATTTCCAACTGGCAGAGTTACTACGGCGAAAACCTGATCGACCAGTGGATGATCCCGTTCTTCGGCAAGTCGGTGTACGACGATCCGGCGGTCTACGCGAAAAGCTCGGCGATCAATTACATCAAGCAGCTGAAAACGCCGATGCTGATCGTCGTCGGTGATCGCGACGCCGAATGTCCGGCTCCGCAGTCGTTCGAGTTATGGCATGCGCTGCGCGCGCAAGGCGTCACAACCTCGCTGGTGGTTTATCCAAACGAGGGGCATCACTTCGTCGATCCGGCGCATCAACGTGACGTGCTGCAGCGCGCGCTGGCCTGGTTTGGGAAATATCTGCCGGCGTCGAAATAAGTCGCTTCACTCAAAACAAGTCACCCTGTGGCGAAGGTTTTCTTGACGGCACGAAGCGGGAGCTATCGAGCTTGAGTTCGCGCGCGCGACCGTAGCCGTGCCGACGACTGGCGATGTCGAAACGACGACGCAGCAGATCGGCGAAAACACCTTGCCCGCGCATCCGAGTAGCGAAGTCGCTGTCGTAATCGCGCCCGGCGTTCATCTGCTGCACCAGACTCATGACGTGATCGGCGCGCTGCGGGGCGTGCAGTGCCAGCCATTCGCGAAACAGCGCTTTCAACTCATACGGCAGGCGCAGCGTGGTGTAACCGGCGCAGCACGCGCCTGCTTCGGCGGCTTGCGCCAGTACAGCCTCCATGTCCTTGTCATTGAGCGCAGGGATGATCGGCGCCACCAGCACGCCAACCGGGACGCCCGCATCGCTGAGCGTGCGTATGGTCTTGATCCGCCGATGCGGTGCGCTGGCGCGCGGCTCAAGCTTGGCAGCCAGCTGATTATCCAGCGAATTGACCGAGACAAAGACCTGCACCAGGTTTTCGCGTGCCATCGGCACCAGGATGTCGAGATCGCGTTCAACCAGCGCGTTCTTGGTGACGATGGTGCAGGGGTGATGGCATTCGGCCAGCACCTGCAGTGCGGCGCGCGTCAGCTGCCAGCGCTTTTCGATCGGCTGATAGGGATCCGTATTGCTGCCGATATTGATCGGGCTGACGACATAGCCGCGCTTGGCCAGATCGATGCGCAGCACCTCGGCAAGATTGCTCTTGGCACGCAGCTTGGTTTCGAAATCCAGCCCGGGCGAGAGATTGAGATAGCTGTGCGATGGCCGCGCGTAGCAATAGATGCAACCGTGTTCGCAGCCGCGATACGGATTGATCGCCTGGGTAAAGTGAATATCCGGCGAGTCGTTGCGGCTGATGACGCTGCGAGCACGCTCTTCCGTGACTTCGGTACGTGGACGCGGCGCAGTTTCATCGAGCAACTCGTGCGACCAGCCGTCGTCTTCTGCGTCATGGCGGATGGTTTCGAAGCGGCCCTCCGGATTGGATGCCGCCCCGCGCCCCTTGATCGCACGACCTTCCGGCTTCGACGAGTCGTGAAGGTTTGTTGGCTGCTCGTTGTCCATCAACCGATGGTGCCATCGCGATGTCTCAACGACCGCGACATCCGTCAGCACCGGCGCCCATGGCGGAAAAATGTTCGTGCGCAGCGCCCTGATGATGCCAGGTGCGAGGCATTTGCCGACCGGTTTATGATGCACGCGTCCAGCTCTCGCTGGCGTTGTGTTTACCCTGATCGAGGTCTGCCATGCGCTGGTTGATGCTGATGGTTACGCTGTTGGCCGTCGTGCTGTGTTTCACCCGTCACACTGGCGGCGCCATGGGATGGTGGCTGTTTATCAGCGTCATCGGCGCGTTCGCCACCGCGCTGGCTTTTGCGCAGGCAAGAATTTCCGGCAACGCGCGCAGCGAAAGCCTGTCCGAATACGATCTGAAGCGGCTACGCGAAGGCAAGAACCCGTTGGGACGTGACTGACCCGGCACAGGCAGCGCCTGCGCATTTCCGCTGTATCGACGCTATCAGCCTTGGAATGTTGCCTGGTAGTCATTAGCCACCAAAACCCCATCACAGTGAATGCACATCGGGCAACGGAAGCTTGCTCGTCAGCGGCTTTGGGGTGTGCGCCGCTTGCCTGCCACCTCGTCTACCTGGGAATTTACGATGGACGGATATAGCTTACTTATTTTTCTCTTTATCGGCGCCATGGCCGGCTGGCTAGCCGGACTGATCGTGCGTGGTTTCGGCTTTGGTCTGCTTGGCAATATTGTCGTCGGCATCGTTGGCGCGTTTCTCGCTGGCTGGCTTTTGCCGAAGCTCGGCATTCACTTTGCTGTCATCGGACCGATTGTCACCAGCATCCTGCACGCGATGATCGGTGCGATTGTTTTGTTGGTGATTATTGGTCTTTTCAGGCGCGCTTGATTCAATACATTCGACTGATTTGTATGGCGTGATTTAGTGCGGCCGATCTAATTCAAACGACCTGTATGGATCTACGGAAATTGATCCGCGAAAATTGATAATGTGTCGCAAAACGCAACAGTGTGAATTGTTGCGTTTTGCTTTTTCAGGCTCAAAAAAGGCCATCGTGATTTCGATCGCGGAATCTTTTGCCTCGCGTCATCAGCATGCCCACTTGCGGTATTACACTCGGCCACTGGCTGTGGCGCGATGCGCCATGATGATTTCCTGCTGGTGCGGTTTTTCACCGGCTCTGCGCGAGGCTCACCATGTCCAAGCTTTATCCTGTCAAGCCCGAATTCGCTGCCAAGGCACGCATCAGCAAAGCGGATTACACGCGGCGGTACGCCGAATCGATCGAAGATCCGGACGGCTTCTGGGCAGGTGTTGGGCAGCGGCTGGACTGGAGCAAGGCACCAACCAAAATCAGCGACGTCTCGTTCGATCCGAAAGACTTGCACATTCGCTGGTACGAGGACGGCATGCTCAACGTGACGACCAATTGTCTCGATCGGCACCTGGCGGAGCGGGGCGACAAGACGGCGATCATCTTCGAAGGCGATGATCCGAATGAGTCGCGTCGCATCAGCTATCGTGAGCTCCACGCCGAGGTATGCAAGTTTGCCAACACACTGAAGCATCTTGGCGTGGCCAAGGGCGACCGCGTCGCGATTTATCTGCCGATGATTCCAGAAGCAGCCGTAGCGATGCTGGCTTGCGCGCGCATCGGTGCGATCCACTCGGTGGTGTTTGGCGGATTTTCACCGGATTCGCTGGCCGGTCGGATTGCCGACTTCACCGCCAAGCTGGTCATCACCGCCGATGAAGGCACACGCGGAGGCAAGAAGATCGCGCTGAAATCCAATGTCGATGCAGCACTGGAACGCCCCGGTACCCATAGCGTGGAGACGGTTATCGTCGTGCGTCGCACCGGTGCCGCGGTGCCGATGCAGTCGCCGCGCGATCGTTATTATCACCATCTGATGGATGGCCAGACGGCTGAATGTCCGGCAGAGCCCGTCGAAGCAGAGCATCCGCTGTTCATCCTCTACACCTCCGGCTCAACTGGCAAACCGAAGGGCGTGCTGCACACGACCGGTGGTTATCTGGTCTACGCCAGTTACACGCATGAAAGTGTTTTTGATCTGCGCGAAGACGACGTGTACTGGTGCACTGCCGACGTTGGCTGGATCACCGGCCATAGCTATGTGGTTTACGGACCACTGGCCAATGGCGCTACCACGGTGATGTTCGACGGCGTACCAAACTATCCGGACTACAGCCGCTTCTGGGACGTAGTGGACAAGCACAAGGTCACGCTGTTCTATACAGCACCTACCGCGATCCGCGCCCTGATGCGCGAAGGCGAGGCACCGGTGAAGAGGGCCTCACGCGCTTCGCTACGCCTGCTCGGCACAGTCGGCGAGCCGATCAATCCGGAGGCATGGGAGTGGTATTACCGTGTGGTCGGTGACGAGCGCTGCCCGATCGTCGATACGTGGTGGCAGACCGAGACCGGCGGGATTCTGATCACGCCGCTACCCGGTGCCATCGACGCCAAGCCAGGGTCGGCCACGCTACCGTTCTTTGGCATAAAACCAGCGATCGTCGATGCAAACGGTGAAATACAGCAGGGCGCGACCGAAGGCAATTTGCTGATTACCAACTCGTGGCCGGGTCAGATGCGCACGGTCTATGGTGACCATCAGCGCTTTATTGAAACCTATTTCAGTGCCTACCCCGGCAGCTACTTCACTGGTGATGGCGTACGCCGCGACGAGGACGGTTACTACTGGATCACCGGACGCGTCGATGACGTGATCAACGTCAGCGGCCATCGCATCGGCACGGCAGAAGTTGAGAGCGCCCTAGTCGCCCATCCCAAGGTGGCAGAAGCAGCGGTAGTTGGCTGTCCGCACGATATCAAGGGCCAGGGTATCTACGCTTACGTGACATTGGTGTCTGGGGTGGAAAGCAGCGACGAGCTGCGGAAGGAGCTGGTGGCATGGGTACGCAAGGAAATTGGACCCATTGCTACGCCGGATTACATCCAGTGGGCACCGGGTTTGCCGAAAACGCGCTCAGGTAAAATCATGCGCCGCATTCTGCGCAAGATCGGTGAGAATCTACCCGACCAGCTGGGCGATATTTCCACACTCGCTGACCCCGGCGTCGTGAAGAGCCTGGTCGATGAGCGACTGATCAAATAGCCATCCGATGAATCCTGATGCTTTGCTGCAGAATGCCAGCACTCGTTGTGCTGGCGGTAAGATCCAGGCATGAAATCCACGGATATGCAGAGCATCGGGCTGATCGCTCAGCGACTGCGCGATGACGAAGTACACGTGTTTCGCCTGTCATATCAACGACAGCAGAAGCGCAACCCTTTGCAACAGCTGCTGGGCGCATATCTTGGGATATCCAGCGATGATGTCGCACTGGTCGATGGCGAGTTTGGACGACCAGCGCTTGATCCGGCGCACGACGCATCATTGGGATTCAACTGGTCACACAGCGGTGATTACGCGCTGATCGCGATTGGAAGACACCTCACTCCCGGCATAGATATCGAACGCCGACGTGATCGCGCGCGCGCGCTGGATATTGCCGAGCACTATTTCTGCAAGGCCGAACTGGCCGCTTTGAATGCGCTACAGGCCGAAACACGCAACGTCGCGTTTCTCGAATTATGGACAGCAAAGGAAGCTGTCTTGAAGGCCGTCGGTCGAGGTATCGCGTTCGGGCTTGATCGTCTCCATGTGGCGAATGTGCATGGACAACTCATGCTGCAGTGGCTCGACGGTGATGACGCTCTTGCCTGGCAGCTGCAGCGACTTGATGTCGGCGACGACTATTTCGCTGCTCTAGCGTGGCGTGGCCCAGCAAGACAGATCCAAAGCTGGATAGTTGCGACATAAGCTTTGAGCGATACAACAGCGTTCACGTCGCTCGGCTAATCTAGGCATCGCTATCCCGCGCATCATCTCCAACTGACGGAATCGTTTCGCCGCCATGACTTTGCTCAGCGTCAATCTCAATAAAATCGCAGTTCTGCGTAATTCGCGCGGCGGCGATGAACCGGACATCTGCAAGGCGGCGCAGACTTGCATTGAGTCTGGCTGCGGCGGCATTACTGTGCATCCACGGCCCGACCTTCGCCACGTGCGACCGGACGACGTGCGCGCGCTGGCCGCGTTGCTACGGGGTCGGGTGGAATACAACATCGAAGGCAATCCGTTTGCCGGTGCGCGCGGAGAGTATCCCGGGCTCATTGCGCTCGCTCGCGAGGTACGGCCGACCCAGGTGACCCTGGTGCCGGATAGTGATGGTCAGATCACCTCCGATCACGGTTTTGATCTCGAACGCGATATCGATCGCCTGCGTCCGCTGGTGGCCGAGCTGCTTGAGCTGGGTTGCCGCGTCAGCCTGTTTGTCGATGTCGGTACCGAAAATTTCGATTCGGCCGTGGTGATTGGTGTCGAGCGGATCGAAATTTATACCGGTCCCTATGCGCAAGCGTTTGTCGAAGGAAAGCCCGGGGCAGCCCTGGCCGCCTGCGCGGACACCGCCCGCCGGGCACAACGGGCAGGATTGGCAGTCAATGCAGGACACGATCTCAGTCAGGCGAATCTAGGCACCTTCAAGGCAGCGATTCCCGGATTGGCCGAAGTATCGATCGGGCACGCTTTGATCGGTGAAGCACTGTATGAGGGACTGGCCGTGACCGTACGCAACTATGTGCAAATCCTGCGCTGAGCATTGCCGATAGCTGTCACTGAAGTTTCAGTCCACCAAAAACAAACCCCCGCTCGAGGCGGGGGTTTGTTTTGTAAGCGATTTGAGAAACTCTCAGATCACTGGCTATCGGCAAATCCAATTTTGGTCAGGTTGTAGCTCTTCGCATCTGCCAGCACGCGTGCCACATACTGATAGGCCGCTGCGTCGTCTGCCGCGATCTGGATTTCAGCCGGATCCGGCTGCTGGGCGATAACGGCCAGCTGTGCCTTCAAGCCCAACTCATCCACCGGCGTATCGTTCCAGTAGAACGCACCACTCTGATCGATCTTGAGATGGATAGGATCCTTCGGATTGGTCGGTGGAGGGATGTTTTGATTCGGCTGCGGCAGATCGACCTTGATCTTGAGCGAAAGCACCGGTGCCGTGATCATGAAAATGATCAGCAGCACCAGCATCACGTCGACCAACGGCGTGACGTTGATGTCCGCCATCGGGCCGCCGCCGCTATTGCTGGTAAAGGCCATACGTCACTGTCCCTTCAATGGAGCGGTGGTCAAGAATGCGACGTGCACCATGCCCGAGTCTTTTGCGTCACTGATGATCTTTTTCACGATCTTGAACTCGGTGGACTTGTCGGCACGGATCTGCAGTTCCGGCTGCGGCGTCTGCTGAGCCTTCACCAGGAACTGCGCCTTCAGCTCAGCCGCCGTGATCGGGCGATCGTTGAAATACAAGCTGCCATCCTGCTTGACCGCGAGATCAAGCGGCGGCGTCTTGACCGGCTCGTCCTTGGACTTCGGGTTGGCGACCGGCAATTCGATCGTTACCGTGTGCGACATCAGCGGCGCCGTGATCATGAAGATGATCAGTAGTACCAACATCACGTCGACTAGCGGCGTGACATTGATCTCCGACATCGGACCACCGGAATTACCACCTGAGCTCATAGCCATGAGTCAGACCTCACTTCAGGGTCGGTGCGGCGCCTTCGACGCGCGAGCCGGTAGCGAAGAAGTCGTGCAGGTCATGCGCGAATTCGTCGAAGCGAGCGTACGTCAGACGGTTGGAGCGATTGAAGAAGTTGTAGGCGAGCACGGCCGGGATGGCGGTGAACAGACCGAACGCGGTCATGATCAGAGCCTCACCGACGGGACCTGCCACAGCGCTCATCGAGGCGTTGCCGGTAGCTGCAATGCCGATAAGAGCGTTGTAGATGCCCCAGACGGTACCGAGCAAGCCGACGAACGGTGCGGAAGAACCCACCGTTGCCAGCAGGGTCAGACCACCTTCCAGACGCAGGCTCTCGCGCGACACCGCCTGACGAAGCGCGCGGTCGATGAATTCCGAACGGCTCAGCGACTCGGCGAGGCGGCCGGCACCGGTTGAAGACTGCTGGTGATGGGCCACTGCCGAGGCAGCGTCCAATGCAATCTTTGAGAACGGTTCGCCCTTGGGCTGCGCTTCCAGCTCGCGAATCGCGTCCTGGGTGGAGCCGTTATTCCAAAAACCATCAATCACTTTGTCTCGGCGCGAATTCACCATCGCATTGCGGATCGCATTGGCGATGATGAAGTACCAAGAGGAGAAGGACATCACCACCAAGGTCACGAAGACGATCCAGCCGAGGGCGTCGAAGTGATGTATCAGGTGGTCGAAACCCATCTGCTTCATGGCTTCGGCGTTGCTGGTGCCGCCCGCTTGCGCGGCGTCGGATGCTGCAGGAGTCTGTAAGAACATAACGCTACCCTAGGAAGTCAAGCGTGAACTGTAACTGTAATCCAATGACGTCGGATGACAGATGATTAATTACTCGGCCAAGTTGAAGTTGATTGGAACGCGTGCATAGCCTTCCACCTTCTTTCCGTTCTTGACCTCCGGATTGAAGCGCCACTTTTGTACCGCATCCATTGCCGCGCGATCCAGCTCGCGGAACCCGCTGGACTTCTCCACCTTGACGTCCTTCGGTACGCCATCCAGGCCGACCAGGATCAGCAAGGTCACCGTGCCCGTGTGGTGCTGGCGGACAGCCTGCGGCGGATAACTCGGCTGTGGGCGATTGCCGTAGCTGAGATCCGAACCGGCGGCAATATCTGCCGGTGGCGCCGGCGGCGCTGGCGGCGACGGTGGCGGTGCCTGTACCGCATTCTGCGATACCTCATCCACTGCCGGCGGCGGAGTCGGCGGCGGCGGGGTCGGTGGCGGCTTGACCTGCTGGATGATTTTCGGCGGCGGCTGCTTTGGCGGCTCCGGCGGCGGCGGTGGCGGCGGCGGCGGCGGCGGCGGCGGCTCGATGAAATTCACCTTGACGACCTTTTCCGCTTCCTTGTTTTCCTGATGCGGGGGGGCCATCGGCGCCACCATCAGCAAGAACGCAAATGCGTGGAGTCCAATCGCGAATGCAAGCGCCAGCGTGCGCTTCCAACTGAAGGCATCGTTCTCGTTTTCGTGGTTACTTGAGGCCATCTTTCACTGTCTGAAGCTGATCAATCGGGAGAAAACGTTGCCGCAGGGCGTGGCCTGAAAACCGTCTGGTGTATGGACGGAACTCGCCGCTGGGGAGACGCAGGGAAAGGTTTTCAACGGTACAACAGCATATGACTTTTGTATAGCTCTGAAGGGCAGATAAATGGATGTCCATCTGGCCTGCGAGGCATTTACCTTCGATATTATTTACCCGCGCCAGCCTTTTTCAGCCACGCCTTTGCCTTGTCGGCGGTCTGCGGATCCTGAGCAGCCTGTTTCATTGCAGCGATGGCAGCGGGTTTGTCTTTGAGGCCGATCTCGCTATTGGCCAGCAGCATGTATGCCGAACCCTTTTGCTTGACTCCTTTATCGATGCCTTGCTGGATCATCGACTTTGCCTGACTGTATTTCTGCTCCGACAGCAGGATCTGTCCGCCGCGAACGGCGGCCTCGCCGTCTTTGGCCGTTGGCAGCGCCTTGGTGTAGGCATCAACGGCGCCGCTGGTGTTGTCAGAGAGCTCGTCGGCTTCGCCGAGGAGCAGGTAGTTCTCTGCACTGGGCGTGACGATGCTTTTGCCCATGCCCTCCTCCAGCACCTGCGCAGACTTGCTTGCGTCGGGCTTCGAGTCGGTGTTGCTGGACTGGGCGCGGATCAGATAGAGCTTGGCCAGATTGACGTAGTTGGCTTCGGTTTTCAGCGTGCCGCTGGCACGTGCCTTTTCCATGACCTGGATGGCTTCGTCGTTCTTGTTCGCCTGCATCAATACGGCGACAGCATTGTCGAGCGCATTGGGGTCGTTCGGATTGGCGGCAAGCTGCTGTTGCGCAACCTGCGCGGCTTGATCGCCCTGGCCGGACTGCGAGTAGCTGGCCATGAGAATCTGGTTCCAGCTCGCCTCGGGTTTGTCGGTCAACGATTGCGCTTTCTTGATGGCGGTAATGGCTTCGGGGAATTTGCCCAGCCGATAATCAATATTGCCTTCGAGTGCGTAGGAGTTAGCGGTTTCCTTCTTGCCCTCGGCGCGCCACTTGGTAAGAGTGTCCAGCGCGGGCTGGTATTCCTCGTCGGCGACCTGGAACTGCGCCAGCATGTATTCCAGCTGGAAATAGGTGTCGTTGGGCATGACGCCATTGGCCAGTGACTGCTGCAGCAACGCGATGGCGCCCTTGGGATCGTTGTCGACCTGATACTTGATCGTGGCCAGACCCTGCAAGGCGAGCGCCTGGGCATATTTGCTCTTGCTGCCATCGACGATGGGCTGCAGATACTGCAGTGCTTTTGCCTTGTCATTTGCGCTTACCGCATCAAGACCGGCATTGACGTTTTTCTGATCCTTTTCGCTGGTCAGGTCGAGCTTGGGCGCGACGCGGGTAGCGTTGGGATACTGCACTTCCGGCTTGTCCTTGGACGGGCTGTCTTTCGCCAGCACCGGGCTGCTCGCCAACATCAGCATCAGGGCGGCGCTCGCCAGTGTGGTGAATCCGTGGACATGCTTCATGGTGATCCTCATCATTCGATGCTCGTTTGAAAACCGCGAGTTGACTAGGGAGATTAACCCGAGCGGGCACCGTATAACAAGTCGCACTGCCGCATTAAATATTCATTAAAATCAAAAACTTGAAGGTTTTACGATCACTCGACGCGAATATTCGCTACGAAGATTGCAAGCGGGTCAAATTTGCCGAATACATTTGACCCGCTCAACCGATCCTCAGACGTCCAGATTGGCGACCTTGAGAGCGTTCGCCTCGATAAAATCCCGGCGAGGCTCTACCGCCTCGCCCATCAGCATCGAGAACATCTGATCGGCGGCGATGGCATCTTCCACACCCACCTGCAGCATGCGGCGCGTTTCCGGGTTCACCGTGGTTTCCCACAGCTGCTCCGGATTCATTTCGCCCAGACCCTTGAATCGCTGGATGCTGCGGCCTTTTTTCGCTTCGTCGAGCAGCCAGTTGCGGGCTTCGACAAAGCTGAGCACGCCGCGCGACGCGTTGCCACGACGAACCACGGCATCGGCCTGGATCATGGCCGCCACCTGCTGACTGAAGGCGAGGATGGGACGAAACTCGTTGCTGGCGAAGAACGGCTGCGGCAGAAACCAGGTGTGGCTGAGTCCATGCTGCTCGCGTACCACTTCGATGGCGGCAGGCTGTTCACCGACGGCCGCCCGCAACGACAGTTTGTAGCGCGGTTTACCCAAGCCACTCGCGGCCAGTCGCTGTTCGGCCTGCGTTAGCCAAGTCTGCATAACTGCCGGATCGGCCCACAACGCCGGCTCCAGCGGCGTGTGCTCGAGCATCGCGTTGAGCACGGTAGCGTCGAAGCGGTGCGACAACTTGGCGATCTGGTCGAGCGCCTGCTGGTAGCTGCGCAGCAGCTTTTCGAGCGCCTCGCCGGTGATCGGCGGTGCATCCGGGCTGTAGGTCAGCGCGGCGTTGTCGACCGCACTGGAGATTAGGTAATCGTTTAGCGCCGTGTCGTCCTTGATGTACAACTCCTGCTTGCCCTGCTTCACCTTGTACAGCGGCGGCAGGCCGATGTAGATGTGACCGCGCTCGATCAGTTCGGGCATCTGGCGATAGAAGAACGTCAGCAGCAGGGTGCGGATATGCGAACCGTCGACGTCCGCATCGGTCATCAGGATGATGCGGTGGTAACGCAGCTTGTCCGGGTTGTACTCGTCCTTGCCGATGCCGGTGCCTAGCGCGGTGATCAGCGTGCCGACCTCGGCCGAGGCCAGCATGCGGTCGAAACGTGCCTTCTCGACATTCAGGATCTTGCCCTTCAGCGGCAGCACGGCCTGGGTCTTGCGGTTGCGGCCCTGCTTGGCCGAGCCGCCGGCCGAATCGCCCTCGACCAGGAACAGTTCGCACAGCGCCGGATCCTTCTCCTGGCAGTCGGCCAGCTTGCCGGGCAGACCGGCGATGTCCAGCGCGCCCTTGCGGCGGGTCATCTCGCGTGCCTTGCGGGCGGCTTCACGGGCGCGGGCAGCATCGACCACCTTGGAAGCGATCGCCTTCGCTTCGTTCGGATGTTCGAGCAGGAACTCGCCCAGCTTCTCGTTGACGACCTGCTCCACCACCGTCTTGACCTCGGACGAGACCAGCTTGTCCTTGGTCTGCGAGGAGAACTTAGGATCGGGCACCTTGACCGACAGCACGGCAATCATGCCTTCGCGCATGTCGTCGCCGGTCGGCGTGACCTTGGCGTTTTTCGCCAGACCGGATTTCTCGATGTAGCTTTGCAGCGAACGGGTCAGTGCGGCGCGAAAACCGGTGAGATGCGTACCACCATCGCGCTGCGGAATATTGTTGGTAAAGCAGTACATCGATTCCTGGTAGGAGTCGGTCCACTGCATCGCCACTTCCACCGTGATCCCGTCCTGCTCCGCGGTCAGGCTGATCACGTTCGAGTGCAACGCGGTCTTCAGCTGCGCCAGATGTTGCACGAAGGAGCGGATGCCGCCTTCGTAGGCAAACGTGTCGGATCGGCCATCGCCGCGCTCGTCCTTCAGCTCGATCGTGACGCCGGAGTTGAGGAAGGCCAGTTCTCGCAGACGCTTGGCCAGAATGTCGTAGTGAAACTCGAGATTGTTGGTGAACGTGGCCGGGCTGGGCTTGAAGCGAACCAGGGTGCCGCGCTTGCTCGATGCACCGACCGATTTGAGCGGATACAGCGGCTCGCCGTGGGCGTACTCCTGCTGGTATTCCTCGTCGCCGCGGTAAATGGTGAGCCACAAGTGCTCACTCAACGCGTTGACCACCGAGACGCCAACGCCGTGCAGGCCGCCGGAAACCTTGTAGGAGTTCGCATCAAACTTGCCACCAGCGTGCAGCACCGTCATCACCACCTCAGCGGTGGAACGGCCCTCTTCCGGATGTGTATCCACTGGGATACCGCGGCCGTTGTCGATCACGCTGACCGACTCATCCTCATGGATGGTAACGATGACTCGGTCGCAATAACCCGCCAACGCTTCGTCGATGGCGTTATCCACCACTTCGAACACCATGTGATGGAGGCCGGTGCCGTCATCGGTATCGCCGATGTACATGCCGGGGCGCTTGCGCACCGCTTCCAGACCTTTCAGTACCTTGATGTTACTCGAGTCGTACGTCGGTTCGTTGGTGGATTCTTCGTTCATTC
>Ga0302227_10000816_pt1 | contig 24205 bp, 19 predicted proteins | sample II_Palsa_N1_1_FD_193525 | JGI IMG/M metagenome (GOLD analysis project Ga0302227, IMG submission 193525) | Peat permafrost microbial communities from Stordalen Mire near Abisko, Sweden - II_Palsa_N1_1 | ecosystem: Environmental > Terrestrial > Soil > Palsa > Peat permafrost | place: Sweden... | reverse complement strand
CTCCGTTTTTTAATTGTTTTTAATATAAATATTAAGAGGCCTTTTGGACAAGTGTTTCTTTGGTAAATGGCTGATGTACCTTATTCTTCATATTCCAGTCATTAACATCAACCAAACCCGGCTTAGTACTATAATGCTTCGAATTATTAGGACACATTACGGTATATAAAGATTTTTCTAATTTAAGAACGGGGCGCGCACCACATTCCTTACAAGGTTCACAAAAAACGGCCGGCTGTATTTGGTAGATCTGGATCATGATAATAAAATTGTAATTATTGCAAATATAAAGCAAGTGCTTTACTTATTATACGTTTTAGTTACCGAATGGTTTAACGGTATTGAAATTTTTACAATGTATTTAATCATTGATTAAATATTAATCATGCTTAAAAGCTCATCATCTGTTATAATCGGAATATTTAATTTTTGTGCTTTCTCGAGCTTTGCAGGACCCATGTTGTCACCTGCAACCAGGTAGCTTAGTTTGGCAGAAATACTACTTAATATCTTACCCCCATTTTGTTCAATAATATCCTTTAATTCATCTCTTGAATATTTTTCGAACACTCCTGAAATAATGAAGGATTTACCGGTGAGTGTTTCGCTGTCCAAGTTTACTTCTTTTTCTTCGGCGATAAACTGCAATCCTTGTGAACGTAATTTTTCTATTTCTTCAAGATGCTTTTCATCATCAAAATATTCGCGGATGCTTAAAGCTATGCGGTCACCAATTTCTTCGGCAGCAATTAGCTCATCATAAGTTGCTGCCATTAGTTTATCTATCGTTTTAAAATGATTCACCAATTTTTTAGCAACCGTTGCGCCTACATAACGGATTCCTAAACCAAATAACACTTTATCAAAAGGCATTTGCTTTGATTTTTCGATACCATCGAGCATGTTATTGATAGACTTTTCGCCAAAGCGCCCCATCTGCTTTAACTCATCACTGTGATTGTGCAGATCATAAATGTCACTGATATGTTTGATGAAACTACGGCTGTATAAGGTCTCAATCGTTTCATCGCCCAAGCCGTCAATATTCATCGCTTTACGATCGATAAAATGCTGCAGCTTGCCAACTATCTGTGGCTGGCAGCCTTCATCATTAGGGCAATACCAGGCGGCTTCGCCTTCCTTACGTTCGAGCAAAGTATTACAAACCGGGCAGTGCGTAATATATTTTATAGCTTTGCCTGATGTTCTTTTGGCCAGATTTACGCTGATGATCTTTGGGATAATTTCGCCGCCTTTTTCTACGTAAACCCAATCAAGTTCGTGCAATTTCAAGCGCTCTTCAATTTCATCAGCATTGTGCAGGGTTGCACGTTTAACGGTGGTACCTGCAAGCAATACTGGCTTTAAATTAGCTACGGGAGTAACGGCACCTGTACGACCAACCTGGTAGCTCACACTAAGCAATTCGGTCTCTACCTGTTCGGCTTTAAATTTATAGGCTATTGCCCAGCGCGGCGATTTTGCCGTAAAACCCAACTCCTGTTGCTGCGAATAGTTATTTACTTTAATTACAATGCCATCAATATCATAGCTAAGCTTATGTCGCTTTTCGTCCCACTTATCAATAAACTTTAATACTTCGGTAATATTACCGCAAAGTTCGCTATGCTCATTTACCGGGAAGCCCCAGGTTTTTACGGCCTGCAAACTTTCCCAATGGGTTTTAAAAAGTTGCTTATCAGTATACAAAAAATACATAAAGCTATCCAGCGGGCGTTTAGCTACCTCACCGGAGTCTTGTAGTTTTATAGTTCCGGATGCGAAATTTCTTGGATTAGCGTAAGGCACCTCGCCATTTTCAACGCGTTCGTTATTTAAACGTTCAAAAGCTTTAAGGTGCATAAAAACCTCGCCGCGTATTTCAAAATGTTCGGGGTAATCGCCATCCTTAATACGTTTGGGGATGCTGTGGATGGTGCGTACATTGGTTGTTACCTCGTCACCCTGTACACCATCACCACGGGTTACAGCGCGCACTAACTGACCATCTTCATAAGTCAAACTCATAGATAAACCATCAAATTTCAGCTCGCATACATACTCAAAATTATCGCCAATAGCTTTGCGGATGCGCTGATCAAAATCAAGTAACTCCTGCTCATTATAAGTATTGCCTAACGAGAGCATCGGCCATTTATGGCGTACGGTATTAAACTCCTTGGTTATAAAACCGCCAACTTTTTGTGTGGGCGAATCGGGTTCGGCAAATTCAGGATATTGTTTTTCAAGGTCTATCAGCTCTTCTAATTTCTTATCAAAATCATAATCAGCAATGGTAGGCATTGCCAGCACATAGTAATTATAATTGTGCTGTTTTAGCTCCGCTGCGATAGCCTGAATCCGTTTTTTTGCTTCTTGTGCCGACATGTAGCGAAGATAATAAATAACCTAAACAGCAATAAGTTATTCAGTTAAAATCTCATCCTGATACACAAAAGATTGTAATATAAAACGTGTTTATTTTAAACCATTTTTAATTTAAGCCATCTATTACTACAACTAAATATTATTTACTATGAAAAAGTTAAGCAGAGTTTTATTCTTAGTTGCAGCAGTATCATTATTTACTGCAGTAAAAAGCAACGCGCAAATTGTTGTTAGGGTACGCCCACGTGTTGTGGCTGTGGTTGCACCGGCACGCCCTTCACCACGCCATGTTTGGGTTGCCCAAGGTTGGCAGGTACGTGGCGGGGTTTATGTAGCCCGCCCGGGTTATTGGGCATTGCCACCCCATCCTGGTGCAGTTTGGATTGCTGGTCATTGGAGAGACACCCCACGAGGTTCAGTTTGGATAGAAGGCCACTGGGCCTAATAAAACAAGAAAGGCGATATGTTTTATATCGCCTTTCTTGTTTTTAAATACTTATTACCGGTTAATGACTGTCGGTACTTGTGGTTTGTTTTCTCATCATGGCCTCTTTAATGTACCTAACAGGAGCACAGCCATAACTTAAAAACTTTTCATTAAAGGTTTTTAAATCATATTTATCACCCTGGTCTTTTTTCCAGTCATCGCGCAGGTTCATAATTTCTTTATAACCGGTGAAATAAGCATCCAGTTGCACGCTGCTTACTGTTACGCGCTTCCATTTATTTTCGGCTTCGGCTTGTTGCTGGAATGCCTCATGGGTTAGCATTTTAATGGCCTCGGCTTCGCTCATACCACCACTGTGTACGCTATAATCCAAAATAGTATTACATACCGAACGCAGGTGCCATTTGTACCACATCAGCCTCATTTCAGGTTCGCTGCTGTCATAGCCTGCATCCATCATCATTTGCTCACCATAAACAGCCCAGCCCTCAATCATGGCATTATCGCCCAAAACAGATTTTATTAAGCTTGGCGATTGATTAGCATAAGTAAATTGCACATAATGGCCTGGTATAGCCTCGTGTATACTTAAAATTTGCAGCGTATAGTTATTGTATTCGCGTAAATAACTTTCGGCTTTTTCCGGACTGTAACCGGCTAAACTACCAACGTTATAGTAAGCGTTGCCGCCTTTATCATACGGGCCAGGCGAACTCATGGATGCACCCGCAACACCCGCCATATAAGGTGGCTCTTTACGAATAATTAGCGGTTTTGAAGCATCAAGGGTAACCAGATCTTTGGTTCGTACAAAGCCGGTTATCTTAGGTATAGTGGCTTCAATGGCCGATTGAAAACCGGCAACGGTTGTATGTTGTGCCGATATCGTATCCAGTAATTGCTTGATCAGATCCAAACTGTCCTTAGGCATAGCCTGGGTGCCAAAATATTTAGGCCATAATTGCTTGCTGAGCTTGGCCATTTCGCGGTGTACAAATTTTTTGCGTTCCATAGCCGCATTAAATATTTGCTGCGAAGTAAATTGCGATTGCAGTTCGTATTTAAACTTATCATCATAAAACTCTTTTCCTAACCTAAAACTACGTGGGTGATCGTTCTTCATGGTTTTTAACCAGCTGGCAAAACCTTTAATAGCATTTGCAGATGCCGTTGCACGATCAAGCATTAGCTTTTTCTCAGCATCCGGTATCTTGGATTTTTCTAATGAATCGGAAAAATCTTTTTCAAACACACCAACACCGCCATTTAACTGGTCAACGGCAAGATTGGTAAGCTCAACAACGGGGTTTTTAAGCTGCTTTTCGGCTTCTTTATAATAATCAGGGATAAAAGCCATTCTTTGATAAAAGCTACGTAAACGTTTATCAAGCGGCGCGTAATGTTCGTTTAACATAATCGCGAATGTGCCAATAACGTTATATTGGCTCGGATCCCATTCAAATTGCCTTAAGGTGAGGAGTTGCCATTGCGAATATTGCAGTTGGTTTTGTATCAGATAATAATCAATGCGGTTTTCCTGTGATAGCTGTTCTACAGTGTAACGCGCCAGGGAGTCAAGCTGTATCTTGTCGAAATCCATCATCCTATCCCGGTTTTTACTGCTGGGTACAACCAGTAAGCTGTCGTACTTATGGTATCCTTCCGCGGTTGCCCACTCCGGGTTTTGTTTCCACAAAGCATCCAGGAACGAGGTTTCATATCCCGTAAATGCGGCATCATCTTTGGTAGTTTGCGGCCCCATAGAGCCATCTTTTTTACAACCGGTAAAAAAAGCAGCAGCAATAAGCAGAGGTAAAATTAGTTTTCTCACTATCGGATCAAATTAAATTTTGGAAGGGGTAAACTTAAAACATTTAACCGAAACAAAGCGGCTAATAAAATCACTTAAATAAATATAGTAACAGTATTTTGTAAACGGATGTGGTAATTTAAATTATTAAATATCGGCAACCAAAAATTATAACTATTGTTAATCAATAAAAATGCAATAATGAATAATCAGAATAAAAAATTAGTTGACGAAATATCAAAATTGTTACTTGGTGGTGGTGCACATGCTACTTTAAAAGACGCTTTAGCAGATCTGCCTGCCGATTTGCGCGGTGAAAAACCTAACGATTTGCCTTACAGCATATGGCAATTGGTTGAGCATATCCGTATAGCACAGTGGGACATGCTTAACTTTTGTATCGATCCGTCTCACAAGTCGCCAAAATGGCCCGATGAATACTGGCCTAAAGAAGCAGCCCCTGCAGATGATAGTGACTGGAAAGACGCGATCAATCAAATTAATAATGATAGGGACGAATTTATCTCAGTAATTGAAAAGGGTGATTTATATGAGCCAATTCCCGGCGGTAGCGGACAAACACTTTTGCAGGAAGCCTTGCAAATGGCCGATCATACCGCATACCACACTGCCGAAATTGTTATTTTGAGAAGATTATTAGGCGCCTGGAAAAAATAGCGCCGTTTAATAATTTATCTTTGCTGAAAACAGCGCTATGGATAATTTAAATACAGCTTTGATACACGATGGCAAAACTTTTGAAGGTGTAGTTTATACCGAAAGAGCCATCAGGGGGCGAGAGTTTCAAAGCTGTACATTTAAAAAATGCGATCTGTCAAATATGGACCTTTCGCACAATAAATTTTTGGATTGTGTGTTTGAGGATTGCAATTTATCCATGATAGCCTTAGATGGCTCTACGCTAAATGATGTGGCATTTGTTAATTGCAAAATGCTGGGAATAAATTTCAGCAAAAGCCTTAGCTTTTTATTCAGCGTAAAGTTTGATGGTTGTATTTTGGATTATTCATCATTTATGGGGCGCAAAATGCTGAAAACCACGTTCCATAAATCATCATTAAAAGAAGTAACTTTTAGTCAGGCTATTTTAACCGGATCTTCGTTTGACGGATCAAACCTGGAAGGGGCGGTATTTAACCGCACCGATTTGAGTGCGGTTAATTTTGCAAACGCCTATAATTACAGCATCGAACCGGAGTTTAATACGATTAAAAATGCAATTTTTAGCTCGCAGGGATTAGCCGGGTTGTTAAGCTCTTATCAAATTAAAATAGTTTAAGCCGCTATTTTAATTTTTGAATAAAGTCAATAATATCACCCGCCATTTCTGTATTAAGCGGCAGGTCGGGCTGTTTGTAAGTTGCTAAATTAGGTGCTTTGTCGGCAGGAGCATCCTTTAGTACATAATTCATTCCCCTAATTATCAAATAGATGGCACTTGATTTTGCACTGGCTTTTAGTTTTAGTCCGTTATCAACTCCTACCTGCAAATCATTAGTACCCTGTATAAGAAGTACCGGCATTTTTAGCTTGTGTATTTCTACACCAGGATCATACCTGCACCACGACATGATGTAGCTTTGCATGCTTGGCCTTGCGATAGAATATAATTGTGGCTCAACATTATAGTTTATTTTACCTCTTTTCAAGCTATCCAAAACATTTTTTATACCTTCTGACATAAAGCCGGCCTGGTTTTTAAATTCTTCGGTTAACACCTTTTCACCCGGTACAGCTTCGCCTTCTAAAGATATAAAACCTTTAATAGGCTCATCATGTGATGCCAGCATACCTACTAACGATCCTTCGCTGTGGCCTGCTAAAATTATTTTTGAAAAACGATCATCGCTGTTTAGTAGGTCTATTAAAGCAACAACGTCATCCACATTGTCTTCAAACCTTAAGTCTTTTTCTTTTTGTGAGCCCTGGATCAGCCCGATCATCCGTTTATCATAACGAATAGAAGCAATGCCATTTTTACCTAAGTTATAGGCCAGCAATTTATACATATTGGTATTAAAGTCTCCACCATTGCCATCACGGTTAAGCGGGCCAAATCCTGGTATAATTATCACAACAGGTATTTTGCCTTGCGCATTATCAGGCATTGTTAAAGTACCCGAAACCGTACCTGCTAATGTTTTTACGCTAATAGGGGTTTCTATTACTGATGGATCTGCGACAACCTTTGGCGCGGCTTTTTCATCCAGCGTTAGCTTTAACCCAGTGAATTGGTTGTCATTATTTAAAGCGATATTTAATAAGAAAATCGCGTTTTGAAATGTCGCCCTGTATATACCAAGCGGCGCATTATACTTTACAAATTCTGTTTTGTTAAGGTACCCAAGCTGTAATTTTAACTGTGTTGTTGTAGTTTTAAACTGGTCTAACGGTAATGCCAGTTTCATATCGTCGCTAAACATATTAAACACGCTGTCGGGCTGGCCGGCGTTATAAAAGGTCTTAAATTTATCAACAGCAATAGTGTAATTAGCTGGCTCGGCCTGTGCATAGGTATTGGCGGCACAAATCAGCGTTATTATAAAAAAGGCAATTTTCCTCATGTTAAATCTTCTCAATGTAGGGGTTTAATAATGCTACTAATTTAGGCATATTTTGCATACATCACAGGCAATATTATCAATTGTTAAATCGAAAATTTTTAGTGTTAAATTTTATTGCTAACTTAGCTTTAACAAATACCTTAACACACATATAGCAGTTTTACTGACCCCTGATTAATGAAACTTTTAGCCCGATTCCTTTTAACAGGAGTCATTGTAATTTTATATTCTTTTTCATACGCACAAAGCGGGTATAGTTTAAAAGGCAAAGTTTTATTAAACAACTCTTTATTAGCCGAAGGCGCCACCGTTACCTTACTTAAATCATCCGACTCATCAATTATAAAAACCACAGCTTGTAATAAAGCTGGTGAGTTTGAATTTAACGCCATTAAAACCGGGATTTATATACTTTCTGTTAGAAAGATCGGTTACCAGAAATTTTATTCTAAACCCTACCAGGTTGGCGATAATGTAGCTATTACTAACATCATCCTTTTGCCCGAAACCAGCAATTTAAAAGAGGTGGTTGTTACAGGTAAGCGAAATTATATTGAAGTTACTCCTGATAAAACAATATTGAACGTTGATAAAAGTATACTTGATGCAGGTAACTCAGTATTTGATATTTTAGGCACCGCGCCGGGGGTACGCGTTGTTGAAAATGGGATCTATATTAAAGGTGGCCAAAAAGCGTTGGTAGCTATTAATGGCAAACCGATAGGCCAGCTTAGCGATGATCAATTGGCCGATCTGCTTAAAAGCTATCAAAGTAGTATGATCAGCCAGATAGAGATCATTACCAATCCGCCTGCAAAATATGATGCAGCTGGTGGTGGGGTAATTAATATCATCCTTAAAAAAAGTAAGGATTACGGTTTTAAAGCCAATGTAACCGAAAGCGCGGCAGGGGGGCAGGATTATAAGTTTAATACTGGTATCAACTTAAATTACCGGACTGAGAACCTTAACTTTTTCGGTAGCTATAATTTTGCAGATAGTAAGATACCCCGCGTACTTGATATTGACCGTACTATTGGCTCAACCGAATTAGACGAAAATTATAAAAGCACATCATTCCTAAAAAGCAATGGCTTTAATGGCGGTGTTGATTATACCATCAACCCAAAACAAACTGTTGGTGTTTTAGTATTTGGTTATGATAATCATTTGGGCATTAATAAAGGGAACGTTACTAATATCTATAACAATAATCAGTTAGATTCTGATGTCACCACAAATTCGCATATCAAAAGATCAATTGCTAACCTGAATTATAATTTTAATTACAGAGGTAGTTTTGGTAAGGGTGATAAAACAACCCTGAGCGGCGATTTTGATTACTCAACTTACCGAAGATATTCAACAGAGTTGTTAGAAAATGAGTTTTTTGATGTGGACGGGGCGCAGTATCGTGAGCCATTGTTTTACACGGATAATTCGCCTTCACAAATTAATGTACGATCGGAGAAAATTGATTTTACCCAAGCTTTATCCTCAACAGCGATGTTGAGTGCAGGGTTAAAAAACAACCAGGTAAACAGCAATAATAATATCGAATTTGGGCAGGCTATAGACTCTGCATCGTCGTTTGCTCCTGTACCTTCGTTAACAGATCATTTTATTTATACCGAACGAATCAACGCGGCTTATGTAGGGTATGCCGATAAATACAATAAAACCAGCTTATCACTGGATTTTCGCGGCGAGCAAACAAACTCTTATGCGGAGTCGCTTAACCCCAATAAAACAGTTTTACGAAGCTATTTTGATCTTTTCCCAAGCTTAGAAGTTACGCAGCCGGTTGATAAAGATAATACGTTAATATTTAACTATAACCGCCGTATAACTAGGCCAAATTACCAGGATCTTAATCCGTTTGTTTCGTATATAGATCAGTATTCTTACAGTACCGGCAACTCTTTTTTAAAGCCGGAATACTATACTACCTACCAGTTTACAGATGTGTTTAAGGATAAATATAAATTGGATTTGAGTGTTGTAGTTGTAAACGATTTTTTTAGCCGGGTATATCAACAAAATGATATCACTAAGGTATTTACCACAACAACAAGTAATATTGCTACGCGTTATGAATATAATGCTGAATTTACTTTACCAATTGATATTACCAAATGGTGGAACGCGGATATTTATTTAATGAATTCATTTCAGCGGTATGATTATTTTGCCGGTAATGTGGGTAATGCCACAACAACCGATTTTGAATGGAGGGTTCTACAATCCCTTACCTTATCAAAAACTATAAAAGCCGAACTGTATACCGATTGGGAATCGCCAACCTATTTTGGAATTAATCATTATGCCGCTGAGTTTCAAAGCAGGGCAGGTATCAGCAAATCAATACTCAACAATAATGGCAGTATAAAATTAGCTGTAAGTGATATTTTTAATTCAGAATATTACCGGTATAATTCACAATACACCAATTTAAACCTTACCGGTTACGAAAAATTGGGAAGCAGGTTTGTAACGGCTACATTTACCTACAAGTTTGGTAAACAAAGCGTTAAAGCTGCAAAACATAGCAGCGGTAATGCCGACGAACAAAAAAGATTAAGCGGTAGCAGTAATGAAAACTAAGTTTACCCGGCAGCGTGACCGCTGATAGAACTTAGGATGATGATAAGCAATACCAATGAGCTTATTCCTATATATAAATAATCTTTCTCCAGCACAAAGCTTATTGTAGAAAATATGATCCGCACAATAGGCGTAGCAATCAATAAGATGATCCCTGCTTGTATGATTGATCGGCCTCTTAAATTCAATATGCCGGTTATAATACCATTTAGCTGCACAAAGCTGGGCACACCATTAAATTTGGTATAATTGGGTACAGATTCGCCGTGCCTGTACAGATACAGTGTCCCGCCAACAAATACCACACTAATGGATACAATTACGCCTATACGCAGTACCCAGCCAATAACCGACTGCATATCCGTATCCTTAAAACCTGCTTTAGCTGCCATATGCTTATATTTTGCCAATTATACCGTTATAAATTAATTGTGATGCCAGCCCAACTACCACCACCACAAATACCCAGCGCAACCACCCCGAAGATTTGGTTTTAACCAATATTTTCGATCCTACTAAGGCCCCAATCAATACACCAATAACCACCGGCATCGAGATTGATGGTTCAATATAACCGCGTTGCAGGTAAACTACGGCACTTGCCGCCGCGGTAACACCTATCATAAAATTGCTTGTTGTGGTTGATACTTTAAATGGGATACGCATAATATTATCCATCGCCAAAACCTTTAAAGCACCCGAGCCAATGCCCAGTAAGCCGGATAATAAACCTGCAAAAAGCATCATGATAAAACCGCCGCCTATATTGCTTACATTATATTGTACCGTGCCATTTTCGGCTGGATAGCTTCCGTTAAGTTTGAGCTTTTCGGCCCAGATATTTTTCTGTTTGACAATTGTTTCGGCTTTTTTGCGCAGCGTAAGTAATGCGGAAATGATGAGGATCACACCTAATAAAATGGCCAGAAAATGGGTGGGGATGTATACCGCTATAATAGCGCCGGTTACTGCACCCAAGGTAGTGGCAACCTCTAAAAACATGCCGAGCCGCATATTGGTAATGCCCTCCTTAACATAGGCCGCTGCCGAGCCGGAAGAAGTAGCAATTACGGATACCAGCGAAGCGCCAATAGCATAGTGAATATCAACGTGTAAAAAAACAGTAAGCAGCGGTATGATAACAAAGCCACCGCCTAAGCCCGTTAACGAGCCCAACAAACCTGCAATGCACGAACCAATAAGTATTATAAGGGTAAACTCAAGTACCGGCATATATTTTTGCGATCAATTTTAGTGCGCTAAATTAGCTAATAAATTTAAGGTGGTAATTGTGTTTAGCAAGTAAACTATATTTTACAAAATATAAACAGAATACAACAACAATAAAGGTAAGTTAGTGTTTAATTAATCAACCCTTAAACAAAGTTATGGCTAACAACAAAATACTTGAGCTTTTAGGCGCGGATGCCGATAGCCTGTTGCAACACAAGTGCGAAACCTTTCCTAAAGACACATTACATATCCCGTCTCCTACATTTATTGATGACATTTTTATAAACAGCAACCGTAACCCGCAGGTGTTACGTAATTTGGCTGCAATACATAACCATGGCCGGTTGGCCGGTACTGGTTACATGTCTATTTTGCCTGTAGATCAGGGGATAGAGCATACGGCAGGCGCATCATTCGCTAAAAATCCATTGTATTTTGACCCTGAAAATATTATAAAACTGGCTATTGAAGGCGGTTGTAACGCGGTAGCCACTACCTTTGGCAATTTGGCCATTATGGCCCGTAAATATGCCCACAAAATCCCGTTTTTGGTTAAAATGAACCATAATGAGTTGTTAACCTATCCTACAAAATACAAACAGATTATGTTTGGTAGCGTTGATGATGCCTGGAACCTTGGCGCTGCGGCGGTAGGTGCAACCATTTATTTTGGTTCTGAAGATTCGGACAACCAGATTATCGAAGTATCTAAAGCCTTTGAGCGCGCGCATGAATTGGGTATGGCAACTGTTTTATGGTGTTACACCCGTAACAACGCCTTTACTAAAGATGGCGTAAACTATGAAACCGCAGCCGACCTTACAGGCCAGGCTAACCATTTAGGTGTAACTATACAGGCTGATATTATTAAACAAAAACTACCTGATGTAAACGGTGGTTTCACAACTATAAAATTCGGCAAAACCGATCCGTTAATGTATAGCAAACTATCTACTGATCACCCGATCGATTTATGCCGTTACCAGGTAGCCAATTGCTACATGGGCCGGGCCGGGCTTATCAATTCGGGTGGCGAATCACACGGAAGTGATGATATTGCAGCAGCAGTTAGGCAAGCGGTTATCAATAAAAGGGCAGGTGGCTCGGGATTGATCATGGGCCGTAAATCATTCCAGCGTCCGTTTAAAGAAGGCGTGGAGCTGATGAACCTGGTGCAGGATGTATATTTAGATGCTTCGATAGACGTAGCCTAATTAAACGGATAGTTTTGACTAATTTTTCGGTTTAATTTTTTTTAATTAAGCTGATTTTAGATATTTGATGCGAACGCTACACCGGCGTTCGCTTTATTCTCTTATGGTGCAAGGGTAACATGTCTGATTCTGGTTCAGAAGATCGTGGTTCGAATCCATGTAAGAGAACAAGTTGATCTATATGATTGTAGCTATAAAAGCCTTTTTCAATTCATCCATCAACTGGTCAAAACTTACTGGTTTTGATAAAAAGTAATTCATCCCTGCATTTAATGCTGCAGATTTATCTTCGGCCATAGCACTTGCCGTCATGGCGATGATGATTGCTTTGGAAAGATTTTCGCTCCGAATAATGCGGGTTGCTTCTAATCCATCTATTTCGGGCATTTGTATGTCCATCAGGATCACATCAAACTCTTTGGCCTTAACGGCATCAATTGCCTCTTTACCGTTGTTTACCAGCATTGGCTCGTAGCCCAGTTTGTTGAGCATTTGTTTGATAACTTTTTGGTTAATGATGTTATCCTCGGCAGCCAGTATCCTTAACGGGAATTTACTCTTGAAATCGCTGGATATGCCTTCTCTTGCGTCCTGTGGTGCAGATTTGGTTTGTTCAGTATTTTGGCGTGATGCGGCTTTACTGAGAATGCTGAATGTAATTGTTGTGCCTTTATTTTCAACACTGTAAACGTTTATTGATCCGCCTAAAAGCTCCACTAAACGCTCGCAAATCACCAGGCCTAAACCGGTACCGCCGTATCTACGGGTTATTGATGCATCTCCCTGAGAAAATGGTTTAAAAAGCCTCGACAAATGTTCAGGCGAAATGCCAATTCCGGTATCCCTAACTTCAAAAGAGAGTTTGAGATTATCGCCAAGGTTTTCGAGCAGTTTTATAGTTAATGAAATTGTTCCGCCATGGGTGAATTTGAGTGCGTTACTCAATAAATTATTTAGTATTTGCTTTAAACGCAGCTTATCGGTCGTAATATCATCTGGGATAAACTGGTCAATGGTATAGGTGATCCTAATCTGCTTATCTACCGCGTTGCGTACAAAAATTGATAAAGTATCATCAACACATTGTTTAAGGTTAAACTCGTGTATATCAAGCTTCATTTCGCCCGATTCTATCTTCGAAAAATCAAGCAGGTCATTAATAACATTGATCAGGCTTTCACCGCAATTACTTATCGTTTCGGCATATTCTCGTTGCTCTGCATTTAAGTTGGTTTGGGTAAGCAGTGCTGCCATACCCATTACCCCATTCATAGGTGTACGCAACTCGTGACTCATCGTGGCTAAAAAAATGCTTTTGGCTTTGTTGGCCTTTTCAGCATCCATGCGTGCACTAAATTCCTGTTCGCGCTGGATAAGCAACTCTTCCGATTGTGACATCAATTCCTCATTTAACGCGAATAATTCTTCTGATTGACTATGTAGTGCATTGGCCTGCTGTTTAATTTCGGCAGTTCTCTCAATTACTATTTTTTCAAGCTCGGTTTTCCTGGCACGTATGTAACGCACCCTGGAGCGATAATAAGCATAAAATACGCCTATAATAGCAAGCGCTATTAACAATTTAAACCACCAGGTAAGCCAAAACGGCGGCACAATAATTATTTTTAACTTAAGTGGGTTGGTATTCCATAGCCCATCATTATTAGCCGCTTTAACTTCAAAGGTATATTCTCCGGGATCAAGGTTGGTGTAAGTTGCCTTGTTTTGCTTATCAACATAATTCCAATCCTTTTCAAACCCCACTAACCTGTAAGCATATTGGGTTAACTCGGGCAGGGTATAGTTAAGAGCAGTATATTCAATAGTAAAAACCGATTGATTATGCGATAGCGTTATAGAATTGGTTTGATTGACGTTATTTTTCAGAACAGAATTTGGCCCAGGCTCTACAGATTTATTATACAATTGAAAATCACTAAAAACCAGCTGTGGAATATATTTATTGGTAGGTAAATGGCTTGGGTTAATAATATTAAACCCGTTTAATCCCCCAAAAAGTAACTCGCCATTTTGAGCCCTTAAGTAAGCTCCATGCGAAAACTCGTCGCCTTGTAAACCGTTAAGCGTTGTAAAATGCCTGAAATATTTGGTAGCAGGATTAAACTGTATAATACCATTACCTGTGCTCACCCATAAAAAACCATATTTATCTGCTGTAATACCGCTTACATGGTAGTATTTTGTATTATCAGGAAAAATATATGGTGTTATTTTGTTGGTTTTTTCATTCAGTAAATTTAAGCCACCACCATAGGTGCCTATCCATAAATTGCCCTTATTATCCTCAAAAATTGAAGAAATGGAATTGTTGGTAAGCCCGGAGTTGTAGTTTTTAAAATGTTTAAATGTATTATCTGTAGAATTAAACAGGTTTAATCCGTCATACGTACCAATCCATATACGACCGGCTTTATCCTGGTATAATGCCCGGATATCGCTATTGCTGATACAATGCAGCGTATCGGCAATGTTGTATTTAAAGCGATTAATAATGCTCCCATCCTTAATTATATTCACACCGCCATTATCAACGCCTATCCACATCGTGTTATTAATGCGGTCTTCCATAATGGCAAATACAGCATTGCCGCTAATATTACCGGGCTGGTTACCTGCTACATAATGCGCTGTGAGTTTATAGTTTTTATCAAATACATCAACACCATTTTCGTAAGTGCCAACCCACAAATTGCCTTTGGAATCATTTACCAACGACAGTATCGCCTTGCCATCGGCAGTAATTTTGTTATTGGTTACTATTTTAGTTTTGTTATCAAAAAAGCTTATGCCGCCGCCATCAATACCTATAAAAAAGCCGTTAGGGTTTTCTGCAAAAGTATTAACGCTGTTGTTATTTAATTCGCCGGTAGAACTGCTATTGATATAATAATGGTCGAAAGACGAAATATTCGTGTCATATTTTATAACACCAACGTCGTAAACGCCGAGCCACAATATTCCCTGGTTAACAAAAATCGAGCTAACGGAAGGTTCAGTTCCCGGCACATCATTTTTAAATGGCGTTATTATATTGTTGCCGTCATTAAGCAAATCAATACCCTTTTCTGTACCTATCAACAATTGACGCGGGCTTAAATAAGCCAGCGAAAGCACATTGTTGTTTACAAGGGAAACTGCATTATCAGGCGTATGCTTAAAATGGGTGAATGTTTTTGTTATCGGATTAAACAGATCAAGCCCTGCGTCAAAAGTGCCAACCCAAATATTACCATCGGCTCTTTTTAGCAATGTGTTAATATGATCGCTGTTAATACTCGTCGGTTGATCAGCTTTATGCAGATAGATTTTGAAATTTGCGGTAGTAGGGCTAAACCAGATCAAACCGCCATCAGTACCTAAAAATAAATTTCCGCTTCCATCATCGGTAATTGAGCGTATGTGTTGCTCTGGTATATAATCTTTATCCTTTTGATAAAAATAGCGTTTAAATTCACCCGTTTTAGGATTAAAAAGGTTTAACCCTGAGTAAGATCCTACCCATATATTATGCTTTTTATCTTCAAAAATATTGGTTACATCATTGTTGGAGAGTGTTTCAGGGCGATTTTTATCGCCGGTATAATTTGTAAAACAGTCTTCCTTAGCATTATAAATACTTAAACCGCCACCACCTGTGCCTACATAAATATTGCCCCTACTATCTTTAAATAACGTTTCAATGTTATTAACTTGTAGCGAGTGCAAATCACCAGGTACATGCCTGTAAATTTTAAATGAGTGGCTATCGTACCGGTTAAGTCCATCATCGGTGGCAAACCACAAATAACCCTGGTTGTCTTTTAGGATCGTTTTAACATTACTTTGCGATAAGCCATCGCTAACCCGCAGATACGATACATCGGTATGCTGATTTTGCGCTAAAGTGATCTGTACAAAAAAGCAAAAAACGATTAAGAATAATAAAGATATTTTAATTAATGATAATGTACAACTGCCTTTATTTTTACTGGCTGAGTAAACTGTATTACAATAAGTAAAAGCGTTGTAAGGCATTAAGTTTTACTGGGGTTTACTGGTTTATACGTGCCCGGGAATTAAAAGTTATTATGCTTAGAGCTATCAGGAATATGTTGATTGTTAATGAACTAAAAATGATCATAAGAAAAACTTATCCATAAATAAGCGCTTATATTTATCATATGTACAGCGATTTACCATTAACAAATAATACTGCCGATCATTGTTTTGAGATGACAGTAGAGGGGCAACGTGCTTTTATCAATTATACCCAAATTGGTGATACCTATTTGTTGGTACACACTAAAGTACCCGAAGCATTGCAAGGGCGCGGCATTGCTGCCGCGTTAGTTGAAAAGACCTTTAATTACCTTGAAGTAAATTGTTTAAAAATGCGCCCTTATTGTGCTTATATCCAATCGTATCTAAAAAATCATCCGGAATGGAAACGCTTAATAGATAAATAGCCAGTATTTTGAGTTAATTTATTTAAGGCATGGTTTATGTTCTTATTGAATAGTATTAAAATATAATATTATGAAAGCGATAAGAATCCACGAATCAGGCGGGCCTGATGTGCTTGACTTAGAAGATATAGCCATACCACAACCTGCCGACGACGAAGTGTTAATAAAAGTATACGCAAGCAGCGTGAACCCGGTTGACCAAAAAATATTTGCAGGCGAATCTCAACAGAAATTTCCAACTAAGTTTCCATTGACTATTGGTTGGGATGTTTCGGGTGTAATTCAAACTGTTGGTTCAAAAGTGCACCACTTTAGCATTGGCGATGAGGTTTATGGCAGGCCATTCCCTACAACCAATGGTGCTTTTGCCGAGTATGTAGTTATCAAAGCAAATCAAATAAGCCCTAAGCCAAAGAGTTTGGATCATATCAACGCCGCCGCTGTTCCGTTAGCAGGTTTAACAGCCTGGCAGGGATTGTTTAAATACGGAAAGTTGCAGAAAGGACAAAAAGTGTTGATTCATGCGGCATCGGGTGGGGTTGGTAGTTTTGCGGTGCAATTTGCTAAGTGGAAAGGTGCTTATGTAATTGGTACAGGTGCGGCAGAGAATCTATCTTTCATAAAGCAACTAGGAGCAGATGAAGCTATCGATTATAAAAATGATCGCTTTGAAGAAAAGGTGCAGGATGTAGACCTGGTATTTGACCTGATTGGAAAAGATACGCAGCAACGATCAATCCAGGTTATTAAAGAGGGCGGAAGACTAATTACCACGGTGATGCCCGAATTTCAGCAGGAAGCAAAAGAGAAGCATATTCATTTGGAAGGTTTTACCGGCCAATCATATCCCGAAGATTTGAAACAGATAGCCGATTTGATAGATAATGGTTTTATAAGTCCGGTAGTATCTTCGGTATTAAGTTTGGAAGACGCCAAGAAAGCGGAAATGTTAAGCGCTAAAGGCGATACCCGTGGCAAAATTGTGATAAAAGTAGTTTAACAAAATTCCTGTAAGCCTATGATGCGGGTATTTTGTTCGTTTTAATTATTTAGTTAACTGAAACAAGTTGTTATCATCGACAGGATGTTTGAATAACATTAGTTTAATTAAATAATCAGGGTGAACAAAATACCCGTAGTCATATTGATTAACCAAAAAGCAACGGACTGTTTTCCCGGTGCTTTCGGGTATAATGTAGATGATTTTAAAATTACAGTTTTGATTCCTTTTGTAAAATGCCTTTTCAGCACTTTCATTAATAAGCTTTTCAGCAAAAGCCCATAGCTCTTCTGATCCATGCTGAATAACGCCCTTTTTCTCGAGTACGCGTTCATAAGAAACAGAAAACTCTTTCCAGGTACCGCCGTTATTAGAAATATTTTGTAACAATGGCTCCAAACGATCCATAGCGCGGGCAAATTTTGCTTCTGTGGTTTGTCCTGCCTCAAATTCTTCCCAAATGGTAATTAAGTCAGCAGCTTGCTCTGGCGGTAATAACCCGAAGATCCATTTAGCGGCTTCAGTTTCGGCATCAGTATTGGTGTGATTAATTACTGTATCGTAGAGGAATACATCGCCTGCATCAATTTTAACAACATCATGAATTAATAACATTTTAACTACTTTAAGTACATCAACAGGTTCATTAGCATACTCGGCAAGTATAATAGCCATAATTGCCAGGTGCCAGCTATGCTCAGCATCATTTTCATTCCTATCGCTGTTAAACAGTTTCGTTTTCCGCAGAATGTATTTAACCTTATCAATTTCGTGAATGAAATTTATCTGGTTACGAAGCTTATCAAAATTCATTTTTCTATTGTTAATTCGTTGCAAAATTAATGTAATTGGGGCATCTCTTAAACCTTGGTATTATTGTTACCACCTATTCTCTTATAATTCTGCTTTTGTATCTAACGTTGGTTATTATGTATATTTGGGAAAGGCAGATTTCTTTGATTTAAGCAATCCAGCCGAAATAACTAAACCTGTTAAATTACATCTCATATAATCACAATTATGCCGCTAAAAAAGGAATTAATATTTATTGACGGCAAAGATAGAACAGATGAAATTAAGTCTCATTCGTATCGCGATGACAAATGTTTCATAACTTATAAAAGTAGCGAAAAGCCATATTCTTATAGTAGAAATAAGGTAGAGATTGTTACAGGTGCAATAAGTGATGACGAGCCTAATAGTGTTTTTAAGTATTTAATAAAGATTGCAGCAACCATTGGGCTTAAAACAGAGCAGGGCAATAACATCCTCCAAAATAGCTACGAGCGAATTTCTTTTGTACCTGATGGTATTTTTGCTTGTTACTTAAAGGGTATTATGCCATTGCCAAACAATGATTATCAACCTGTTCAAATTTTTCCTTTTGGATTTAATATAAGCCAAAAAGGTGCTGTAAATAATGCATTTTCTAATTCACTAAGCGTTATCGAAGGCCCTCCGGGAACAGGGAAAACTCAAACCATATTAAATATTATCGCAAATGCGGTAATAAATGATCAGCGCGTGGCTATTGTTTCAAGTAATAACTCTGCCACTAAAAATGTTTACGAAAAGCTTGAAAAAAATGGTATTAATTTCATTGCGGCACTGCTTGGTAGTACTGAAAATAAAAAAGGGTTTATTGAAAGTCAGGTAGATATTCCCGATTTATCAGAATACCGTTTGTCAGATTCGGAAAAAAAAGAAGCAGAAGGAAATTTACAAAGTCTTTTCATCAGCCTCACCGAAAATTTATACCGGAAGAACGAGTTAGCATTATTAAAGCAAGAGCTAAATCAAATAGAGACGGAATACCAACACTATCGAAATGCGCATAATTTAGATACCGGGCAGCCTGCTATTTTTAAGCAAAAAATAACAACTGAAGATTTACTGCTATTATGGGCTTCAATTGAAAAACAAGCATTAAAATCCAGGCGCTTTAACTTTCTGCAGAAATTAATTTTCAGAATAAAATGTGGTATTAAAGGAAAGTTGTTTTACACATACTCTTTTGATGAAATGATTTCCCTTTGCCAATCACAATACTATCTGATAAAAATTTACGAACTACGGAAAAGGATAAAAGAGATAGAAAGCTTGCTAACAGGCTTTTCGTTTGACAGCAAGATGAAAGATTATACAGCGCTTTCAATGCGCTTTTTAAAGGCAGAATTATATAAAAAATACGCAAACAAGGAGAGGAAACCGTATGTAATAAACGATCTTCATAATAACTCGGCAGATTTCTTAACAGATTATCCCGTTATTATGAGTACTACGTACTCTTTAAAAAGAAGTTTATCTGACGCTGTTTCTTATGATTATATAATTATTGACGAAGCCTCACAAGTTGATATTGCAACAGGTGCACTCGCTTTGTCTTGCGCAAAAAAAGCGGTCATTGTTGGCGATCTGAAACAATTGCCAAACGTAGTTGATTCGGAATTCCAAAATAAGACCAATTTGGTTTTTGATTCCTTTGATTTACCTGCCGCTTACCGTTATTCAGATCATAGTTTGTTGTCTTCACTGATAGAACTTTTTCCAAATGTTGCTAAAACGCTTTTGCGGGAACATTACCGCTGCCATCCTAAGATCATAGAATTTTGCAATAAGAAATTTTATAACGATCAGCTAATTATTCATACCGAATATACCAATAAACGCCCACCTCTAATTGTATACAGAACAGCCCCCGGCAACCACGAAAGGGAAAGGATGAATCAACGGCAGATTGACGTTATTGTACAGGAAATTATTCCAAGGGAACAACTCGATGCGGTTGATTTAGGTATTGTTACACCATACCGTAATCAAACAAATGCTTTGCAGCAGGCATTTAGCCACACCGTTATTAAGGCAGATACAGTAGATAAATTTCAGGGCAGAGAAAATGAGGTTATTATTCTTTCTACCGTGGATGATAGGATTTCAGAATTTACAGACAATTTAAATCGCTTAAATGTTGCTGTATCAAGGGCGATTGATCAGTTGATTTTAGTTGTGCATGGAAATGAGTTCGAAATGGATAGTAATATTTCTGATTTAATTAAATATATCGAGTACAATAACTTCTCAGTAATTGATAGTGACTTGTATTCAATATTCGATTATTTGTACAAAGGATTTGAAGAAAACCGTGAAAAGATCATTTCAAAAACAGGAAGTATATCCAAATTTGATAGTGAGAATCTCATGTATGCATTAATTAAAAACGTATTAGAAGCTGATAGCTTTTCAAAATATGATGTGCTCTTGAATTTTCCACTACGGAATCTTATCAGGGATTTTTCAAAGCTAAATGAACGGGAAAAGGCATTTGCAAAACACCCTTCTACACATTTGGATTTTTTAATTTACAATAAACTAGGGAAAAATGCAGTTCTCGCAATAGAAGTAGATGGTTTTGCTTTTCATAAAAAAGGCACTACTCAATCAAAAAGAGATTTACTAAAGAACAATGTGTTAGAAAAGTATGGGATACCTCTTGTTCGTTTTGCAACAAACGGAAGTGGCGAAAAAGAAAAGCTAATTGGAAAATTGAATGAATTATAAAGGACTTCCTAAACAAGTATAGCGATACAGCAAGATATCTATCTTCTATCAGAGACTTAAAATAACAAAAGCCACTCTTTTGGAGTGGCTTTGTGATCCCGCTGGGATTCGAACCCAGGACCCCAACATTAAAAGTGTTATGCTCTACCAGCTGAGCTACGGAATCAACTTTAAACGTTTCCGTTTTAAGTGGTGCAAATATAGGACTATTAGCCTTTGCTTGCAAGTGTTATTTTAAATTATTTTCAAGTAAATAATAAGCACTTCATTGTCAAGTTTCTACGGTTTGTAAATAGCTATTTTACCATCATTGCCTGCTAATAAAACTAAATTACCATGCTTTGCCCTGCGGCAAACGTTAAAACTTTCAGCATCAATTTTGCTCCAGGTTATGCCACCATCAGTACTAATATTTGATCCGGGAGTACCTGTTGACAGTAATTCCTTACCATTAATATATTCAACGCATGATTGATAACCAGTAGGGGAAACCTTGGATACATGCCAGATTTTACCATCATCGTTTGAATAACATGCTGTTGAATCGCTATTTTTATCATGCTGATAATCACCGCCAACCACCACCATGTTTTGCCCGGAAATTGCAACAGAAAATGCGCCCTTGCTTGCTTGGCCTTTATAAATGGGAACTTGATGATGTATCCAACCACTTTTTTGTTTAGAAATGTCAACTTCAGCAAAAGAACCACCGGTAGTAATAATGATGTTATTATTATCTAAAACACGCAGGCAGGTACTACTTGCAGCAAAAGCAGCTTCATTTGGTAATGCAACCGGGTTATTATCGTATTTACTCCAGGTTTCACCACTATCATTGGTTTCAAGTAGCAAGAATTTATTATTGATAGGATCACCTAAAACAAAGCCATTGTTGGTATTTGCAAAGCCCATAGCATCCAGAAAATATGCCGAATCAACATTTTTATACTTAAGCTGCCAGCTAATTCCGCCATCAATGGTTTTTAATATAACTGCAGGTGTGCCCGAACTCATAATAATCGCTTCTTTATCAGAAAAAGCTTCAATACTTCTGAAATCAGAAGTTTCATAACCTTTTACCTGTTGCCATATCCAGGTTTTTCCACCATTTTTTGTAATAGCAATATGTCCTTTGCTACCGCTTACCCAAGCTGTGCTATCGTCTACAACACACATTCCTCTAATGCTTGTAGGTTGCCCCTGTTGTACTAAAGTGATGTGTTGTGCTTTTAATATTAATGATGTAAAAAGCAATGCTAGCAGCGATAATATTTTAATTTGTTTAATTGACATACCGATATGGTTATTTCCGAAATTAAGCCTTCAGCCAATAAGTTACAAACAGCTACCAATATTTATATTTTTTGAGATGCTTTTTGCTTGAAAAAAGTATATTTGCAACCCTGTATAAATTTAGGCGAAAGTTTAAAGTTTATGCTCGAATGCCCGGATGGCGAAATTGGTAAACGTTGCGGTCTCAGAAGCCGTTGAGAATTGTCTCTTGAGAGTTCGAGTCTCTCTTCGGGCACATCCATTAAAAAGGAAAAGTCTTTAGTAAAAGTTTAGCAAGAACTTAAACTAAAGACTTTTAACCTATTAAAGCCCGGGTGGCGAAATTGGTAGACGCACCATCTTGAGGGGGTGGCATTCGCAAGGATGTGTGAGTTCGAATCTCATCCCGGGCACTCAATTACTTCCGATTAATAAAAAATCAATATCTTCAGCCTAATGTTAAAACCCGGCATAACCCGTTTTTTATTGGCTGCATTTGTAATCTTTTTTCATATCAGCAAATTCTTCTTCCTGGGGCGGTTTGCTGTTTGCAGCTTTTTTATTTTAAGCGGTTATTGGATAACCTTGATGTTTGAGAAGAAGTATTCGCTTAAAGAAAATCCCTTAAAAACTTTTTATATAAGTAGGGTTTGGCGGCTGTTCCCCATTTTTTATGCGTTTACCATTATCGGCTTTTTTGTTTGGTGGCTAACGGATAGGAGTGTACCTTCAGTTATAAATAGTTTGCATGGCATAGATAGTGCAGTATTTTGGCTGTCTAATACGGTGTTGTTTACTTATTATAGTCTACCTAAGGTTACTATACTGGTGCCTGCCTGGTCGTTAGATATTGAAATGCAGTTTTATATTCTGTTCCCGCTGCTCTTTTATATCGGTTATAAAAACTATAAACGGCTTAACTATATTTTCCTTGCAACGCTACTATCGTTTGTTTACGTATCGGTATGCTATTCAAACCTATGGGTGAAAAATTCCATGCTCGTGTACCTTTATTTATTTGTTTTCGGGATGATCATTTATTTTCGGAAACTTCAATTTAAGTCGATCACCGAAAAGATTTGCATCATAATTGCATTAATTATCACAGCGCTTCAATATGTATTTCCATATTCCATCCATCATTATAAAGATGAAGCATCGGTTTATTACATCATGTTGAGCTTTGTGTTGGTCGCCTTATTTGTGCCAACGCTTGCTAATTCTGTAAGAAGAACATCTGATAAAAATGACCGCTTTTGGGGTGAGATGTCATTCTTGGTTTACTTATCTCATTGGGTATGGATAAAACCTTATGGTTTCTTTTCAGAAGGGACATCTACACTAGTCCATACTATTTATCTGTTGTTGTTTTTTGCCGTAACTTTTTTATCGTCGCTAATCATTTACAAACTAATCGACAGGCCGATGGAAAAACTTCGTCACCAATGGATCAACAAACAACCATAATATTTAAACGGCAGCTTTGGCTACGTTTTGATAATACCATTCTAACAGGTAAACGCCATCGCTCCAGGTCAATTGGCCATCCGCAGCCACTTGAGCAACGAGTATAGAAAGATTGTGCAGAAAAGCGCTTTGAATATCGCCATCTAATCCTTGCAGCACT
>Ga0302227_10000815_pt1 | contig 24247 bp, 15 predicted proteins | sample II_Palsa_N1_1_FD_193525 | JGI IMG/M metagenome (GOLD analysis project Ga0302227, IMG submission 193525) | Peat permafrost microbial communities from Stordalen Mire near Abisko, Sweden - II_Palsa_N1_1 | ecosystem: Environmental > Terrestrial > Soil > Palsa > Peat permafrost | place: Sweden... | reverse complement strand
TGACCGGATCCGATTCGGTGACCACGTGCATCGCCGTCTTCTCGCGCAAGTCACCTAGCAGCCATTCGACATAGCCGGTGACGCTGAGGCGGCGTGGCTGGCCCGAATCGTTGCGCAGTTTCAGCACCGAGAATTTCACTGACGCATCCAGCGCCACATACACCCACAGTTCGCTGTGAATGCCGTCTTCGACGTGTTCGAACACGCTGTAGCCGAAGCCGTGACGGGTGACGTAGTCACCGCTGCCGCGACTGGGTAGCGCGGTCGGTGACCACACCTGGCCGGATTCCTCGTCACGCAGATACAGCGCTTCGCCGCTGCCATCGCTCACCGGATCGTTGTGCCATGGCGTCAAGCGGAACTCGTGCGCGTTTTCGCCCCACGTGTAATCCGCACCGCTTTCGGAAATCACCGTGCCGTAATTGGGATTGGCCAGTACGTTCGCCCATGGCGCCGGCGTGTTTTCGCCCGCCGCCATGTTGATCACGTATTCGCGGCCGTCCAGGCTGAAGCCGCCATGCGGATTGCTCAGCTGCAGCGTGATCGGCGGCGTTTCGGCCGGTAACAGCGCCGTCGTCGCAGGAACGATCGGGGCGATGCGGCGCGGCTTGCTCGGCTCGAAACGTGGCGCGAGCGTTTCCACGCGACGACGGCTGACCTGTTCGGCGAGGCTGCCGCGGCTGTCGACGAGGATGATCCGTGCACTGGCCTGCACCACCATACGGTCTTCGCTGGACAGCTGCTGCGCAGGACGCACGAAGATGCCGCCCGGACGATCGAGCAGGCTCGCTTCGCTGCCGGAGGCGATCAAGCCCATGATCTGGTCCTGCAGTTCCTGACGATAACCGGCGCGATCCTCATTCCAGATCACCAGATCCACCGCGAGTCCCTTCAGACGCCAGTACGCATGCGCCTGCACCAGTTGACGCACCAGTTCGACTCGCGCCCGATCGGCGATCTGAAGCAGCACGATCGGCAGATCGCCGGAAATCGACTGGCCCCACAGCCCCGACTGACCGCGGCGATTGTTCAGCAGTACGCCGGATTCCGCGCGCAGGTTCGCGTTCGGATAGATGATCGAGGTGGCCATGTGTTCGTACAGCTGCGCATCGGCCAACGTGGCGTTGAGCTGACGCAACAACACCTGACTATGCGTCCATGCCAGGTCGAATACGCGATCAGCCAGATGGCGATCGCGGTATTTGCCGATCAGCTGCAGACACGCATCGCGACTGTCGGCCATGCCGGTGACCAGATCCACCGTGGCCGACTGCTCCGGCTCCAGCGTGATGCGGCAACGGATCGCTACGACCGGATCGAGTACCGAGCCCTGGCTGTTGGACAATCGCGTCTGCTCGCGATCCAGCATCCTTGGTTGCGCCGTGCTGCGCCCGCGTCCAATGAAGCGGGCGCGATCGGTTTCGTAGGAAATCTCGTCGATGTCGGCGTTGTGCACGGCCAGCAAATGGCACATCCACGGCACGGCTTCGTCATGCGCGCGTGGCCGCCGGGTGCATACGATGGCTTGCAGCTCAGGCACCAGTTCAGTCTGTACGAACAGCTTGCTGAACGCGGGATGCAAGGCGTCGGCGATCGGCGGCGACAGCACGACTTCGGCATAGCTGGTCAGCTCGATCGTGCGGCGAACGCGGCTGCGATTGGTGATACGCGTGCGGCGCAGCTCGATGTCGTCTTCCGGTGACACCACGATTTCGGTGTGTGCGTCGAAGTCGCGCTCGCGCACACGGAACTCGGCGCGGGCGTCGGAGAAAATCGCCTCGAACAGTTCGGTCTTCTTCAACGTGGGCTGGTAGGCGGTGGCCCAGAACTCACCGCTCTCCACATCGCGCAGATAACAGAACATGCCCCAGTGATCGAGGGTGATGTCTTCATGCCAGCGCGTTACAGCCAGATCGCGACAACGGCTGTAGCCACTGCCGGCGCTGCTGACCATCACGTGGTAGCGACCGTTCGACAGTAGCTGCACCGCAGGCCGCGGCCGGTCGGGATCGGTGAACACGCGCAGACGCGCTTCGGTCGCGCGCGGTTGGCCGTCCATTTCGGGAAAGCCGGTGGCGTGCAGGTATTCGGCGGCAGTCTTCGGTACGCGTTCCTGCAGCAGCAGGCTGGTGGCCTGGAACTGCGGGTCGGACTCGAAGCGTCGTTGCATCGGCCGATCCAGCAACGCGTAATCCAACGCCAGCAGGCTCATGCCCTGGTGATGTGCCATGAACGAATGCACCATCGCCGAGGCCTGGCCCAATGGCAATCGCGCCGGCGTGTAATCGATCGCTTCGACCATGCCGAAGCGGCCTTGCGCACCGGCTTCGGCCAGCCGCTGCAGGTTCCGTGTCGCTGCAGCCGGCGCCACCATCATGGCCAGTACCGAAGCATACGGAGCGATGACCACGTCCTCGCCTAGCCCGAGCTTGAGACCCAGCCCGGGCACACCGAACGCGCGGTATTGGTAAGTGAAGTGCGCATCGAGCGTGTTGTAGCCGGACTCGGAAACACCCCATGGCAGATTGAGCTGATTGCCGTATTCGATCTGCCGCGCCACGGCGGCACGACAGGTCTGATCGAGCAACGTACCCTCGTAGCTGGGCATGACCAGCATCGGCATCAGGTATTCGAACATCGAGCCGGTCCACGACAACAGCACCGGTTCGCCACCGCTGGTGGTCAGCAGCCGACCCAGCGAAAACCAGTTGTCTTGCGGCAGCTGGCCTTGCGCGATCGCCACGAAACTGGCCAGTCGCGCCTCCGATGCAAGCAGGTCGTAGTAGCTCGCGTCGAGTCGACGCTCGTCGACGTTGTAGCCGATGGCCAGCAGATCCCGCGCGCTGTCATACAGAAAGCGGTAATCCATCAGCGCCATTTCGCCAGCCTGTTGCGCTAGCTGCTCGATCACCGCGAGGCGTTCGCGTGCACGCTCACGCAAGGCATCGGCGTCCGCTTCGGACGGCCACGCCAGCGGCTCGATGCGTGCGAGCTGGCGCAACGTGGGAATGCCTACGAACGCCGTCTCGTCATCTGCCGGGGGATTGAGGTTGAATGCAGCCGCTTCGTCAAATAAATCGCTGCATTGCCCGAGCAATGCATCCAGCCAGAACTCGGCATCACTACCGGACTCCACGACAACGGTTTGGGCCAGTGTGTAAGCGTGATCCAGTTGCCGCTGCAGTAGCGCAACAGCTTCGCCAGTAGTGGCAGGTGATTTGCCGAGGGCGCCTTCCAGCTCCTTGCGCAGCGGATTCAGTGCGCTTGCCGCGCTGCTATCGAGTGCGTCGTGCAGCACGCCAAGGGTGTCGAGCAAGCCTTGCAGCAGGCGCGGCTGGAACACCGGCTCGTCGATCAGATCAAGCAGCCCCGGCCGCAGCGTCAGCAGGTGACCTGCAAGGTTGCCGCTATCCACCGCCGAGACGTAGAGCGGTGCCAGCGGTTGCAGGGTCAGCGTGTCGTACCAGTTGTAGAAATGTCCGCGATGACGGGGCAACACCTGCATCGTAGCCAGTGTCTGGCGCGTGCGATCAAGCAGACGACCGCAACTCAGATAGCCAAAGTCGTACGCGGCCAGGTTCGCCAGCAACGCCATGCCGATGTTCGTTGGCGAAGTGCGATGGGCAACGACGGGCCCCGGCTGTTCCTGCAGATTGTCTGGGGGTAGCCAATGGTCGGTGGGGCCGACATGCACGTCGAAGAAAGCCCAGGTCCTGCGCGCCAGCATGCGCAGGAATCGCAACTGTGTCGACGTCGGCATGAACGCGGTGGGCGCGCGTGGCTTGCTGATCCACCAGGCGATCGACGGCGACAACAACCACAGCAGCAGCAACGGTGCGGCAAGCGTCAACACCATCGGGCGATGCAACGCCAGCGCCGCGGTGAGCAGTAGCGCCAGCAGCGGGCCGACCCACATCAGGCGCCAGAGCGAACCGGGCGTATTGCTGCTGTGTCGCTCGACATCGCTGGAGGTCTGCCATTGCAACAGCAGCCGCCGACTGACTGCCATGCGCCATAGCGTGCGCACGATCGCGTCGAGGCTGTACAGCACTTCATGCGGTAACCAGGCCAGCGCCAATGCCATTCGCGCGAGATGCTGACCAGACGTGCGCATCGCGGCACGTAGATGTTGGTCCAGTTGCACTTCGCGTGGCTTTTGCACCAGATCCAGCAGCGCCGATAGCACCGGCGGAATCAGCACCATCGCCAGCACGGCCAATGTCCACGAAAACACCTGCGACAGGAATAGCCAACCCGTCACCAGCAGCAGCAATAAGGACGTGGGCACCAGGCTGCGGCGCAGATTGTCCAGAATCTTCCAGCGCGACAATGCGGTCAGCGCGTTCACGCGCCAGCCGTCGTGCGCAGTCGGTGCCCACGGCAACAGCCATGGCAGCAGCTGCCAGTCGCCGCGTATCCAGCGATGTCGGCGCTTTACGTCGGCGCTATAGCGCGCCGGGTATTCCTCGTATAGCTGCACATCGCTGAGCAGCCCCGAACGCGCGTGGCAGCCTTCGACCAGGTCATGGCTGAGGATGCTGTTTTCCGGAAAGCGACCATCCAGGGTGAGCTCGAACGCATCGACGTCATAAATGCCCTTGCCAATGAACGATCCCTCATGGAATACATCCTGATAGACGTCCGAGACCATCCGCGTATACGGATCGATGCCTGCGTCGCTGCCGTAAAGCTGGGCGTAGCGCGAGCGTGCCGTGCTGGGCAGGCTGATCCCCACGCGCGGCTGCAAGATGGCGTAGCCAGCCACCACGCGTCGCTGCACCGGGTCGTACACCGCACGATTGAGTGGATGATCGATGGTGCCGACGAACTCGTGCGCGGAGTCACGCGGAAGCTGCGTATCGGTATCCAGCGTAATGACGTATTGAATCGGCGGCAGCGTGGCAAAGTCGCCCACCAACAGGATGAAGCGGTCGTGCGCATTGCCACGAAGTAGCGCATCTTTATTTTCTTGCTTGCCACGAAGTAGCGCATTCAGGTCGGCCAGCTTGCCGCGTTTGCGCTCGTGACCCATCCAGCATTGTTCGGTGGCATTCCAGCGCCGCGGCCGATGCAGCAAATAGAAACAGTCGGTATCGACGCGCGCATATTGCTCGTTGAGTGCCTCGATGCGCCGTTGTGCCAGCCGCAGCAATGCCGCATCTCCAGGCAGCGTTTCACTGTCCGCATCGGCAAAGTCGGTGAGCAGGGCGAAATAAAGGTTGTCGTCGCGATTGGCGAGAAAGCGCACTTCCAGCGATTCGACCAGGTCGTCGATGTCCTGCGCGCTGGAGAACAGGCAGGGGATCGCTACCAGCGTGCGTGCGCTCGCCGGGATACCTTTCGAGTAGTCCATGCGTGGCAAGCGTTTGGGCGCCACCGTCAGTGTCGCCAGCCAGTTGATCAGGCTCAAGCCGAGCTGACTGGCGAGGATGACTGATGGAATCGCGATGGCCAGTACGGCCCATCCGGGCAATCGATCGGCCACGGCCGTCAGCACCAGCGGTCGCGCGAACGCAAACGTGAGCAGCGACAACAGGCCCAGATAGATCGGCAGTGGCGCCTTGTCGAACCAGCGTCGCAGTGTTTCAGCGACGGTCGGGCGCACACCAAGATGCTGCTCCAGCGCGGGCAGGCCTTGATCGATCAGATAGAAGCCAACGTGCCGTTGCAGTGGCGATCGGGAATCGGATGGTGTGCTGCTCTGGCTCAGCTCGACCGCGGTATCCGCCACTTGCTGTTCGGTCAGTTCGTGCTTGCGTGCCAGCGCTTCCACGACATGGCGGTAGCGGTCACGCGTAGCGAAATCCATAGCCGCGTAAACGCCAGCGGGATCTTCGCGCAGGCGTTGTTCCACCATGCTGGTATGTTCGACGAAGTCACGCCAGTCGATGGCCGAAAGTGCGCGCAGGCTTCCGATACTGTTGCCGATGGATACCTGATTGGCCGCCTGCTGCTGGGCTTCCAGCTGCACCAGGTGTTCGATGCTCTGGCCCGATTCGGACAGACGCTGTTCAATCCAGCTCAGCGGCAATGCCAGTGCCGGACTCTGCCCTTGCAGTCGGCGCGCCATTTCGGCGACGAAAGGACCGGTCATTGGCGGCTTCGAGCGCGCCATGTCGGCGACCACCAGCACCACGCTCTTGGGATCGCGTTCGGCGGTGGCGATCATGCGATCGGCCCAGCGCACCGCTTTGCCGCGATAACGCCAATCGGCCATCACGCGTGCAGCGACCCGCCGCAGATTCTCGATCAACGCCAGCCGCAGCATGATCGGAATCGCCCACAGTTCGCCCAGCTTGAGCGGCGTCACGGTTTGATACGCGCTGACAAACCGGCGCAGGCTGGTGGTATCGACGCGGCCGTCACCGTGCGAAATAATTTCCAGCGCAATGTCGTATACACGCGGAAGTTCGGCCGACGGCCCGTGCTCCAACCGTGGCAGTGCGCGGCTGTAGCCCTTGGGCAGATGCCGCCGTGCGATGCGGATCTGCTCCTCGATCAGATAGAAATTATCCAGTAACCACTCACCGGCCGGCGTGATGCGTCGGCGATGCCGGGTCGCCGCGGTCAGCCGTTCGCAGGTATGGATCAGCACTGCTTCGTTGTCGTCCAGCCGGGCCAGCAGCAGGTTTGCGCTGGACCGCGGACTCAGCCGATGCTGGCCGGCCAGGATCTGGCCGTGTCGCTCCATCTGTTCGGCGCTGAACAGTTCCGAGCGCAGCGCTGGCTCCTGTTCCGGTTGCGTGCGTGCGGCAGTGCGGCGGCGGCGAAATGCACGCAGACGTTTCAGCTTGAGCCGGTCGAATAGGCTACCGATGTTCATCCAGCTTCCTTCGGGTGTTTCGGGGAGATCCAGCGCAGCATGTCCATTCGTGCGAGCACCCGGATGGCGTGGTTGCTGGCGGGTTGTGCGGTGGCCGGCAGGGCGGGATCCGGCTGGACTTTACGGGACGGCGTGTGAAGACGATGCACGCTACGATACGCGTGATCGTCCAAGCGCATGGGAGTTCTCCGGTGTCATCCTTATTGATTCGAGCGGCCACTGCCACGGACATGCCTGCGTTGCTCGCCTGGAATACCGCGATGGCATGGGAAACCGAGCACAAGCGGCTCGATCCCGTCGTGCTGGAGCGCGGCATCGCTGGGGTATTCGAGCAGCCACGCCGGGGCTTCTATCTGGTCGCCGAACGCGACAGCATCGCAGTGGGCAGCCTGCTCGTGACTTACGAGTGGAGTGACTGGCGCTGTGGGGATTTTTGGTGGATCCAGAGTGTGTACGTGACACCCGATGCACGGCGTGGCGGTGTGTTTCGTGCGCTGTATGCAAATGTCGAGCAGCGCGCTCGCGTCGCGGGTGCGGTGGGCCTGCGCCTGTACGTGGAAACCGAAAACCTGCACGCACAGGCGACTTATGCCGATCTTGGCATGCAGCAGTGTCATTACCTGATGTACGAAAGCGCATTGCCCACGACCGACGGTCGCACTGGCTGAAGCAACCCATCCCGGCATCTGCCGTACCCGTCAAGTTCGCGTTGCTTCTCAGCGATGTCGGTCATGGCTAGGTTTATCGCGACAGGGCTGTGCGCGATTTCCGATAGATCATGTAGGCGCTTTCCATTTTTGTCGTAGGTGAACCAAGTTCATAGTCAATCCGTTAGCAAGACTCGTTCATCACACATCAGGCCAGCATTCGGACGTCCGTCCGATGCTGGCCTGATTCGTTTGAGGCGGATCGGGCTGGTGGCGTCATCGTGGGCTTTCCGCGATGCGTCGCTCATGGCGATGTTCGGCGATGACCCGGTTGTGTGCGTGGCGTTATAGCCGAAGGCCGGCCGTGTTCGCTCGACGGGCTCGCACCGGCACACCGGCAGGCTGGCCGAAGCATCGTTTGAGATACGACTGAATGCAGGTCCGCCATGGTCGCGTCTGGCGCCAAGTCAGTACTCGCCGACGGGGATGGCAGACCCGCGACGTTGATCACCCGAGTTATCCATGACGGCGCGCAACGACGGCAGCCGGCTAACTGTTACGGCTATCGCCAACCAGCGGTTGGCATCGGCCCGGGTGGCCGCGTCCTTTTGTTCGAGGCCTGAAGCGGGATAGCCGAGACCTCATACCTGTTCTGACACCCGAGCGGTAGCGACGCCTGGGTCGCTGGGCTCAATCCGTGCAGGCGCAAGGACTGGGGAATACGCAGTCCTATGTCGGGGAAAGCAGACATTGCTGAACGCTTAACGCTTGCCAAGCAAAGTTCCAGGCGGATGCACTTTTGAGAACATTCTCATTCGAAACCCGCTCGTAATCCGGAAAGATGCACGCCTCGCACAGATTTGATCTGGGCGACGTGGCGGTGATCGCGCGGACAAAAAAAGTTCGACTTCGGCTTCTGGGACAGAGGCAAAAAACGGAGCCGATCAGTCGTTGTCCGGTTCGGTCTCGTTAGAGCATGACTCAACCCCTAACAATTCCTAGTCAAGGATTACGACAATGAAAAAGACCATCCTCTCGGCAGCCCTGGTTGCAGTCATGGGCGTGGCAGCATTTGCCCCGCAGGCTGCCAAGGCCTCTGACGGCATCATCACCTTCAAGGGCGCCATCACCGCGCAGACCTGCACGATCGTCGGTAACGATCAAGGTTCGGACTTCACGGTCACCCTGCCGACCGTTTCGACCTCGTCTCTGCCGGCCAATGGCAGCCACGCCGGTGACACGCCGTTCACCATCGCACTGACCAATTGCTCCCCGGACTCCGGCAACGTTTCGACCTATTTCGAAGCGGGCGCCACGATCGATGCGACCACCGGCTTCCTGAAGAACACCACGGGCACGGCAACCAACACCGAAGTCAACTTTCTGAACACCGTCGACGGCACCTCGATCAAGCTCGGTGCGCCGCAGGCATCGCAGAACTCGGCGGTTGTTGCGATCGCCAGTGGCAGCGCAAACCTGCCCTACATCGCTCGCTACGCAGCAGTGGGCGGCGGGTCGGGTGCCGGTTCCGTGCAAACCACGGTCACCTACTCGATGTCCTACCAGTAAGCGGTAGTTGCACTGAGGTGTCATGCCGCCTCCTGTGATGGGAGGCGGCATTTTCAGATTGAACGTAACAAGCGGTTTCAAGGGATAAATTTCCGATGTGCTATCGAATGAAATCATTGGCGCCTTTGCTGGCGCTGGCGCTGTCGATGTGTGCGAGTTACGCGCAGGCGAACATCGTGATTACCGGTACGCGGGTGATTTATCCCGAAGCGGAGCGCGAAGTCACGGTCAGGGTCGATAACGTGGGTACCACACCCGAGTTGGTGCAGACCTGGCTTGACGAAGGCAACCCGAAAACGTTGCCCAGCGAGTCCAAGGCGCCGTTTACGATCGTGCCCCCCCTATTTCGGCTTGACCCTAAAAAGGGCCAGAGCCTGCGCCTGATCTATACGCAAAGTCCCCTGCCCCAAGACAAGGAGTCGGTGTTCTGGCTCAACGTGCTCGAAGTGCCGCCGCGCGACAAGGCGACCTCGAGTGAGGATCTCAACAAATTGCAGCTGGCCTACCGTACCCGGGTCAAGGTGTTTTTTCGTCCCAAGGCTTTGACTGGCCGCGCCGACGATGCGCCCGCCCAGATGACCTGGCGCTTTGTGAGCAAGAGCGACGGTGGTTACGCCCTGGAAGCGACCAACCCGACGCCGTACAACGTCACCTTCAGCGGCCTCGCCGCTACGGTGGCCGGCGCCCGCTTTGCCAATGACAAGGGCGGCATGGTCAGCCCCGGCGGCAAGGAAGTATTCGACATGAGCAACCTGCGAACGATGCCGGCGTCGTTCACGGTCGACTACACCTTCATCAACGACTACGGCGTCGGCGTGAAGGGCGTGTTCGATCCCCAGCAAAAGAAATAGTGCCGCGACGTGGTGCAAGGGGCGGCGCTATGGCGCGCCCCTGCATCGACGTCTACTGCGTTCAGACGGCTGTGTCCCTTTCTACGGGCCACAAAGACCAAAAGAAAAAGGCCTTTAATCATGGATTCACGGAAGTCACAAAGACCGCACGGAAGGCGATTGTTGCTTAAACGTAGCTATCTGCTTATCAGCGCGGCGCTCGCAGCTTATCTGCCGATGTCTGCGTTTGCTGCCGCCGCCGCCGCCGTCGATCCCAGTGGTGCGGACGCCAGCGCGATCGAGGGTGTGCAGTTCGACGACACGGTGCTGATGAAGTCGCCTGGCGAGCACATCAACACGGCGCGCTTCGAGCATGGCAGCCCGGTGGCCCCGGGCACCTATACCGTGGATCTGTACGTCAATGGCGACTGGGTAGCCCACACCAACGTGCGTTTCGCTGCGGCGCCCGGCAGCCTGAGCGCCACGGCGTGCTTCGACCAGGCGTTGGTGGGCCGCATCGGCCTGGATAGCAGCGCGCTCTCGGAGGCCGGAAAGGCCGAGATGGCCAAGGTGCTGGCCGGCGGTTGTGCCGACCTGGCGCAGTTGGTGCAGGGGGCCAAGCAAACCTTCGATATGTCGGAGTTTCGGCTGGACCTGAGCATTCCCCAAGTGGCGCTGGTGCGCAACCCGCGCGGCTACGTGAACCCGGAGTTGTGGGACCGGGGTGTTACGGCGGCAACGCTCGGTTATAACGCAAGCACCTACCAGACCACCAACAACGGCAGGAGCAGCAATCAGGGTTACATCAGCCTGAATGCCGGTTTCAATATCGACGGTTGGCAATTCCGCAACACCAGTTCATACAACTGGCAGTCCGGCCAGTCGGACAAGTTCCAGAACATCGCCACCTACGTTCAGCGCGACCTGCCCTCGATACGCAGCGTGCTGACCATGGGTGACACGTTCACCGACGGCGCGGTGTTCAACAGCATCGGCATTCGTGGCGTGCAGGTGGCCACCGATGACCGCATGCTGCCCGATTCATTGCGCGGTTATGCGCCGGTGATTCGCGGCGTGGCGATGAGCAATGCCCATGTCACGGTGACCCAGAACGGCAACACCATCTACGAAACCAACGTGGCGCCGGGCGAATTCGCGATCAACGATCTGTATGCCACCGGTTACGGCGGCAGCTTGACGGTTGTGGTTACCGAAGCCGACGGCAGCAAGCATAGCTTCGTGGTGCCGTATGCGTCGGTCGTGCAGTTGTTGCGCCCGGGTATCTGGCGCGTCAACCTGGTGGCCGGTCAGGTACGCGATGCCATGGTCTCCCAGCACAACGATATTGTGCAGGCGACGGTGCAGCACGGCATAAACAATGTCGTGACCGGCTATTTCGGTGTTGTCGCGGCGCAAAACTACGCGGCCGAGTTGGTTGGCGCGGCCTTCAATACGCCGATCGGCGCGGTTTCGATGGATCTGACGCAGGCTAATGCGCAGATTCCCGGCGAGCGATATGTCAACGGACAAAGCTTCCGGCTCAGCTACAGCAAAGAGCTGCCGGACACCAATAGCAGCATCGCGGTCGCCGCGTATCAATTCTCCTCGCGCGGTTTCTGGTCGCTCAACGATGCGTTGATCGCGCGGCAGGACAGCGGCTACAAGACCACCGCCGACTTCCTCGCTTCCGGGCAAGGCGAGTATGTGCCGACTCTGCTCGATCGCCAGCGCAACCAGATGCAGCTCACCTTCAACCAGGCGCTGGGCGCCAGTGGCGGGAGCATCTACCTGGTGGGCTCGGCCGTCAATTACTGGAACCGCAGTGGCGTCACCGGGCAGGCCCAGCTGGGTTACAACAACACACTGCACCTGGGTGGCGTGAACCTGACCTACAGCCTGTCGGCATCGCGCCAGCGCGAAGCGGAAACCGGCCAGATGACCAACCAGGTGTTTGCCAGCATCTCGATGCCCTTGGGCAGAAGCGTGCACGCGCCGATGTTGTCGCTCAATGCATCGCATATGGATGGCAGCGGCACGATGGAGCAAGCCGCCCTCACCGGCACAGCGGGCGTAGACAACCAATTCACCTACGGCGTGAATGCCGCCAACAATCCGGGCTACTCGTCGGGTGGCGTCAACGGGCAGTACCGCAGCCCGTATGCGACCTTGTCCGCCAGCGCAAGCAGCGGCACCGGCTATTCGCAGGAATCTGCCGGCCTGTCGGGCGCGATCATTGCGCATCCGGGCGGCATTACGTTGACCAACGCGCTCGGCGATACGATCGGTATCGTTGAAGCAAAGGACGCCGCTGGTGCGCGTATCGAAAACTGGCCGGGTGTGCGTATCGATGGTCGCGGTTACGCGGTTATCCCGTACCTCACGCCGTATCGCATCAACAACGTCGCGCTGGACCCCAAGGGCATCCCACTCGATGTCGAAATGGATACGACCGGTCAGCAGATCGCGCCGTACGCCGGTTCGGTGGTGATGATGAAGTTTGGTACGGTCAGTGGCCGTGCCGCGATCTTCTCGCTGCGTCGTCTGGATGGCACGGAACTGCCGTTTGGCGCCGATGTGCTCGACGAGAAAGGCACCACCGTCAGCGCCGTTGGCCAGGGTGGCCGCGTCTATCTGCGTGGCCTGCCCGAAGCGGGCACCTACACGGTTAGCTGGGGCAGTGAACCCACCGATCGCTGCACGTTCCAGTTCCGCTTACCGGCGAAAAACAAATCGGGCCTCTACAGCACGCTGGACTCGACCTGCTACAGCCTGGCCGAGGCGTCCGTCTCGTCCAGTGCGCAGATGCGCGGCAAATTGGTGAGTTCAACCGCTGCGAATGTCACGCCGTCCGCCGACCCGGCAAAAAATTTGCTGAAAACCGGTGACGATCTTGGTCAGCTGAAGCAGACGGAACTGCCCTGAGGCTTTCGCCTCAGGCGGTGTGACCATCCATGAGCGAAATACGGAGAATCAAGATGTCGATCGAACTCAAACATGCCGTGCGCAGACCCGTGTTGCGAGCGGCATTCTGTCTGCTGATCCTGTTGCCGATAGGTGCCGTCATGGCGTCGTCGAAATCGACGGGCCAGTCAAACCCATTCATGCAGGCCCCTCCACAAGCCGGTCAGACGGGTGCCTATACCACCCAGCCCGGCGTGGTGAGCCAGGTTGCGCCAGCGAGCCAGGATGCCGCGAATACCAGCAGTACCGCGGCAAAGAGCAAGAACAATCAAACACTATCGCCCAAAGCTGCCGACGGCGGTGGTGCCCTTCCTGGGCAGGGACGATGAACCCCGGATCTCCCTGGAGTAAATGTCGATGAAATGGTCACCAGGACGCGGATGCCGCGTCAAGATCAAACGTGTTCTTGCGCTTGCGCCACTCCTGTTGTGCGTGCTTATGCTGATGCCAAACAGAGCGCTTGCCGCTTGTTCCTACGGAGCTGCCCAGGCCGCGGAGGTGCTGAATGTAACAATGCCTGCAAATGTCACCATCCCGCGCGATGCGCCCCTTGGCACGGTTATCGCCATAGGCACCATAACAAGCGCGGCGTTAGGCGGCACTACGCCCACTTGGGGCGTCTATTGCGACTCTGCCAGCACCTACAGCTACACAAACATGATGCCCGGGGGAAACACCGTTTCCAACGCCATCTGGCCAACAGGGATGGCTGGAATCGGCTATCAGTTGATGGGCAACACGGGTACGGCAGTCTCTACGGCCAGTGGTTCGCTCCCAGCGAGCTATTTTAATACGGGGTCTGGTACGGGTTGTCCCACCCAGGCTGCTGGCCAAAAATGTTATGTGACGTTCGCGGGCCCATTGGGAAAAACGACGGTCAAGTTCATCAATACGGGACCTCTCACCGGCTCATACACTATTCCGGCCGGTGACGTCATGCAGGTCTGGATTGGCGGCATGCTGGCTACGGATGTGAGACTCGCCAACAGTATTCAGGTGTTGGGTCAAACCTGCGCGGTGACCACCCCTTCGATCCCGGTGACCTTGGGTAACATCAAGTCCAGCGTGTTTACGGCCACTGGCACCAAGTCGCCAGCGGTGCCGTTCACTATCGGGCTGAATTGCACGGGCGTGGCGACCAACGTGGGTATTACGTTCACCGACAACACCAACACCGGCAATACCACCAATATCCTGAGCTTGACCCCCAGCACGGCTTTGCCGAACGCCACCGGCGTGGGCATCCAGATTGTGCAGCAATCAAACGGTACGGCCGTCAAATATGGTCCGGACTCGGCGGTGGCGGGCAATGTCAACCAGATCATGCTGGGCGCCAGCAACAGCAGCGTTCAGAGCTACACATTTAGCGGCCAATACATTTCAACGGCAAGCAAGGTGACAGGCGGACCAGCCAATGGCGTGGCCACGTTCACCATGTCCTATCAATAACCAGTTGTGGACGCGGCTCATGCCTCATCGTGCGGTTTGAGCTGGCGAAACGGCGCAGGTCGGGGTGACGTCACAAGTATCGTGGCGGTGGTAGGAGGTTATGGCGCAGGCTATGACATTTTTAACGTAGTTAAGTGATCAACCAAGGAAAAAATCATGAAGAAGATCGAACGCGAAGTGCTGGCCGATATCCCGGTGGCCGCTGGTTGCTGCTGCGACAAATCCTCCACCGCCAATGGCGGCGGCGGCGGTCTGGGTTTGTAATAACTGCTGATCAGTAGTGATAAATGGCCATGGCTCATCCCATGGCCATTTATTGTTTTGCACCTGACAGCAATGCGAGCGAGTGGCGAAATCCGTTACCACGAGGCGCGTCTTCCGCCGTGTATCGAGCTAGCGAGTATCCGCACCCTGCGCTGACGTTGTCTGTCTTTGCTCGAGCGAGCGCGGCTTGCTTGTGGACGTCCACAATGGCGAACCATCGCTATCGTGTAGCCGTCGTCAACGTTCTCTGTTCAAGGTCTTGAGCGATCAAAGGCCTGCACCGACAAGGTAGTGGCTCGCAACAGCCTTCATGCCATCGAGGCGCAGCCGAACGTGCAGGAAACCGTATTGCTTATGGATGCATTGTGCATTGTCCAAACGGGTACGCACGCATGGAGCGACCTTTTTGCAACTCAAGAATCTTCCCCAGTTCAGGGATATCGGCTGGCGCTGGATTGCCTACGCGACATCACTTGCCCTGATCGTGGCGATAGGGTTTGCGTGCGTCCACGAAGTGGAGCTGAAGCAGGATGTGTCCTGCGAAGTCGTTTCATGGTCCGAGATCAGGATCGAGGGCGTCAGTGGACGTGTATCGGCCGTCTATACGCATTCGTCCGATCGGGTGAAGCGCGGAGCGCCGCTGTTTCAGTTGACGCCCAATCTGGCGTTGTCCAGCGACGTCCGGGCGTCCGGCAGTTCAGCAGCCAGCCGTTTGGCTGATTCAGGCGTGACGATTTACGCGCCGCAGGCGGGCGTGGTGACCTTCTCCGGCCTGCTGCCAGGGCGCATGCTGGATAAGAACGAAGTGGCACAGATCATCGACATCGACCCAGGTCAGCCGTTGACCGTCGCGTTGCGCATTCCCTCGCGGCAACGCGGCTTCGTCAAGCCGGGCCAAATCATCCATATCAAGCTCGACGCGTTTCCGTACGCGAGATTCGGCACATACGAAGCTCGCATCGACTCGATTTCCGGCGCCACCCTGCGCGCACCTGACGGAGCGCCCACGCCGGTGGGCGGCGCGGGTTCGGACAATGACTACCGCGCGCTGGCGACGCTGCGCGGCGATACGTTCAATGTGGATGGGCAGTCATTTCCGATACTGCCAGGCATGCGCGGCAGGGCAAGCATCGTGGTCGAGCGCCGCACTATCGCCGAGTGGATACTCGCCCCGCTCTTTCGCATGATGCGGGGCTGAGCCATGCGCGTCATCTATCAAAACGAAGTAGCCGAGTGCGGCTATGCCTGTCTGGCGATGGTGCTGAGCCATTGCGGACGCGCCACTGAACCACGCGAGATTTCCGCGTATCGACCGATTTCGGCGAACGGCCTGTCGCTGATGGATCTGCACGATGTCGCGCTTGAGTTCGGCTTGTCGGTGCAGGCCTATCAGTTTACGGCGGCCGACGTGGGCGAGATCAAGAAGGGCTCGATCCTGCACTTTGGTGGCGCGCATTACGTCGTGTTCGAAAAATGTACGCGCGGTTACGTGCGCTTGATCGACCCGTCGGCCGGACGTCGCCGGATATCGATGGACGCCTTTTTGGCCAACGTGTCGGGCTACCTGCTCGAATGTGCGCCCACGCCTGACCTGACCCAGATACCTGCCCGTTCGCGCATACCCGCTGCGCTGGCGCGCGTGCGAACGCTGTACCCGGCACTGCGCCGACAGATCGGCAAGGTGTTGTTTATCGCACTGGCCGGGCAGTTCGCGATACTGGCGATGCCCTACTTCGGCCGCCTGGTGCTGGATTACGTGGTGTCATCGGACAACCAGAACCTGCTCAACGTGCTGACATTGACGTTCGCGGGGATCTTTGTCATCGGCACCTTCAGCCAGTACGCGCAGACCTACCTGACCGAGCTGGTTTACGGGCTGGTGTGCGTGAACGTGCGTGAGGGGCTGGTCGGCCACTTGATGCGCAATCCCATCGCGTTCTTCGAAAAGCGCAATGTGGGTGATCTGTTTGCGCGAGTAAAGGTTCAAGACGAGATCAACACCCATGCCGTGAAAACCACGATTTCGACGGGTGTCGACCTGACCGTCGCCGTGCTGGCGTTGATCCTGATGGTGTCGCAAAGCCCGCGCTTGACGGTGGTGGCGCTGGCGATCTTCGCTTTCTACGTGGCGGTGGCGCTGGCACTGTTTCTGCGCATGCTGGAAACACGCAGTTTGCTGATGCAGGAGTCGGCACGCTGCGACAACGTGCTTATGGAAACGATCCGTGCCGCTTCGCTGATCAAGCTGTCATCGGGCGAAACGCGCCGGGTGTCGTCGTACATGACGATTTTCAAGGGCTACGTGTCCGCGTTTGTGCGCGACTCCAGGTTGCTTGCTACGCGCGATGCCATGTTGAAGCTGACCACCTACGCCGACCTCATCGCGGTCACCTGGCTCGCTGCCGGCCTGATGCTTAAAGGCAGCATATCGGTGGGCGTGTTCTATTCGTTCATGATTTACAAGACGCTGGCAACCGATCGCCTCGCCCGCACGGTCAACGCGCTTATCGCCTACTACATGCTGGAAGTTCCCGTGACGCGAGTTGACGACATCATGGAGTGCCAAGGGGAGCGCTACACGCCGTTCGCCGAGCGGCTAAAAGCGGTTGAAGTAAAGGCGTTCAAAAAAATCGAGATGCGCAACCTGTCGTTCCGTTACGGGGTGTCCGATCAGCCGGTGCTGATTGATGCGAGCCTTACGATCGGCCAGGGCGACAAGATTGTTATCGTCGGACCGTCCGGCAGTGGCAAGACCACGCTGTTCAAACTGCTGGGCGCCGCCGAACCCCTGCAGCAAGGCGAGATCCTGCTCAACGACATCCCCTGGGCCAACCTGACGGTGGATGAAATTCGCCGTCACGCGGCGCAGATGCGCCAGGGAGACATCCTGCTGCATGGCTCCATCGCGGACAACGTCTCGCTTTTTGCGGCGCAGGAGACCGACGACGAACGCGTCAATCAGATGCTGGACGACGTGGGACTGCTATCCGATGTCATGCGCATGCCGATGCGGACGCGAACGGTGATCAGTGACACCATCGCGAATATCTCCGCAGGGCAACGCCAGCGTCTATTGCTGGCGCGTGCGCTGTATCAGGACCGCGAACTGTTGTTGCTGGACGAGCCCACCTCGAATCTGGATGCCGCCTCGGTATCGCGTATCGCCAACCTGCTGCTGGGGCTCAATCGCACGGTGGTGGTCATCACCCATGATCTGGCGCTCGCATCCGCGTTCGAGCGGCGCTACACACTGCTGGACGGCAGGCTCGTGGACGGTACGCCGGTGCCTGACGCGACGGTCTGCGCTGTCGCTTGAGATCGGAAGCCTTCGCACATGAACCTGTTCAAAGGTATCAGCCAGCTGCCCGGTCGAGTATCGAAATGGATGCGGCAGTGCGCCGTAAAGTTGTATTACGCGGTGCTGCTCAGTCAGTCACTGCCCTCCATCGCGCGGTGGGCGACGTTTAGCTGGTGCGTCCGCAGCGTGTTCAATACACGCTTGCGCTGGAACGGCTTCATTCGCTACGAAATGGGGCGCGATGTGGTTTCGCTCAAGCGCTCGCAGGCGTTGAGGGCGATGACCGGCGGCGTGTTGGAAAACCTGCTGGATCGACGTTTGTATCTCGGCAGAAAGGCGCGCCCGGATGAAACGTGGCCCGATCTGCGTGAAGTCGCGCATAGGCTGGCGCGGCAGATCGAGCAGCTACGCAAGGATTTCCCAACACGGCCGATCATTCTCTCGCCGTTCCACTACGTGTCGCAGTACGCGTATGTCTACGTTCTGGAAGAACTGCGCAAGGCGCTGGGGCTGGCGTCGCTGTCGGCGGTAACCGGCGTACCCCGCGACCGCTACGGCGTGGACGCGAAAGTCATGCCGCACCTGGTGCCACTACACACCGGCGAAGCGGTCGGGCGCAACAGTCTTGGCCTGAATGTCGTTCGCGCCTTGCGCCGCGACGGCATCGTCGTGCTGTTTGCCGACGTGCCGCCATTCACCATGCGCAAATTTCCGATGGAGACGGTGGGCGTGTCGATCCTCGGACGCCCCGGCCGTATTCATCGGGGCGTGTTCGGCATCGGTGCGCATATGGACGCGCTCTTGCTGCCGTTTTATCTGACGTTTTCGCACGGCAGATTCGATGCCCATGTGTTCCACGCCATCTCACTGGCCTCTTCCGATGCGCCACAACAGGTAGCCGACTGCATCAGCAGCGCACTGACCCGCAATTATCCGCATTGGCTTATGGCCGGATACCCACCGATGTATGGGTTTGCCTGCGCCAAGTGAGAAAAACGGGTCGAGCTTTATTTCCGGCCAGCAGCAGATGTTGTGGGCGCGGGATACCAACGGTCGGCAATGCGTGGCTTGAATCGTTTCAGTCAGCCGTGACAATCAGTTGCTCAAGCGCGGCCGCTGGCATCGGGGCGCCATACAGGAAACCCTGCAGCTGCGAGCAACCGGCTTTGCGCAACACCTCACCCTGCTCCTGGGTCTCCACACCTTCGGCAATCACGACCTTGTTGAGGCTGCGTGCCATCGCGATGATGGCGCCGGTGATGGTGGCGGTGTCGGGGTCGGTGGTCAGGTCACGCACGAAGGCGCGATCGATTTTCAACGCGTCGATCGGGAAGTGCTTCAGATAGGACAGACTGCAATAACCTGTGCCGAAGTCGTCCAGCGACAGTCGAACGCCACGTTGCCTGATCCGTCGCAGCAGGCCGGTGGTGGCATCGCCTGACATCACCATGCGCTCGGTAAGCTCCAGTTCGAGCAGGCCGGGGTCGATACCGCTTTCGGCCAGCACTTCGTCGAGCGTGGCGTAGAAATCCGCGTGCTGAAATTGAAGTGGTGAAACGTTGACCGATATCGGCATGGGTTGTCCAAGTTGCTGCCAGATTCGCGCCTGCCTGCATGCCTGGCGCAGCACCCAGGCACCGATCGGCAGGATCAACCCGCTATCTTCGGCTACCGGGATGAACTGATCCGGCGCATACAGTTCGCGCCCATCCACGTACCAGCGCAACAACGCTTCAGCACCCACGATACGACCGCTGTGGGCATCTACCTTGGGCTGGTAATACAGGCTCAGTTCCTGGCGCGGCAATGCGTGGCGCAATGCGGTCTCGATTCGCCGCCGCGCGAGTGCACGTTCGTTCATCGATGCCGTGAATGAGCGGTAGCCGTGCTGCCCCTGTGCCTTGGCCGCATACATGGCGGTTTCCGCATGTTGCAGCAGGCTTTTCGCTTCGGCGGCATCATCGGGATAGACGCTGATGCCGATGCTGACATGCAGGGCTAATTCGGGCAGTCCTGCGACTCGCGTCTGTTCGCATTGGGCGATCAGGGTCTGGCACACGCTGGCTGCTTCGCCCACGCTTTCCAGATGCGGTAGCACCACCACCAGCTCGTCGGCGCCATAGCGGCAAAGCAGTTCATCGCCGGGCAGGCTACGTCGGATCTGTGCGGCAAGCGCGCGCAGGACGCGATCGCCTTCAGCGTGGCCGTACAGTTCGTTCACCTGCTTGAAATTGTCGATGTCGATATACAGCAGCGCACATCGTTGATGACGCCGGTCGGCGGTGATCAATGCCTGTTCGACCAGACCGTCGAGCTGGCTGCGATTGGGCAAACCGGTAAGTGTGTCGTGCTGGGTGAGGTGGATCATCTTCAGTGCCAGCGAGCGGGTTTCGCTGACGTCATGAAACACCAGCACGCCGCCGATGACATTGCCGGCGTGGTCGTGGATCGGTGCGGAGGAATCTTCCACCGGTGTGTCGAAGCCATGGCGATGACGCAGCAGGGTGCGGCTCGCCAGATCCACGATGGCATTGTGCTCGATCGCTGCACGCAACGGATTGGAGACGGTGTTGCCTTGCTGTGCGTCGAAGAGCTGGAAGACTTCTTCGATCAACCTTCCCTGCGCTTCGTTGCTGGTCCAGCCGGTCATCGCTTCGGCAATCGGGTTGAGCGAGGTGATGCGTAATCGCGGATCCGTCGTGATCACCGCATCGCCGATCGAGCGCAGCGTTACCTCCGCCAATTCACGCTCGCGATGCAGTGCCTCTTCAAACGCCTTGCGTTGGCTGATGTCCTGCGCCTGCGAGACAAAATAAAGCGGCGTTCCATGGGCGTCGCGCACAATCGACACGCTTAGCTGGATGTGCACGATGTGCCCATCCTTATGAAAGTTGCGCTTCTCCAGCTGGTATGACTCGCGCTCGCCGCTCGACAGTTGGGCCAACAGTTCCAGGTCATCGGCCAGATCATCGGGATGGGTGATGTCGGCGATGTTCAGCTGCAGCAGTTCTTCTTCGCTGTAGCCCAGCATCTGGCAGACGGCGGCATTGACGCGGATGAAATGGCCGTCCGGATGGGTCAGCGCCATGCCGATGGCTGCATGCTGGAACGCGCTGAAGAAGCGTTGTTCGCTTTCGTACAAGCGCAGCTCAAGCGTGCGCCGTTCGGTGATGTCGACCAGTGCGATGAAAACGCCCATGACCTGGCCGTCGGCGTCGATGTCCGGTTGAAAATTTCCATGCACGTAGCGTCGTTCGCCGCCGTTGAACAGCTCGCCTTCATAGCTGCTCAGGTGTCCGGCAAGCGCTTTTTCCAACGCCGTTCCGGCACGTTGATAGTTGCGCTCGCCAATCACCTCGATCACGCGCCGGCCGAGCAACCGGTCCGGATTCAGGCCGAGCCAGGTGCGATGGGTTTCGTTGGCGTAGCGAAAGCGCAGATCGTTGTCGAGATACGACAGCAATACCGGGGTCCCACGCAGGATCCGCTCGGGCCAGTCAGGCTCGTGAAGTAGCGAAGGCAATACCTCGGCAGACTTGTCCGGCCGCATGGTCATTCCATCAACAGGGGCGCCCCCCGTAGGCGCGACCCATCATGCGCCAAGTGTGCGCTGCTGCACAGATGCCGCAGGGTCGGTGGGGCACAGGTTCAATGCAACGCGGTAGCCGGTGCGCCGAGGTGTCCGTTGTCATCCAACATGATCCGGCCTAGTGCATGCAGCTCGGCGGCGATCCCGTACTGGTCCGCAAGCCGCGCCAGCAATGGGCCCAATGCTTGTTGTTGCAGCGGATAGGCATGCGCCAGCGCGCGTGCGCGCCCCGCTTCGCCGCGCTGTGCCACGGTAATGGCGACCACCCCGAGGCCAGGGGCTTCATGCGCAAAGATCGCCGGTGGATCGTAGCCGGGCTCGGCGATGGCCAGGATTTCCAGCAGATAGCCGACGCCGACCTCGGCTTCCCGGTCGGTCGACGACTGCAGTTGCAGCGGCAACTGATGGGCATCGAGCAGCGCGGCGTACTGGCGCAGTTCGAAAACCATGCCGGCGAAGGCGTGCGCCCGTTCACTGGCGTCACCGCTCTGCGCATCCAGCCATTGTGACGGCGACTGTGACAGTACGGCGCCGCGCGCGTAGTGCAGGGCCAGTCCACGCGCGCTCATCGTCGACTCTTCGCGATATGGGGTCAGCAGCGCGCCTTCGAGCAGAGTCCACAGCGGGCCCAGGTTGACGTGCTCATACTGCACGCAGGTCAGGGCGAGCAGGTCGTTGCGGCTGAGATAACGCACATGCTCCAGTGGCACGCCAAGCGTTCGTATCAACCAGTCACTGGTCAAAGGGCCGGCCTCACCGCGGCCGACCAGCTGGATTTCCAGTTGCTCGGATAGCTCAGCGGCCAGCGTGACTGGGGCAAGCAGGCTCAGTGGCAGCAGACGCATCGGACCGTCGGCAAAGATAGGCGACGGCTCCAGTGGTTGTGCCGGCATGCGTCCTTCGTGGCTGCCAAACGCAACGACATTATCCAGTTGGCTGCGCGGTACGCGTCGGGCCAGTTCACCCAGCGTCGCCCAAACCGGAAAGCCGGGCCGCAGCAGCTCGACCGGATCGAACAGCGCTCCGGCCAGCGCCAATCGGGCTGCGGCCACTTGCGGCACCAACCCATGCAGATCGGCGGCAATCAGCTGCGCCAGCTCGGCTGCTTCATCGCGACTCAAGCTGAGCGGCGGTGGCGCCTCGCCAGCGACCCGTTCCAATGCCAGCACGATGGGCAGGGCGAGCAGCGTTTGCGCTTCCACGGGCAGCATTCCGAACGGCAAAGAATCCGGATATTAGCAGGCGGGTCGTTCTTCCTCCGCGCAGAGCCGGACTTCAAGGCCCTGCGCTGAATGGATCGAGGCATCCTTCACTGTTTTGGGCTTTCACCGCGCGGCATGGCGGGTTAGCCTTGGGAAACTTGAGTTCCGGACTGTTTTGACCATGGAAAACACGCAGAAGCGCGTTGGGGTGATCGGCGGTGTGCGCATCCCGTTCTGCCGCAATAACACTGCTTACGCCGATGTTGGCAACTTTGGCATGTCGGTGAAGGTGCTCGGCGCGCTGGTTGAACGTTACGGTCTGCATGGCGTGGAGCTGGGCGAAGTGGTGATGGGTGCGGTGATCAAGCACTCCTCGGACTGGAACCTGGCGCGCGAGGCGCTGCTCAGTTCGGGTCTGGCGTCGACGACCCCGGGAATCACCACCGCACGTGCTTGTGGCACATCGCTGGACAACGCGATCATCGTTGCGAACAAGATTGCGGCGGGGCAGATCGAGGCCGGCATCGCGGGCGGCTCGGATACCACCAGCGACGTGCCGATTGTCTTCGGCACGCGCCTGCGCAAGCGGCTGCTGGCGATGAACCGCGCGAAGACACCGTTGGACAAGTTGAAGACGGCGGTGCATGGCTTTTCCTTCAGGGAACTGAAACCCTCGTTCCCGGGGGTGGCCGAACCGCGCACCGGCAAGTCGATGGGCGACCACTGCGAACAAATGGCGAAGGAGTGGCACATCCCGCGCGAGGCGCAGGATCAGCTCGCGCTGGACAGCCATCACAAGTTGGCCGCTGCCTATGACGCCGGTTTTTTCGATGGTCTGCTGGTGCCGTTTCGCGGGCTCAAGCGCGACGGTTTCCTGCGTCCGGATTCGAGCATGGAAAAGCTCGCCGCGTTAAAGCCCGCCTTTGACAAGACCTCCGGCCACGGCACGCTGACGGCGGGTAATTCCACCGGGTTGTCCGATGGTGCGGCGGCGGTGTTGCTGGCCAGCGACGAATGGGCAGCGCAGCGCGGCTTAAAAATTCAAGCGTATCTGCGTGATGCCGAAGTCGCTGCGGTGGATTTTGTCCACGGCGAAGGTCTGCTGATGGCGCCGACCATTGCGGTGCCGCGCATGCTCGCGCGCAACGGCCTGACCCTGCAGGATTTCGACTATTACGAAATCCATGAAGCGTTTGCCGCCCAGGTGCTATGCACGCTACGTGCGTGGGAGTCGGCCGAGTATTGTAAAAATCGGCTCGGACTCGATGCGCCATTTGGCTCGATCGATCCGGCCAAACTCAATGTGCACGGTTCCAGCCTGGCAACGGGTCATCCGTTTGCCGCTACCGGCGCACGGATCATCGCTACACTGGCCAAACTGCTGGAGCAACGGGGTTCGGGCCGCGGTTTGATTTCGATTTGCACAGCGGGCGGCATGGGTGTTACGGCGATCCTCGAACGGTCGTAACGTACGGCGGGTTCTTGGATGCAGAACCGGTTGCTTATGCTCCTCTCCTGCAAGCAGGAGAAGAAGCATGACCGCAGGATAGGCCGCTTTGCTCCTCCCCCTGCTTGCAGGGGGAGGTTGGGAGGGGGTGACGCTTTTGATCTTCTG
>Ga0302227_10000813_pt1 | contig 24291 bp, 26 predicted proteins | sample II_Palsa_N1_1_FD_193525 | JGI IMG/M metagenome (GOLD analysis project Ga0302227, IMG submission 193525) | Peat permafrost microbial communities from Stordalen Mire near Abisko, Sweden - II_Palsa_N1_1 | ecosystem: Environmental > Terrestrial > Soil > Palsa > Peat permafrost | place: Sweden... | reverse complement strand
CGGTGGCAGGTTGTGTCTCCTGCGCCATCGCACCGGTCGATGCAAAAAGGCATGCAGACAAGGAAAGGATCGATGCTGCGATAGGTAAAACTTTCACGATCAAACTCCATTAATAAGGAAACCGAACTTTTTTAAAAATAGCTGGCTTGACCGGTAGGCATTCGCGACTGTGCGCCGTACTCGTCTATCAAGCCACCTACTTCTACGACTGGAACAACCGGCGATCCTGCGCAAGACAACCTATGGCGCAGGATCCTCGATGCATCACTTAGCTACCGAAGTACACGTTGCAGAAGCTGACCGGGCCGACGCAGGAGCCCATTGCCGTACGGGATGCCGCACCCGATGCCGAGCTACCGTTCTGGGCAACACCGCCGACTGCCTGGTTGGTCAGTTGCTGATCGTTCTGCGAAGCGATCTTTGCTTCAGCAGCCTGGATGTCAGCCGGGTAGTTGATGTCGTTTTGACCCGGGGTATATCCGGCCTGCTCGACACGAACGAGATCGGCACGAACTTCCGCACGGGTCACGGGTGCATCCGACTGGGCGAAGCTGAGAACCGGGGCGCCGAGCGTGGCAGCGGCGAGAGCGAAACCTGCGAGCATCTTGTACATGATTAAGATTCCTAATTAACGTTGAATTTTGTTGGCGGTTGAAACCGCCTTCGGGGTTGAGATAAACAGTCCGGCTTTGGCCTATGGCCCTGTACTGCGCGCTCCGTACTGCGTCTACATAAGGGCGAACACAGGGTCTCAGGGTTTATTCCAGGATTTTTCGAAGCAACCTCTCAACGCCTCGTGGTCATCCCTCGCAATCCCTTGCTGGCTGGAGCCGGACATCAATTTCCTGCGACAGACGAATATTCGCGCAGGCACATCCCGGTCACCACCCATTTGCGACCAATCGGCAATACGTGGCGCGAAATGCTTCTGAGGGTCGCGAAACACCGCGTGCTGCGCACGTCAGTATTCCGGCGCCATCCGCAATCGCGCTTCATTCATAACAAGGGAGTCCCCGGGATCGATTCTTCGAAGAACCAGCAGGCCGCGAGCAGCTCATCGATACGCCGTTGCGTTTCTGCAAACGCTTAACGCCGGTTACACGTCAATCGTTAAGTTCTGTCCGGACCAGAGCTTTATGACGTGGTCTTAAGTCTGGCTTAATTTTCTCCTGCAACTATGGCACACAACATCCCCTGTTGAGCCGCCTGAACATCGGCGGCGTTTTTTTATCTGAGGGATGCTGTCGGCGCATCGCAAGATGTTGCGCACTCCTGCGAGGGAAGAACAGACCATGGTTGAAGATACGGTATTCGAACATCTGCGGGCCATGCCCGACCACGACTGGGTCCGCCAGATTCAATCCTGCACGGTCTCTGACCCATTGCAGCACCCATGGGGACGCTCCTACCGTCTGGTCGAATGGACGCTGAAGCACACTCCCGATTCATGCCGCCGCGTGGTCCCCGCGGAAAGCACACCGCTTGAAATCGCTCAAGCTGTGGTGTCGCACGTTCCAGGGCGACGTTTTTGCCAGCACGGCGACAATTAACGGTAGCACGCGCTCGCAACACGCTTCGGCGTGAGGGCTGGATTGGCGTTGTCGAGGCAGGCTGCGGCAATCGACACGTACTCGCTGCCCGTCGCATCCACCGCGCCGCGACCGAAGGTGGCCGCTCCACAGGTCCGGCAGAACAGATGGTGGCCGCCGCCCGTGCCGAACTGATAGTCACCGAGTTCCGCTTCGCCCGCTAACAGGCGAAAATCCTCCGGCTTGACCAGCGTCTCCGAGACGCGCTGCCTCGCACAGATCCAGCAATTGCAACGACGACGGCCGTTGTTCAGTTGACCGGTGTTCAGCTCGATGTCCGCCTCGAATCGCACTGCGCCGCAGTGGCAACTGCCGTGGTAGGTCTTTTTCATGGCTCAATCTCCGCAACCGCTGATGGGAAAGGCTTCTACGTGACGTTGAAGCTCATTCTAGGCAGGGGCTCCTGCCAGCGTGCTGTCAGGAGGGAAGCGGATCGTGCCGTTTTTACGCCTTAAGGCGCGCCTGCGGCAAATGCCAGTGCATCGTCCAGCCGGTCGTTGCCCCAGAACATCTCCGCGCCAACGAAGAACGTCGGCGCGCCGAAGATGCGCTGCGCTCGAGCCCGTTCGGTCTGTTCGCGTAATTTCAGCTTGTTGGCATCGGTAAGCGCGTCGGCGATGATCTTTTGCGCCGGCAAATCCAGACGCTCCAACACCTCGCCCACCGCCTGCGGCGAATCTATCTCGCGGTCTTGCGCGAAATTCAGCTGCATGACTTCGCGGCAGAACGCACCGATCCACGGCTCATGAGCCCCGAGCGTCGCCACACGCAATGGCAGCAACGCACGGCGTGGAAAGGCCGACGGTTTGCGCCACGGGACGGCGTATTTTCTGCACTGCCGCTCCATGTCCTGCCAAACGTACTCGCCTTTCTCCTTCTGCACGACGAACGGCGACGTTTCGTAGCCCAAGGCCTGCAATACGGGGCCGAGCAGAAACGGCTGCCAGCGAACCCGCACATGATGCATGGCCGCTTGCGATTCAATGCGCATCACGCTGAGGTAACTGTAGTTGCTGGCGAAGTCGAACCAGAAATCGATCTCCTGCGTGCTTTGGACAGATACAGCGGTATTCATCCGGAAAACTCTCCTGGTTATAGACAACAAGGCAGCGCAGGCAACCTGAACGGGAGATTTCAAAAGCCTACAAATGCCACACAACGCCACGAATTTGCAATCGTTGACAGTCGTTTCATGTGCTTCGGCCTATGATCGCGCCATCAACTCATGACGTATATGGATATCGCAATGGCCTACCCATATGACCTTCTGACCGCAGCCTGCCTCTTCATCATCGTCGTATCTTCGTCGATCCTGCTGGCGCTGTCCTGACTGCCCCTCGCTGGCACCGTCCTCACACGGAATCGCCAGATCAGCGACAATGGATTGGCTAACCTGCCGTCCATACCTACATTCGAGCCGCGCACGCCCCCTTCTCGCTCCTGCAGCGACTCGACGCGCCTTGTGTCCTCAGGCGCCGCTTCCGGCCGTTCGCCGTACACGGCGAAGATGAGCCGAACCGGTCAGGCACGCTAATAGCAACCATCACCCTTATGCTGCCCGCGGCGCACCACGCCGCCCGGCAGTTTCACTCTTTTTGCCTCTGCAAAACGAACAGGAGCTTCCCAAATGATGAATCGAGACAACCCCGTCTGGCTGATCACTGGCTGTTCCACAGGCTTTGGCCGCGAACTGGCGAAACTCGTGCTGGAGCGCGGCTGGCGCGCAGTGGTCACGGCGCGTGACGCGTCGAAAGTCGCGGACATTGTCGAAGGTCACGGCGATCGCGCCCTCGTGCTGCCGCTCGATGTCACCAAGCGCGCACAGATCGATCATGCCGTCGCCCAGGCCAAAGAGCATTTCGGCCGTATCGACGTGCTCGTCAATAACGCCGGCTACGGCTACCTGGCCGCCATCGAGGAAGGCGAAGACGCGGCCGTACGCGAGATGTTCGAGGCGAACGTGTTCGGCCTCATCGACACCACCAAGGCCGTGTTGCCGGTGATGCGCAAGCAGCGCAGCGGTCTGATCGTCAACGTGTCGTCGATTGGCGGCCTCGCCAGCTTTGCCGCGACCGGCTATTACCACGGCACCAAATATGCGGTGGAAGGCATCTCCGAGTCGCTGGCGACCGAAGTCAAGCCGCTCGGCATCGACGTGCTGATCGTCGAGCCCGGCCCGTTCCGCACCAACTGGGCGGGGCCGTCGATCAAGCAATCGGCGACGCAGATCGAGGATTACGCGGCCACCGCCGGCGAGCGCCGCAAGCAGACCGCCGCCCGCAGCGGCAATCAGGCGGGCGACCCGGTACGGGCCGCGCAGGCCATCATCGACGCCGCGCTGTCCGACACGCCACCGTTGCGTCTGCTGCTCGGCAAGGCCGCGCTCGAACTGGCCCGCAAGAAGCTCGACTTCCTGCGCAGCGATTTCGACGCGTGGGAAGCGACCACCGTGGGCGCGGACTTCCCGGAAGGGACGAAGTAGAGGGTTTTTATCCGGGCACGGTGAGCGCCCTGTGCCCAACGCTCAGTGCTCAGATCAACCCGAGTGTCGACGCCTTCAACGTAGCGGCGGCCCGGGTTGAGCATTCGAGCTTGCGGAACACGCTTTCCACATGCGTGCGCACCGTGCTTGGACTCATCTGCAAGGCACGGGCAACTTCCTTGTTGCTCTCGCCCAGACTGATGTGCCGCAGTACCTCGGACTCACGCGGGGAAAGTGGCGACACCCGCGCCGGCCGGGCGCGTGCGGCAGTGCCCGGCTCCTGACCGTCCTGCTCGCATGACAAAAGCGCGTGGACCGCATCGGCATCGAAGCGCCCCTGGTTCACCTCCTCGTTGATCAAGGCAGCCGCATCGCCGACGGATAACGCAGCGCGCCATGGACGCGGCGAGCGCAACGCCACCCAGCATGCCGCAGCGGCCAGCACGCGGGCCTCCAGCCCGATCGTCGCCCCGGCGGCACTGCGGAAATATCCCGAACCGTCGAGCCGCTCGTAGGCGTGCGAGGCAAGCTCCGTTTCCCGGGCAAGCGCGCCGATCTGCCTGCCGGCGCGTGCGGTCCAATAGGGCACGAGGCGCACCTTTTCCCAGGCAGCAGGCGAGAGCCGCCCAGGCGTGTTCCAGATCGCGTTCGATACCGCCATGCGCCCCATGCCGTGAATCAGGCCGGCCAGGTAGATGCGTTGACCGACCTCGCCGTCGAGGCTGAGCTGCGCACAACATCCCGCCGCGGCCTCGGCAACGCGCCGCGAGTAACCGGCCATCCACGGCAGTTTCAAGTCGATTACGTCAGCGACGATCTCCGGCGCAGTCGACTGCTGCATCGGCAACGCATCCAGCGGCTCGTCGCGGCCCGCTGCGGTTTGCTGGTCGAGTTCAGCGAGCCATCCGCCTCCGTGCGCACAGGCGATGCGCGCCAGTTCCTCCGGGTATTGATGCCCCGACTTCTGCGCGATCAGCTTTTGCGCCCCGTCCAGTCCGTACACGCGGCTGAGAATCTCCAGATCGCTCGCGAGCGCGACCAGAAATACTGCCTCCGGTATCTGCTTACGATCGAGCCGTTCCGGCAACCCCGCGCCGTCCCATGCTTCGAAGATGTGCCGCAACGAGGCTTGCGTCATGTCATCGAGACCGAGCATGCGGGCGATTTCCCCCGACACCTCGCAATGGATCTGCGCGAGCGGCTGGATGGTGGACTCGAAGCTCCCGTGTGCTTCAGTCTCGCCCGCCCAACCCGGCCGCATGGCGAGCATCGCCTCGCGGCCGCCGATATCGTCGCCGAGCCACTCGGAGAAACCCGCCGCATTGGCCGTGCAACCCGACCAGCGCAATAGCGATACCTCTTGCACCACGCAGCATTGCGCCAGGTCGTAGCCGGCTTGCGCCGCGAGGCGCGCGGCCAGCCAACTGGTGCGCAGCGAATGATCCGTCGGCTGCCCCATGCTGAGATCGCCGATGAACGCCAGCGCCTTGACGGCGTCGAGCGAGCGGATTGTTGAAACGTCTGCCATAGGTGTGTGTCGACCTGTTCAAAAACGCAAAGGAGCCTTCAGCGCGGCGGCCATCGTGGGCCGTCCTCGGTCATTCGACCGATACAGCTACGCGCCGGATCAGCGCATTCTTCACCCCGCACTCTCTCTCACTTACCACTCTACGAAGACCCATATTATGAATACCTTGCTCAAAAAGTGTCTTGCCGCCGCGGTCATGTTCGGCAGCCTCCTGTCGATCAGCGCGTTGACGCCAGCCAGCGCCGCGGCCCCTTCCGACGATCTCAAAGGCAAGAATGTCGTGCTGGTGCACGGCGCATTCGCCGACGGCTCGAGCTGGGACAAGGTGATTCCGCTGCTCGAGGCAAAGGGTCTGCACGTCGTGGCCGTGCAGAATCCGCTCAGTTCGCTCGACGGCGACGTGGCCGCCACGCGCCGCGTCATCGAACAACAGGACGGCCCGGTGATCCTGGTCGGCCATTCGTGGGCCGGCGCGGTGATCACGCAAGCCGGTAACGACGACAAGGTCAAGGCGCTCGTCTATGTGGCAGCCTTCGCGCCGCAAAAAGACCAATCCATCAACGACATCCTGAAGGACAAGCCGGCGCCGGTCTGGGCATCTGCACTGCAAAAGGATTCGGCAGGTTACCTGACGCTCTCGACCGATGCGATCATCCATGACTTCGCGCAGGATCTGCCGGTGGCGCAGGCGCGTCTCGTCGCCGCGACGCAAGGTCCGTGGTTCTCGGGCTGTACGGATGACAAGGTGACGCAAGCCGCATGGCAAAGCAAGCCGTCGTGGTTCGTCGTGACCGGCAAGGATCGCATGATCCCGCCGCAACTGCAGGAAGCGATGGCGCAGCAGATCGGCGCGACAGTGGTCAAGGTGGATGCAAGCCACGTGGCGATGCTGTCGAAGCCGGCCGATGTGGCAGCGGCGATCATCGAAGCGGCGCGTTCAGTCAAGTAACGAGCCACGCAAGCGGCCAAACAGGCGCAGTATAAAAAACGGCGGGACGATCATGATCGTCCCGCCGTTCTTGCTGCCACCTTCCCCTCGAACCCGAGGTCAGACGGTCAGATCACCAGCCGCGAAATCTTCGAGCCTTCCAGCGACACACCCGCCATCAGCCCTTCGTTCGTCAACACAAAGGCCTGCACCGGGCTCGTCGCGGTCGACGTATCGACATCGCCATTGGCGCCCACCTTCAACACGGCCACCGTTGCATCGGCGCCTGCAGCCCAGCCCTGGCTTTCGCGGAATTTGTTCAGCGCGTCTTGCGTCATGAACATCATCACAATTGCCTTCGACTGCGCACCAATCTGCAGACCGAACGAACCGGCGGCAATGCTGTAGTAACCCGAGGGTCGCCCGGCGACGCGCAAAGCGCCCTGGCCATACTGACCGCCGACCCAGAAGCCGGCCGCGATAACCGAGGGGAATACCAGTACGCCCTGTGATTTGGCGACGAGCTCGTGCGAGCCGTGCACCGTGTCATAGAGTCGGGCCAGCGTGGAATCGACACCCGCATTGATGGTCTGACGCTTGCCCGCGTCAGAGGACGCCCCGGTATCGGATGACGGCGGAGTCGTCGTACAGCCAGCTAACGCGAGGCCTGTGGAAGCGAGCGCTACGCTGGACGAGAGGATGAATTGTCGGCGACGCATGGTTGATTCCTTTGTTATGTGATGTGATTGTGAAGCCGCGGTCGGTGCGCGCCGCGAACGGCCGGAACAGCAGTTTCCGATCGCGGCGCCCGAGCTTCAGGCAGTGAATCAGAGAACCGTCTTTCTGATGCGCGCCTTCGCATTGCCGAAGGACTGACGGATCCCGCCGGCCACCTGCTGCAAATCGCCCTTGATCTCCTGCGATCTGTTGCCGGTCGCCTTCCCGACTGCTTCATTCAGCTTGCCCTTGACCTTTTGGGCCGTGCCTTTGACCTGGTCCTTGTTCATGCAGCCTCCTTGAATGATGAGCTCACGCTCGCGACTGCCTTCTCTATTGCAAAATGCGGGCCAAGTCGCAACACATACCGCTTCAAAGCCGCCGCAAGGCGCAGCGCCCGCATAAGCGGGCATGAAATCAAGGGGATAAAGAGGGAGGAGGAGATGCGCGGCGAAACGCCAATTCATCGGACAGACAGGGAAAAACGACATCCGCCCGGTACGTCTTACGCGTGTATTGGCAGGCGCGCGCGATTCAATCGGTCAAACGACCAACCATCTAACGTGGTGGGCGCCCCCCAAGCCGGCGATTTTTCCAGTTTTGCACCAGCAACGCGACCACGCCACCCAGCGCAAGCGTCGCCACATAACCGGCCATTCGCACCACGCCCTCGCCATACGAACCGGCAAACACGATAACAAGCGTCGCCGCCACAAAGAGTACGAGCAATCCGACCATCGGCTTCATCTAAACGCGCCTCCGCAGTGGGCTTCAGAACCGGCATCACATCTGAAATAAGAATCTCGATGGATGAAACGCGCAAGTGCGGCAAACCCGGCAAAGTCCAACTGTTTGCTGGCGCGATTTGATCGCGACAGCTTACTCAACCTAGCCGCCGGAATACAGCGAACAAAAACTGACCGGACCGACGCATGTCGCGTTGCTCCCCTTGCTATTCAACGGCGCGCGAGTGCCGCTTTCACTGGATCCCGACGAGGGGACACCCATGCTGGTCGTTTCGGCCGCATCACCCGCGGCACCGTTTGCACTAACCGCACCGCTTTGCGCCGCGATTTTCGTTTCGGCAGCCTGAATGTCGGCCGGATAGTTCGGATCGCCGGCAGCCGGACTATAGCCAGCCTGCTCGACGCGGACGAGGTCGGCGTACACCTGTGCCCGGGTGATCGGAGCATTGACGGATTGCGCGAAGCTAAGCGCTGGGCTCGCGAATGCGCAGGCGGCGAGAGTCAGACTGATCAACGTTTTCATGATGTAAATCTCCTTGCTTCAATGAGGATGAAACCAGACAGGAACGGCAACCGTGCGACAGCCTTAGCTACCGAAGAACGGGGTGCAGAAGTCGACCGGGCCCACGCACGCTGCACCGGTTGTCTTGCCGTTCATTGCCTTGCGTTGACCGCCGGCGCTGCTACCCGACGTATCCGAACCGACGCCGCTGGCGTCCTGCTGCTTCAGGTGAGCGACCTGCTGCGCAAAGACCGGACTCACGTCGGGGTATGACGCATCGGTCACGAAACGCGAGCCGTTGTTCTCTGCCTGAATCAGTTCCTGACGAACCTCGGCACGGGTCTTTTCCTGCGCAAAGGCATTCGAGAAAACGCCGCTCGATGCGAGGACGGCAACTGACATGGTGATCATGTAAAGACTTTTCATTTCTAACTCCTAACTAATATTTTGTTAAACTGGTTGTGAAATCTGGTGACGCATTCATCAACGTTAACATCAGGACTACGTCGGTTATTCCAGGAATCTAAAAAATATTTCCAGCACTGACTGTTTACATTTATTTAGTTCGTAGTGCTATCAGATATAGAACCGTCAACGATCTTGCTGGTGTTTGCAGACGAATCCAGCGCCTGTTGCTTCAACCGGGATACCTCCTGCGCGTACACCGTGCTCACATCGGGATATGAGGAGTCGGTCACGTAGTTGAGGCCGTTCTGTTGTGCCTCGATCAGTTCCTGATACACCTGCGCACGTGTTTTCCCTTCAGCGAAAGCACTCGACGAGGCAAGCACAGCAACAGACAACACAGCGAAAGCGATCTTCTTCATGATGAACTCCGGTGAGTTTGGGTTGGCCTACGTGAAGGAGAACCCGAGTTGCGCGGCGTTTATTCCCGGCGAACGGAGAAATGCACCAACGAGTGCGCTCGAACGCTACTCGCAGGCGAAAAATCGGGAGAAGGGGAATAGAGCGGGCTGCGGTCGTGTTAACGGATACGAACGGGCGTACGCCCGCCTTCGCCTGCAGCAGCGCGAGCGCCGTTCAGCACGGGCTGCGCTGGCGATACCCGCGGTCGTGCTACCAGTTGAGCACCACCGGATGACTGATCATGCTCGGCGCACCACCGGGCCCGGCAGGGTCGGGGTTGCCGAAACGCGGCAGAGCGCCGTCTGTGCGGGCGCGTTCAATCTCCATCTTCACCTCGGCACGGGTTTTCGGGGCCTGACTGGCCACCGCCGGTAGCGGCGCCGGCTTTGCGTCGGATTGCGTCGTCTGCACGGCCTGGGTGACCGGTGGCGAGAGCACAACAGATTGCGTGACGGACGGTGCATCGACCACAGGCTGCGCCGGCCGGAGCAGCGCCGCAGCCATTGGCTGGCTGACAGGAACGGAGCCTGAGACATCGCTTGAGGCATCGTTCCTTGCGCTTACGCTCGGGTTCGGCCCGGTTTCGACTCCAGCAGCAAGCCTGCCTTGTTCATATTGCGGCCTGCTATCTGCATCTGCCTGAATCGGTTGCGAGACGGTGCGGCCATGCCCAGTTCGCGACGCAGATCGCCATGCAGGGTGGCCCGAATGCGGTGCCACCGGCGGCCTGACCGGATTTTCGACCACAGCAGGCGAATGATTCGTGGCACCTTCGCGCGCCTGCAATTCCGTCTGAAGCGCCCCGATTCGCGGATCATCCTTGTAAAGCGACTGCTCTGCGCCCAGCAATACCCTGGCGGAAACAAGATCGTTGCGCTGCAGGCTCACGCGAACCGCATCGAGAACCTGAGTCAGACTGGCGTCCGCAGTACTGCCCGGCGACAGCGACACCTTTCCGGTGGCCAGCGTGGCGGGCCGGGAGCCAGTTGGCGAGTCGGCAGCGGGCGCGTCGTGACGCTCAAAAACGGCAGAATCGCCGACCAGGTCTCCTTTTCGTTGACCCAGCGTAAAAGCTGCTAACGCAAGAGCGCCCAACAAGAGGCTGGTGAGAATCGTTACTTTCGGGTTGCCAATCGGGTTCGTGATCATGAAGTCAGTTCCGTAAAGCCCTGAATAGGTTATGCCTCTACCTGGGTTACGTACGGTTTCACGCATCAATTGGATGCGACAAGTTTTAGTCGCCATCCGCCACGATGAAAATCGGCATCCACGAACGTCTTCAGACCTCCCCTGTCATACCCAAGTACGCTATCCCACACAGCAAAAAGTGAAGTTCAGGATCTCGAGAGCGGAGAATACGATGAGTACCGACACGTGGAACGCTGTAGACGACTACTTTTCTCGCGGACTCGTCAAGTCCGACACGGCGCTCGACGCCGCGCTGGAAGCCAGCAACAAAGCGGGCCTGCGAGCCATCAACGTAGCGCCCAATCAGGGCAAGTTTCTCAACCTGCTCGCAAAGATACACGGCGCGCGACGGATTCTCGAACTCGGCACGCTAGGTGGATATAGTGCCATCTGGCTTGCGCGAGCGCTGCCTGAAGATGGCAACATGATCTCGCTGGAAGCCAACCCGGACAATGCCGACGTCGCAAGAAAAAATATCTCGGCGGCCGGACTCGCAGACAAGGTCTCCGTGATCACCGGGCTTGCGGCTGAGAGTCTCGAGCAGATGATTGAGAGCAAGACGCCGCCATTCGACTTTATCTTTCTCGATGCTGACAAAAGCAGCTACCCCGAATACCTGCGCCTAACGCTGCGACTAGCGCGGCCGGGAACGGTCATCGTCGCGGACAACGTCGTGCGCAACGGCAAGCTCGTCGATCCGAATAACGACGAGCCCGACGTGCTAGGTGTGCGGGAGTTTTTCGACATGCTTGCTGCAATGCCGAACACTGAAAGTACTGCGGTTCAGACGGTGGGCTCGAAAGGTTACGACGGCTTTTCAATTACGATCGTCTCCGCTCCGCCAACGGACGCCGGCAGCTAACGACCGCTGCGCACCAGGGAATGGTCGCTCCCAGATGAGTCCGGCAATTATCGAACGGGCGACCACCTGCGTCTGGCTTGATGTCGTGAACCGACACACCAAAACCATTGTGGATCCCTAATATAATTAGGAATAAAATCCTTACCAAAAAATTGCATCTTCCTCATCAAAGCAGACAAGATTTCGATCTCTTTTCTTTAATATCTTTTCTGCTTATCGCCACCTCATCACCCATCTTCAGCATCCCTGTTTCACCTCGATCTCTGGCGCCGCCACAAGTCCTTATCGCAACGGCGATTTAGCCCATATCCGTCGCATCAATTCATAGCACGAAGGCAATCGCAAGCCGGTATTCGTGCTTCGAATCTGGTTAACCCGCACCTTCCGATCGCGATAGGTTTTCGATATCTTCGCGTCCTAACAAAATCATGATTCGTGTTCGATTGAATCGACTACGGAAAAGTATTTCGGGGATGCGTATGTTAGCTGCACGACTCATCGACATCACAGCGTTCATCGACGCTCGCAGGATGCCGGCACATCAATGGCGAGTCCTCGAGACCGTCGTCGCCTACCTGCGCGATAGCCTTTTTTCTTCACGCTAAGAGATCTTCACCGGCCCGCCTCCTGAGACGATTCGCGATCCGCTTTGTCACCCAGAAAGTGACCTTTCACCGGCTTTCCCCAAGAAAGATAAAGAAATAATTTATTCGATCTGTAGTACTAAGAGCACGCAAGGAGATCTTCAAGCATGAAAAAGAAACAGACAACGTTGGCCATCCTCGCCGCTGCCTGCGCGACGACGGCGGCACACGCGCAGAGCAGCGTCACGCTGTTCGGCATGGTCGATACCGGTGTTACCTACGTCAGCAACGAATCCGGCAAGCGAAACGTCAAGATGGACGACGGCGTCAACGGACCGAATCTTTGGGGTTTCCGCGGCGTTGAGGACCTTGGCGGCGGTACCAGGGCCGTCTTCGAGCTGGTCGACCAGTTCCAGATCGACAGCGGCGCGTTCATGCCGAATTCGAGCCTGTTTAGCCGGACTTCGTTTGTCGGGCTGGTGAACGACAAGTTCGGTAAGGTCACCGCCGGGAACCAGTACGACTTCATGACTGACTCGCTGTTTTCTTCGGGCGATGATCCGGCGGAGCTCTCGGGGCATTTTTACGACTTCCGCGCAGGCCCGTTCACGAAGCTCGACTTACCTAGCAATGCGACCGGTGCGTTCGACTGGGACCGCATGGCCGGCGAACGCGTAACGAATTCGGTCAAGTATGTCTCACCGGTTTTTGCAGGTTTCAGCGCCGGTGCGATGTACGGTTTTGGCGGCGTGGCAGGGTCGATCGGCGCGGGCAATTCCACGAGCTTCGCGCTCAACTATGCTGCCGGATCGTTCGGTGCCAACGCGGCTTATACCGACATCAAGTACTACACAGCGGGATCGCCGCAGGTCAGTGTGCGTAACTGGGGATTGGGCACGCACTACCGTTTCGGTGGCTGGGTGACAAACGCGTTGTTCACGACGGTCCACAACTCCGCCAATGGTGGCGCGGTGTACGAAGGCTCATTCGGCCTGCACTATAACTTCACGCCCGCTTTGAGCGCAGGGGCCTCGTACATGTACATGAAAGGCAATGAAACCGTCGACAATAACCACGCTCACCAGATCGCGAGCATCGTCGACTATGCGCTCTCCAAGCGCACGGACGTGTACCTGCTTGGCGTCTATCAACGGGCCAATTCGGGAGCGGATGCGCAAATCAACGGCATGAACGATTCAGGCGATGAATCGGACAGCCCGAGTCAGGCCGTTGTCCGCATCGGCCTGCACACACACTTCTAAGCTCGGGGCTTACCGGGAATGATGGCCGCGGTCGCGCTGATGCGATCGCGGCCGTTGTCACTGGAGGTTTGTCGTCTACTACCTTCGACGAAACCTCCTCGTAGAAGTCTTTATTGGGTAACAGACTGTGCAATGCGATACTGACATCAACCGATCAACTCGATTCATGTCGCATACTAAGACACATGCCACTTACCATTTTCGGCACCAGCCGCTCGCGCGCGCTCCGCGTTCTCTGGATGGCAAGCGAGCTTGGTCTCGCGTTTAAACATGATCCGCTCGACTGGCGAGACTGTCGGCAGAACGCACAGTATCGCCTGATCAACCCAGCCGGCACCATTCCCTCGATCTCGGACGATGGGTTCGTCCTCGCGGAATCGCTTGCCATCAACCTGTATCTCGCACAGAGGGCCGGCATGCTTTGGCCCGAAGGCATCAAAGACCAGGCGTTAGTCTCCCAATGGACGCTTTGGGTTGCGACTGCGATCGAGTCCGCTTATACGCAGTGGGCGTCTCACACCTATTGGCTGCCCGAGGCCGCAGGCGATGCCTCACTGGCTGCATGATCCGCTGCCGAAATGCAAGCTCCGCTGGACCGTCTGGAATTGGCGCTCGTGGGATCCGAATGGCTCGTCGGAGCCGCGTTCTCGGTAGCTGATCTGAACGTCGCCAGCGTCATCAGCATGGTGCGGCGTTTCGAACGAGAGAAGCGGCCGCACCTTATGAACTGGCTAGACCGCTGCTGCGCCCGTCCGGCATTTCAACAGGCCGTCAAGCTGCCTTAGGCTTAAGCTCGCTCGACTGACTTATCCAGCCGATCCGCTCAACAAAATCACCAAAGGGTAGTTTTCTTCAATACGCATCCCCCGTCCCCCGATACCTTTGAGCCTTCAGACCGAATGTATCAAGGGGACCCATGAGCATCTTTCTTTCCATGGCAGCGTTCGCACTCGCTGCATCAATTTCACCTGGGCCGGTCAATATCGTCGCTCTCAGCACCAGCGCCCACTATGGACTGGCAGCAAGCATGCGGCATGTGACCGGCGCGACGGTCGGCTTTACGCTGCTGCTCTTGCTGATAGGCTTGGGGCTTCGTGACGTGCTCGATCATTGGCCGTGGCTGACAAAAATCATCCAATGGGCGGGCGTGGCGTTTCTATTCTTCATGGCGTATAAGCTGGCCATCGACGATGGGAAGATGGGTGCCGACCGGCCCAAGGCAGCCCGAGGGCCGTCCGCGATGTCTGGCGCCGCAATGCAATGGCTCAATCCGAAAGCATGGCTAGCCTCCATTGCGAGCATGGGCGCCTATGCGGCCAACGGAGACCGGGCATTGATCTGGCAGTTCACCGCGCTTTACTTCGTGATCTGCTATGCATCCATCGCTTGCTGGGCCTACGCGGGGTCGTTTCTGCGGCAGCATCTGCGCGACCCTGCCCGGGTACGGCTATTCAATCGCATCATGGCGCTACTACTGGTCGCTAGCGCCATCTACCTGCTCGTAGCCTGAAAAGCATGGGCGACGCGCGCCGCGCTCAACCTCTGTACTGACCCGGGGTAGCCGCAACGAATTTCCTGAACGCCCGCTGCAGATGGGCTTGATCGGCAAAGCCAGCTTCAACGGCCACCTCGGCGATCGCGCGCCCGCGTTTGAGTTGTGTGCGGCTATATTCGATGCGGCAATTGACCAGGTACGCGTGAGGCGTCATGCCGTAGCGTTCCTTGAACGCTCGAATCAGATAGGAAGCAGAGAGGTCCGCCGCTGCGCAAATTTCATCCAGACGCAGCGATTGAACGCAATTCTCCCTGATGTATTGGGCCGCGCGCGCGAGTTTGAGGTTGACGCTACCTGTCGAAACCGGCGCAGGAGTCAGCGCGCGATACAGCTCGGAAAAGAAATCGATGGCGGCGCTATGCTTTTGCAAAATATCCGAATCTTCATCGGTTAGCGCTGCATACAAACCGTTCAATCCGCCATAGAGACCCGCGTGCGTGGTCAGCGTAGATGAAAATGGACGGAACTCGGCGCTCTGACCAACACCGAGGTCGCACTGAAGCTTGCCCAGCCATACAGCATCTACATAAAGCATGCGGTAAGACCAGGGTTGACCGCCGTCTGGATTGCACGCGTGGACGACTTCCGGGTTGATGACCACCACCGACCCCGGCCCGGCACGTTCCACCACCTTGCCATTCAGATAAGTGCTGCGGCCGCCTGTAACTGCGCCAATCGAAAACGTTTCGTGAGAATGTTTGCCATAGCACACCTTGCGCCCGTCTTCGACCGAACGCGCTTCGATAAACGGCAGCGCTTCATCGCGCCAGAAGGTCTGGACCGTAGGCTCCTTCATCGGTGAGTTCGGACTGCTTTTCATGATCAGCGTTTGTTTAAACCTGGTATGCGGCGCGGCAAGGCGCGATCCGTCCAGCATGCCACAGAGCGCCACGTTACGTCAGGCCGGAACCCTGCCAAGAAAATCGAGCATCACGTCGTTGAACTGTCCGGGCCTTTGCAGCGGTGCAAAATGGCTTACGCCCGGTATCACGATCAACTCGGCCCGCGGAATACTGCGAGCCAGGTACTCCGCATGCTCTGCCTTGATGAATTCATCATGCTCGCTTTGCACGATGACGACTGGCACTTGAATCTTCGCCAGGTCGCTTGCGGAGTAATTTGGCTGGGTTTTCATCATTTCGCCGACGGCGCCCACAAAGGCCTCGAACTGATCCGGCGTGGCCGACAATTGAGCATAGTCCGCAGCATGGCGTCCGAAGCACCGCTCGATGACCGGCGTCATAACGAATTCCTTCGTGCCGCTGGGGTCCATGTTGCAGCCAAAGAAGAAAACGCCGGCAACACGCTCAGGGGCTTTGGCGCCGAGGATCAACGCAGTACACGCGCCGTCGCTCCAGCCCACTATGGCGGCTTTTTCCAGTTGCAGGACGTCCATGACGGCAAGCACGTCGGACGCCATCAACTCATAGGAATAGGGACGCGCATCACGCGTACTGCGGCCATGACCACGACTGTCGATCAACACGGCGCGATATCCCGAGTCAACCAGCGCAGGCACCTGCCAGGCCCAGTTACCGCTATGGCCCAGGCCACCATGCAGCAGAATCACCGGCGTGCCGGTCCCGTAGGTCGAGTACGCGATTCGCGCACCGTCATGGTCCACAAATCCTTGATCGCTTGCCGCAGGCAGCCGAGGTGTGCCATGGGCAGCAAAATTTTCGAGTTCGTCGTCGTACGATTCCATGGCGCTTTTACCTGTATAGGCGTAACTGATGGAAGAATAACCGACGAACAGCAACATCGCACCTAGCCAATCGCGCGGAAATACGACTCGCTGAATCCCGCGGATGGAACTGAACAAGTTAACACCGATCCAAAGAAGTTAACACCCCAGTGTGATATTTAACAACATTCCCCTGGCGCGCGGACGCGGTTCCTGGCAAGCTATGTAAACCGGCCGCCGTTCCGAGGCTTTTCTCCTGGCGTACCGTCAATTAAAGTGGTGTAATTAACACCATCTGCAGGTTGCCTGGGACTGCCACACTATTTGCTTCCAGTTGTAAACCAAGACAAGCGCGCTAACCATCGCGTCATCACGCAATACCTGATTTCGAACGTAGAGAACCTGACCAGAATACGACGCCCCTGAGTAACGTCCCTGCGCCATGCCCCTGCGGTCAATCATCCTGTTTAATTTGAAGTTCGATTTAAAGAGTGGAGGTTTATTATGTCGACCCATGCGCACTCACGTGAAGCAAATGCTGCCGAACGATTCGTTCGTGCAACCAGGCAGGTAGATATCGCCTTTCGCGTGGTCAGAGGTGAAGACGTGCCGCAGAACCGGCACATCGAGCACTCCCTGGCGCTTCGCCAGCTCGAGCAGGCACTGGACGAACTCGCAGAGGCTCAGGATTTCTTCGACTCGGCGGTGGTCAAGATCGTCACGCAACCGAAGCGGACCAATTGATACTGTCCCGCTCGCTTTCGTTTCCTGGCTTATCAGAAACCATGTCTACGACGATTGAACGACTTGATGGCGAAGCGCGCGAACGTCTGATCCGCTGGATTCGCCATCGCATGGAAGAATTCGGCATTACGCTGCCGGCGCTCGCGGAGTCTCTCGAATCCGACCAGAAAAGCGAACAGGCGGTGGCCTACCGGGACGCCTGGGGGAATACCTGGAACGGTAGCGGCGATCTGCCGGAATGGCTGCAGCGGGCCGTAGCGGCCGGCCAAAGCATCGAACACTTCCGCTGCAGCTAGAACGCCTGGATCACACCGCCGGATTTAGTGCTTCGTCAGTTCAGCGTCAATGGCCGCCAGCAGACGCGGGTCGTCAGCTGTGACGTCAGGGGCAAAGCGCCCCACTACGTCGCCGTTGCGGTTGATCAGAAACTTTTCGAAATTCCACAGCACGTCTGCCTGATTCTCGGGATTCACGCCGTAGCCTTTCAGCTTTTCCCGAAACGGGCCGTCACCGGTCGCAACCGGCTGCTTTTCGGTCAGCGCGGCGTAGAGCGGGTGCTGGTCATCGCCAAGCACGGAGATCTTCGAGAAGAGCGGGAAGTGCACGTCATACTGCGTGGAGCAGAATGAGGCGATCTCATCATTGCTGCCGGGCTCCTGGCCTTTGAAGTTGTTAGCCGGAAAGCCCAACACTTCGAGACCGTTGGCGCGCTTCGCCTGATACAGACTTTCCAGTCCGCTGTACTGCGGCGTGAGACCACATTTGGAAGCGACATTGACGACGAGCAAGACTTTGCCACGGTAGTCGGCGAGGCTGCTGTCCTGACCGTCGATCGCTTTCAGGGGAATGTCGTGTAACGCAAGTGCCATAAATCCTCCATTGCCGCCCGGTGGGTAAAAAATAACGTGGGCGAAACAGAAGACTAACGGAGTTCTGCGTTTGCTGCCGGCGGTGCCTATCCGGGTGTTTGCCACCCCAGGCCAAGACTCTTTTGCAAGGCCACGTAATCCTTGATTAACTGCGCTTCGCTCTGAATGCGGTTCTGCTCCGCCGAATAACGGGTTCGCTCGGTATCGAGCCAGTCAAGCGCCGTGGTCGTGCCCGCGCGATAGCGCTGTTCGGTCAACACCACGGCGTGCGTAGCGGAGTCTTCCACCTCGCGAAGGCTCACGGCATTGTCGCGCTCGTGGCCGTAGCGCGAGAGCGCCACGTCTGCATCCTTCAGTGCGCCCAGCACCGTGCTCTCGTATTTCGCCTCGGCCTCGTCGCGCCCGGCCTTCGCCTGGTCGACGCTCGCCTTGACGCGGCCAAAATCGAATGCATTCCATTGCAGGTAAGGCGCGGCGACCCACGTGTAACTGCTCTTGCGAAACAGATGACCGGGTTCGGACGCGCTAAAGCTCAGGTCGCCGAATAGCGTGACCTTCGGAAACCAGTCCGCTTCGTGCTCGCCGATCTGCGCATTCTGCGAGGCAAGCCGCCGCTCGGCCGCACGGATGTCGGGACGCTGACGCAACAGACGCCCTGGGTCGCCCACCGCCACCGTCGCCGGCAACGTGGGAAGCGGCTTCTGCGCCGACAGTTCAGCATCCAGCGCACCGGGCTCGCGGCCCGTGAGCACGGCCAGCTCGTCGAGCGACTCGGCCACCTGGGCGTCGAGCGGGATGATGCTCGCCTGGGTATTTTCGACCTGCGAGCGGATCCGTTCCACATCGAGATCCGAGGCCACACCGCGCGCACGACGCTGTTCGGTCAGCGTCAGAACGCGCGTTTCAAGCTCGGCGGATTCGTGCGCAATGCTCATGCGCTGCTGCTCGTCGCGCAAGCCGACATACGCCTGCGCGACCTCGGCTGCGAGCTGCACATGCGCATCGGCGAGATCGGCCTGCGAGGCGTCCGCCTCCGCTGACGCCGCTTCGATCGCCCGCCGCGTACCGCCGAAAAGGTCGATCTCCCAGCTGGCGTCGAAGCCCGCGAGATAAAAACTGATCGGTCCGCTACTGCTCGAGCTCGAGGACGAACTCTGCCCGCCTTCGAGCGACGACAGATCAGGGGTGGGCGTGCGTAAATACGCTGCGCTACCCTGAACCTTGGGCAATTCGTTGCGTTGCTGCGCTGAGAGACCGGCGCGCGCCTCGCGTACGCGGGCCTCGGCGGCATGCAGATCGGGACTGTTTTTGAGCGCCGTATCGATCAATGCGTTCAGTTGCGCGTCATCGAGCGCGAGCCACCATTGCGCAGCCACGGGCGCCGTCGACACGGTGCCCTGCGGCGCCCGGTTGAACGAGGTCGCCTGCGCGGCGACCGGTGCGGCCTGCGGCGCGCCGTGGTAGTCCGGCCCCACCGTGCAGCCGGCCAGCGCCAGCGCAGCCGCCACAGGAAGCGGGCCGAAACAGAGAGCAGAGTTGAGTGACTTCATATTGTTTTTAGTGTCCTGCCGACGGCACGCCGGCAGCCGGCTTCTTCAGAAAGAATGCGAGGGGAATGCACAGCAGAAGTGCCACGCCGAGTACGTAGAAGGTTTCGGAATAGGTAATGACCACTGCCTGCACCTGCATCTGCACGGTAAGCTGGCCGATTGCCTGAAGCTTCGCGTAGGCCATGTCGCCGCTCTGCGCAAAGAAACTGGCAGCGCTAGCCGTGAGGTGGTCCTGCCCGATCAGCGAATTCGCGCTTAAAGAATCGCGGATCACATCTTCGTGGAACGTGTTGCGGCGGTCGATGAAGGTACCCAGCAATGCGAGTCCGACCGAACCGCCCAGGTTACGCGCCATGTTGTAAAGGCCTGCAGCGTCACCGGCTTCCTCGCGCGGCACGGCCGCCATCGACGCCTGGTTGAGCGGCATCATCGCCAGCACCTGGCCCACGCCGCGCAGCAGTTGCGACCAAGTGAAGTCATGGCCGACGCTTTGTGCGGTGAGCGAAATGTCGAGCATGCAGCTCGCGGCAAAGCAGCAGAGCCCGGCGATCACCATCAGTCGCGTATCGACGCGGCCCATCAGACGAGGTAGCACCGGCATCAGCAGAAACGCGGGCACGCCGGAGATCAGCATCACCCCGCCCGACTGCTCAGCGTTGTAGCCCGATACGTTGCTCAGGAACTGCGGCAGCAGATACGACACGCAGTAAAGACCCGCGCCCACCGTGAACACGATGAAAATGACGCTCGCGTAGCGCGTATTCTTCAGCAACGTCAGCCGCACGATGGGCTTCTTCGCCACGACCTGCGCCACCACCAGCAGCAAGATGCCCACCACTGACACAATGCTCAGCCAGACGATCATCGACGATTCGAACCAGCGCTCGCGCTGCCCTTCCTCGAGCACGACGGTCAGCGAACTGAGCCCCGCGGCCAGCCCAACAATGCCGAGCCAATCGGCCTTGATGAACTGCGACCAGTCGGTGCGAGCGGTCTTAAGCCCCAGAAACAGCAGCACAACCAGTGCGCCGCCCACCGGAACGTTGACGAAGAAGCACCAGCTCCAGTCGATATTCTCCGCAAGCCAGCCGCCCACCACTGGACCGAGCAACGGCCCTAGCAGCACGATCAAGCCGAACATGGTCATGCCGATCGGCATCTGATGACGCGGCAGACGCGTCGCCACAATCGTCTGCGCGGTCGGAATCATCGCGCCACCCACAAAGCCCTGGCCGATCCGGCCCGCGATCATCTGCGGCAGGCTGTGCGAAATGCCGCACATGACCGAGAACAGCGTGAAGAGTGTCGCGGTACCAAGCAGAAAATTTCGCAGTCCGAACACGCGCGTGAGCCACGCGGCAAGCGGGATCATCACGATTTCAGACATCAGGTAGCCGGTCGAAATCCACGTGCCTTCCGTGCCGGTCGCGCCGATTTGCCCTTGAATCTGTGGCAGCGCCGAATTCGTGATCGAAATGTCGAGCGTCGCCATCAACGCACCGAGCGCGCCGGCGGCCACGGCGATCCAGTCAGAAGCGGTGGCATTGGGTGGATGCGCCGGTTGCGCGGAAGACGGAGCCCCGGTCGCAGTTGCTGCGCTGCCCGGCACGCTTGCCGGAGTGCTGGAGTTAGCCACGCCCGTTTTCCCGTTCCATGCGCTCGGCGGTATCGCGGGCGCCGCGCGTGTCCACGTCCACGTTCACCGAGAGACCCGGCAGCAACACCTTGCGCGTTTCAGGACCGGCCGCGATGTGGATCTTCACCGGCACACGCTGCACGATCTTCGTGAAGTTGCCGGTTGCGTTCTGCGCGGGCAGCAACGCGAACTGCGAACCGGTGCCGGGCGAGAAGCTATCCACAGTGCCGTGCAGGTCTTCGCCGGGTAACGCGTCGACCCGGATCGTCGCCGGCTGGCCAACCCGCATCAGGCCGATCTGCGTTTCCTTGAAATTGGCCGTCAGATACACGTCCTGCACCGGCACGATGGTCATCAGACGCGTGCCGGGCTGCACATACTGGCCGATGCGCACCGTGCGGTCGCCGACGCGGCCGGCGATCGTGCTGCGTAGCACGGTGTCCTGCTCGTCGAGTTGCGACTGTTGCGTGGAAGCGACGGCCGCGTCGAGTTGCGCATGGGCCTGCTGGATCTGCGCCTGCAGATTAGCGACCTGGCGCTCGGCGACTTGCAGCGCTGCGGCGTCCGCGGCGCGCGTGGCGGTAGCCTGGCGAGCCGTGTTGCGCAGATCGGCCACGCGTTCTTCGGTCTCCGCTCCCGTCGCGGCAAGCGGTTCGTAGCGCTTGACCTGGGCGAGCGCGTGCGCCTCGTTCGACACCGCGCCGTCGAGCTGCGCCCGCGCCTCGCCGATGCTCGCCTGTTGCTGCATCAGCTCGGCCTCGCCACGCACGATGTCGGCGCGGCGCGCGGCCACGGTGGCGTTCGACTGTTCCAGCGCCGCTTCGTACTGGCGGCTGTCGAGCCGCACGAGCGGCTGTCCGACCGCAACCGTCTGGTTGTCGCCAACCAACACTTCGGCCACGTACCCCGACACCTTGGGTGCAACAGTCATACTATCGGCTTGCAGGTAGGCGTCGTCCGTGCCCTGGATAAAGCGTCCCACCGTCCACCAGCGCGCGCCCCAGACGGCCGCGGCGATCAGGGCGATCAGCCCGGCCGCCATGAGCAGCCGGCGTGTGGGGGAGCGGCGAGTGGACGCTGCTCCAGCTTCGTTGACGGGAAGGGTGGCCGACATGACAGCTCCAAATTTTTTCCAATTGATATAATTATTCCAGTTGGCACATTTCTGTCAATTGATATATTTTTGCTTCACTTACAAAAGCTTCTGAGGATCCAACGGATGTCCCCTGCCCCGAGACATCGCCATGCAATCGATGGCGGCTACCAGCGCGGCGAAGAAACCCGCGCGCGCATCGTCGACGCGGCGCTTGCCCTGTTCGGCGAACATGGCTTCGACGGCGCCTCGACGCGCGACATCGCCGAGCGCGCGGGTGTCAACGCACCAGCGATCGGCTATTACTTCGACAATAAGGAAGGGGTCTACCTGGCGTGCATCGAGCACATCGTCTCGCGGGTCTGGGCACACATCCTCGAACCCGTCGAGTCGGCCGAGACCGCGTTGGAGAACAATGTCGACGACGACAGGCTGATCGAGGCGTTCTGCGCGATCCAGGCGAGCCTTGCCCAGTTCATGTTCACCTCGGCCGAATCCGACGACTGGCGCATGTTCATGGCGCGCGAGCAAGCCGGTCACGGTCCGTCATCGGGATTCGAGCTGATCGACAAGAAGATCAGTTGCCGCCTGACCAATCTCAGCGCGACGATCGTCGGACGCTTGCTCGGACGCCCAGCAGACGATGAAGAAACGCTGATTCGCACGCTGACGCTCAACGGACCGGTCGTCGCGTTTCACATCCACGGCCGCAAGTCGCTGAGAGTGCTGGGGTGGGACGCCGTCGACGCAACCAGGCTGGCGACACTGATGCGCATCATCAAGGAGCAGACGGTCACACTCATGCGAAGCATGATCGCGTTGAGAGACAGGCAAGCTTCAGATACGCCGAAGGTGGGCAGCGTCAAAGCGATCAATAGCAAACGCGTCCAGCGGTAACGACGGAACTCCGTCCAGCACCAGCTCTGAAACCAGCTTGCCGCAACTGGGGCCAAGCTGAAAACCGCTGCCGCAATATCCGAACGAGTAAGTCAGATTCGACGCCTTGCGGCTCGGTGAAATCACCGGCAACGAATCCTCGGTAAAAGCTTCCACCCCGGCCCACGCGCGATTGATGCCGAGGTGATGCAGATGCGGAAACAGGTCGATCACGGTATGCGCGCTTCTCACGAGACGCGCGAAGTCCACTTCGCCATGACGTCCCGGCAAATCGGCGATCCCGATCAGCTTGCCGCCAATCACGACCGTACCATTGTCGAACTGCTTGAACGACAGGGGTCGGCCCGTCGCGCCCAGCGTCGCACGACAAAATGGCGCGACGCGATGCGTCACCATCAGCATCAGCCCTTCCGGATGCACCGGCACCGGTTCGCCAACTTGCTGCGCAAGCTCGCCCGACCACGCTCCCGCCGTGACGACCAGATGCTCCGCGGAAAAGAGACCGGCTGGTGTCTGAGCGTACCAGCGCGTGCCGCGCTGTTCGATCCGCTTGACGGGCGTGCCTTCGTGAAAGACCGCTCCGCGTGCCTGCGCTGCGTGGCGGAATGCCATGGTCGCCCGGTACGGCAACGCATAACCGTCGCGCTCGACCCAGATCGCGCCGGTCACATGTGGCGCGAGCGCCGGTTCCAGTTCGTGGACGGTCGCGCGGTCGATGATCTTCTCATGAGTAAAGCCCTGCGCCTCGAGCAACGCCACACGAGCGCGGCACTCGTCGAGCTCGGCCTCGCTCTCGGCGATTTTCATCTGGCCCGACGGCACAAAACCGGCATCGTCGCCGACGGTCGCAACGATGTTGTGCCAGATCTCACGCGACATCAACGCCAGCGGGATTTCCGGCAACGGCCGGCCGAGCGTGCGCACACCGCCCGCATTGACACCCGACGCATGACGGCCAACGTAGTCCGCTTCGAGCACCTTGACGCGCACGCCACGGCTCGCCAGATA
>Ga0302227_10000809_pt1 | contig 24314 bp, 20 predicted proteins | sample II_Palsa_N1_1_FD_193525 | JGI IMG/M metagenome (GOLD analysis project Ga0302227, IMG submission 193525) | Peat permafrost microbial communities from Stordalen Mire near Abisko, Sweden - II_Palsa_N1_1 | ecosystem: Environmental > Terrestrial > Soil > Palsa > Peat permafrost | place: Sweden... | reverse complement strand
CCTGCTCATGCAGACGGGCGGCGGATTCACGCAAGGTCCGGTTGGCCGGGTGGTTGCTGTGGCGTCCGGCAAGTCGGGCGATGCTGCGCTGGAGTGCATCTGTGTCGAACCAGCGGCGGTCAAGCGCAGTGGGCTCCCGCAAGGCCAGCTCCATGCCGTGGCGCAAGCCCTGCACGGATTCGCGTACGGTCAGGCTGAGGCTGGCGACGTCATCGCCGCTTTCACTCTCCAGCCAGCTCAGGCAGAGCCGGTGGGCCAGCACCGCGGCACGATTGAGTGCTTCGCCATGGCGAAGCGCCTCGTTGGCGCGGCGTTGCAGCGCGCCAAGCGATGCCTGAATGGTGGTCGCCCGTGCTTGCAGGCTGTCCTGGGTCTCGCACAGCGAACGCAGCTTTCCGCTGGCGCCCTGCAGGGCGTCGCGCCCCTGGTTCAAGGATGTTTCCGCTGTGGCGATGCCCGTCTGGGCGCGTTCCAGTCGTTGCAGTCCAAGTTGTACGTCACCGTCCATATGCAGCGAGAACTCGCCGATGGAGCCGGTCACTTTCTCGATTTCGGCGGTAGCCTGCGAGGTTTTTTCGGCAAGCTGCTTGACCTCGTCGGCGACTACGGCAAAGCCGCGACCGGCCTCGCCAGCGCGCGCCGCTTCGATCGCCGCATTGAGCGCGACCAGATTGGTCTGATGAGCGATTTCCTGCACGCTCGTGGTCAGGTCGCGAATCTGAGCTACCTGCTCGGCGAGATGACTCTGATTGTGATTCATTGCCGACAGTGCGCTGCGCAGCAGTCGCAGCTGGCCATTCAACTCGCTCACGGTGGCCTGGCTGTGTTCACCTGCCTTGCTGGCCGCTTCGATACCACTCTGCACCTGCTGCAAGGCTGTCGAGATCCCGGCGCTGCCGTCCGTCAAGCGGCCGACACCGTCACGGCTTTCGCCGGCGGACTGTTCCAGCGCGGCCTGCTCGCGATTGAGTGCGTGCGCATTGGTCAGCACCAGGCTCTGCTGTTCCAGCGACTGCAGTGCCACGGACGCCGGTGGGCGGGGAGCCAGTCGCGCCAGCAGGGGCGCCAGCGCAGTGGCGGCGCTGGGATGCTTACGACTCAAGGTCGCCAGCTGGGCATCGTTCCCGGCGAGGAAGGCTTGTGTCAGGGCGGCCAGGTGCCGGCTGCGAATCAGGCTCATAAGCGGGGAAATTCCTTGAAGGTCGACTCCCATAGAGATCGTCTGGAAGTGCATAAACTTGAGTAAGCAAGGCACATGCCATAGCCGATCGAGCTCAGTTTCACTGATGGCTGATTTGAATTGAGAGGTGCAAATCGTAAGCATCAAGGCGACAGGCTCAGGCCGGGCTCATCAGGTTGGCGGCCGCAAGTCGGCGGCCTCAAGTCAGTGCATGGCGCGGCCGATAGCATGTGATAAGTCGCGTTCGTGGCGGCCGATCGCATCGAGGAAAAAGCATGGCCGTCGCACAGTTGTTGGAAAGCGTGGAAAGCCATACACGGCTTGCCGGGCACAATCGGGTGGCGATGTTGCTGTTTCGGCTTGGCGATGCGCAGCTGTTTGGCATCAATGTATTCAAAGTGCGAGAAGTGCTGCGCAAGCCGCCGCTGGAGCGCATGCCCGGCGCGCACGAGCTGCTCGCGGGCAGCTGCGACTACCGTGGCAAGACGATACCGGTGATCGATCTTGGCGTGGCGATGGGTTATCCGCCCCTCACCGCGGTAGATTCGGCGCATCTGGTGGTGACCGAGTTCAGTCGTTCGATACAGGGCTTTCTGGTTGCCGATTTCCAGCGCATCGTGCATTGCACGGGTGAATCGCTGGAGTCGCCGGCCGGTGCGCTCGGTTACGGTAACCGTGTCAGCGCAGTGACCCGCATTGACGGCCAGCTGATGGCGGTGATCGATGTAGAGCAGGTGCTGGCCAGTATCGATGGGTCGGTGGTGGAGATATCCACGCACATGCAGCAGGCCGCGGAGCAACACCCGATCACTCCGCGCCGGATCATGGTGGTGGACGATTCGCTGGTGGCGCGCCAGCGGCTGGTGAGCCTGTTCAAGCAGATGCAGATCGATTGCATCATCGCGCAGGATGGGCGTGAAGCACTCGATCGCCTGATGGAGTTGGCGAGCGGCCCGGCTGATGGATGCATCAACCTGGTGGTATCGGATATCGAAATGCCGCGGATGGACGGTTATGCGTTGACGCGTGCGATCCGCGAGGAGCCCACACTGCGCCGGCTGAAAGTGGTTCTGCATAGCTCATTGAGCGGTGGGTTCAACGAAGCGATCGTGCGGGAAGTCGGCGCGGATCGTTTCATCGCAAAATTCCAGCCCGAACTGCTGGCGCAAACGGTTTTGGAGCTGATGCAGCCGTCAACAAATTGACGACCGATTTCCAGTTGTAGAGCCGTCGGGATTTCGTCCCGAGGCGTCGATATAACGTCACCCGGAGCGGTGAGACGAGCGGCTGAGCGCGCTCTGGCGCCACTGCGGCCGTGTATTACGCGATGGCATGCAACTTGCTCCCGATCCCTCAGGCAGCTATTGCCGGAGGGATCTTTTAGTGACCAATACGATCGACAGCGTGTTCGGATTGAACGTCCCGGCGCTCGCCTTATGGCAGCGTCGCTCGGAGGTTATCGCCTCGAACCTGGCCAACGCCGACACGCCCGGATACCAGGCACGCGATGTGGATTTCCGCAGCGCTCTGCAACAGGCAAGCGGCCAGTCGGACCAGCTCGAGTTGAGCACGCCGTCCGCGGGTCAGATGGGAGCGGCCGGCAGCGACGCTGATCAGCTGAAGTATCGCGTGCCGATGCAACCGAGCATGGATGGCAACACGGTCGACACTCAGGTCGAGCAGGCCGCCTTTGCCGCCAATACCGTGCACTACCAGGCCAGCCTGAGTTTCATCAACGGCTCGATTCAGACCTTGCGCCTGGCCATCACTGGAGGAGCAAGCTGATGTCCTTGATGAAGATTTTCGATACCGCCGGTTCCGGCATGGCGGCGCAGTCGCTGCGCCTCAACACGGTGGCCAGCAATCTCGCCAACGCCGATAGCGTCAGCAACAGCCCCGACTCCGCTTATCGCGCGAAGGAGCTGTTGTTCGCACCGACGCAGGGCGCGCAGGAAGGCTCGATGACGCAGGACGCCGACGATGGCACCAACGGTGTGCGCATGCTTGGCGTAACCGAAAGCCAGCTACCCGTAGAAACCCATTACGAGCCCGGCAATCCGATGGCCGATGCCAACGGCACCGTGTACGGCAGCAACGTCAATCCGATCGACGAGCTGGTCAACATGATTTCCGCATCGCGCTCCTACCAGAACAACGTCGAAGTGATGAACAGTGCCAAGCAGTTGGCGCTCAAGACCATTCAACTTGGCAGCTAACTCAAGGAATCACACATGACCACCATCAACGGCAATAGTGGGAGCGGCTCAAGTCCCAGCCTCACCGGAAGCACGAATGTCACCAGTGCCCCCGCCTCGGGTGCGCAGATGACCCAGGCGGACTTTCTGCAGCTGATGACGACGCAGCTGCAGGCGCAGGATCCGACCAAGCCGATGGACAACTCGCAGTTTGCCTCGGAGCTGGCGCAATTCAGTCAGTTGTCCGCAACGCAGAATATCGATACCGACCTGCAGACGTTGAGCGGCAACGTGAGCAGCGGAATGCAGACGTCGCAGGTATTGAATTCGGCCAATCTGGTGGGACGCCAGGTACTCGTGCCGTCGAACGCCCTCAGTTACACCGGTAGCGGCACCGCCGTGAGCGGAGCGGTGAATGTCACCACCGCCGGCGATGTCCAGGTGTCGATCGAAAACTCCAGCGGTACGGTCGTTCAAACCATGGATCTGGGCGCGCAACAGGTCGGCCTGTCCCAGTTCAGCTGGAACGGCAACGACAGCAACGGCAATCCAGTGGCAGCCGGCACGTACAGCGTATCCGCCAATAACGGCGGCAGCAGTGCCGCGCTTTCCACCTACGTGGCCGGTTCGGTCACGGGTGTCGGCTACGGCGGCAGCAGCACAGGCACTTATTTACAGGTGGCCGGTATTGGCGGCGTGCCGCTGAGCCAGGTCGCGCAGATCAACTGACGTCGGCGCTAGCCGCAATTACTTTTCGAGGAATCCAGCATGGCTCTCAATCAGGCGCTCAGCGGTATCAATGCGGCTCAATCCGATCTCAATGTGATCGCCAACAACATCGCCAACGCAGGCACGGTGGGTTTCAAGGGCTCGACCGCCGAGTTTGCCGATATCTACGCGGTCAGCGGGCTCAACCTTAGTTCGACCGCGGTCGGTAGCGGCGCCGAGCTGACCGACGTGGCGCAGCAATTCGCGCAGGGCGACATCGAGACGACCAGCAACAGTCTCGATCTTGCGATCAATGGCAATGGCTTCTTCGCGGTCAACAACGGCAGCGGCCTCCAGTACACGCGCAACGGTGCATTCCAGGAGAACGCCGCCGGCAACGTGGTCACCGCCGATGGCTCCAATCTGCAGGTTTACCCACCCAATGGAGCGGGCGGTTTCAATACAAGCACGCTGGCGAATCTCAACCTCAATACGGGGCAGGGCGCCGCCACCGCGACCAGCACGATCAGCATCAGCGCCAACTTGCCCGCAAGTGCGGCGTTGCCGGCCGACACGCCGTTCAGTCCGACCGATTCGAACAGCTACAACAACGCCACTCCCCCTCTGACGATCTACGACTCGCAGGGCGGCGCGCACGCGGCCACGGTTTACTACGTCAAAACCGCGAACAACACGTGGAATGCCAATCTGTATATCGACGGCCAGAGCGCCGGTTCGCAGCCAGTTGTGTTCAATTCGTCCGGCGTGATGACCACGCCCGCCGGCGGCAACCTCACGTTCACGCCGGTACAACCGACCAACGGGGCGACCTTTCCGACCTCGATGACGGTCAATCTGGCCAACACCACGCAGTTCGGCACCGCGTACACGCCCGGCACATCCAATCAAAACGGATTCCAGGCGGGCACGTTGTCGAATGTCGACATCGGTACCACCGGCATCGTGACGGCGTACTACTCCAATGGTCAGAGCAGCCAGCTCGGTCAGGTGGCTATCGCCAACTTTACCGATCCGCAGGGGCTGAGCCAGCTCGGCAACACAAGCTGGGCAGCCACCAGTGCATCGGGTAGCGCGAGCATGGGCACCGCCGGCACCGGCCAGACCCTGAGTATCCAGTCCGGCGCGCTGGAAACCTCCAACACGTCCGATACCACGGCGCAGTTGGTCGACATGATCCAGGCGCAGCAGGACTACGAGGCCAATTCGCAGATGTTGAGTACCAGCGACTCGCTAGCCCAGACGCTGATCCAGGCCGTCGACCACTAATCGACCATCATGGATCGCTCCGTCTACATCTCGATGACCGGCGCCACGCAGACCATGCGTGCGCAGGATGCAGTGAGCCACGATCTGGCCAATGCATCCACCGTCGGTTTCAAAAGCGCGCTCAGCGCTTTCCAGAGCATGCCGGTCCTCGGGGCCGGCGCGGCGACCCGCATCAATGCGGTGGCCCAGGGCGTCGGCAAGGACTATTCGCAGGGGGCGATCCAGCAGACCGGTCGCCCGCTGGACGTTGCAGTCCAGGGCCCCGGCTGGATCGCCGTGCAGGCGGCCGACGGTAGTGAGGCTTACACGCGAGCCGGCAATCTGCAGCTCGGTTCCGACGGCAGCCTCACCGACGGTCGCGGCAATCCGGTCATGGGCAGTGGGGGGCCGATCACTGTGCCTGACAGTGCGCAGATCAGCGTCGGCAACGACGGCACCATCTCCACCGTACCGATGGGCGAAGGTCCCGACACGATTGCGGCGGTCGGTCAAATCAAGCTGGTCAACCCGGACTCGACGCAGCTGACCGAGGGCACGGATGGACTGATGCACCTGGCCGACGGCAGCCAGGCCGACGCAGATCCCAGCGTTACGTTGGCGCCGGCTGCGTTGGAAGCAAGCAACGTCAATCCGTCCTCGGAGCTGGTGAAGATGATTTCGTTGTCGCGTCAGTACGAAATGCAGGTGCGGTCGATCAAGACCGCCGAAGACGATTCCGATGACAGCATGAAACTTTTGCAGACCAGCTGATCCCGGTCGCTCTGCACCCATGATTTAGGAGTAAGCGATGTTTTCCTCTCTATGGATTGCCAAGACGGGCCTGGATGCACAGCAGACTCAGATGGACGTCATTTCGAACAACCTGGCCAACGCCAGCACGACCGGTTTCAAGTCGTCGCGTGCATCGTTTCAGGATCTGATTTATCAGAACGAAGGCCAGCCGGGCAGCCAGACCACCGAGCAGACCCAGTCGCCCACAGGCTTGTTGCTGGGTACCGGTGTAAAAGTGGTCGGCAGCGAAAAATTGTTCACCCAGGGCGCCATCACACAGACTGGCAATTCACTGGATGTAGCGGTCCAGGGCAACGGATTTCTGCAGGTGAGCCTGCCCGACGGTACCGTGGCGTATTCGCGCGATGGCTCACTGCATCAGGATGCGACGGGACAGCTGGTCACGGCCGACGGCTATGCCCTGGTACCGGCGATCACGCTGCCGGCGAATGTCGGCAACATCACCATCGGTACCGACGGTACGGTCACTGCGACAAGCAACGGCTCGACCACACCGACGCAGATCGGCGTACTGCAGCTGGCCAACTTCATCAATCCGGCAGGGCTTCAGTCGATGGGCCAGAACCTTTATCTGGAGACCGAATCCAGCGGCACGGCGCAAACCGGGCAGCCGGGCGTCAACGGCATGGGCACCCTGGCACAGGGTTCGCTGGAATCCTCCAACACCAACGTGGTGGAGGAAATGGTCAACATGATCGAGGCGCAACGCACGTATGAAATGAACTCCAAGTCGATCAGTGCCGTCGACGACATGTTGCAGTTCGTTATCAACAAGACCTGAGCTCCGCCATGCAATATCTGTCCCTATGCAAGCGTGTCGCCATGCTGCTGGTGTTTGCCGCACTGGCCGGCTGCGCCATGCAGCCGAAACACGAAGACACGGATTGGGCAGCCACCCCGCCGGCCGAGCCGCCACCGCCAACGCAAACCGATGGCGCGATTTATCACGACATGCAGAACATGGAGCTTTTTGCCGACGCGCGCGCGCATCGCATGGGCGACATTCTTACGATCAACCTGGTCGAGAGCACGCAGGCCAGCAAGAAGTCCGAAACCAGCACCAGCAAAACCGATCAGAACCAGATTGGCGCACCGCAGATCCTGGGCCATACGCTGAGCGTCCACGGTGGCAAGGCAGCCAACACCACGGCGAACGCGGCGAACAGTTTTGACGGTGCCGGCAGCAGCACGCAGAGCAACCAGTTGAGCGGCGAGCTCACGGTGACGGTGGCGCAGCGCCTTTCCAATGGCAACCTGCTGGTGCGCGGCGAGAAGTGGCTGACGATCAATCAGGGCCAGGAGCTGGTGCGCATCTCCGGCATCGTTCGCGCGCAGGACATCGAGCAGGACAACTCCGTGGACTCCACGCGCGTTGCCGATGCGCGCATTGCCTACACCGGCCGCGGCACCCTGGCCGATGCAAATACCCAGGGCTGGCTGTCGCGCTTTTTCAATTCGAAATGGATGCCCTACTGATGATTGCCCGGTGCTGGAAGCGATCGTCGGTCAGTGCGTTATTCGCCGTGCTGGTGTCCACGCTGGCGCTGATTCCACAGGCACATGCGGACAAGATTCGCGATCTGGTGCAGGTCGCCGGCGTGCGCAGCAACCAGTTGATCGGTTATGGACTGGTGGTCGGCCTCGACGGCACCGGCGATCAGACCACCCAGGCGCCGTTCACCACGCAGAGCCTGGAAAACATGCTCAAACAGTTCGGCGTTTCGGTGCCGAGCACGATCCAGCCGCAGCTTAAAAACGTTGCGGCAGTGACGATCACGGCCGAACTGCCACCTTTTGCCAAGCCGGGTCAGGCGATCGATATCACCGTGGCATCGATCGGTAACGCCAAGAGTATCCGTGGAGGCGAATTGCTGATGGCGCCGCTGCGTGGTGCCGATGGCAATGTCTATGCGATTGCGCAGGGTAGCGTGGTGGTCGGCGGCGTCAGCGCGCAAGGCAAGAGCGGCTCCAGCGTGCAGATCAATATCACCGCGAGTGGCCGGGTGCCCAATGGGGCGACGGTCGAGCGTGCGGTGGTGTCCTCGTTCAATACGGCCGGCGACATGGTTCTGGATCTGAATACCGCCGACTACATCACCGTCGGGCGGATCGCCGACGCGATCAATCATCTCTATGGCTCGGATACCGCGCGCCCGGTGGACGGAGGCTCGGTGTCCGTGCGTGGGCCGACTGATCCGGCTCAACGCGTCGCGTGGCTTGGCGCCATCGAATCGCTGGATGTTCAGCCTGGCGATGCACCTGCACGGGTGGTGGTCAATTCACGCACGGGCACCGTAGTCATCGGCTCGGACGTGCGGGTTACCGCTGCCGCGGTGGCGCATGGCTCGATCCAGGTCACCATCACCGAACAGCCGCAAGTGAGCCAGCCGGCCGCTTTCAGCAAAGGCCAGACGACGGTCGTTCCCGAGAGCAACGTGACGATCAGCCAGGACGGTGGGCACATGTTCAAGTTCGGCCCCGGGGTCAGCCTCGACTCGATCGTACGCGCGGTGAATCAGGTCGGTGCCACACCGAACGATCTGATTTCGATTCTGCAGGCACTCAAACAAGCCGGCGCACTGCATGCCGACCTGGTGGTGATCTGATGGCCGCGCTGGGCCAGGCCGGTGCACAGAGCTTAAGTACCTGGACCGACCTGTCCGGGTTCGGCTCGTTGCGTCACCAGGCTGAAACCGACAGCAACGCCACGTTGCCCGCGGTGGCCAAGCAGTTCGAATCGATTTTCACCCAGATGATGTTGAAGTCGATGCGCGACGCAAACGCCAGCTTTGGCGATTCCATGTTCGACAGCCAGGCCGGCGATCAATGGCGCGATATGTTCGACCAGCAGCTTTCGCTCAATCTTACCCAGCATGGCAAGGGTCTGGGCATCGCCGATATGCTGGTGCATCAGCTTGGCGGCCACGGCGGACAGGGCGGCGAAGGCAAGCCGGGTGTGGTCGATCCGGGTGCGGCCGGGCTGGTGGATGGCTGGCGGCAGCGTTTGCACGAGGTGGCCGATGCGACGCGCTCGGCAGGTCACGCCTTGCTGGCGTGGCTGCCTGATGACGCGGAGCAATTTGTACGCGAGCTGGCACCGCAGGCCGCGGTGGTGGCCCAACATCTCGGCCTGTCGTTGCGCACCGTGCTGGCCCAGGCCGCACTGGAGACGCAATGGGGCAAACACATGCCCACGCATCCGGATGGCAGCAGCAGCTTCAACCTGTTCGGCATCAAGGCCAGCGGCAGCTGGGGCGGCTCCAAGGTCAATGTGCCCACGGTGGAGTACCAGGATGGCGTTGCCGTGCGCAAGCAGGCGCAGTTCCGTTCCTACGACTCGCCGGGCGATTCGCTGGCCGATTTTGCCGATCTGATTGGCAAGGATCCCCGCTATGCGCATGCCCTTGGTCGTGGCGACGATGTGCTCGGATATGCGCGGGCACTTCTGGACGGCGGTTATGCCACCGATCCCGACTACGCGGCTAAGGTGGCCGCGATCGCCAACAGTTCAATGATGCGCCAGGCGCTGGATGCGCTCAAGAACGTGACTTCCGTGCCGAAACCCTGAGCATGGCCCACGCCGTTGGTACGCCCGAAGCTTAAGTCTTACAAGTTTTAAAGGAATGCTCCATGTCCAGCATGCTCAGTATTGGCATCTCCGGGATCAACGCGGCCCAGGTCGCGCTGGCCACGGTCAGTAACAACATCGCCAATGCCAGTACCGCTGGCTATAGCGATGAGAGCGTGGATCAGGTCCAGGCCATCACGCAAAGCAACGGCCAGCTCACGATCGGTAACGGCGTCAACGTTGTCGGCGTGCAGCGCGCCTACAGCCAATACCTGACCTCGGCAGTGTGGAGCACCAATAGCGGATTGCAGGGTGCGACCACCATGAACGGTCTGACCAGCACGCTCAACAGCTTGCTGAGCAACAGCGGCAATCTGCAGACTTCGCTGGATAATCTTTACAGCGGCTTCGGCACGGTCGCCAGTTCGCCGGGTTCGTCATCGACCCGTGAGGCGGCGCTTGGCGCGGCGTCTTCACTGGCAAGCGTATACAACACGCTCGGCCAGCAGCTGACCCAGCAATCGACGGCGGTCAACGGTCAGATTGGCGATACCGTCACCAGCATCAATAACCTGTCCTCACAGATCGCCACCCTTAACGGTCAGATTGGCGCGAACAGCGCCGGAGGTGCACCGAACAGCCTGCTCGACGAGCGCGACAGCCTGGTGCAACAGCTGTCGGGCCTCACGGGCATGTCCGCGGTGACCGAGAGCAATGGTTCGGTCAGCGTTTATACGTCCGCGGGTCAGGCGCTCGTAAACGGTGCGCAATCCTACGCACTGTCTACGGGAGGCAATCAATACGATCCGACCAGCACCGACGTCTTCGACAGCTCCGGCAATGACATTACCTCGCAGCTCACCGGCGGCACGCTGGGTGCGCTGATCAACTACCGCAGCAACGTTCTCCAGACATCGCAGAATATGCTGGGTCAGTCGGCGATCGCGCTCGCGTCCAGCGTCAACGGGCAACAGGCGCAGGGGCTGGATCTGAATGGCAAGCAGGGCCAACCCATTTTCAGCGTGGGTTCGCCAGGCGTGCTCCCTTCGAGCAATAACTCGACAGGCGGAGCCACGGTAACGGCGTCGGTCAGCAATGTTTCCCAGCTGACCACCTCCAACTACATCTTGAGCTACACGGGAACCGGCACGGGCACCAACGGTTGGAGCCTGAGCACGACAGGTGGCCAGAGCGTACCGCTAACCGCAAATGCTGACGGCTCGCTGTCGGCCGATGGCTTGACCTTCGGCGTCTCGGGCACGGCCCAAAAGGGCGACAGCTACGAAATCGAGCCGACCAGCAACGCCGCCAACACATTGGCGGTGAGCATGACCGATCCCAATGGCATTGCAGCGGCTGCCGCACTGACGGCTAAGGCTGCAAGCGGCAATACCGGAACGGGCGCGGTCGGTTCGGTCAGCGTCACCAATGCAACCAACGCCAATCTGCTGGCCGGCGCCAGCGTGAAGTTTGGTGCGGCCGGTGCCTATACCGTGACCGATGGTAACGGCAACACGACGACCGGCACGTATACCGCCGGCCAGCCGATCACTGCCGACGGTTGGAGCCTGACCTTGAGCGGCACGCCAGCCAGTGGCGACAGCTTCAACGTGGCCGCCAATACCAACGGACTCAATGATGGTTCGAACGCCACGTCGCTGGCCGCACTTGCCGATGTCGGTGTGCTCGATGGCGGCAAGACGTCGGTGGTGAACAGCTACGCCAACCTCACGACGCAGATCGGAACAGCTGGTAGTCAGGCCGCCTCCGACCTGACCACGCAAACCAATCTATTCAACCAGGCAGAGAGCAGTCAGCAGAGCGTCTCAGGCGTCAACCTCAATCAGGAAGCCGCGAACCTGGTGCAGTATCAACAGGCTTATCAAGCCTCGGCGCAAGTGATCTCCACCGCGCAGCAGCTTTTCTCCAGTCTGATCACCGCGATCCAGGACGGCTAATCATGATGCGAATTTCGACGAGCTGGACGTACCAGCAATCGCTGAACACCATGCTGAACCAGGAGGCCGAGCTCTCCAATACTCAGAACCAGGTCAGCACCGGCAACGCCATCAACGTGGCGTCCGACAATCCGACCGGCGCATCGCAAATTGTCGGGCTCAGCCATATCCTGGCTGAAAACACCGAGTACACGAACAACATGGGCAGTGCCAATACGCGCTTGTCCACAGAGACCAACACGCTGAGTTCCGTCAGCAACCTGCTGGACAGCGTGAACGACCTCGCACTGGGATCCATCAACGGCTCGATGTCTTCTACGGACATGAGCAACATGGCAACCCAGCTGACGCAGATGCGCAACCAGCTTGTGCAGTTTGCCAATACCAGCGACGCCAATGGCATGGCGCTGTTTGCCGGGACCAGCACGACGACCACGCCTTTCGTACAAAGCGCCAACGGGTCGGTCAGTTATGCCGGAAATGACCAGCAGGCGTTTACGACCATCGGTCAGGGGCTGCAGGTGGCCAATGCCGATTCGGGCAGCTCGGTGTTCATGAATATTCCCGCGGGCAATGGCTCGTTCGTGGCCAGCGCTCCAGCCAGCAATACCGGCACGCTGATCGTGGGCACCAATAGCGTGACCGATACCAATGCCTGGAGTGCTGCTAACGCCGCTGGCCCCGTCAACGACACGATCACGTTTGGGACTGGTGGTACGTACGCAGTGACAGACAGTGCCGGCAATCCGGTCGATGATGCCAGTGGCAACCCGATCACCGGCACCTATCAGGATGGCGACAGCATCAGTTTCAACGGTGTCTCGGTCACCATGGGTGGAACACCTGCGGCAGGCGATACGGTGAACGTGCAAGCCGATACCGGTTCGAACACCCAGGACGTCTTCAGCACGCTCAACAACATGATCACCGCGCTGCAGAGTGGCAGCAGTTCCACCGCGTTCGTCAACACCATGAACCGCCAGCTCGAGTCGCTCAATCAGGCGATGAGCAGCGTCAACAACACGCAGGTCGCGGTGGGTAGCCGGATAGATACAGTGCAGGATCAGCAGTCCAGCGATGCCAGCCTCAGCGTGACGTACAAGAGCGCGTTGTCGGACGTACAAAACGTGGACATGGCCTCGGCGATCAGCAACCTTTCGCTGCAATCGACCGCACTACAGGCTTCGCAGCAGGTGTTTGCCAAGGTGCAGGGGTTGACCTTGTTTAGTTACCTGCAGTCATAACGATCAAATGACGGCGTAGCCTGCATGCCGCTTCGAGCAAAACAAACCCCGACGTAGCGATACGTCGGGGTTTGTTTTTATTCTCGACCTGAGCCTTCAGCTCAGCTCGGCAGCCACGCGCTGCGCCAGTCGAGCAGCTTGTCGGGTGTGAGCATCCAGTCTCGCTGTACTGCCTCGCGCAGTGCATCACCGGCTTTGGCCGTAGCGTCCATGTCGTCCAGGTGCATGCGGATGGCAGTCATCCAATCCTTGTAGCGATTCTTCACCCGGGTCACCGGGAGCTCGTTCTGATAGCAGACGATGTCGGTGCATATGACCGGAAATCCGCAGGCGCCGTACTCAAGCAGGCGCAGGTTGCTCTTGCAGGCATTGAAGACATTCTGCTCCAGCGGCGCCAATGCCAGGTCGAGGTTGAGCGATGCCAGCTTGTGCGGGTATTCCTCGATCGGCACGCCGGGATGGAACTCGTGCACATACGGGCGAAGCTTGTCCGGGCACATGCCGAAGAACACCCATTCGACTTCGTCGGCCAGATCGCGGACCACATCGGCGATCAGTTCAAGATCGCCGCGATGGCTGGCTCCGCCACCCCAGCCAACACGCGGTTTGTTCCCGGTACGGCGCTGGCTACTGGCTTCGCCCCACCAATTCACCGGCAATCGATTGGGTACCACCCGGATATCTTCGTGCAGACCGGCGAATTGCTCGGCCAGCGATTCGGTGGAGACAACGAAACGATCGGTCAACGCCACGGCCTTGCGGATGACCTTGAGCACATCCTTGGGCATCATCTTGTGGAACGCGCTTTTGATTGGTACCTGAGGAAGGTAATCGTCGAGTTCGTAGACCTTGAATGCGCGGATGAAGTCCTTGTAGCCACGCATGATATTGAGCTGATCGTCAGTCAGTTGCCGCTGCAGCACGATCGTGTCTGGCTTGAAGCGCTCCATGTAGATCGGCGTGAGATGTGCGTCGGCGATGACGCCCTCGGTGATGCCGGCGCGCTGCATGGAAAGAAACGGTTGACGCACCCGGTAATGTCCACAGCCGTTGGCATCGGCCGCCACGCAGTACATGCGCGGTACCAGGGGTTTACTGAAGGGCTGCCACGCAATGTTTCGGCGCGGATCAAGGTCGAAGCCCTGGCCTTCCAGGTGGAGGTTGTGGTTGTACGCCGGATCGCGCGCCAGCAGCGGCAGCCATTTGCGGTACATCGCATGCTGCTCGCCCTGGAAGCGTTTCTGTTTGGCCTCTTGTGCCGTCTTGTCGACGTTGGTCTGGCTGACACTGCCCAAATGCATGAGCCGCGCATACGGTGTCCATACGGTCAGATAGCCAGCCTTGTGTGTTTTGAGGCACAGGTCCACGTCGTTGTAGGAGACCTTGAAGTCCTGCTCGTCCAGGCCGCCTACGTCATTGTAGAGCGACTTGCGGATCATCAGGCAGGCGGCGGTGACGGCGGTATAGTTCTGATCCACCTGCAGCCGGTGCATATATCCGGAGGCATCCATCGGTTGACCGATGAACGGATGATCGGCTGGGCCGCGCAGGCCAAGTACCACACCGCCGTGCTGGATTCCGCCATCCGGGTAGTGCAGTTTGGCGCCAACGATGCCGACCTCTGGTCGCTGTGCATGGTTGAGCAGTGCATCTATCCAGTCCTCATGCAGCACCGCGGTATCGTTGTTGAGCAGGATCAGGTACTCGCCACGCGCTTGCGCCGCGGCGAAATTGTTGATCGCCGAATAGTTGAACGGATGCGGATAGCGCAGCACGCGTAGCTGCTCGCTCTGCAATCGTTCGATGCCGTCCAGATAAGCGCAGGCAGAAGGATCCTGGCTGTCGTTGTCGACGATCAGCAGCTCGTAGTTCATGTAGCTGGTCTTGGCCAGCAGGCTGTCGATCAGGCCATTGAGTATGGGCAGCTGGTCGCGGGTCGGAATAATGATCGAGACCAGCGGTTGCTGTGCGTGCAGGTAGCGCACACGATTCATGCCGGGCACCGGGCCAGGCAGCATGTCATGCGCGATGTGGAGCCGTTGCAGATGCGCGCTGACCACCGCAGCCGACTGGCTCTGCACCGCCGTCGAGGCCAGCCATTGTGGATACGGCTGGCTGGCGTGATAAAGCACTTCGGCGATATGCCCGACGGCAGCTGGGCCGTAACGCTCGGTCACCCGGAAGATGAAGTCGCAATGGGCGAGCTGATCGAAGTTCGTGTTCAGGCCATCCAGTGCGAGCAGGGCCTCCCTGCTTATGGCGAGCGTGCGGCCGATGTAGGGGTAGCTGCGCAGCAGGTCGAGATTGAAATCGGGTTTGAAGAGTGGCTGTTCGTAGCCATCGTTTTCGCAGAGATCTTCATCGACATAGCAGCAAGCCAGTTCAGGCTGTGCGGCAACGCGTTCGGCCAACAGCAGCAACGCGTGTTCGGCCAGCTCGTCGCCTGCGTACAGCGGCAGCAGCCACTCGGCGTCGTTGTCGCGCGTGAGCTCATTGAGCTGCGTGGCCCAATCGTTGCGCAGCGGATGCAACGCTATGCCCTGGGCGAGGGCAGGGCTGTCGACCGACAGCACGCTTATGCTCAGTCGTTGATGTTGCTGCGCGCCCAGGCTGGACAGGCTGCGTTGCAGGCCCTTCGCATCGCCGGCGTCGTCGATCACCACCGCATGTACGTGACACAGATCCTGACGCGCCTCCTGCACCATCAGCTGCGGGGCACTCAGTCGCATCGGTGCCGCCCACTGACGATAGACCTCGGCAGGGCTAAGCACACGCGGTACAAAACTGATCGCCAGGCCACTCGTGCCATTGGCTACGTCGCTACGAAAATAATCTCCGTGGTGAGTTGCCGTGGTCTGCGCCACATGGGTATGACTTACGCCCATCTGCAGCAGGCGTTCCCACAGGTCCCAGTCGCCTGGATAGAAGTATTTCCAGCAACCGGGGTTGTAGCGAAACGTCCTCAAGCCGGCGTGATAGAGACTGCCGATGCGTGAGATGAGGCCGTGTGCCGGCATCTCACCACCGACCAAACCTTGCTCGTTGCCGTGGTCATCGATGAATCGCACCATGCTGTGTGCCCATTCGCTGCGCTGGGTTTGCGCGGCGTGCAGCAGGGTCGACAGATGCTCCGGCATGAACTCGTCATCGTCATCGAGATGGGCGATCCAGGCACCACGTGCGCAGCGCAGGCCGAAGTTCATCGGCTTAGTGCCTGCGACGTACCACATCGGGCCGCGCGTCGACGGATAATTGCCGCGACGTTTGAGATTGTGGAAATGCACGCGTGGATCGGCAGCAGCAGCATCGCGCAGTAAGGTTGCCTGCTCCTCGTCCATGCAGTCACCGACGATCAGCAGTTCCCACTGGGCATAGTTCTGGCGCAATACACTGGGCAAGGTGCGCTCGATGATGATCTTCGCCCGGTTATAGGTCGGGATGATGATCGAGATCAGCGGCTGCGCAGCGTACGCTGCGGCATAGTCGGCGCTGGCGCGAATCCGTTCGAGCCGCACAGGATCGTCGTTGCGCCGGCGCGCCTTCTCGCGCAGGCCATGCTCGTTGAAGAATTGCTGCATCAGCTCGATGCGTTGTTGCGCCTGTGACAGCTGGATCTGCTGGATCTGCTGGATCGACGGTTCCGGTCCGCTCATGGATGACTCTTCAATGGGTGACGTGATGACGCATTGCGCCGATGAAGGCGTTCATGCGATGGATTGAAAGGGGTAGGTGGCTTGCAGCACGGCTTCCTGCGCCAGGATCTGCGCGCTCGGTCGCTCGCGGATTCGTCGTGCGGGACTGCCGACATAGACTCCCCACGGCGCCAGGTCGCGGTTGACCAGGCCGCCAGCGCCAACCACCGTGCCCTCGCCGATGCTGGTGCCCGGCAATAGCACGGTATTGACGCCGATCATCGCGTGGCGACCGATATGGACGTGCGAGCGGGTCACGTGACGGAACTCTGCCGGAATAGTCGAATTGGTGAGGCCGCCGCCGAGAAAATCATCCGAGCCTGTGAGCACGCGCACGCCCGAGGACAATGCGCAGAAATCACCTATGCGTAGCTCGCCGCCACCGACGAGTGAACAGAACGAGGCGATATGCACGTGGCTGCCGATGATTGTTGGCGCCAGCGCATAGATCATTACGAAATCATCAATGATCACGTTGTCACCCAGCGTGATGAATTCTGCGCCGATGATCTTGGCGCCAGCATAGATGCGTACGTTGCGGCCGAGTTGGCGCAAGCCGAGCGTGGTCGGATCAATCGGGCTCATGCGGATACCCCGATGGTCAGGTCCGCCATCGCTTGGCCGACACGTTGCATCTGTGTCTCGTCGATATCGATGAAGAACGGAAGTCCGAGCAGGCGTTCGGCCAGCTCGTGCGAAACCGGCAGCGGACCGGCGGCACAGCCGGCGAATGCCGGGTGCCGGTCCAGAGTGGGGCAGTACCACTGGCGTGTTTCGATGCCGCGAGACAGCAGCTCCGGTTGCAGTTCGCGTGCTTGCAGGCCCACTGGTAGCAGGCCGACCAGGATCGGGTAGATGCCATTCTCGGGACGGCGCTGCATGCCTAGGCCCGGACAATGCTGTTGCAACAAATATTGATAGCGTGCCTGCACCGCGCGTCGCCGCTCGACCACGACCGGCCACTGATCCAGCGCGGCATGCGCGACAGCAGCATGGTATTCGCTGAGCTTGCCGTTTTCGCCAGCGACAAAAACCTGACTGCCGCGATCGAGGTCGATGCCGAAATTGCTGAGTCGACGAACCCGCGCGGCCAGCTCGGCGTCGTAGCTCACGACCAGGCCACCCTCGCCAGCGGCCAGCGCCTTGGTCGCGTGCAAGCTGAAAACGACATGGCAATGCCGACCGATGCGTTGATTGCCATACGCGCCCGCGGCATCGATCACGACCGGTATGCCGGTGTCGGCGACGAAGGCGTCCCAGGCTTCGACATCCTGTGGGTTGCCGAAGGTGGCCACCGGCATCACGGCGGCGACGCGATGGTTTGCGGCGTATTCGCGTGCAGTTTCTGGCGTGAGCAGCCAGGTCGATGCATCGACGTCGCCGATCAATGGTCGATATCCGGCGCGGATCACCGCGGTGGCGGTAGCGACAAAAGTCAGTGCGGGCAACAGCACGCTGGATCCACGCGGGAGCTCCAGTGCGCCCAGCACCAGTTCAAGACCGGCGGTGCCGCTGGCTGCGGTGATTGCCGTCGGCGCGGTCAGGGTCGGTGCAAAGCTCGCAGCGAAGCGTTGCTCGAGCTGCATGGCCAGTGGGCCAAAGTTGGTATACCAGCGATTGGCATCGATCTGTCGCAGGTAAGGCAGCAATGCATCGGCATCAGGTAGCTGCGCCACCAGCAGGGGAATCCTGCTCGGCATGCTCATCGGATGTGCTCCGCATATCGCACGAAGCTCTCGCGTGAATCACGGCGGTGCGCTCGTTGTCGAGTTGCGATCGATGACATCGTGGCGTTTCCCTATGGTTGGTCGGCAGTGTCAAAGCCAATGCCATGGCGACGGTTTTCCGTCGCGCCAGCATCGCCATGGGGAGTTGTCAGCAAGCTTGATGCCAACGGTCCATGCGCGTGTTGCCACGTGGATGCATCAATCAAGTGCTTCAGCAAAATGGTGTTTCGCCGACATCCTTGGGGCTTCCAGAGATATTCGCTGGTAAGCGCTAGGAGCTTTGTTCTTGTGCAGATGCTGGGGAATGTCCCGCGCATGAGCTGAATCGGCAGCTCGAGCTCTCAAGTATTCGCTGGCGGTGCCGAAAAACTTCACGAGGCGGTTGGAACTTCAGTCGTTCAAAGCCCCGCCGGAATGAACTCAACTGCACTAACCGATTATCGGTTCCAAGGAGACTTCCATGTCACTCGTCCTCAATACCAACATTGCTTCGCTGCAAGCCCAGAACAACCTGAACAAGTCGTCGAGCGCGCTGAACACGGCTACCGAGGATCTGTCCTCGGGTCTGAAGATCAACAGCTCCGCCGACAACGCCGCCGGCTTCGCCATTGCGACCCGCTTCCAGACCCAGATCGGCGGCCTGTCGCAGGCCAGCCAGAACGCCAGCGACGCCATCAACCTGGCGCAGACCGCGGGATCGGCGCTGACCCAGGTCACCTCCAACTTGCAGTCCATTCGCGATCTGGCCGTGCAGGCCGCCAACGGCACGTACCAGTCTTCTGACCGCGCCGCCATCAATACCTCGGTGCAGCAGTACCTGTCGGAAATCACCCGTATTGCCAACCAGACCAGCTTCAACGGCACCAACGTCCTGAACGGTTCGTCCAGCAGCCTGTCGTTCCAGATCGGCGCCAACGTGGGCCAGACCATCAACGTGAGCCTGGGTCAAGGCGTGACCACAAGCCAGATGGGCCAGATCTCGGAAGTCTCCACCGCCAGCCTGAGCGGTGACTTCGTCGATTCCTCCGGTAACGCGACAACGCTCAGCCTGTCCACCATCACCATCAGCGGTGCCAACGGCGCCAGCGTGACGCTGTCCGGCACCGCGACCGACGCACAAGATGTGGCTGACGCCATCAACGCGACCGGCCTGTCGGGTGTCAGCGCAGCAGTCAACGCCAGCGGCGGCATCAACATCTACTCTTCCGGCAGCCTGTCGGTCTCCGGTGGTGCAGCGTCCGCCACTTCCGTGGCTGGTAGCGGCGGCGGTCTACTGGCCTCGGCAACCTTTAACGGTGTCAGTGGTTCGGGCACCGCGGCCTCGACCGGCACGTATACCGCGGGCGCCAGCATCGGGGCGGGCGGTTCGTTGCAGGGCAGCGACGTGTTGACGGTGGATGATGCCAACGCGCTGATCTCGCGTGTCGATGCGGCGCTGACTGCCGTCAGCACCTTCTCCAGTAATTTGGGTGCAGTGCAAAACCGCTTCCAGTCGACCATCGCCACCCTGGGTGCGCAGCAGACCAACCTCACGGCTTCGCAAAGCTCGATCCAGGATACGGATTTCGCTTCGGAAACCGCGAATCTAAGTCAGTCACAGGTGCTGCAGCAGGCCGGTATCTCGGTGTTGGCCACGGCTAACTCCGAGCCGCAGAACATCCTCAAGTTGTTGCAGTAACTGCTTCGACCGGCCATGGCAGCATGCCATGGCCGGCTTTTTGCTTGTGCGTTCTGGCGGAGCGGTTCACCGCCAGAAAACACGCTCGAGTAGCGGGTAAAGCTTTCGCATCTGGCGAGGGCTTTGCCGGCGGCTTGGCGGACGGTGGTGAAACCACGGTATTACGACCAACAATCTTGCGAGGCCTTGCATGACCAGCATTTCAGGCACCTCATCCAGCGCAGCTAGTGCGGCATCGTCGGCCAGCTCGACATCGGGTAGCACCAGTTCGACCTCCGGCAGCACCGGCCTTGCCAGCATCAGCGGCACCGGCATTCTGAGCTCGCTGGGTCTTGGCACGGGTCTGGACGTCAACGCGATCATCAGTGCGCTGGTCAATGCGCAACAAGCCGGTCCGCAGGCGCAGATCACCGCGCAGACGCAGGAGGACCAGAACCAGGTCGCCGGCCTGACTGGCCTGAGTACGGCATTGAGTGGGCTGCAGTCGGCGTTGTCGGAGCTGACTGCCAGCACGACCTACTCGACCTACGGTGCCACGTTTGCTAATACAGCGGTTGGTTCGGCGACGACCTTGCCAAACGCGGTGCCGGGCAGTTACAGCATTGATGTCACTGCGTTGGCGACAGCGCAGGCGCGCACAAGTAGCGCGGTTGCGAGCACGGCAGCGGTAGGTAGTGGCACGCTGAGCATCACCGTCGGCAGCAATACGATGAACATCACCGTCTCCGCCGGTGAGACCCTGTCGGGCATCGCTACGGCGATCACGAATTCGACCAACAATCCGGGCGTCTCGGCCGCCATCGTCAACGGCACGAACGGTTCCCAGCTAGTGCTGACTTCAACTAGCCCGGGTGTAGCCAACGGCTTCAGCATCAGCGCCAGCGGAGATAGCAGCAGTGGCCTGAGCGCGCTGGCGACGACGCTTAATACGCCTGGCAGCACCGAGGCTACCAACGCCCAGCTCACCGTCGACGGCATTCCTGCGACGAGCGCCTCCAACAGCGTCAGCGGTGTCTTGACCGGCGTGACGATGAACCTCACCGCCACCGGCACCTCGCAACTTACGGTTGCGCAGAACACGGCCCCGATCACTGGCGCGGTGAACGATTTCATCACCGCGTACAACCAGTACGCCACCACGGTCAGCACGCTGAATAGCTATGACCCTACCAGCGGTGCCGCCGGTGTGCTGCTGGGCGATTCGACACTGGCCGCGATCCAGAGCCAGCTTTCAAACGTGTTGAGTGCGACGGTCCACGGTAACAGTATCGGCACGTTGGCCAGCCTCGGGATCACCCGCAATTCGGATGGCACGATGTCGCTCAACAGTCAGACGTTGAGCACGGCGCTGACCAACAACCCGTCGGCGGTGCAAAACCTGTTCGCCAGCAGTAACGGCGTCGCTACCCAGCTCAATACGGTGGTCAGCAACTTCAACAGCAGCAGCGGCATTCTGCAGACCCGGATCAACAGCCTCAACGGCGACGTCACCAATCTAGGCACCCAGACGACAGCGTTGAACGCGCGTATGGCGGTTTACCAACAGCAACTGGTCCAGCAATACACGAACTTGAGCACCATGATGACGTCACTCAACAACACCAGTTCCTATCTCACCCAGTCGTTGGCATCGCTCAACGACACCAGCAATAGCAAAAGCTGACATTTAGGGGAGCGCTATGAGCTACGCCATGATGCGAAACGCAAGTTCTTTATACCGCCAGACCAGCGTGCAAGGCAGCGTCGAAGGGGCCGATCGCCATCAGCTGATCGCCATGTTGCTCGACGGGCTGGTCGATCGGATCAACCAGGCACGCGGCCACATTCTGCATAAGGACGTTGTGGCCAAGGGACAAACCTTTGCCAAGGCCGTCGGTATCCTTGGCGAGCTGCGTCAGAGTCTTGACCATAGCGTCGAACCGACATTGACCGGCCGGCTCGATAGCCTTTACGACTACATCACCCGCCGCTTGCTGCACGCACAGCTCAACGATGATCTTGCGGCCCTGGACGAGAGCGAACGTCTGGTGGCGCCAATCCGCACAGCCTGGCACGGCATTCGCGAGACATTCCTGGCGCAGGAAGCTCAAGCGAAAGCCGAATTGAGGCTGAGATGAACGCCACTGCGCACGCAGCGCTGCGGCAAGCGCTGGATATTTCCGCCAAGATGCTCGATGCGGCTGACCATGGGCACTGGTCGCTTGTCGCCGAGCTGGACGCCGAGCGGCAGACCTGGATACGGCAGCAACATCCTGCCGATCAGCCCAATATTGAAGCGCTGACGACCTTGCAAGAACACAACCGCCTGTTGCTGGAGCGCGCCGGGGTTGCTCGTGCGGGAGTCGAGCGACAGCTGGGTCAGCATAAGTACAACCACCGCGCCTTGAATATCTACATTGCCTCATCCGGCTGAGCTGCGATGAGAGTCGATCGGGCCATGCGCATGGGGCATGCGTTGTGGATGGACGCCGCGCCCGAGCGATAGGATCCATTCAACGGCAGCCGTGGGAGCGGACCAATGCAGGACGAAATGTGGCACGAGTTTTCCCAGCGGATGGCCTACGAGGGCGTCCTGCATATTGCTGTGGATCCGCTTCAGGGCATGCCGGATGCACTGGCGCTTGCCGGCTACAACGAGCGCAATCTGCATGTATTGCGTGCGCTGGCCTCGCTGGATGAGCGACGTGCGGAGAATGGCAGCGACGAAGACAGCCCCATGATGCAGGAGCTGCTGCATATGGATAGCAAAATCAATGTGTTGATGGAGATCGTCAACCGCCTGCTGATTCCGGTCGCACTGCTACCTGCCAGGCATCCCATCCGCTTCAATGCGCTTGGCGTAGTTGTGCCGCAGGGCATGTTGCCGGAAGCGGATCAGTTGTTGGTTCGCCTCCATTTCGACGCCTGCCGCGCGCTGCCGTTGGAGCTTCCGTCCCAACTTGTGCGGAGACTCGACGACGGCAACGCTTTCGTTTCTTTTTTCCAGCCAAGTGAATTGGTCGGAGATGGGTTGGAACGTTTCGTTTTTCGTCACCATCGACGCAAAGTGGCAGAGGCACGCCTCACCTCGACCTGACCAACACCGGACGCACGTCTCGCAACGAACGTGACCTTCATCACTCTTTCAGAAGTTGGTGCGGTGGAATTTTGGCGTGAATTTCTTCGTGCCTCGCTTGAAAAGGCATTCGCAACCGCGGCCTTTCTTCAAATAATCTCGATCTAAATCACTGGTCTAAGACTTTTTCCTACCCTGGCGCCGTGGGATCTTGCGTGGCTCACCCGCCGTTCTTGCGCCGAGGCGTGAGCCTCCCGTGATTTTTTTGGCGCCCTTCTTGCCTTAGACATCCCAGGTGCCGCGATGGATCGCTGACGCATAGAGGGGAAACACGGTCATGGATTGGTCCGTGTTTGGTCGATGGGTTTCGGAAGCGAACTTCGCACCATGCAGAAGAGCAACATTCTTGTGATCGAACCCGACGAAGCGCGGGCGGATAACATCATCTGGGCATTGATATTCCTCGGGTATTACCCGCAATTGTGGAATGCCTCGGTTCTAGCCGACTCGGCGGCACACGATTGGCGTGCCGTCTATATAGGCGGCCTCGACGACGAGGAAGCGTGTCGGGGGATACTGGAATCGCTGGAAGAGCGCAGCAAGCAACTGCTCTTGCTGGTCGCTGCGGATTCGCCGCAGGCGACATGGCTGGCCGCGACTGACTCGGCTTATGCCGGGCGGCTTGAACTGCTGGAATTTCCGTTGCGCTACGAGCGTCTGGCCGAGGCCATGCGCGGTCTGCATGCGCGTCTGAGCGGCGGCATCCCCGGTATCCAGCGACTGGTTGGCGGCTCTGCGGCGATGGCGCGTGTCAACGCGCTGATCCAGCAGGTCGCGCCCTTCGATTCCAGCGTGCTGGTGCTAGGCGACTCCGGTACCGGCAAGGAGATGGTGGCGCGCGGCATTCACGACTGCTCACCACGTCGCGACAAGCCGTTTGTGGCGATCAATTGCGGCGCGATCCCTGCCGAGCTGCTTGAAAGCGAATTGTTCGGTCACGAAAAAGGCTCCTTCACGGGCGCGATCAGTGCACGCAAGGGTCGTTTCGAAATGGCCGAGGGCGGCACGTTGTTTCTTGACGAAATCGGCGACATGAGTCTGCCGATGCAGGTCAAGCTGCTGCGTGTGCTGCAGGAGCGCATGTATGAACGTGTCGGTGGCAATCGAACGCTGCGCAGCAACGTGCGCATCATTGCCGCGACGCACCGGAATCTGGAGCGGGCGATCGTC
>Ga0302227_10000803_pt1 | contig 24424 bp, 26 predicted proteins | sample II_Palsa_N1_1_FD_193525 | JGI IMG/M metagenome (GOLD analysis project Ga0302227, IMG submission 193525) | Peat permafrost microbial communities from Stordalen Mire near Abisko, Sweden - II_Palsa_N1_1 | ecosystem: Environmental > Terrestrial > Soil > Palsa > Peat permafrost | place: Sweden... | reverse complement strand
AACAAACTCATCCTGCGCATTTTTGCTTGTGTAAACCAAAACAGACCCTACGAAAAAAATTATTGTAAATTAGTTGCTTAAATCATAGAAATCGAACGAGGTACGAGGAGAAATCTTCTGCACTTGCATCTTCGCTTTGTATGAAGCAGAAGACCGCTCACTATCGTTCGAGATGACAAGTTTTTTAGATGAGCACATGATTTATATACATTCGCCGCTTTTTTCTATCGTATAGTTTTTGTTTTTATATTTGGCGCATGGCCCGCAAACTCATCATCGCTTATTTTGTGTACACAGTATTGATATTTTTATCAAACACCTACATTTTTAAAGAGGCTTATGCCGATGCTATTATAAAAGCGGTGCTCTCGGGTGTAGTATTTACGGCCGTATATGCTTTTATAATTATCAGGAACGAAAAAAGGCAGAATGACGAGAAAGCTGCAAATACTCCGCCAAAGAAAAAACGTTAAGATTTTATTTTTTCGAAGTATTGCCCGGTGAATTTGTAGGTGATAAAATTATCGGTTAATTTTCCTTCCTCGCCGTTATCAATTACTACAGGGAATGTAATTGTCTTTAATTTAGAATCATACGTAAGCGTAGCATCTCCCATCACATCCAAATTGTTTTCTTGTTGATCATAAGTATAATACAATTTATTTGTTAAACCTTTTTGTGTTTTAATAAGCTTAGCCTGGGCATTCAACTTTCCATTTTCGATAGAAAATACCCTGATTCCTTCTCCCCTTATATATAAATCAAAAATACCGTAATAGGTAACCAGGTAATAGTTTTTACCATTCACATTTAGTGTATAAGCTTATCATAGTTGTACACATACTTGCTTTGATTCTCGGATGAAATAGTTATAAAGTTTGCGGTCGGGGTTGAGCGGTACTGTATAACGTTTTCAAAACTATGTTCAGTACCTCCTGTAAGTGTATCCCATGATAATATTCGCATTAAGCCATCATCAGATACTAAACCTCCACATTTTACAAACGCCTGCGCCATAGCAGAAGGAGCCTTTTGTGTGTAATATTTCAGTTTTTCTTCAATCTTACTATTAGCATAAATTAATTTATCTATGGAAGTAGTGCTGGTATCCGCACGTAAATAATTAAGTTTATCAAAAGACTTCATAAAATCGGCTTCAATTTCTTTCGCCGTTTGAGCAAAAAGCCTACTATTAAAAAAGCAGCAAAATAACAATAAGCAAATTCTTAATTTCATTGAGAATCAGGATTTTTATCAAATAAAAATAGGGATAATCTCCCGATCATCCCTATTCAAAATTTTTATTGAAGTCCTCTCCTTTGGAGAGGATTTAGGTGAGGCTTACGCTTCTACAGTCTGCCCAATTAAATGCTTTGCAGCCAGATACTCAGCTATCTGTACGGCATTGGTTGCGGCGCCTTTACGCAGGTTGTCGGCTACTATCCAGCAATTTAAAGTATTAGCCTGGCTCTCATCACGGCGGATACGGCCTACAAATACTTCGTCTTTATCGTGCGCGTCAAGCGGCATTGGGTATTTCAGGTTAGCAACGTCATCGGTAACGATAATGCCCGGTGCTTTTTCTAATATCGATCTTACTTCAGCCAGGTCAAAATCCTCAGCAAACTCAATATTTACTGATTCAGAGTGGCCACCCATAACCGGGATACGTACAGTTGTAGCGGTAACTTTGATGCTATCGTCGCCCATTATTTTCTGGGTTTCTTTAATCATCTTCATTTCCTCTTTGGTGTAACCGTTGTCGGTAAATACATCAATATGCGGTAATACGTTCAGATCGATCTGGTATGGATATGCTTTAGGGCCGTCGATACCTTTACGTTCATTAAATAGCTGTTCAACGGCTTTAACGCCCGTACCTGTTACTGATTGGTATGTTGATACTACCACCCTTTTAATTTTATAACGATCGTGCAATGGTTTTAAGGCCACTACCATTTGTATGGTTGAGCAATTTGGGTTAGCTATAATTTTATCTTCAGCGGTTAATACGTCGGCATTAACTTCAGGTACAACCAGTTTTTTGGTTGGATCCATGCGCCATGCTGATGAGTTATCAACTACAGTAGTGCCTGCCGCCGCGAAAAGTGGAGCCTGCTCTAATGAAGTGCTGCCACCTGCTGAAAACAGGGCCAGATCGGGCTTCATCTTAATCGCATCCTCTACAGAAACTACCTTGTACTGCTTACCCTTAAAAGTGATCTCTTTACCAACACTCTTAGCTGAAGCTACCGGAATTAATTCTGTTACGGGGAAGTTGCGTTCTTCAAGAACCTGCAACATTTTGGTGCCTACTAATCCTGTGGCACCTACTACTGCGATTTTCATTTGTTCAAATTGTTTTTTAATGGCAATGAAGCTTCCTGTCGGAGGTTTCATTTTAATAATTTGTTTTTGATTTGTAATGAATCTTCCTTGCGGAGGTTTCATTTTTTTAAATTGTTTTTAACATGTAATGAAGCGCTGCTGTGCTTCATTTTTTAAATTGTTATGTATAAATAAACTAATCCACAAATATGCGATTTTTTTTAATTTTTTTAAGGCCATTATTTCTATAAGCTTGGTATACAAACATCCGGACTCTAAGGCAATATTTCATTTTAGTTAATGACTGAGGATCAGTATTTAACCAATAATTGTTGTACCTCACATATTATTATTGAAAAACATATCTATTTAAATAAATATTTTATATTGTGCATTAAACCATTTTGTAAGCCAACGATCGATAGCATAATTAGTGAATAAAATGAATGTTATTAATTGTGTTATAACCTATTAATTTTATCTCAAAACAGTAATCAAATGGAGTATTTATTGCTTTTATTGCCTCTTTTTTTATTTATGCTTTCTTACAAAAAGCGTTTGAGGTTCAATAAGTTGAAAGGCACCGGCCGTGTGCCCGATATTATAAGCGCCCACAGGCAAATGGCATTGTTTTCAGTATTGGCTATATTATTCCTCATTTTTATAGTTTGCTTTATTGCACAACTGGAATATTGAACAAACGTTTGTTCAATTAAAACCTTAATTGATTTCGCTCAAATTTTTACCTTTGCAGCTTAACTGCACCTCCGCATGAGCGAAAAGATAATAGTAATTGGCGCTAACGGCCAAATTGGGACAGAACTGGTTACTGCGTTGCGCAATATTCATGGATCAGAACAGGTAATTGCCTCTGATATTAATGAACCTGCCGCCGCTATAAAAAATACCGGGCCCTTTGAATTTGTAAATGTGCTTGATAAGGATAACCTGCACCAGATATTTACAAAGCATCAACCCACTCAAATCTATTTGCTTGCCGCCATACTATCTGCCGTAGGCGAACAAAAACCCAAATTAGCCTGGGACCTTAACATGATAGGCCTGATACAAGTGCTTGATCTATCTGTTGAGTTTAAGGTTTCAAAGGTTTTTTGGCCAAGCTCTATTGCTGTGTTTGGGCCACATTCACCGGCTCATAACACCCCGCAATATTGTGTAATGGACCCTAATACCGTTTACGGCTTTAGCAAACTGGCAGGCGAACGCTGGTGCGAATATTATTTTAACAAACACGGGCTTGATGTGCGCAGTATACGTTACCCCGGCCTGATAGGCTGGCGGGCAGCACCGGGCGGCGGCACCACTGATTACTCGGTACATATATTTCACGAGGCATTAAAAAGTGGCAAATATGAAAGTTTTCTTTCTGCGGATACCGCCCTGCCTATGATGTATATGGATGATGCCATACGTGCAACACTAACCCTGATGGATGCGCCTGCGGATAAATTGAGCATACGGTCGTCATATAACCTGGCGGGTGTAAGCTTTACCCCGGCACAACTGGCTGATGAGATAAAGAAAATATTGCCTGAGTTTGAAATAAGCTATGCTGATAATGACCCGCGACAGGCTATTGCCGATAGCTGGCCAAAATCAATTGATGACAGCTATGCACAAAAGGACTGGGATTGGGATATAAAGTATGACCTTGCTGCAATAGCTGAAGATATGCTTACTAATTTGAAAAAGCCCATATAAATAAGGTTAAAGCTGAAAGATATAAGCAAAAAGCTATAAAGATTGGCTACAAGATTGAAACTAATACTATATTTAACGGTCCGTTTATAGTGGTTTTACCATTACCAATGAACCATTAACTAAAAAGATATGGGAAGAGCATTTGAGTTCCGTAAAGAGAGAAAATTTAAGCGTTGGGCCAAAATGGCCGTACAGTTTACCCGTTTAGGTAAGGAAATAGTAATGGCCGTAAAAGCAGGCGGTGGTGATATTAATACCAACTCGCGCCTGCGGACTGCTGTACAAAACTCCAAGGCAGTAAACATGCCGAAGGATCGTGTTGAGGCTGCTATAAAAAGAGCAACAAGCAGGGATGAAAAAGATTACGAAGAGCTGGTATATGAAGGTTATGCGCCTTATGGTGTAGCCGTGCTGGTTGAAACAGCTACCGACAATATTAACCGTACCGTAGCAAACGTGCGCAGCTACTTTACTAAATATGGTGGTTCACTGGGCAAAACCGGTTCGCTTGATTTTATTTTTACCCGTAAATCTGTTTTTACATTTGAACCCGGCAGTCGCGACCTGGAAGAACTGGAATTTGAATTGATAGATGCCGGCCTGGAAGACCTTTTTGTGGAGGCTGATGAAGAAGGAAATGATATCGCTGTGATCCATACCGCATTTGAAGATTTTGGTAAAATGCAAAAAATGCTGGAAGAGATTGGCATCGAAGTAAAATCGGCAAAACTGGAGCGTGTACCACAATCATTTCATGAAGTAACAGAAGAACAGGTTACCGATATTATGAAACTGATAGATCGTTTGGAAGAGGACGACGACGTACAGGCAGTTTACCATAATATGGCGGAGTAAACGATATTTCGGAAGTCGGATGTTCGATTTCGGATTTTATCAAAGCGTCATTGCGAGGTAACGAAGACAACCGACCGAAGGGAGCTCATTAATGCCATTGAAAAACAAATAATAGCATTAATAATCCCCGATTAGCAGGTCCGCCCTGTATAGTTTGGGATTGCTTCGTACCTCGCAATGAAGGGCTTAATAAATTAAACAAAATTCCCATGGCACTATTCACATCGCGTAAGCAGGAAAAAAAAGTTAAGGTAACATTTGCCAACGGTTTGCTTTTTGTTGAAAAAGCCGATGGCAAGCAGCAGGCCTTTCCGCTGGAATGGTTCCCGAAATTACTGAACGCTACCGAAGAAGAGTTGGAAGACTGGGAACAAACCGGCAGCGGCATACGTTTTAATAAGCTGGATACTGATATTCCTTTATAGGTGTGAGATATTAGATTTGAGATAAGTGACCTCATGATCTATCTCAAATCTAATATACTACATCTCAAATCTTATAATATGCTGTTCGAGGAGTTTTTTAAGAAGAAAAGAGTTGACCTGGATGCCTTGCAAAAGGGCAGGCCTGCGCTGTTTTCTGAATTTAAAACCCACTACGAGCAAATGGGCGAAAAAAGCTTCGACCACACAAAAAAGTATTGGTTCAACAAAATACGCCGCGAATACCCTTTGGCTGTTGAAGCCAAAACCGAAAAGGTTAAGATCGATAATCCATTGGCGGAGCAAACAGTTACGGAAAGCCTGATCGAAAACGCTTCGCCTTCGCCAAAACTGGGTTTTGTGCCCAAGTTTAAAGCTGCATCAGCACCTAAGCCTGTTGTCGAAACTCCCGAAGAAACTAAAAGCGAAGAAACGCCGGCAACTCCTGCACCTAAATTAGGCTTTACCCCTAAATTTAAAGTAGCCAGCACGCCGAAGTCTGCTGAAACTCCAGAAGAAACGAAAAGTGAAGAAACACCGGCAACTGCTGCACCTAAATTAGGCTTTACCCCTAAATTTAAAGCAGCCAGCACGCCGAAGCCTACTGAAGCTCCAGAAGAAACGAAAAGTGAAGAAATACCGGCAACGCCTGCACCAAAACTGGGTTTTACACCTAAGTTTAAGGCAGCTAACATGCCACCAAAGCCTACAGAAACCGATCCGGTTGGGGAGGCCTCCAAAGAGGAAACACCGGCAGCACCTGCGCCTAAATTAGGCTTTAAACCAAAATTTAAAGCGGCTAATATGCCCAAGCCGGCTGAAGCTATTGAATCTCCTCCGGTAGAAAAAACTGAAGAAGCACCTGCTCCTGTTGAAGATACTACCCCAAAGCCTGCCTACAAGCCGCGCTTTAATATGAAGAATTTACCTAAGAAAGAGGAAGAGTAATCCATCTGCTTCAGTAATTGCTCCCCTCCGTGTCATTGCGAGGAGGAACGACGAAGCAACCTCGTCGCGTTTAATATGCAAGCGACGAGATTGCTTCTCCGCTATTCAGCGTATCGCAATGACAATTTTTAATAACTCCCCACAAAAAAACACTAATTTTATTGTAAGGAATCTGCCGTACCATCGTCTAATAATAAAATTCACATTTAATTTAGATACCATGAGTTCTGTAAGATATATGGCTTTAGGATGGCTAACCATTACCCTGCTAACAGTTGCCACCATTGAATGCAAGGCGCATACAAAAAAGAATGCTGGCGATGCCAAAGGCTTTGCCGTGGTTGAATTGTTTACTTCGGAGGGATGCTCAAGCTGCCCGCCTGCTGACGAGGTTGTGGCCAAGATCCAAAAGGAAAGCGCAAATGAACCTATATACATACTGGCTTTTCATGTTGATTACTGGAACCGTTTGGGTTGGAAGGATGTTTTCAGCAGTGCCGATTACTCGCGCAGGCAAAACCAATATGCCAGCTGGCTTAAAACCGGCGAAATTTATACCCCACAGATCGTAGTTAATGGCAAAACAGCATTTGTAGGTTCGGAAGAAGGCACTTTGCGCAATGCCATAAAAGCCGGGCTGCAAAAAGATGCTGTTGCTGAAATTATGTTGGGCGATATTAAAGTTGATGGAAATAAAGTCAGCCTAAATTATCAAACCAAAGGGAGCATTGCTAATACCGATTTATTAGTTGCGGTGGTTCAAAAATCGGCACAAACTAAAGTTGAGCGTGGTGAAAATGCTGGGCACACTTTATCGCATGTACAAATTGTACGTTTATTACAGAGTTTTACTTTAAAAAGCGGTAGTGGTGCAGAAAGCCTTGCTTTGCCAAAAGGCGTTGATGCAAAAGGATCTGAGCTGATCGCTTTTTTACAGAACACCTCAACAGGGGCAATTATTGGCGCTACAAAAGCAACGTTTTAGTAAACAATTAATGAACCATTCCGGGTAATTTCACGTACTTAATATTATGAAGGTAATTAAAGAGAAACATTCATTAGCCATGCGGTGGTGCCATTGGGTTAACTTCCCTATACTCACTATTATGATATGGAGCGGGATGCTGATCTACTGGGCAAATGATGAGTATAAGATCACCATCTTCGGCCATACTTTCGTACGCTTTTTTCCCGACTGGTATTATAATCTGCTGCATATCCCCCAACGCTTAGCGGAGGGCATGGCGTGGCATTTTCTGTTCATGTGGTTTTTTACTTTGAATGGAATATTTTATATCCTCTATACCCTGATCTCGGGCGAATGGCGGGAACTCGTTCCACAAAAAAAATCATTTAAGGAAGCCTTTTTAGTGCTGTTGCATGATCTGCATATCCGCAAAATGGCACCGCCTCAAAACAAATACAATGCCGCCCAGCGCATAGCCTATACGGCCATTATTATTATGGGCATTGGTTCGGTTGTTACAGGACTGGCTATTTATAAGCCGGTGCAATTCTATTACTTAACCTGGATCTGCGGTGGCTATCATTTTGCAAGGATCATCCATTTTGCGCTCACATTGGGGTATTTATTCTTTTTTGTGATACACATAGTACAGGTAATATTAGCCGGGTGGAATAATTTCAGGTCGGTGATCTCGGGTTTCGAGGTAATAAATGAACAACCCAAAATGGTAACTCAGCCTGTGGTTGAAATAAAAGACGAAGATGAAAAAGCTGGTCCAAAAGAATAAAAAGCCAAAGAAAGAGCTCACCATTGATCAAAAGATCAACAGGCGCAATTTTATATCCTTTACCACATTTGCGGTATTGGGCGGGGTTGCTTTTGGCGGGTGGCGCTGGCTGTATAAATCGCCATTGGAAACTCCTGGCATCACCGCTGGCACAAGAGCCCCATTACGCCGGGCGCTGAACAAAACCGAATTGGCTTTCAGGCGTATCTTTAGTAATAATAACCTGGTTAAAACCTATCCAAAATCAATGGCGGCTAAAAACGTGCGCCATAATACGGATATAGGATCAGACAGCAAAATGGATATGACCAGCTGGCGCTTAAACGTAAATAAAAGTACCGGTGAGAAACTGCAATTCACCATCGACCAGATAAAATCACTGCCCAAAACCGAGCTGGTGTTCAGCTTTAAATGTGTGGAGGGCTGGGATCAGATCCAGTATTGGGGTGGTGTAAAGTTTATTGATTTCATCAACCATTTCGGCTTGCAGGATCAAACCCAGCTGGGCTATGTGGGCATGGAAACGCCCGATAAAGGCTATTACGTAGGCCTCGATATGCCCAGCGCCATACATCCGCAAACCCTGCTGGCCTATGAGCTCAACGCCGAACCCATACCTTTTAAACACGGTCAACCACTGAGGCTTATCATCCCCGTTAAATACGGTATAAAAAACCTGAAACGCATCGGCACCATTACTTTCAGCAACCAGCGCCCGCGCGATTATTGGGCCGAGGAAGGGTATGATTATTATTCGGGGTTGTAGGAGTCGTCTCAGCAGGGTCTCTCGCAGAGGATCCTGCATTTTAAGAATGGCATCCACGCGCAGGGTCCTCTGCGATAGACGCTGCGAGAACACTTTAAAGTCTCCAGGAACATCTTTTAAAATATCTCTTTTAAGACTGATGTTCCTCATCCAATTTTCATCTAATATTTTGCATATTGCAGGTGAATGCCTGCTGAAAAATTCCCGCTCAGAAAACAGATAGCTTATGCCTGCGGTATGATAGGGTGGAGCATCATGACCAATATTATTATCGTGATGCTGCCTTACTTTTACCTGCCGCCAAATAATGCCGGATTAAAGCCGCTTATTCCGCAATTGATGCTGTTTGGCGTGCTAAATATCATGTCGGTAATTGCAGCATCAGGCCGATTTGTTGATGCTGTTTTTGACCCTTTCATAGCTTCACTAAGCGATAAGAGCACCAACCCCAATGGCAGGCGGATCCCTTTCATGAAATGGGCCATTTTGCCGGCGGTGGTGTTTTGCTGCTTAACATTTTGTCCGCTTACTAAAGCCGAAAGTACCCATAATGCTGTTTGGCTCACCTTTACGCTCATTTGCTTTTTTATGAGTGTAACCAGCTATATTATTCCATACAATGCTTTATTGCCCGAGGTTACCGAAACCGCGGCCGAAAAAGTAAAATTATCCTCGTTTCAGCAGGTGGGTTTTGTACTGGGGATGATCATTGCCGGATTGGTTAATAACTATGCCGATTTGGTACAGCGCTTTCTTCATGTACAAAGCCGCGACTCGGCCGTGCAATATACCATATGGGGATTATGTGTTTTCGCCGGACTGGTAATGCTGGTGCCGGTATTCTTTATCAATGAAAAGAAATATTCTGAAGGTAAACCCTCACACCTGCCCCTGCTACCGGCTGTACGTGCTACATTCAGCAACCGCAATTTCAAATATTATCTGATATCTGATTTTTCGTTCTATATGGCCCTGAGCATCATATCAAGCGGGCTGCTATTTTTTGTAACGGTATTACTTGGCTTGCCTGAATCAGAAGGTGGCCCATTTCTGGGTGTGATGGTAATTGTATCGCTTATGTTTTATCCGCTGATCAATTACCTCTCAAAAAAGATCGGCAAAAAACCTATCGTGTTATTTTCATTTGGATTGTTGAGCCTGGTATTTGCTACTATATATTTTTTAGGGAAATTTCCTTTTTCAGCACACGCGCAAATCTATATGCTGCTGATCGGCGCAAGTTTTCCTTTGGCGGCTTTAGGTATATTGCCCAACGCCATACTTGCCGAAATAGCCCAGGATGATGCCAAACGTACCAAAGAAAACCGCGAAGGTATGTTCTTCGCTGTAAAATACCTGTTTGTAAAAATGGGCCAAACATTGGGCATAGCTTTATTCGCCTTGCTTACGGTTTATGGTAAAGATCCCGGTAATGATTATGGCTTGCGGCTGAATGGTATCTGCGGCTTTGCACTCTGCCTGCTGGCGGTGATCTTCTTTAGCAGGTTTAGGGAAAGACGTAGGAAGTGAGTTTGCAGTTTTCAGTGGCAGTTTGCAATATCCTGAAGAGATGCCAACTGCCAACTGCGCATTGCAAACTGCAATCTTCAGCGCTTAGTAGGAATTATAGTATTTAAAAATTGTAATACCGCGTAAGTTGATAGTTGTCCACCCGGCCCATTCAAAGTAAAATCAAAGCCGTGAGTGGCCCAGGGCAGTTGAAGCCAGTAATGTTTTATGCCGTTTTGCTGTAATTTCTCATTTAACCTGCGGCTATGTTCATAAGCCACCAGTACATCATTTTTACCATGCAGTATAAGTGTCGGCGGAGATTGCTTATCAACAAATTCAATTGGCGAGCAGGCTACATATTTGTGAGGCACTTTTTCATAAGTACCACCAATATAATTCACCATTACCTTGCGCGAATCCATCACCAGCGGGTTTGACGGGATGGAGTAACCCCAAACCATATCGGCAGGGCCGTAAAAATCAATTACTCCTTTTATATTTTTATCATGCAAGGTATACGCGGCTAATAAAGCGATCTGTGCCCCGGCCGAACGGCCCAGTAAAACAAATTGGCTGGTATCTATATGTAATTCGGCTGCATGCAGTTTAAGATATTTTATAGCATTGGCCACATCCTCAACCGGTGCGGGCGTTTGCCATTTTGGTGCCAGGCGATAATTTATAGCGGCCACATTATAACCGTTCCAGGCTAAAACACTGTTCAGCTCCGGCAATTGCCTGCTGTCGCCGCTACTCCACGATCCGCCGTGTATTACAATTACGCAAGGCCTGTTGGGAATATTGGTTGGATAATAATCAAGCGATAACGAGGTATCCTGGTAAGTAACATACTTTAGGGTTTTCATCGCGACAGCATCGTGCGATTCAATTTGTTTGGAGAGATTTAACAGGTTCGAGAAATCAAATGGCTGAAATGGATTGGCTTTTGTCGCGACACCAAATGATTGTTCTATATCGGCCTTTAAATTCCGGGAAATGAGATATGCCCGCACAATTGGCGACAGGAACAGTATAACACTTACAAACCCGATCACGGTACCAGCCAATTGGTATTTATGTACCCATTGTCCGCTGCCAATTAGTAACAAAGTTATAAATGCAAACACCAGCGGAAATTCAGTAACAACAATGGCCAGCAACCAGAAATAATAAGCTGGTGCCCTGAAAATGGTGAGTAATGAAATTAAAAAGAAAATTACGATGAATACTAAGCGGATCATGCCTGTGTTTTATGAAATAAATAATGACTTATTAGCCATTTCCCTGGTTGCTCATCATTTTTCCGCATGATTCTGATAGTAAATCTGCTCAAATAACGGCATAATTTGCGTTTTGCGGGTATTCTATTTTTTGACCATTACTGCCTGGTATTGGCTGCTTTAATAAATTGCAGGGCATCGTCTGCATGTTCTTTGCCTTGTAACATGGCTTCATGGCTGTAAACTATTTTGCCGTGTAAATCTATCACAAAGGTTTCGCGGCCGCTGAAGAACAGTTTACCTTTTACGCCGAACAAATTGTATACCTTGTTATCCGGATCGCTTAATAAAGTGAAAGGTAATTTATAATGCTGCTGAAATTCTTTATGGCTGGCAACAGTACCGCCATTTACTCCAATAACCAATGCACCAGCTTTGGTAAATTGATCAAAACTATCGCGGAAAGCGCAGGCCTCCTTGGTACAAACCATGCTTTCATCCTTGGGATAGAAATAAATCACCAGTACTTTTTTGCCGATGTAATCATTCACATTAAATGATTTACCATTCTGGTCGTATAAAGTAAATGCGGGAACATGGTCGCCAATATCTAATTTTTTATTGCTTTGCGCATGGCTACAACTGCAAAAAAATAGCAGCATACAAACCAAAATCACGAAAGAATTTTTTAGGTGGATAGTTTTCATATTCATATATACGGCAGCGTAACCTGTGAGCGATTGGTTTGTTGGAAATATTTATTGTAGATGTATTCCTCTTTCGTTTCGACCGGAGGGAGAAAACTTCTTCATTATGCAATTGCGTTAATGCAGGTCGCATAAGATTTCTCGCTATCGCTCGATGACAGTGGGTTTTTATATCTGTGAATAACTTGCTGGCACCAGCATGGTTGAGGTTATATGCGATACAATTTCATTCGGATACTCAGCCGATGTGCTTATCCTTTTCCAGTCCGGATCATTGCCGAAAGCTTTCCAAAGTCGGTCATGCGCGTCCATATCATCAAAAGTGATCATGTAAACCAAATTCGGGCGGAAGGTGCCTATCAATGTTTCACTAAAAAACACGGGCTTAAATCCTAATCGTTTAAATATGCCTATCTCTTTGCCGCCCTCATTAAACATCTCTATCTTCTTTTTGCCCGATGCCTCGGTGGGGCTTTCATACCTGCGTAATTCAAATATTCGCTTTTGCTCTCCCGGCGTTTCCAGCTTGGGCATATCTATAAATGCCTGTAGTAACGAACTTTCAATGCGATCATACGCTGGTGTGGCTAACGGTGCATTCAGGTAGGCCGATGCTTGCTGCATATAGGTGCTATCAGCCATCAACTTATCCTGCACCTTTAAAAAATCATCTATGGAGTTATAAGGTATCAGCACAAATATCCGGGTTTGTCCATCGGGCTTAAGCTCGGTAAATACGCCTACGTTTTTGCTTCCTAAACGGTTCAAAGCAGGGATGGCGGCATTTTGCAGGTAATCCTCCACCAGTTTTTGCTGCGTATCATTTTTAAGCGAATAAACCCGCAGCTCATACAATTGCTGATCTGATTTTTTGCTGCTGGTTTCTCCCATGCTGATTCCGGGTAATACAGCGCTTGCTGCGCCGGTTAATATAGATGCCTTTACAAATGAACGCCTTTTCATAGATTGAAATAATTGATTTTACTAAAGTAAGTATCTTATAATTAGTATCAAGCAGCTAGTATCAGGTATCAAGATTTTTTCTTCTCTAACCTTTCATTTAACCAAAATCAACCCGGTCTTTCCTGACTCCTGATTCTTAACTCTTGATTCTTTTCAAAAAGTACTTGATATCAAAAATAAAAAAAACCTGCTGACATACTGCTGTCACTGCCCCATGGTTTATTTGTATTGTGAAACTTAAACAATTAAAAATTATGGAAATCATCGATCTGTTTTTAAAAGAAACTGAGCAGGAAGCTCAAAATACCCGCAAAATGTTTGAACGTGTGCCAAATGATAAACTCGACTGGCAGCCACATCCCAAAAGCATGACTATTCGCCAACTGGCAACACATATTGCCGAGTTGCCATCATGGATAGGTATTGCAATAACCACTGAAGAACTGGATTTTGCAAAGAAGCCTTATCAGCCGGTTAACATCAATAACACTACCGAGCTTTCGGAGTATTTTGAAAAGAACTATGAAGAAGGCAAAGCCTATTTAGAATTAACAAATGAGGCTATTTTAAGCCAAAGCTGGACCATGCGCAACGGCGACTATATTATAAGCACACGCTCAAAAGCCGATGTGATAAGGGTTTCAATAAGCCAAACCATTCATCACAGGGCACAACTGGGTGTATATTTAAGGTTATTGAATATACCTATCCCCGGTAGCTATGGCCCAAGCGCAGATGAGCTGGAATTGCAAAGGGAAATGCAGGATTAAATATAATTCTGATCCCTGCTGACATACCGTTGTCATTGGCCATGGTTTATTTGTATCATAAAACTTAACACGCTACACTTATGGAGATCATTGAAATATTTTTAGAAGAATTTGACCGGGAAGCTGCGATAATTCGCAGAATGCTGGAGCGTATACCAAATGATAAATATGATTGGAAACCACGCCCAAAAAGCATGAGCATCCGCTGTATTGCAACCCATATTGCTGAGCTGCCAGGTTGGGTAACCATGGGCCTTACCACAGGCGGCCTTGATTTTTCCAATAATTTACTCGAGCCTGCCGCGATAAACAATACCACTGAATTGCTGGCTTATTTTGAAAAGAATTTTGCCAATGGAAGAAAGCTTTTGGCTGCCGCCAGTGAAGAAATACTGCGCCAGGAATGGACTTTAAGCAATGGCGATGCTATATTTATGACCAATACCAAAGCCGATGTGATAAGGGTTTCTATCTGCCAAATAACCCAACACCGGGTGCAGTTGGGCATGCTCCTACGATCATTGAATATAACTACGCCCGGCAGTTATGCGCAGGATGATAACGAAGTGGAATTTGAATTGCAAGGGCAGGAATAATTCATGTTTGAAATCGAAGCTTTAAAACTTAAGTCTTACTTTCTCCGCGCGTTATTATTGCAATAACACGCGGAGAGGAGTTACCTTGTTGTACTCTACTTTACCCCATACTTCTTCGCAATGCCCTGATAAATATCCAAATAAGCATTTGATTTACCATCCCTGTCAAATACACCTTCCCAGGTGCTTAGTGGTTCCCAAATAAAGGAACCTACCGCTTTATTGCCCGGCGCGGTAAAGGCGATATCGTTCACCTCTTGTTTAAGTTGGGAATATTCGGCAACCATTACTTCCTGTTTGTATCTTTTCGCCAGGTCGGCCATATTGTTTTTCAGGTCCTCAGGTGTCCCGTGCCATTTTGGATAGTAGGATAAGCATATCACATCAAAGGGAACTTTACGCTCGGTCATGTTATCCAGGAAAAAGCGGGCTTCGGCATTCTGTCCACCCAGGGCAACATGCAGCATAATAATGGTGGATGGGCTCACTGCCTTTACACCTTTAACGCCCGAATAGATGAGTTGCGCCAGGCTATCTAAATTATTGATAGCGCCACCTGGCCATACCATACCATGATTTATCTCATTGCCAACCTGTACCATATCGGGCGTTGTACCTTGCGCTTTTAGCTCGGTCATCACCTTTACGGTATAATCATATAACGATTTTTTTAGCGTAGGGAAATCCTGGCCAACCCATGCCGCGGGCTCGTTTTGCTGCTGCGGATCGGCCCAATAATCACTGTAGTGAAAATCGAGCAGGAATTTCATGCCAGCTGCTTTTATGCGTTTGGCCATAGCCTTGGTATGTTCCAGATCGCAGAAACCTTTGCCCGGCGAATAGCCCTTTGGGTTTGCAGGCTCGTTAAAAATGCGCAGCCTTATATAGTTAAAGCCATGTGCTTTTAATATCTCGATAGCGTCGCCGGGTTTGCCACTGTCAGAGAACTTTTCGCCCTTACTTTCCAGCTCAGGTAAGAAAGAGATATCGGCACCTAAAATTTTACCCTGTACTTTTTTAGGAACATAATTAGCATTAGTAACCGTGTGCGGCGTGCCCGGTTGTACCGTATGTATTTCTGTTGAACCGGTGTATAGGCTATCAGCCGTGGCATCTAATTTAATTATACCTCTTGATGGCCCGGCTTGTAACACCAACCAGCAATCGCCGGTAACCGATACTGTTAAAACTGTATCGTTATTTGTTGTTTCCTTAAAATCAACGTTATGTATATTGATGATCTTCGCATCGCCCTTGATATGAAAAGTGATGAGCTTTTTTGCGTTAGCTACTTCCTTAATATCCTTATCAATTATTTTTACACTGATAAGGGCGGTATCCTTGCCATTGCCGAGCATTGTGGTTTTATAAGGTGTCAGCTGTATTTCAACTGGCTGACCGGGTAACGTAACTCTCCTGGCTTTACGCCCCTGCGCACTGGATATGCTTGCTATAACACAAAATATAAGTATTAGCAGTACAATTATCCTGTTCTTTCTATCCGCAAAATGCGACGAGTTAATATCCTTTATCATGGCTTTACAATTGGTATGTTAAAGTTAATGATTTAAATTGTTGTAATGACATTTATATATTGTGAATATTATTTATAACGGAGTTTTTACAAATGTATATCAATTTGCAGGTGTGAATGGGGCATGATGCCGCTCATGGGTGCGGAGCTCTATTTCTCTTACATTAAGAGGTAACTTATACATGTTACCATGCCGGGATCGCTAGTATTTATTACGTAAGGGTTTGCTTACAGCAATGACGATTCCTGATAGACTACTTCAAACAGTCAAACTTTCTTACTTTTGCCACATGGCACCCACCACTGCTTTAGCATTTACTTTACTGGATCAAACCCTGCTGTTACTCCCTCAGAAAGCCATTTACTGGCAACAGGAAAAAACTTTAATTGTGGCTGATGTGCACCTGGGTAAGGTAGGGCACTTTCGGAAGGCGGGCATTGCGGTACCAAGGGACATGGAGCAAAATGACTTGGCGGTATTATCCGATCTGATAGATGAGCATCGCCCTGAAAAGATCATTTTTTTAGGCGATTTATTCCATAGCGATAAAAATGCCGACTGGGACTGGTTTGTGCTGTGGCGCAAGAATTTTCCGAAACTGGAAATTATATTGATAAGAGGGAATCATGATATTATCCACGACAGTAATTATATCGACCTTAATGTGGCGCTGCATGATCACCTAACCGTATGGCCATTCCTGATGTTGCACCACCCTTTAAGTGATGCTGCATTGCTGCTAACTAATGGCTATGTTTTTTGCGGACACATCCATCCGGGTGTCAGTCTGAGCGGTAAGGCAAGGCAGCAACTAACATTACCTTGCTTTGCTTTTGGCGACAGGCAAGCCATCTTGCCCTCATTCGGAAAGTTTACAGGTAGGGTTGCCATCCGCAACCGGCAAACCGATCACATATTTGCCGTATTGCAAAATAAGGTGATAGCTATTGATTAATTCTTTTTCAACTGGTCTTTAATTGCAAGGGCAATATCATCAAATGCTATATCGCGTTTAATAATGTGCCAGTTGCCATCAACCAGATCGTAAGTTGGTAAAGTGCCTACACCCCAGTTCTGCATATTTGGTGATGCTTGTCCTTTTAGGTCATTAACCTGCGGCCAGGTTATCTTATCTTCATTAACAGCATTGGCCCAGGTAGTATGTGCTGTATCAGCAGAAACACTAACTATGGTAAAATCCTTATTAGTCATCAGGTCTAAATTTGTTAGCAGACTTTTGTGATTGTTCCTGCTCACTTCACTATCCGAGCGCCAGAATTCCACAAGAATTACTTTCTTATTTACCGATTTTGGGTCGAAATCCTTTCCATCAAGTGTTTTACCTGTTAAAGCAGGAGCTATCGCGCCCGGCGCAAGTTTAGCCAGCATCTTCAGGTCATCGCCCTCAGCTTTTCCTTCGGGCGTATTTTTTTGATCACTGGTGAATTTTTGATAGATATTATAATAAGTTGCAGGGTCTTTTTTATAATCAATCTGCGCCAGCAAATGCGCAGCTACTTCACTTTGTGGGTGTTTATTTATAAAATCAGCAAATACTGCCGATACAATGTTATCGCGTTTTGTGGCCGCATCAGCTAATTTTTTAAGCTGTGCATCATATTTAGCGCTTGATACCGGTGCAGCATTGTTGCCATATACCAGGTTAAATAAGGAGTCGGTTTCATTTTCGGCATCGTGCGCCTTATCATTTAATACGGTGTAATAAGCCGAAAGCTCGTTTTGTATTGCTGAAGTTGTTGTTATGGTTGGATATTTATATAAATCGTTGGCGTTAACTTTAATAGTATAAGTACCCGGCTCCAGGTAAACATCGTAGCCTACGCGCCTGTTATCGTGGTAAACATCCTTTGCAATTTGCATGCTGTAATAGCTTGGGTTTTGTAATGTTTTTTTAAGGTAGAGTTTTCCGCCGGTTACAAACTCTGAGTATAAAGAGCTTTTATCCAGGTTCTTGATAACAAAAACACCGTTATCAATACCTGTCATGGTGCCATTAAACTCAATATAACCAACTTTTGTACAACCGGTAAACAATAAGGCGAACGGGAAAATGTGATAAAGTTTCATAGGTGATTTTTAGGTGCCGCTAATATAAGTTTGTACAGTTACGATACAAATTATTTGCGATACTTAGATTGTTTCTAAATAGCTATAAAACTGCTAATAACCTGAAAGCATTTATATCTTTTGGCATATAATAAATACTTTTGCCAAAATAAATCTATTTCATAATGAGCGAATTTAAACAAACCTTTAACTCATCGCTGGGCAAAAAGCTGATAATGGCTTTAACAGGCTTGTTTTTGTGTACTTTTTTAATAGTGCACTTAGGTGGTAACCTGTTGTTGTTTAAAAACGATGATGGCTTTGGTTTCAACTTGTATGCCAATTTTCTTACCCATTTCCCACCGATCGAAGTTGTTGCTTACCTGTTATACCTGTGTATTATAGTTCACAGCTTGTACGCATTAATATTAACGGTAAAAAACCGCAGGGCAAGGCCTGTAGGCTACGCAGTAGTAAACAAAGCGCCGGCTACATGGCAATCAAAAAATATGGGCCTGCTGGGTACAGTGTTGTTGCTTTTTATAGTGATCCACATGGGCGATTTCTGGTACAAATACAAGTTTACAAACACTGTGGCTTTTAAAGAATACCGTACCGACCTGGCAACCAACACAACAACATCAGCTGCTTACACACCAGTTTCTCCTGATTTTGAGCACTCTGTATCAACAGAAAACAATGTGGAGATAGTACGTGTAAAGGATTTACATGCACGTGTGGTTGAAAGCTTTAGCTGTTTATGGTATGTAATACTATATGTTGTAGCTATGGTTGCGGTATCGTTTCACTTATTGCATGGCTTCCAGAGTGCTTTCCGCACATTGGGCTGGGTACACAGAAAGTATACGCCGATTGTTGAGTTTGTAGGCACATGGCTTTTCGCGGTTATTATACCCGTTGGTTTTGCCGCTATGCCGCTGGTATATTATTTTACAAATCATTAATATTAGTTAACAGTTGATTAAGTTGGATTAAGTTGATTAGGTGAATGGTTTTGATAACTCAATCAACCACTTAACCAAATCAACTACTCACTAAATATAAAGAACATGAGTTTAAATGCTAAAATCCCACAGGGCCCATTAGCCGAAAAATGGAACAAGCACAAGTTTGACCTTAAGCTGGTTAACCCTGCTAACAAGCGTAAATACGACATTATTGTTGTAGGTACGGGTTTGGCAGGTGCGTCGGCAGCGGCTTCACTGGCCGAACTGGGTTACAACGTAAAGGCATTTTGTTTTCAGGATAGCCCACGCCGTGCACACTCTATTGCTGCACAGGGTGGTATAAATGCTGCAAAAAATTATCAGAACGATGGCGATAGCGTTTACCGCCTGTTTTATGATACCATTAAGGGTGGCGATTACCGTGCCCGCGAAGCCAACGTTTACCGTTTGGCCGAGGTATCGGTAAATATCATCGACCAGTGTGTTGCACAGGGCGTACCTTTCGCACGTGAATATGGCGGCTTGCTGGATAACCGTTCATTCGGTGGTGCGCAGGTTTCCCGTACTTTTTACGCGAGGGGCCAAACCGGACAACAATTATTATTAGGCGCATATTCAGCCTTAAACCGACAGATCCACCACGGCAAAGTGAAAATGTACACCCGTACCGAAATGCTTGATGTGGTGGTTCTTGACGGACAAGCGAAAGGTATCATTACCCGTAGCTTAACTACCGGCGATATAGATACCCATAGCGGTCATGCTGTGTTATTGTGTACAGGCGGTTACGGCAACGTGTTCTACCTGTCAACCAACGCGGCAGGATCAAACGTTACTGCTGCATGGCGGGCACACAAACGTGGCGCTTTGTTCGCCAACCCTTGCTATACGCAGATACACCCGACCTGTATCCCGGTAACCGGCGATCACCAGTCGAAATTAACGCTGATGTCGGAATCATTACGTAATGATGGCCGTGTTTGGGCACCAAAAACTGTGGAGACTGCCCAGAAATTACAAAAAGGACAGTTAAAGGCCAGCGACATAAAAGAAGAAGACAGGGATTACTTCCTGGAAAGAAAATATCCATCATTCGGTAACCTTGTACCGCGCGACGTGGCTTCACGTAACGCTAAGGAAATGGTTGATGATAATCGTGGTGTAGGCGGCTCGGGCATCGCGGTGTTCCTTGATTTTGCCGACGCGATAAATCGCCTGGGTAAAGATGCAGTTGCCGCTAAATACGGTAACCTGTTTGATATGTATTACCAGATCACTGATGAGGACCCATATACACAGCCGATGCGTATTTACCCTGCAGTACACTATACCATGGGCGGCCTTTGGGTTGATTATAACCTGAGCACAAACGTACCGGGCTTATATGCTTTGGGCGAATGTAATTTCTCTGATCACGGTGCTAACCGCTTAGGCGCATCAGCATTGATGCAGGGTTTGGCTGATGGCTATTTCGTTATCCCATACACTTTAGGCGATTATCTGGCTACTATCGGCCCGAAACCGGTGGATACAAGTCACCCTGCTTTTGCAAAAACCAAACAGGATGTTTTAGATTACATTGCTAAGTTAATAGCATTAAAAGGCACCAAAACGGTAAACGAATATCACCGTGAGCTGGGCCTTATTATGTGGGAATATTGCGGTATGGCACGTACTGCCGAAGGTTTAGCAAAAGCAAAAGGCTTAATACATGCTTTAAGAGCTGATTTCTGGAAGAATGCAATTGTAATGGGCGAGAACGAAGAAGTTAACGCTTCGCTTGAAAGAGCTGGCCGTGTAGCCGACTTTTTAGAGCTTGGTGAACTGATGGTTGACGACGCGCTGATGCGCAATGAATCGTGCGGTGGCCACTTCCGTTTGGAATCACAAACACCGGAAGGCGAAGCACTGCGCGACGACGAGCATTTCGCATTTGTTGGCGCCTGGGAGTTTAAAGGTGAAAACCAACCGGAAACCCTGCACAAGGAAGCACTGGATTTTGAATATGTTCATTTAACACAAAGAAATTATAAATAAGATGTGAGATTTTAGATATGAGATTTGAGACTCAAAACCCATATCTAAAGGCATAAAACTTACTGTATGCATAATTTGAAAGAATTAAAAATATGGAATAAAGCAATTGATCTGGCAGTAAGTGTCTACCATGCCACATCAAGCTTCCCTTCCGATGAAAGATTTGGATTAACAAATCAATCAAGGCGGGCAGCAGTTTCAATTTCATCAAATATTGCAGAAGGTGCAGGAAGGAATTCAAAAAAAGAATTTTCGCATTTTTTAGGAATAGCCAACGGCTCGTCCTATGAGTTGCAAACACAATTAATTATATCTAATAAACTGGAATTATTAAATAGCGATATTTTAAGCAGTTTATTAAGTGAACGAAATGAATTGCAGAAGATGAATTATGCATTTCAACAAATGTTAAATAAATAATTTAGCGTTAGGTATGATATTAACGAGATCTTTTTGTCTCAAATCTCATATCTAACATCTCAAATCTAAGAATATGAGTAACGGAAATATGAATCTGACGCTTAAAGTATGGCGCCAAAAGAATGCACAAACAGCGGGCAAGTTTGTGACTTACAAGGCAGAAGGTATTTCGCCGGACATGTCGTTCCTGGAGATGCTGGATGTGGTGAATGAAAGCCTGATCCATAAAAGGGATGAGCCTATACATTTTGATCATGATTGTCGAGAAGGTATTTGCGGGATGTGCTCATTGTATATCAATGGCCACCCTCACGGACCAAAAAGGGCCATTACCACCTGTCAGCTGCACATGCGTACATTCCATGATGGCGAAACCATCACCATTGAGCCATGGCGCGCTACAGCATTCCCTGTTGTTAAAGATTTAGCTGTCGACCGTTCCGCTTTCGACCGTATACAACAAGCTGGTGGTTATGTATCAGTAAATACCGGTGGTGTGCCTGATGCTAATGAGATCGCCATCCCTAAAGTTATAGCTGACGAGGCCTTTAACTCTGCTACCTGTATAGGTTGCGGCGCTTGTGTTGCGGCATGTAAAAATGCTTCGGCAATGTTGTTCGTATCGGCTAAGGTAACCCAATTAGGTTTGTTGCCGCAAGGTCAGCCTGAGCGTTATAGCCGCGTGCAGGCTATGGTTGCGCAAATGGATGAAGAAGGTTTTGGTAACTGTACCAACACCCGTGCCTGCGAAGCGGAATGCCCTAAAGAAATTAGCCTTACCAACATAGGCCGCATGAATAATGATTTCTTCAGCGCGAAACTATTCAGGGAAGAGCATGCGCACGAGCACAACGAGTAATATTTAAATACAAATTATATAACAAAGCCCTCGTAGTTAATTATCTATGAGGGCTTTGTCGTTTTTAATCATTAGGAATCCTTATCTTTATTAGCAGATAAAATTTTCTTTAGATTATATAATTCATTTATATATGAGCGATGAAGAAGAAGCCTTGAAGGCAATAGCAGAAGGCGCGGTTAAAGGGTTATCCGACTCCAAAATTATCAATAACCTTTTAGAGCCTGCATCAGTACAACTGGGCAGGACACTGGGCACACTTACTAAAACAATAAACGTTGCGTTAAGTCCTGTATCAGCAATGGTTTGGGGGTATGAGAAAATATCCACCTGGCTTCTTGAAAGGCTTGAGTATAAACTTAAAGACGTGCCCGTTGAAAATATCGTTTCTCCCAAAGCCCTTATTGTTGGCCCCTCTATTGAAGCAATAAAGTTTTTAGGGGAAGATGAAGAATTAAGAGAAATGTTTGCCCAGCTTATAGCCTCATCTTTAAATATAGATAATATACATTGCGTTCATCCCGGCTTTGTTGAGATATTAAAGAACTTGTCAAGCGAAGATGCTAAAGTTCTAAATTCCATCTATAGAAAAGGATACTGTCCCTTTATACAACTTTCAGCAAAAAATATTAACGACCCCGGCGTTCACGTTCCTATCAAATATTTATTTTCTATTTTATATGAGGAAATTGAAAACCTGCAAAGTGGGGGTCATGTTTCGATCATTAATCTTGTAAGACTCGGCTTAATTGAATCACTCGATCTGACTAAAATAGACAAAACAGATTATGAAAAGATCCGGAACAGCTACGTGTACAATGAAATAATAGACATGGGCGTTAAAGCAAAAAATCCGTATGACGCCGTTGAAGGATTTTATGAATTAACAAGTTTAGGCAGGAGCTTTTGCGAGATGTGTCTCCCGGCTTAAAATCTCAGGTTCAAGCCTATTTTAAGTTCTTTCTGTATTCTTTCAATTGATTTTATAATAACTTCCTATACACTAAAAACCCTGATTTATCCGCTATCTTATTATATAACTCCATAGCGGTGTGATTAGTTTCATGTGTGGTCCAGTATACCCGTGGCGAGCCTGCATCTTTGGCCCGATTATACACTTCATTAATAAGTGCCCTGCCTGCTCCTTTGCCGCGTGCTGTTTCGGCGGTAAAAAGATCCTGCAAATAACAGGTTAAGTTAATGGCATTGGTGGTGCGGTGAAAAAGATAATGTGTTAACCCGATCAATTTACCATCACTTTCAGCAACCAGCGCGTACATGGGTTCAGCCGGATCAAAGAAGCGGGCCCAGGTAGTGCTGGTGATCTCAGGATCAAGGGCGGTTTCACCTGAGCGGCCGTAGAAAGCGTTGTAGCCATCCCATAAGGGGAGCCATTGAGTATAATCAGCAAGAGTTATTGGGCGGATGATGAGGATGGTTGACATATTATGGTTATTTATTTAACAAACGTAAATGAATAATTTTAATTAGAGGTGTAATTAAATCCAAATTGTCATTGCGAGGAGGAACGACGCGGCAACCTCGTCGCCTGCATATTGAACGTGACGAGGTTGCCGCTCCGCTATTCAGTGGATCGCAATGACATGATGGAGATTTCAATGTGATTCGTGTTAGGGATTGAAACGGATACCGGCCTTGTGCCTAATGCCTGTGCAGTATGAGTGTAAAGCCCGACCCGCAGGGAAACACCCAAATAACAGCCCTTGTCATTTCGAACGATAGAGAGAAACTATCTCTTGAGCAGGATAGTGACTGGTCCCGGTGAGCGAAAAATCTTCTGCTTCGGGCAGGACGAATATTCAAGACCGTAGGGCATAGCGTAAATAAGCAAGTGCAGAAGATTTCTCCTCGTACCTCGTTCGATTTCTATGATTTAAGCAACTAATTTACAATAATTTTTTTCGTAGGGTCTGTTTTGGTTTACACAAGCAAAAATGCGCAGGATGAGTTTGTT
>Ga0302227_10000801_pt1 | contig 24521 bp, 36 predicted proteins | sample II_Palsa_N1_1_FD_193525 | JGI IMG/M metagenome (GOLD analysis project Ga0302227, IMG submission 193525) | Peat permafrost microbial communities from Stordalen Mire near Abisko, Sweden - II_Palsa_N1_1 | ecosystem: Environmental > Terrestrial > Soil > Palsa > Peat permafrost | place: Sweden... | reverse complement strand
AATAGATGCATCCCATTGTTGCCGCGGGAGCGATGGCTGTGTCCTCTGTCTCCGTCGTCCTCTCGTCCCTTTGGCTTCAACGGTACAAGAAGCCTACTCCTGAGGTAAAAAATAAAAAATAAAAAATATTGATGTCGTCGTAATTCTAATTTTACGAATTCTCCTTTTTTTTTTGTTGTTGTTGTTTGACTCGACAGCAACTCGCACAACCGCACTGGACAGCTCGGTACGTGGACTCTCTGTGGCGTCGCCTCTCGCGTCTACGCGCCCCATCGCGCCATCGATATGAGGTGCTCCAACCTTTTGGCGAGGAGGACTTTGATTTTGACGACGACCAAAATGGCATTGACAGCGAGGAGCTTTTGATCTTTCCTTCTCGCTCTCGCTAGCTCTCTAACTCTCGCCCAGTGCTAGCTCTCGCCCAGTGAGAAGGACTGTGTCGGCAAAAAACTTTTGAGTCACCTTTCGAAAAGAAAAAAAAAAGATGTCTGCCTCAAACGCCGCCACTCAGCCTGCCGCTGACACTGTATGCGGCCTCAGAACTCCGGCACGTACTAACTCGTATATGCAGGAGGTCGAGGTCGACTTGACCCTCAAGAACCCCGACGTCGTTACCAAGTACAAGACGGCTGCCGAGATCACGAACCGTAAGCAGCCTTTTTTTTTCCCCTTTCTTTTCCTACCTCTTGGTGTGCGCTTCTAGGTGCCCTCAAGGCCGTGACTGAGGCTGCCAAGGCGGGCCTCAAGATCATCGAGCTGTGCAAGGCCGGTGACAAGGTCATCGCCGATGGTGCCAACGGCGTCTACACCAAGAAGAAGGAGAACGGCGACAAGATCGAGCGCGGTACGAGCGAGAGAAAGGAAAGAAACAGTTCATTGACTGTCGACCTACCCAGGCATTGCGTTCCCCACCTGCGTGTCTATCAACAACATTGCCGCTCACTTTTCGCCCCTGAGCAACGAGGCCGAGGCCGAGCTCAAGGACGGCGACCTCGTCAAGGTCGAGCTGGGCACGCACATTGATGGCTACGCCGCTGTTGGCGCCCATTCGTTCATTGTCGGCGCCACCAAGGTTTGCCAGCGTGCGGACCTGCCGTGCTCAACTATTTTCTCTTTCTCTACCCTTGCTAGGATGCCCCTGCGACTGGTCGCAAGGCTGATGTCATTCAGGCAGCTCAGCTTGCTGGCGAGGCCGCTCTTCGTCTGATCAAGCCCGGCAAAAAGGTAATCTGGGAAGCAATTCTCTCTGTAACAGTGCAGCACAGAGCACAGAAGTTGTCGACGCCATCAACAAGGTCCTCAAGGCATACGACGTCAAGTTCCTCGAGGGCAGAGCAAACCTTTTTTTTTTTTTCCTGCTGCTGTTGTTTGACCAATTGGCCCACGCTTAGGCATCTCGATGTACATCAACAAGCAGAACGTGCTCGATGGTGGCGACAAGTCGATCACGGTCAACCCGAGCGAAAACCAAAAGAAGGACAAGGTGATTGAGTTTGAGGAGAACGAGGCGTACAACATTGACATTATTGTCTCGTCCGGCGAGGGCAAGGTAATTGTGTGCTTTTCCAGTTTTTCCCTTACGCAATGGTACGGCTTAGATCAAGGCCCAGGACACGCGAACAACCGTCTTCCGCCGCACAGAGGTCACCTACATGCTCAAGATGAAGGCCGCCCGCGCCGTCTACAGCGAGATCCAAAAGACCTTTGGCACCTTTGCCTTCACCCTCCGCGCCCTCAAGGACGAGAGCAATGCCAAGCTTGGCATTATCGAGTGCACCAAGCACAGTGTCGTCCAGCCCTACGAGGTCTACTACGAGAAGGAGGGTATGGTTATTTTTTGTTGTTGTTGTTGTTGCTCTTGTTGTTAAAATGTGAACACGTCCCCGATCCAGGCGAATTTATTGCCCAGTACAAGTACACTGTCCTCGTGCTCGCCAGCGGCCAGTCCAAGATCACCGTCGCGCCCTCGAACGAGGGTCTGACCAAGTCGGAGCACAAGATCGAAGACGCCGACCTCCTTGCCTTGCTCAGCCAATCCGTTTCCACGAGCAAGAAGAACAAGAAGAAGAAGGCCAAGAAGACAGGCGAAGCCGGCGCTGTCGCCGACGGACCCAAGGGCGATGCCGCCGAGGAGGAGGGTGATGACGAGTAATGTGCACTGTATTTTCACGTCCCAAAAAAAAAAAACGTCTATTTTTGGCAAACTCGAAATGTTGTCGCTGAAGCCGCCCGGCAGCTCCGAGCACAGCCGTGCCAGCAGCCCTGTCCCACCCGGGACGCACAGCGGTGGCGTATCCCCTACGGTGGCGGGAGGGCCGTCCACGTCGACTGACCCGCCACTGCTTGGCATGGTCGCCAACGCCCTCAAGATGCACCACCCCGACGAGCCGCTCTCGCTCAGCGTCGGCCTGGACAAGAAGGGCCAGCCAAAGAAAAAGGTGTGTTTCTAGGTCGTTCTTGTTCTCGTTCACCATACGTATTTGTTGTTGTTGTTATCGACGGATAGGAGGACGTACGACAGATCATGCTCAACAGTGTGTTCACACAGGATCTCGAGATGCTCACCGAGGTACGTCCAGCCTTTTTTTTTTTTGTGTGTGTGTGTTGGGGGTGGGGGGAAGGGGTTCCTCCCGTCAGTGTATTTCGTCCCGCTGCTCCCCTGCGTCTTGATTTTCGTTCTCTCGGATCCCCAGTGTTAACTGCGTGACAACAATAGATCATAAAGACCAGCCCGCAGGAAAACATTTCAGCCGTGGCCATGTCACTCGTCGTCCTGCTGCAGTCGCAGAATCGCGTCGAGGATTACCTCAAAAAGCTTATCAAGACAAAGCTGGATAGTCTCAAGGGCACGCTTACATTTATATTTTTTTAATTTATTTTTTTGGTATATTTTAACCTTGCGTGACAAACAGGCCAGGGAGTCCACGCCACTACGAATCTCCTGCGTGACAATACTGTGCCTGTTATGATGATCATGGCCTTTGCTTTGATGGAGGGCGAGGACTTTATGCGTGCCACCCTGGGCAATGCGCTCGCGACAATCTTGGAGGTAGTACAGAACATTTTCTGTTTATCTACGGAGCAGTGACAACATATCAGCAGAGCCCAGTCCATGTCGAGGTCAACCCTGCCAAAGAGTCCGATCTAGACCTGATTGAGCAGAGCGTGCGAACGCTGCAGGCGTGTTGCGACAGCATCATGGACTCGCTCCAGAGCAAGCGTGATCTCATCCCTGCCTCGTTTCGCCGCCTGTGCCATTTCATACGAGTCAACGTCGAAGAAGCTCTTGGCAGCGATGCACATGCGGGAGAGACCGACGAAAGCCTGGCTCCGTCGCAAAAAGTCCTGAGCGCTTTCATGTTTTTGAGGTTGATCGTCCCCACTGTCATGGCACCCGTCGAAAAGGCGCTGTTCCTGCCCTCACAGGTCCCTTCCAACAAGGCCGGCTCGCTCGTCTACGTATCCAAGGTGAGCACTGAAAAAATCGTTTGCATTCTGATTATAAACTCCCGAAAAAAAAAAAAAGATCCTCACGAGCCTCGCAAACGGATCGTACCACAAAGAAGAATACATGCTCCCATTCAACGATTTCATTAAAAAATCTTTGCCAAACATGAAGGATTTCCTCAATTACATTTCCCAGGTACGTCTACTTTTTTTTTTTTTTTTTTTTTACAAGCCTAAGGCAAAACATCTTCTCACATTCCCTCCCCTAAAGCCATCCAACGAACCAGCGAAAAAACACAAAGCGATGGAGTCCGCATATCTCGAGACCGCCGTGTACCATCTGTATTTTTATCTCCAGGCTGTCCTTCCCAAGGTCGAGGAACGGCCGCCGCCAGAGCACCTGCAAGATAGGGTCAGTAAACTGCGGGCAGTTGTCGCACCCGAAAAGAAGGTACTCTAAATTTTTTAAACAGTGCAAATTCATGCTAAAAAAACCTTTTTTTTTTTTTTTTGCCCAGGATTCGCTCCGCTTAAAGGGGCTCAAGGCCCTCACGCTGTCTTCACAAAACAAGAAGAAATTGCTCGAGTCTGCCCCTGTCATCCTCGAATCGGGCACGGCGACTGTTTCGCGGAGCGCCGTCAAAAAGTCTGGATCGATGGGCGACCTGCGCGAGGACGAAGTCAAGCAGGAAGCTGGGCGAGCTCAAAGCGAGGACGAGGGTGGTGACGAGGATGCCTTTGACGACATGCCCTCCCTTTCTCATGTCCCCGTGATGTCGGACGAGAAGCGCAAGGAGCTACTGGCCCGCGCAAACCTCGCCGGGTCAGGATCTGCTGCTGCTGCCAAAGAGTCTGCCCTCATTGCTAGTAGGATCGTTCTCACTCTCGCAACTACTAACAGCCACTTACCTGGACAGGTATCAAGAGTACCGTGGGGCCTCGCCGAGGATCAGTGCTGCCCGTCTTTGGTCGGCGGCCGAGTGGCGACGAGTACAAGGGCGATATGCTCGCGTATTTGCAACGCGGCCAGACCAGCTTTCAAAATTTGAAAATCCAGTCAGAGTGCTGGGATCTCATTGCGCCATTCCTGGGAGTGATCTGGGAAGGCATTGTTCGTGATGCGATCGGCATATACCGCCGCCGCACTTTCACGGTCAACACCCAACACACCGTCTCGTTGGGTGACTTGGAAAACGCAATGAAACAGCTCATTCCCGTCACCCTCGCCTACTTTTCCGAGCTGTTTGACCCAGCCAAGCACAACCTCGGCATCACCGCCGGTGATCTGTGCAAGGTATGGTGCAGGAGTTTATTTCTATAGGACAACAAAAAAAACTTTGGGCTACATAGGACGCACAAGAACTCGCGGTCAAGTCACCCGATCTGGTGACGACACTCGAAGTCATTGCAGGCGGCAAGGAGGCGCCGCTCGTATTTGACAAACCTGCCGGGGAGAGGCTCGCACAGCTCGTTTCGTACGTTTACTATGTAAGCAGACCATGCCTCCCCTTGTAGTGTTTCAAACGTGTGCCCTCATAGGACTGCTTGCTTCTCTGCATCGGTCCTGTCACGCAAGCCGGCGGGAAGTCGATCGCTCCGACCGATATCGTCAACGCCATTCATTCGAACCAGTCCCTCATTCAGCTGGTCCAGTATTGTCTCGGTCGCGAGGTCAGCCAAAAAAATATATTTTCTCTTGTTACTGAGACGAGAGCCTGTAGAAAAAAATGCCATTCTTCAATGCCATCCCCAGCTTCCTCAAGTCCCCGTTAACTCCGGAGCAAACCCCACCAATGAAGTCGTCTCCGCTGGTTGTTGAGCCCACACTGACGGCTGACGATGACAAGTCGACGGGTGTCTCCTCTGCGCACAGTTCAAAGTGTGTTTTTTTGTCCTTTTTTTTTTTCCTGATGACGTCTTTTTTTTTTTTTTTTTTTTTTTGCAGGCCGGTCAGTGCATCGTCCTCAACTCACGAGTCTCTGAGTGGGCTTGGCGCCGCTACTACTGGGCCTCTGCACACGGGAAAAGCGCTTGATATGAAAAAATCCCCATCACAGCCCCAGGACCTCGGTGCCCCTCAACCAACATCGACAAAGCCGGGGCACAAGAAGAACCCATCCGCCTCAGAGTCGTCGTCGTCCTCCTCCTCCTCCGGCTTCAAACTAGGCCACAAGAAAAACCCTTCCGAGTCCACCCCTCCAACAGCAGCAGCAGCGGCGGTAGTGTATCCGTCTGACAGCAAAGAAGGCAAGGACAAGGAGAAGAGCGGCGGCTTCCTCAACAGGGTCTTCAAGAAGAGCTCCACTCTCACGCGCAATAAGGATTCTAAAGATTGAACCGCCCCATTTGTACTGGACGTGTTTTTTTGTTTTTTTCGCTCGATTGATGGCGGCCAAGCGCACGCGCACGTCTTTAGCAGAGCACTTTAGCGAGACGTGGCAGTCCATCGCTCTCGCGGGTGTGGACGGCATCCTCGGCGAGGCCTCACGACTGTTCAGCGGGCAGGGTGGGCGCGTGAAGACGGACGTGGGCGATGCCATGACGGTGTACCATGCGCCTTTTGCGGCATGCACGCTCAAAGACGTGTTTGACGATGGCTTCCTCGAGGGCGTCAAGAGCGAATTTGTACTGCAGCGCTTCGTGCCCAAGTCCAACGACCTGTACCACTTTGAGCAGACCGGCGACTTCAAGAAGGCAGCCGACACGGGCGCGGTCGCGCCCTTGCTCAAGACCCTCCGCAGTGCAATCTACAGCGACGCCTTTATGAGTGTCATCGAGACCATTGCTGGCGTCAAGCTGCGACGCGAGACCATGGACATTTCTGGGCATCGTTACCGCGACGGGGTACCGTTGGATTCATGTTTTTCCTCCCAACTAAACCTTGACCGGGCAGAGCTATCTGTTGTGTCACGACGACGAGCTCGAGGGACGCAAGATCGCATTCATTTTGTACCTCGTGCCAAAGGACTGGTCAGAGGTGGACGGCGGCCGCCTTGATCTCTTCTATCCAGATGCCAACGGGCAGCCCAGCACCAAGGCCGAGCACCTGGTGCCATGCTGGAACTCGATCACGTTCTTCAAGGTCATCCCGCAGTCGTTCCATCAGGTGTCGGAAGTGCTCACGGCCACCAAGGACCGATTGTCCGTCTCTGGGTGGTTCTATAGCGACGATCCCGTCGAGCGACCCCCGTCGTGGGAGGAGGAGCTCCCCGTGCTCACCGCGCTGACCCCGCTCGCCCCGGACACGAGGCTTGATGAGGAGGCGTCGAGCCAGCTCAGCCGATGGCTCAACCCCGAGTACGTCAAAGCGGCCTCCTTGCAGCGCATTCAAGACACTTTTATGGCCAAGTCGTCGGTGGAGCTGCACAAGATTTTGCGCGACGACGTCTACAAGGCCTTGTCGGATGCGATCGCCGCGACAGGCGACAAGGCAGAGCACGGCCCGATCAACCGACGGCTCTACTTGACTGTGAATGACCAAGTGCTCGCAGACTTTATGGCATTTGTCCGTTCGCAGTCCTTTGCGGCGTGGCTCATGCAGGTGTCGTCCCTCCAGCTCGACGGAGTACAGAGCGAACTGCGCGAGTTTGGGGCTGGCCACTACACGCTCGTGCACGACCACTACAAGGAGCGCCTGGGTCTTGATGTCGTCTTTTCCTTTACAGATCCCTCTGCGGGCAAATGGAACACGTCACGTGGTGGTTCCCTCGTCTACCTTGCCGAAGGCGAGACTGAGGTGACTGATGTTTTTTTTTTTTTTTTTAGACTTGGATCATTAAATGTATTTTGGGTAGGAACTGTTGACATCGGCTCCCCAGCCAAACTCTCTGTTGGTCGTTCTTCGTGACCAGGGCGTCCTCCGTTTTGTCAAGTACCTTGACCATCACACAACGTACCCCCGTCGGGACCTTTCGCTTGTGTACACTGAGCACGTTCAAGATGTTGAATGACGAATGCCCCAGAGTAGTCACATGTCTCCATTCAATGAGCAAACCAAAAAACGCATTACGGAAGACAAAAAGTATCACTGAAGCATTAGCAATTATATGTTAGACAAGCATGTCGGCCGCGATCGCAGTGGCGAGGGCCAACGCAAACGTGAGACAATCGATGATCACGCTGGAGCTGACGAGCCACATCATTATGTCTTGCATGAGGTCCAGGACGAGTGTGCGTGGGAACGTGATGGTGCCACGGAGCAAGAGGATGTAGTTTGGCATGTCGCCAGTGTACGAGTCCTCAATCTTTGGCGTCTCGTTCTTGCCGTTCTGAATGCTCCGGTGGATGCCCTCGGGCAAGAGGACAATCTTACCCTTGCAGAGATCCTTGAGCAGATCGCGGATGTAGCCCATGGGGACAAACATGGCATAGAGAGGAAACAGAGGCCCTGTAGATGGAAAACATCAGTTTTTTATTTTTCATTTTTCAAAAAAAAAAAAAAAAAAAAGACAAAGTTGGATACCGACTTCTTTGATGCTGCCATCCCAGACGGCGCGCTCAAGCACCTTTGTGCCGTCGCCCTTGGCAATGCTCGAGCCTTCAAACTTGACGTCAAAGTCAAGGTACGGCAGGGTGAGCTGGGCAAACACGACAGGGCCCAGGCGAAGGACGGCGACGACGAGGGTGCCGTGGACGTGATAGCGTTGTGTACCGTGGACGTCAAAGGGGACGATAGCGACGTTGCCATCGGCGTCTTTCCAGGGGTTCTTGGTTTCGGGATCGGTGTAGATCACGTCCTGGCCCTTGATGAAAGCCTTGCATGTGAACGTGTTTTTGTGGAAGCGGATGCGGCCAATCAGGCGCCGGCTCTTGACCTCGGCCGGTGGGGTGTCCTCGTACGCGTCGCCCTGGAGGTCGCTGACCCAGTCGAGAAAGCCGGCGATGGCACTAAACTGCTTTTGCAGCGCCTTCATATTGAGTGCAAACTTGATGTCCATCGTGGCAATGCCGGCCTCGGGGTCGGCCCAGCGGACAAACGTGCACTCCTCTAGGTGCACGAGCTTGTCGGTAAACTCTTTCAGCTGCGGCACGATGCTGCCGTACACCTTGAGCAGGGACTCGTCCGTCGATCCGGCAGTCGAAAACTCGCCCGCGACCCATCGCACAAACTGCAGGATCTTGCTCGGCAGGAGCGGCACCACGACGGCAAAGGACCCGTTGATCGTGCGGTTGTCGGGGCGGATCACCGACTCGATAAAGGCCTCGTAGTCGCCCAGATTGCGCTCGGTGCTATTTTTGTTGACAGACCCAGCCGACGAGGAAGCCGCCGCGGCCTCCTGCGAGGACGACCCAGTGTAGTCGACCGAGATGTCGAACGTGCTTCGCTTCTTACCGTCACCGCTGCTGCTGCTGGCCGCGTTCTCGTCGGTCGTGTTGAACGAGCGCCCCTTGATCACGAGTTTTTGCGGGGCTATCTGGCCGTCGGAACCGGCCGAGTTTGGCTTGGCCAGTTCTTTCAGGTAGGTCGACAGCTCCTTGGCCTCGTTCTCGAGCAGGCGCTCAAAGTGAGCCGCCGCGCGGTGAGCCAGCTCTCCCACGTGTTGCTTGTCGAGTTCGAGCGACATTTGTTTCTTTTTTTTTTTTTTTGTTTGGTTTTGGTTCAGGGCTGAGGCCACGTGGATAAGGAAAAAAAAGATTAGTGAAAAAAAAGGACGGAAGGGATGCATACCTATACAGCTAAAAAGGATCTCCGTCGCGTGCTTGACGCCAGAGAGGGGTTTAAAGAGAGAAAAGAAGAGAAAGAAAAAAAAGAGGGACAAAAGTTTTTTTTTTTTATGATGCGATTATTTCAGGATTTTAGGGTCCTAATGATTTGTCGCCAGCTCATGGACAACGGCCAGCTCAGTTCGAGGATCCAAGAGGTTTCAGCCAAAGTTCTGCCAGGATCTGCCAGCTTCTGAGCTTTTTTTTTAAGAAATGTTGTTGAAATAGCAACACGGTGACCGAGCCATCATTAGGACGTTAGGATCCTATAGACGCCAGGGCTGAAGCAGATGTCAGCAGACTCCCTACAGACTGATGTCCATCGCGAGATTGTGAGGCGAGCGTTCAAGGCGGGCTCGAATGAGAAGCGCATTCTTGCAGAACGAAGCCGATGAGATGCTTGAGAGCCAGGATGCCGACGGGCATCGTGAAAGGTAAAGTCTTGCACAAGACTCAGTTGATCAGACCGGACCAAAGGCATGATCTTACATAAAAACCTTAAGATAGACAGATGCCACACCAAACGACGCGGCTTGACCAGCAGAATCTGAAAACCGCGCCAAAAAAATCTTAAGACAAAGAGAACACTTGCAGCGACATGAAAAGCCTCTTCTGACCAATCAATTGAAGCAACGTCACCTACGCGGCCATGTTGGCACGTGTTTCCATTCAAAACTGAGTCGCCCTGACGCGGGGCGGCTACGGGATGTGTACTGCGAAAAATATGTCCATTTTTTTTTATCGCTGCACTCTCAGTCACCACAAACTCAGCTTGTCCCTTTGACCCCTCCCCTGAAAGCATATAGTTGCAATTCGTCGGCGCTTAACCCCTCATTTTGAAGATTGCAAGAGCGAAAAATGTCAGCCAGCGGCAACGTCAAGACATCGTCATCAACGTCCAACATTGCGATGAACGCCGTTCGAAGGAACTCGCCAAAGCCTAACCTGCGCTCGACCAACGAGGACTTTGTGGACGCACAGTTTGAGCTGCCAGAGGCCAAGGTAAACAAGTGATGCTGGCAAAACACCCTGCTCCTTTTTCAAGCAACTGCGATTAGGTTCCGTACAAGGCCATCATGCTTGCATCGTTCCTCTTCCTTTTTGGATCGCTCTTGATCGTCCTGGGTGCCCTGCTCGTCTCTGGCGTCATCGGCTCGCCCGATGGCAAGGTATGCGCGGTGGAAATCGTTTTTACCTCTGTATTTATTTTCAAACTAGGCGGACCCTCGCGCAACTCCACTGCTCGTCCTTGGCGCCATCATGTTCATCCCGGGGTCCTACCATGTGCGGCTGGCCTACCTCGCCTACACGGGCGCTCAGGGCTACGACTATTCGCAAATACCCGAACTGGAGGACTGATTATTATTATTTTTATTTTTATTTTTAATTCTTCTTTGGTTGGCTGTAATGCGAACTCGCACTTCTTTGTGAAAGACGGTTAAAGAGGGTTTATTGATGCTTTCACACGCGTCCATCTGACAACCAATCTTGTTTTTTTTTTTTTCCTTATTTCGACCACACATTTTTGTGAAACCAACTGTCTGTCGCACAGGCACACAGCCACGACCACAGCCATGTCGGAACAGAGCGGCGCCGTCGACCATGACGGTACTGGTAAAGCAATTCGGAGGAGGCTCTAAAATACGTGCCCCTGCTGCTGCTGCTGCTCTAGAGGACATAACAACCGGCGGTCCTGCGGTGCCGATTTCAACTCTCGCTACTTCCACCAACACAGTCGCCGCCGCGGCCGGCTCGGTAGCAGCTGACAGTGACAACGACAGCGTGCACGGCGATACGGCCTCCGTACGCAGCGCAAAGAGGAGGAAGAAGAAGAAGGCCAAGTCAAAGGTAACGTTTGGTCTATTTTTGGCGTCGGCGGCTTATTGATCTTGTGTATAAGGCCCCGCTTATCGAGGCTGTCGTGGCTGGCGCGGCTGCGGCCACAGCCGTGCCATCAGCAGTCGATACCGGCGCTTCGTCATCTGGGTCAGCTTCCGCTACAACAGACGACAAGCCAAAGAAGAAGAAGACAGCCAAGAAGGCAGCAGAAGCAGAGGATGTGCTCTTATCGTCGACGACCAAGAAGAAGAAGAAGAAGTCGGCCAAGAAAGCGGCAGAGGCAGTCGTAGCAGCTAGTGTCGCACTGGCGGTGGCAGTGTCGGAAGCGCAGGCTGTAGTTGAAGCAGGTTCATCATCGGCCACCTCAGAAAACCCACCGGCTTCTTCCTCGGTGCCTGGACTAGAGGGCGGTGACGGCGAGGTGAAGAAGAAGAAGAAGAAGAAAAAGGTATCATCGACGTGGGTGCCAAATTTTTATTTTTGAAAAAAAAAAAAAATAGACCAAGAAGACCGCGTCAGAGGCACTTTCACCTTCGTCGACTATCGACACCGAGGATACCGTTCACAGTGAAGACCTCTCAGGCGAGCCCAAGACGAGGACAAAAATGCTTACTGTGAATGTTGACCCTGAATCCGTTCGTCGAAAAAAAAATGTTTTGTTATTTCATGTTTTGACACGATTTTTGTATCAGGGCAATGCCGAGTCAAAGAAAGACCAACCACTGTCTCCGTCAAAACGATCACGAGCATCGCCTTCCACGCCCACTCATCCTAGCAGCGATAAAATCATCTCACCCAAGTCGACCAGTGACGAATCGTCTGCCTCCGTACGGCTCCTGTTTTTCGTTCTTTCTTTCTTTCTTCATGGCAATTTATTTCCTTGTGGTCTCCATGCAGCACTCGCCAAATAGCCCGATCGACACAGCGACCACAAAATCGCCTACCACAACCAAGTCTTCGCAAAAGTCGCAACTGCCAAACGTGCAAGCAATTGACGACAACAATTTCGCAAAGTTCAAAAAACTCACTGTCGGGCGTAGCGCCGCAAAGCTAATGACCCCACCCGGCTTGAACTCCCCGGTATAATTCTCTTATTGCTTTATCTCGCCTTGTGTCTTATATTGTTTCACTTTATAGCTGCTGGAATCTCCGCAGACTGAGAAAATCTTGAGCTTGCTGGATCCCGCAAAACGACATGCTCGTGACACCTCCACCGTCACGTCTACTGACTATGTCGACTCGCCGACCAGTTTGGCTAGCACAGATTTGGAATTCTCCTTGCTCGTGCCCGAGACCAGGCAGACCATCATGGCCCTCCTGAGCCCTCGGGTAAAAATAACATTATTATTTTTTTTTTGCGCTTCTTTGTCTCTGATTCTCGTTGTCCTCTAGCACGTCCCGGTCACGCAGGCAGACTTGGACGATGAAGATGACGACGAGGATGTGGATGCCCAACCAGTGGAGACGCAGGCCCTTCATCACGAGGACGGAGCCGATCCCAGCTCGTCCACAAGCGGCGAACTCAAGTTGGACGACCTGGAGGAAACGATGCCGCTGGAAGAAGAGGACAGTGTTGTCATCCGGCGGCCAGTTCGGGGGCGTTCTCGGGGCGGGGTAATTCTTACGTTGTTGTTTTTATCGTCACTTATGTTTTTGGTTTGTTAGCCACAAGCCAGCAGCCGCGCGAGCATCGTGCCGTCCAGAGAGATTTCAATGATGGTCCGCTCGTCGTATTGCATTCCTCATCGTTTTGGCAACCTCTCGGTGCTCAGTTCAGCTTCGATGAAGTTTTTCAGTGCGTCCAGTCGTTCCACCTGCCTACCGTTCTAATAAAAAAAAAAATTTGACATAACTAGATACCAAGGACAACCTTTGCGTTCACTGTCACCAGACGCTCAAAAACAACCTCGTCAAGTGCAGCGATTGCAGTTTAGTTGCTCACAGGTCTTGCTCCCTTCTCTTGCCTCCCACCTGTGGCATCCCTGCGGAACTACTCCTCGCCCAGGGCCCAGCAACAGACGGTATGGTTTCAAAAAGTAAAAAAAAAAAAAGCGAAAGGAAAACGAATAACTCTTTTTTTTTTTGGACCTCCCTCCCTATTTGTAGCCCAAACGTTTGGTGTGAGCTTGGAGTCGCAATGCACGCGCGATGGGTCGATGATTCCTTTCCTCGTCAAGGCGTGCATCCGTCAAATCGAGGAGCGTGGAATCAACGTGGAGGGAATCTATCGTGTCAATGCGTCCGCAACGTCGATGGAACGGCTCAAGATGCTCTTTCAGCACGGACGGTATCAGTACCCGCATCTGCCGGATTCCTAATTCTTTCTTTTTTTTTTTAAAATAAAATAAATAAATAAAAATAAAAGGCCAAACTTGGATGATCCCGAGTGGGATGATATAAACATCCTCGCCAATCTGTTGAAACAGTACTTTCGCTCTCTTCCCGATCCTCTCATCCAAGCACATCTGTACCATGACTTTGCATCCGCCGCAAACCGTAACTGTGTTGAAAAAGTGGCATATTTGTCTTAACGTATTTTTTCTGCAGAGCCAAACGAGGCATTACGCATGGCCTGTTTCCAGGACGCAGTGAGCAAACTAAACCATTTCCATCTGCACACTCTCGCCCTGACCGTTCGTCACCTCTGTCGGTACGCATTCCTATTTCTCTGTTATGCCTCAAGCAATTGTTTTTGCTTTTGCTTTTGTTTGTTTTCAGCATTCAAAAAAATAAGGAGGTGAACAAGATGAGCGTGACCAATCTGGCCCTCATCTTTGGCCCCAACCTGATGCGGTCCAACAACCTAGGGCAAGATATCATGGACATGACCCTTCAAGCCAAGGTGCTGTCATATCTGATTGTCAACGCCGACGACCTCTTTGGCGCTGACCTGGACACGCGCGAGTACTCTATGTACACGCTCTCCAGATTTGGCGGCAACTGACGAGTCGTTTTTGTTAAGAATTGCAATAAAAAACAGTATGCTTGAAAAGTTATTTCCCTGGCTATTTTGAGATGAAACGTATGCTTGGGTCTTGGTTGAGGGCGTCGTGGAGTTCGTTTGGTGGCAAAGCAGTTGCGACGCAGAGTTCGTCCATGGAGGTGATGCCGTTGAGGATCTTGCGGATATGCGGTGACAGGACCGTGTTTGCAAGTGCAGACAACGAGGGCGACGACAAGGTTGTGGAGGGGGATGCGACAGTGGAGACGACTGGATTGCTGCTGCTCATTGGCGACTGGGCCTCCTCGATCCCAAGAGAGCTGTTGGCCCCTGCCATCGGTAGGCGAACGGGGTAGACGTGCACACGCCTCAGGATTCCTGTGAGGACTCCAAACACGACGAGATCTCGCATGTTGACGGCGAGCGAGCGTAACCTGAACGAACGCGCGAGCGTGCAGACTTGTGTTCCGTGCTGGAAGCCGCAGTAGGCAGCAAACACGTCCACAATGTTTGGGGGCGGCAGTGTGGACCCGTGGGGATGTAAATGCTGGAGGCACTCGGCCTGGAGATCGGCGTCGACGTAGAGATTGTGGATGCGCTGAGTAACTGCATACACGTTGGTGCTCTGGAAAATATCGATCAGCCTCACGCAGCCGTACAGCAGGAGGTGCTGGATGCACTTCCGAACGAGGTGGACGTCCACGTCGGCCCTGAGGGCGATGCGCTTGACGTAGTTGACTCCGTCGACGAATGGCAAGATCTGACGCACATATCAATTTTTTTTTTTTTTTCAAGAAGACCACCACCATAGATGTTTACCTGCTGCATAGTCAGATCCCAATCCTTGGTCTTGAGATGAATGATGTCAGTGGTGGGTGCAGGCACGTCGTAATCGTGAACGGGGATGGGGTCCTTGAAAAACTGGAATAGCTTGACATTGATGCTCGTACTAAACTCGACTGCACATGGACAGAAAAAAAAAAAATTCTTCTTTTATTTTACCTTGAGAATATTTGGCGTAGTGTACGTACATATGGGCACCTGGCTCTCGCGGAAAGTGTTGAGGTCGTCCAGCAGTTGCTGCAGCACATTTTCAAGAAGGACCTTTGTGCCTGGGTTGTGCAAAAACTCGTGCTCGGTCTACGATGGGGTGGGGTGGGCTGGGGTTTGGGCATGCTTGAGACCTGAGACCGCATACCTCTAGTTTGCGGAGGGTGTCGGCCAGTTTGCGGGCCACGGGCTCGTAGCACTTTGCGTCTGCGTCCGGGTGGAATGCCAGGCCGAGGTTGAACAGCATCGCGTTGCGGTCGTACTTTTTATTCTCGAGCATGACGGGCACTCCCATGATTGTGTGCTCCTCTGTCCGACTGCGCAATGGCAGAGCGTTTGAGCTGGGTTTTTTTCTTTTTTTTTTTTTTTTCATGAAAAATATAGTATCGTACAGCGTCACCAGGCGACCGCACAGCTGCGACTTGGGAATGACGTACTCGCTGATGCTCTCAAACTCATCGGCCCTGATGAACCCTTCCGGCGCCTGGTACGAGATCTTGGGGCCGAGGACGGTGTGGAACTCTGCAAAGAAGACGCACGAGAGCGGCACGTTGAAGAGCGCCATATCCCAGGGTGGTGCACTTCGCAAGTCATGGATGCCGCAGGTGAGTTGCTGCAGTTGCAGCTCGTCGTCGGACTTGCCATCCAATCGGCAGCATCGTGGCTCGTCACCAGGTTCCACAACTCTCACTATACTCAAGAGCAAAAGGTGTGGATGTAATGGGTCAAAAAGTGTACTATCTCACTGCAAATACCACAGCAATCACAAGAGGGTCGCCAAAGGTACCAGCTGCACTTTCGGCTGACATGCGTTTTGCTGCTGCTTGTCTACGCCGCATACACCGAGCAAAACTTTCTCAACTCTCGCCCGAGGAATGCGTACCACACGTTGCAGCTCCCTGTGCACGCGACCGCCGCAGAGGTCAAGACGATGTTCAGAAAGATGTCGTTGCAATATCACCCAGACAGGGGAGGTAGTGCCGACCTGTATGCGCGGTTCCAGACAGACTACACCATCCTCAGTAGCGTGACGATGCGCCAAGTGTACGATTACCTCGGCGTGAATGCGTTTGCCAAGTGCCCTTCTGGCTGCTCCACGTACCGCGAGTATTTTATGGCCTCTGCGACTGACGCCGTCGTCGGTTACGGCATCCTCGGTGCGTTCCTCGTCGGACTCAATTGGCTCAACGGCCAGGCGCACATGCGGCAGTGGATCCTCGTGTGGATCGCCGGCTTGGTCGTGATCGATCTCCAAGCGTCAGGTTTGTTCTTTTGCTTTCGCATCGCTTTCCTGTAACTCGCTGCGTTGATCAGTTTGCTCGTACGATGCACTGTGGTTTATCGACTGGTTGCACGATGGTTTGACCGTTCGCGAAAAAATCGAATGGCTTGGCCACCTCACACCCGTCGTAATGATCATCATCGCACACCTCCACGAGGCCTTTTTGCCGCACGACTCGATTACGGTTGAGGCGGCCCTTGTTCATCTACGTAAAGTACGTTTTTTTTTTTCCCGCGCGCGTGTGTGTGTATGTAGACTTTTAACTGCGAATCATGATCCAGATGCTGGACGACGAAAGAATAAAATTTCACGCACTTGGTGGACTGCCTCTGGCGTCACCTCAAGCTCTCGCACAGGCTCAACAGCCGTCCCCGCAGGAGCATCAGCAACAAGACCAGCCACAGCCGCAACAACAAGAACCGAATCGCAAGGACGCCGAGAAATTAAAAAAGTCCAAATAACATGTTCATGTATTGCTTTTTCCCTTGTGATTTTAGAAACAAAAAGGAAAGTTGGGGTGGGAGAAAAAGAGAGAGAGAGAGAGGAGGAGGAGGAAACGAAGAAAGTTAGAAAGGAAACAAGTTGGCCCCCAAGTTTTTTACTTGTTGGCGGCAATGTTAAGCTTGAGGATCTCGACATCCTTGAGGTTGACCTTGTTCTTGAGGTCCTCGACTTCCTTCTTGAGCTTGTAATAGGCTTCGCGGAACTCCTTGTCAGTCTTGGGCTCGGTGTCCTTGCCGTCATCGAGCTTGGCGGCCGAGAAGTTGACATCCTTGCGGACACCAGCGGTGAAGCCCTTCTCGAGGGAGATCTTGTTGGGGTTGGCAGTCTTGCCTGACCAGAACTCGTCCGCGGTCAGGGCAGCCTCACCCGAGATGGTCGGGGGGAAGAGGTCCTCTTGGAAGGCGTCCGACTTGCGGGGCACTTGGAACGAGATGGGCTCGATAAGCGAGGTGTGGAGCTTGAAGGCCTTGGTGACCTCAACCTGGGTGACGTTGACGGCACGCTTGGGGATGAACGCGATGCCACGCTGGGGCTCGTTCGACTTGTACTCGGAGAGGTAGAACTAGAGGTGGGGGAAAAAAAACATTTACACGACGAGGTACAAAAACGGAATAAAAAAAGTGTACCTGCCAGGGCTTCTCTTCCACCATCTCATAGTAGCGGATGTTGCCGTCACCCTTGCCGGCGAGGTAGAGCATCTTGGTGTCCTCGTCGTAGTAGGGCATGAGGGTACCGGCCGAAGTGTCGAGGTTCTCGTTGACGAGGAGCTCGCCAAAGTTGGCGGTATCACGGACGTAAAGCTGGCGGTCCGACGACTTGCTGAAACTGTTTGCAGAAAAAATAGTTGGAAAAAAAAAAGAGATTTCTTTCTTTTCCGCACCCAGTGGTGGCAATGCGGTTGGTGTCACCGAGCCAGACGGCGCGCTGGCTCTTGGTGCCCTCGTGGTTGACATTCTCAAAGACGATCTTGCCGCTGCGGACGTCAAAGACATAGATCTTCTTGTCCTTGCTAGGCGTGACGAGGAGGTTGCCGTTGTAGTTGAAGGCAAGCGACTGAACCATGTCGGTGTTGCCGACGAGCTCTGCCTAAAAAAAAAATAAAAATAAAATGAAAAAAAATAAGACCTAGTCTGCACGAAATTCCATCGTCGAGCTGTAGATACCTTCTGGACACCCTTGGTGATGTCCCACAGCTTGACGGTCAGGTCGCCACCAGCCGAGGCAAGGGTGTTGTCAGCAGTGGGGTGGAACTGGACAAAGCCAGCTTTGCGGGCGTGTCCGGGGAGGACAGCGACGGGCTCGGTCTGTAAAGCAGAGAAATCGATTAGATCTTTGTCGGCAACGCGAGGGCGTGGGTGTCCTGTACCTGGGGGGTCTTGAGGTCTTCGGGGATGTTCCAGATCATGATCTTGGTGTCCTCCGACGCCGAGGCAATGATATAGTCGTTGAAGGGGTGGAAGTCAATGTCGAGGACGGCAGCCTTGTGGCCGCTGAAGAGCGGGGGCTGGGCAGGCAGCTTTCCGGGCTCCTGTTGTATTTTTGGTTTTTTTTTTTGGGAAGGGGGGGGGGGGGAGCAAGGGGAGGGGAAAAAAGGTCAGTATTGTGCAGACGTCGTAGGCAGGACGGCAGTACCTTCTGGTTGAGGACGGCAAAGGCACCACCACCAGACGCCTCCCAGCAGACGGCGACGTAGAGAGGGTTGGCCTTGATCAAGTTGCTGTCCCAGGCGTTGCGCGAGGGCTTGACATTGTCAAAGCACTTCTCCTTCTTCTCGGGAGTGCCAAAGACGTGGCGGTACTTGGAAGCACGGACGAAGCGCGACATGGCTCGAGTGATGTGTTCGCGAGGAAAAAAAAACCCCTAATAAGAGTCGAGCACACTTTCCGTCAATAAAAAATAACAACAAGAAAAACAACAAAAAAAAAACAAGAGGGAAAAAAGAAAAGGGAACACAGTGAGCCGATTTTTTTTTCCTCCAAGGAAAAAAAAAAAAAGTCGAGCAGGTTCGTGCAAACTATGCCACAGGGCGGGAACAAAGGAGATCTCTCACTCACAAGCCCCTCCCGCCGAGACACAAAAAGACAAGAGGGTGAAAGTGCAGCTTGAAACTCGGAGGAAACTGTTCTAAAAATAAAAGAGAGCATGACCGGCGTCGGAAGTTGGGCCGTTAAGCCGGTTGGGGTCGGCACACAAATGCTGGAGAGAGGGGACAAATACAGCTCGTCCCCGGGAAAAGCAGACAGCAACTCCCACTCAGCAGCCCAAACACAGCAGTCGACCCAAGTAAAGCATAGGCAGCTCACTTGGAAAATCATGGCGACCACATGGTGGACGCTTCCGGCTGGCGAGGTGGCGCAATGGACTGTGGGCGGCGTGCTGGCGACATCGGCCGCCCCACCAGAAGTGACGCGGGAAAAAGCGTCGCTGGTCCCTCAGGATGGCGGGCTGACGTGCAGAACGTGCGACATAGCGTCCTTTGCCGATGTGAACGAGCAGCGGCAGGTATGGTCATTTCATGTGGTCATTGTGTCGCCAAGTGCTAATCGCAATGCCGGCGGCAGCATTTTAAACTGGACTGGCATCGGTACAACCTCAAGCGGAGCCATCGTGGCGAGGTGCCCATCAGCGAAGAAAAATTTGACGACCTTGTTGAAGGTTTTTTTTTTTTTTTGGCAGCGGCAGGTTTGCTGATTGGGAACATGTAGACCTTCCCAACATGTCGGCATCAGAAGATGAGGAAGACCGCAACGATGAGGAAGGTGACGAGGACGCTGTTGATGACGACGACGAGGACGAACAAGATGACAGAGGGGACGTGGACAAGAGCAGTCTGTGGGCTCGAATGGACGCTCAGGACGTGGCAGCGGCGGAGGAGGCGCTTCTCAAGGATGAGCAACTGCGCCAACAACAGCTGAGAGCAACAAAGTCTCCACCGATGATCGAATTCAAGACGCCCAAGGGCCAATACGCGCACGTCTGGCGCACTGTGCTCATTCCCGGCAAGGTCACGCTGCAGATGGAGCCGAGCGAGCTGCTGAGCAACCTCGTTGGCATGGCCGGGGATAAGGCGTATCGCTGGGCTGTGATCCTGTGCAGTGGAGGCCATTTTGCGGCGTCCCTTTTCGACCGTGACCAAGTCGTCGTCAGCAAGACGTTTCATCGGTACACGACCCGTCGCAAGCAGGGTGGCTCACAGTCCGCCAACGATAACTCCAAGGGCAAGGCCAATAGTGCCGGTGCAAGCATCCGTCGATACAACGAGCGTGCACTCCAGCAGGACATCCGCGAGCTCTTTGTCGAATGGAAGTCCCACCTCGACAAATGCAATCTCATCTTTATGAGCACGCCCTCTGCCAATCATGGCATATTTTTTGGTGGCGATGTGCCCGTCCTTAATAAAGGCATGCGAAAAAGAAGTCGCGTATTTTTTTTTTTAATTTTGTGTTTTTGTCAGATGACTCACGAATTCGCAGGATCCCTTTCACGACCTACCGGCCAACTGGTAGCGAACTCAAGCGGATTCACGAGAACCTATCGACTGTGCGCCTGACGTCAGAGTCTCTCGCTCCAGAACAACAAGAGAAGCCCAGGCTTGCTCCCAAAAAGGTTACCGCCACCACCACCAACACCAAAGTGGACTCTGAGGATGTGCACAAGCCGGCACCTGGCTCGTTCCTCGATGCACTTCCACGAAACGAGAGACGGTTTGCCGTCTTGATCTATGCGGCGTGCAGCAAGGGCAAGGTAGTTGCCGTTCAAAATGTTTTAATATTTTCACACGTTTGGTTAGAAAGAGCTGTTGGTCAACGTGCTGAATGACGCCGGGAGCGAGACAACCAAGAAATTGATCGACCTTGCAGACCCCGAGTCGTGCCTGACGCCACTCCAGACAGTGTCGGCAGAGGGCTTTCCTGAGCTCGTCCTGTCCTTGCTCGAGTACGGCGCCGATCCAACCGTGTGTGGCACAAGCGGCCGAGGTTCCAAGACCGCCTACTCTCTCGCCAAGGACAGGGAGACGCGCAACATGTTTCGTCGCTACATGGCCGCTCACGTATGTTCTTTTCAAAAATATATACAATTGTTTTTCTTCAACTTCCTGGCCAAAAAAAAAAAAAAAAAAAGCCAGAAAAGTGGGACTATGCCAAGGCCGATGTACCATCGGCGCTGACGGAGGAGCTCGAAAAGGAGCAGGAGAAGAAGAGTTTGGCCCGCGAGAAGAAAAAGCTCAAGAAGAAGGCGGCGGCAGCGGCGGCGGCCAAGAAAGACGGTGTTGCGAGTGACGAGGATGACGGGGACAACACGACTAGCAGGCCGGCACCGAAAGCATCGGCATCATCTTCGGCAGCGTCGTCCGCAACCAAACCTCTACTACTCAAGCCCGCCGCCCTCCAGAGGCAACCCATCGCCGCATCCTCCAAGTCCCCTCAAGCGACCGCGGCCGCCGAGCGCGAAAAGCGAGCGCAAGCGGCGGAGGCTCGGATGCGAGCCGCTACCGCCGGCCCGGTCTGCTCCAGCTGCTCCAAGTCCCTCGATGGCATCGAGCCGTACCAGCGTCTTACCTACTCGTACTGCAGCGGGGCGTGCGTTGCGGCGCATCGTGCCAAACTCGAAAAGTGACTTGTTTTGTTGTTGTTGTCGTTGACGTTGTGGGCGTGCACAATGGGTCTTGGTTGGTCGTACGCATATCCGCCGCGCCCCGCGGTGAACCAGCGCGTCGTCGTTGTTACTGTGAGTCAATTGGCACTGAGGCTTTGCTCTACTAACAAACAGAGCGGGCAGGGATGTGACACTGGCTTTGGCCACCTGACTGCCCTCAAGCTGGATCTGCTGGGCTACCAGGTGGTGGCGCTGTGCCTGACCGACAAGGGCATTGCCGAGCTGCAGGGCAAGGCGTCCAACCGCGTGGTTGTGCGCAAGGTGGACGTGACCAAGAAGGAAGACATCCAGACCGTCGCCAACGAGATTGCGCAGCGGTACCCCGACGGCATCTACGGCCTCGTCAACAACGCCGGTGTCGGACACGGCGGACCCGTACGAACTAGCTCAAGGCGCGCTCCGGTAGCCCTGCTCTAACTTTACAACGTAGGTTGAGTGGGTCCCGATGGAGACGTTCAAGTTTGTGATGGATGTCAACTTTTTCGGCTACGTCGCCATGGTCAAGTCGCTCGCTCCGCTGCTGCGCAAGGGCTACGGCCGCGTGATCAACATCGCCAGTGTTGCCGGGTTCCTGCCTGCCACGGGCATGGCAGCCTACTCGGCGTCCAAGCACGCCGTCGAGGCCTTCACTGACTGCCTGCGCATGGAGATGGCGCCGTTCGGTGTTGCTGTTACGTGCATCGAGCCCTTCTTCATGAAGACAAACATCATCCAGGGCATCGATGTGCAGCTGTCAAAGCTGTACGACTCCCTTCCACAGAACGAAAAGGATGTGTGGGGAGACCACCTGGCCAAGAAACTCGGCGCTACCTCGGCGCTCATCAACGCCATCGCTGGTGAGCCCGGTGAAGTTGTCGACTGCATCGTCCACGCTCTTCAGTCGTCCGTACGTTTCTTGTTCCTACCAAAAACAAAAAAAAAAAAAAAAAAAAAAGAAAGCTCAAACCGTAAATTTACAGTGGCCCAAGACTCGCTATACCCCTGCTCCCTTTGTGCTCAAGCTCACTCGGTTCGCGCCGACGTTCCTCCTCGATTTCATCTCGTACATGACCTCTCCCGCCAGTCCCGCCCAGGCGTACCTGTGGCTCAAGGCGGGCGACAAGCCAAAGTCCAACTGAAAAAAAAAAAAAGAGGCAGAGACGTCTTTTTTTGTATTGCGTTTTCTTTTGCATTTCAGTGCGTGTTTATTTTTTCAAATAAATCATTTCAACGTGCTGCCGGAGGCCATCGCCATCGCCTTGTACGACTCCGAGGCACCACCAATGCCGAGCCGTGTCATGTAGCGTTTTCTTAGATCGAGGGGCGACGGGCCGGGGACGGTGAGCGGTGAGACCGTGTTTATGGCGTAGGGCGCAGCATTGACACTAAAGCTGGGGCCATCCCCGTCGCCATCACCGTCTGCATCGATGGGTGGTATGATCGAAAAGGACGCAACTCCAGAACCAGACATGGTCGCGTACGACTGGTTGTGATGTGTCGTCGGGGAAGTCAGCAACGGAGACGAAGGCCCGGCCGAGCTGCTGGTAGGTTTCAGGAGTCCACTAGTTCCCAGCGACAGCTTCTTCTTGCGTGACGCTCTATCCGATAATTTGTTACTCCCATTAAAAATAATTTTAAGAAAAAAAAAAAATAAAGACAAACTTTCGAGTTGCCCGCTCTGCTTGCGCTTTTTCGTCTGGGGTGGGGCCATTGAGTCCCTCGCCGTCGATAAAGTTGAAAAACATGAGCAGCTCGGCGCCGATAAACGCCATCGTTATAACGACGCTGAACCCAATCTATGGGCACGATTAACGGTTGCAAACGAAAACCAAAAGCACTCTCGTGTTACCAGCATCCACATGTACCCAATGTGGTCAAACAGATAGCCGTAAACCGGTGGCAGGAGGGTGAGGAAGACATTTTGCAAAGCCTGGAGAAAGCCGTAGGCTGTGCCCAGCTGGCGGGCAGGGATGAGCATTGCGACCATTGGCCAAAGTGTGCAAACGACGATCGAGTAGGCGAATCCGAGCATTGTCATTGGAATATACGGGTTGAGAAGGGTAACAGACATCATGACGAATGCCGAGCTCGAGATCACTAGACCGGCGCAAACCCACACAACACGGTACTTTAGCTTGTCGATGATGAGGCCAAACACCGGTGCAAACACGAGAGATATCATGTACGGCATGCTGATGAGCACACCGGGCGACAAACGTGGGTACTTGTACCTGAAGAATTCGCTGTTTGGCGGAGGGCGGGTTAGAACTATGGTTTTGTTTTTCACACTGGTTGGTGGCGTACGTTCCAAAACCGATGAAAGGGAAAAATACGGCGTAGAAGAGGACGCAGACGACAATGAGCACCCAGTAACTGCGCGGCATTTTTTTCAAATGTTTCAAGATGAACTCGTCGCCGACCTCTGCCATCTCTGTTCAATTTGAAAAATCTATATCAAAACACACACGCAGAAAAAAAAAGAAAAAAAAGAGGGAAAACGTACGTTTGTCAATCACAAGCTCTGCGCGCCGGTCCAGATAGGCTATGGCGATCGAGTTGATCACAGAGATGACGCAGATGACGGTCCCTAGCAGGAGGGCGGCGACGAGACCAAACTTGTCGGCGAAAAGGCTGGTCAGGTTGAGGTTCAGCACGCTCCCCTAACAATGGAATTTAAAAAAGGTCTGCCTTCAGTGTTGAAATGAAAATAAGAACCGCATACAATTCGAGAGAACGTCTGTGTGACAGCAAAGACGAGCTTGAGCTCCTTGCCTCGAAACCACGCCACGATAAATACGTTTTGCATCACGGCCAAGGCCTCGCCGCCTATGCCAAACAAAAAGCGACCGAGGCACATCAGCCAAAACAGGCGGTAGTACCCGCCGAGGACAATCAGAATGTGGCCGACCAGGGTGAGCGATGAGCTGATGACGACTCCTTTTCTCACGCCAACGTACTTGTCCACCAGCAGTCCAAAGAAGAACCCCATAAAAATGTTTGGAAAGCAGTACGATGAGTACAGCAGCCCAAAGCTGGTCGTGTTGATGTCGAGTTGCTGCAATGGCGAATCGAATTGAGGAACCAAAAAGAAAAAAAAAAAGAAAAAAAAATTCCAGGGGA
>Ga0302227_10000791_pt1 | contig 24798 bp, 22 predicted proteins | sample II_Palsa_N1_1_FD_193525 | JGI IMG/M metagenome (GOLD analysis project Ga0302227, IMG submission 193525) | Peat permafrost microbial communities from Stordalen Mire near Abisko, Sweden - II_Palsa_N1_1 | ecosystem: Environmental > Terrestrial > Soil > Palsa > Peat permafrost | place: Sweden... | reverse complement strand
CCGGCCGGCAAAGAAGGCCGCTAAAGTCCGGGCCTCGCCCGCAACCACCCGCGAACGCCTCACCGCCGTCAAACCCTCCGGCGGAAAAGACGACTCCTTCTTCGAGCTCGTACACGAAGTCGCCCGGCAGATCCCGCGCGGCCGCGTCACCTCTTACGGCGCTATCGCCGCCTGCCTGGGTACGCGACTCTCCGCCCGTATGGTCGGCTGGGCCATGATGGCCGTCCCCTACGCCAAAAAACCGGTGCCCGCCCACCGCGTCGTCAATCGTAACGGACTCCTCACCGGCAAACACCATTACAGCCCACCTGAAAGAATGCAGCAGTTACTGGAAAAAGACGGGGTGGTCGTCAAAGACGATAAAGTAGTCGATTTTAAAAAACTGTTCTGGGACCCCGCCGTGGAGCTATAAGGAACACCCCCCTTTGTATTCCTACTTACCCTTTGCACAATTATATTTAGTTTACTACCTTGGGGAATGTGTAGCACCCTCCTTGTCATAAGGCCAATCAAATTAGCTATCCTCTTAGGATTAGTCGTTGTCACTTCCTGTCACCCCCCGGCACCCGATGCCGAAGGGCAGCGCAAGACGCTCAGCCTTCAGTTTATCGACAGCGCCGTCATCCCGGGAAATGATTTTGCCCGTTATGCGAACGGCAAATGGCTTGATACGGCCACCATACCGCCGACCGAATACGGCGCAGGGGCCCGCTGGGAAATGGATGATTCCGTTGAAGCCCATGTACACCTAATTCTGGAATCCGCTGCAGGCGCTCACGCGGCCACCGGAACCATCACCCGGCAAATCGGCGATTTATACCTGGCCGGCATGGATACCTTGTCGATCGATCACAGAGGTGCAGAACCCGTTGAACCCTTCCTGAAAGCCATTGACTCCATCCGGGACGCCAAAGACATCCTGCTGTTTGCGGCCAGCCAGATCAGAATAGGCTTTCCCCTGCTGATCAGTCAGGGGATCGCTCCGGATAAAAAAAACAGCAGCCGCAACATTGCGAACTACTATCAGTTCGGACTCGGGTTACCCGACAGGGATTACTATGTCAAAAAAGATTCAGCTACCCTGGCCCTGATCGCTGCCTATAAATTATACCTGACCACCCTGTTTACGCTGTCCGGAGACAAGCCTGCCGCCGCCGCGCAAAAAGCCGACCAGGTATTTGCACTCGAAAGTCAAATCGCCGTCATCCACAAGACTAATGTGGAACTGATGGATCCCAGAAAGAACTATCATAAGATGGCGGTATCCGATGCCCAAAAGGCGATGCCGCTCGTTGGTTGGGAGACATTATTAAAAGCCCTGGGTGTGTCATCGGATTCCATCAATATCGAACAGCCTGAATACTATCAAGGCCTGAACGCCCTTCTTCGTTCGACACCCCTGGACATCTGGAAATCTTACCTGCGGGTCCATACCCTGGATAATGCCGCGAATTACCTGAGCCATGACTTCGAAACGGCCTCCTTTGCCTATTACGATCAGGCTTTGAATGGTCAGCGCCAGATCAAACCGCGGTGGCAGCGCCTGTATTATATCATCGACGCGAACATGGGAGAAGCTTTAGGGCAGCTTTACGTGCAACACTATTTTTCCGCCGCTGCAAAGCAACGGATCACCGAACTCGTAGGCAACCTGCAAAAGGCCTTTGCCGCACGCATCGACCACCTCGACTGGATGGGTGACAGCACCAGGAAGACGGCTAAAGAAAAGCTCCTGAGTATGACCGTCAAAGTGGGGTATCCCGACAAATGGAAGGACTATACCCAGGTAGTCATTCAAAAGGATCGCTATTTCGAAAGCCTGGTGTCCGCCGCCCGGAATAACTACCGCCATAACCTGGCCAAAGTTGATCAGCCGGTGGACCACAGCGAATGGGGTATGACACCACCAACCGACAATGCCTATTACAATGCCGCTGCCAATGAGATCGTATTCCCGGCGGGCATCCTTACCTTCCCGATGTTCGATGTCGCGTCAGACGATGCCCTCAACTACGGAGGCATCGGCATGGTGATAGGCCATGAAATGACCCATGGGTTCGATGATCAGGGTGCCCAATTCGATAAAGACGGCAACTTGAAGAACTGGTGGCAAAAAGACGACCTAATCCGCTTCAAGGCCAAATGCGAACAGATCATCCGTCTTTACAACACGTTTACCGTGCTCGATTCTTTGCACGTAAACGGACGGTATACCCAGGGAGAGAATACAGCCGATGTTGGCGGTCTGGCCATAGCCTATGATGCTTTTAAGCTCACGCCCGAAGGCCGCGATACAGCCCGGATAGATGGATTGACATCGGACCAGCGCTTTTTCCTTTCCTTTGCCCAGACCTGGCGCAAAAAAGTGACCGATGCTTCGCTGCGCACGCAAGTCAATACCGATGAGCATTCCCCCGGCAAATACCGGATCTGGGGTCCCCTCATGAATAATCCCTCCTTTTACCAGGCCTTCAACGTCCGACCTGAAAACGCCATGTACCTGGCTGATACCGCCCGCGTGCACATTTGGTAGGAAATAGCCCGCCCATCCCGATAGTCCCCATACTCTCGCATGAACGGGTACTAAACCAGGAACTATGATCCGGCAGGGCGGTTGTCACTTGGGTGGCCCTCCTAATTCATGGAATTTTGTAACAAATTGTATAATATGTGTCCCATGATCTAAAGTGATCTTTACCGGCAATTAAAAAAAATAAGAAAATGAAAATTATATTGACAGGTTCATTAGGACATATCGGTAAGCCACTGACAAAGGAATTGGTACAGAACGGACATGCGGTTACGGTGATCAGCAGCAGCCCTGAAAGACAAAAAGACATTGAAGCATTGGGCGCCACAGCTACTATTGGTTTATTGGAGGACGTTAGCTTTCTTACGAACGCCTTTACCGGTGCCGATGCGGTGTACACAATGGTGCCACCGGCCGATTATTTCGATAAGAAACTTGATCTGATGGCCTATTTTCGTAGACTCGGGGACAACTTTGCCCAAGCCATCGAGCGGTCAGGCGTAAAAAAGGTGGTTCACCTGAGCAGTGTTGGCGCTGAACTGGAGAAGGGGTCAGGGGCCATTCTTGCTCATCATGCCATAGAAATTATAATGAATAAGCTGTCTGGTGTCGCCATCACTTTTATCCGTCCAGTGGGTATCTATGACAATTTGTATGGCTTTGTACCCATGATAAAAAATATGGGCCTTATCAGTTCAAACTATGGTGCGGGAGATAAGTTAGCCTGGGTTTCACCGATAGATATTGCTGCTGCGATCGCTGAAGAACTAGTGACACCGCTTGTTGGAAGAAAGGCACGGTATGTGGCAAGCGATGAATTGACTGGCAACGATACTGCAAGTGTTTTAGGTGTGGCCATCGGGAAGCCGGATTTGAAATGGACACTAATTTCAGATGAACAAATGCAGAGTGGTTTGGAAGGAGCGGGGATGAGCGCACGAAACGCTGCTGGGTTGGTGGAAATGTTCGCCAGTCAGCATAGCGGTGTGTTGACAGAAGATTATTACCTCAACAGACCGGCAGTTATGGGCAAGGTAAAGGTAAAAGATTTTGCAAAGGAATTCGCAGTCGCCTATAAACAATAGCTTATTGTATCAAAACATCTATATAAATCACGTCTGAATTAAATATCATGAATATTACTATCAGTTCATCAGTTATTATTGGAGAGGATTCATCCAACCCGTTAACGGCTAACCGACCGGGTTACGGCACAATGCGCCTCACCGGCGAAGGTATTTGGGGGGAGCCTAAAAACCGCCCTGAAGCTTTACAAATTCTTAAAAAAGCCGTTGACCTTGGGGTAAATTATATAGACACCGCCGACTATTATGGTCCTGGTGTAACCAATCGCCTCATAGCGGAGGCACTCTATCCTTATACGTCAGACCTTATAATAGGTACTAAAGTTGGCGCCAAACGCGGTGATGATAAAAGCTGGAACTTTTTCGGCAAGCCGGAGCAGTTGAGCGAAAGTATCAACCTTAACCTTAAGGAATTAAAGCAGGAACAACTTTCGCTGGTTCATTTCAGGCTCATGCCGGCGAGCACGGAGGTTTTCGAGGAATCGTTGAACGCCATGTTCGACATGCAAAAAGAGGGTAAGATCCTGCACGTAGGCTTGAGCAACGTATCGAGGGAACAATTTCAAACCGCATTAAAAATGGGCAAAATAGCCAGCGTACAAAACTTGTATGGCTATACGCAGCGAACGACACTTGCCGGTCCAATGGGCGGAGCCGGAGGCGAAGAAATACTGGACCTGCTGGAAGAAAATCACATCCCGCTGATTCCTTATTTCTCGTTGCAAACGTCGTTGGGCAAAGGGCAGGATAAGATAGAAGAAATGGCTAAAAAATATGACATAAGTCCCGCACAAATGAATGTGGTCTGGTTGCTGAACAAATCTCCGTGGATTCTGCCTATCCCGGGCACCACTTCACTAGATCACCTGGAAGAAAATCTGAAAGCGGCCGAAATGGAATTAGAGCCCGATGACATGGCATATTTAGGATGACCTTCTTCATGATCAGATTTGGTATCTTTTTTCGATTGCAATACATTTGAAATGATGCAAGATAAAGATATTCCCAGGCTGTCACGGCTGATGGCAATCCTAACGCAGCTGCAATCTAAACGGCTGTTAACGGCGACAGAAATTGCAAAAAAATTTAAGATAAGCATACGGACGGTGTATCGGGATATAAAAGCATTGGAACAGGCGGGTGTGCCCATCCTGACAGAAGAAGGGAAAGGCTATATGATTATGGAGGGATATAGGCTGCCGCCTGTCATGTTTACCGAAAGAGAAGCAAACGCTTTTGTTACCGCCGAAAAGCTGGTGCTGCTAAATTCAGACAGCTCACTTACACAGGACTACAAAGAGGGTGTGGCTAAGATAAAGTCAGTTTTACGGGCACATGCCAGAGACAAGGCCGATATTTTGACTGAGCGGGTGGCATTTGAGCAACGTCTGGGAATATCGGCTGTCAGTCACTATCTGTCATCGATACAGATTGCTCTGACCAACTTTTCTTTGATAGAATTAGAATACTATTCCCCAACCAGGGAGGAAGTAACCCAAAGAGAAATAGAGCCATTTGCCTTGATTAATAATGTCGGCCAAAGCTGGTATTTGATTGCCTTTTGCCGTCTTAGAAAGGATTTTCGCCTTTTCCGCTTCGACAGGATCAGGAAAATAACAATAAAAGACGAAAAATTTACTCCCCATTCCATTACGCTTAGCGAATATCTGACGCAATACCAAAATAATTCTGACCACCTCTGACATAGGGCTGTCATTAGCCGGCGGTAGCTTTGATGAAACAATAAAACAAAATCATGAAAGCTAAAATCAAAGCAGTGCCCAATGGTTATACCGCGGTCACGCCATGGATCATTTCTCCGTCTACAGCAGATCTCATTACGTTTTTGACAGCGGCATTCGATGCCCGGGAAGTCCCTAATAGCCGAATAACCAATGCAGAAGGTATTATCATTCATTCGGTAGTCAAAATAGGGGATGCCCTGGTGATGCTGTTTGATGCAAGGGAAGGCTGGAATCCGACACCGGCGTTTTTGAACCTGTACGTATCGGACGTACAGCGCACGTACGATAAGGCGTTGACTCAAGGCGCCCAATCGGTGACCGATATGACTACCCTATGGTTCGGCGAAAAAGTATGTCGGGTTTTGGATCCGTTCGGCAATTTGTGGTGGATAAACGAGCGGGTGGAGGAAGTGGACTTTACTAATCCGGAGGAGCTGGGACGAAGAGCGACTACCCCCGATGCGATAAAGGGAATAGCCTACATACAGCAATCGCTGAATGAAGCGCTTTTAACGCAAAAGTCATTTTTTAGGGACAAGTATAAGCGATAGAACGGTGAGGAGGGGGAATATACTGTTGTACTTTAGCCTTTATCTTATTATATTCATCCTGTAAAACCATTTGAACCTTAAACCGACTGAATTTGCCATGCCTTTCTCTAAACCATCCACGAACCTACTACTCGCATTCTGTATCTATTCCGCTTTTTTTATTCTACTTTTCTGCCTGATGACCTCCTGCAGAAAGCATATGGCTGTGCCTTCGCCGGTATCCTTCCAGGTGAGGATCGATAGCGTCCGTGTGCTCGGATTTAACCACATCAAGGTGAGCGCCTCCTATTCGTCCGGAGACCTGAGCTCCGCAGTCCGCCTCGGTGTCTGCTGGGGCACCGCACCCAACCCGGTAGTCGGAAAGGATACCATCTTCCAGTCTCGCCCCGATTATAACTACCTGGACACCCTTATTTCAAATCTGGATTCCAACACGGTCTACCACCTTCGGGCTTTTTGCATTCAGGCCAAGGACACGATCTACGGCGCGGACACCAGCATAAAGACGGGCGCGCTGGAGCTGACAACGCTGCAACTATTCAGCACCAGCAATAACCTGGAGATTAGACAGGTGGCTTCGTTGGGATCAGCCGGCTACCTCGTGCTTTCGCAAGTGGATCCGCAATTCAGCGGCTTCCCCTGGTCTAACCTGACCCGGATCGACTCCTCAGGAAACCGGTTGTGGTCCATGGACTATGACATCGGAGAGGATAAGCAGCCATCGATTTTGCTGCCTGTCCAGGACGGATATATTTTCGCCACGGATTCTATCGGCTATGGAACAAACACCCCTGTCTTGTGCAAGACCGACCTAAATGGGAAGCTACTTTGGGAGACTGACCTTTCCGCTGGCTCCTGGTCCATTCAACGCCCCGTGCAACTTGCTCTGGCCGCCAATTCTACCAATATTATCCTGAGTGTCGTCACTAAAAATATTGTCGGCGATACCGGCGTCGTCGACGGCCCATTCTTCCAGTTCGGGGTCGATCAAAATGGCAACATGCAAACCACCTCACAGCTTGCAGGGGCCAACTTCAGTGAATTGGCTCTTGTGACACCTGCCGCTGGCGGCGGCTACCTGGGCATTTTTTCGGCGGGTCCGGCCGACAACCCCAATGGCATCGACCTTGAGCTCCTGAATACAAACTACTCCTCCGAATGGAATCAAACCTTTTTTAGAGGAGACCGGAATATCATAGATCCCATCGGCTGTCTGCAGGACGACAAGGGAAATTTTGCCGTGCTGGCCTGGCTTGATGGACAGAATGCCGATAGTACCTGGTTACTGGGCGTCGACGGAGGCACCGGAAACCCAATTTGGCAAACCACCTTTCCCGGTTCACTTTATGCCATGCCGGGAGACAACTTCCCCAGTGCATTCACTCTTGGCCCTTCCGGCAATTACTATGTTACTGGCGGCAACTTTATTCTAAAAACGGACGCGACGGGCAATTATGACTGGGACTTCAGCACGGTTCCCATGAAATTAGGCACCCCTGGCGCCATCTTCGTCAGCTCGGGTAACTCGATCACCGTTATTGGAACATGGCCTGCAGGAATGTTGGCCAGCGGCGTGATCGACGGACTGTTCTTTTATAAGATGCAGGAATATTGATAAATAAACATTGCAGAAAATTATTTATATGATGTTCACAGGTGAGAATTGGGTATTGAAAATATAGGTCAACTAATAAGAGACAGAATAAGGTCGGTCTGCTTAAAACGAAGGCACACCAATAAATTTTTCAAAAAATTCCTTATCTTCCCTGTACTTTAACCGGGTGAATGAAACTAACCGTTTCCGCTAAGCAGCTTGGCCGCAAGAAAGCCCCTGTCTTTGTCCGCTCCTAAAACTCCCTTAACTACTCCTGACTGTGTTCCATACACGAGGAGAAAGACACTTCAGTGCGGTTGCTCCACTAAAAAATAATCGACGGCGCAAAAATGCCCGCGACAAAATGGAGGTCAAAACCGAAAAGGGCAACACAATCTACTACTTCGAGGCGAACAAAGTCTTTGAATCGGAAAAGAATCTGCTGAGGCTGTAAACAGTTTTGATCAGGAAAAGATCCTGGCTCCGGTAAGCTGCCAGAACCACAGCGCCAAAACAATAGTCGCGAGGATCGAAATGCGCTTACCCTGTCGCCGGTCGCCGGCGGAATAAATCGGAACCTGCGATCCATCCGGCAGGGTCTTCTTGGAAAAGGTCAGTATGTAACCGAGGATCAGGCCGGCGAAAGGGAAGAAAACTGCGGCAACGTACCCGGCAACTACCCAGCGACGTTTTGACTCTTCCGGCAGAGCCAGCGTCCGAATTCTTTCCGCCTGAAAAGCGGCCTCCTGCTCCGGGCTGACCGGTTTTCCGTGACCAGCCAGAATCTGTTTGGCCAGCACGTAGTCCAGCGGCCCCCACTCGTCGGGGTTCCGCACCAAGTCAAGCAATTCATCATCAGAAAAGGAAAACAGGTAATAGTCCGGATCCATGCCGGCCAGTTGTCCCTTGTAATACTGCTCAAGGAGCTGGCGGGCCTTTCTGAAATCGCCGGAACGTAACTTCAATTGAATCGTCGGTTCGACCGTATTGTTGGCAAACGTGGGGTCGAATAACGGTGATTCGTTAACGAGGGTGGCCCCGATTCCCTGTGCCTGTAGTTGCGATGCGATTGTGGCCGCCAATTCCGGATCGCTGAATTTTTCGAACGTTGACAAGTTGTCGCTCATCACGGGTGAGGTTTGGTGGCACAAAGTAGGGAAAAATGGCGAAAAAAGCCGGGGCTGTAGTCGCCCTGCATCAATCCCGCACACAACGAATCTAAAACCGGTGGCGCGATTCGCAGGTCTGAATCTGCAGCTTCGGATCCTTATATGACAAATACCAGTCAATCCGTTATCCGCATCGGCCTTGGTCGCGCTCCAGAAGATGGCATTCTGACCGTGCCAGAGGTAATCGCCATTCCTGTACCCCTATGATGACTTTGCCAGACCGGCGTGCTACATTTCGCTGTTGAAAGATGTTCGAACTCCTCGACACTTCCTTTCCAGACCGGCGACAAATAGCTGCTGTTCATGCTGCGTACGAAAAAGTTGCCGATTACAACGTGCTATATCCGTCTCACAAGAAGCTTATCGACAAGTGTAAAGCTCTTGGGCTTCTTAAGTGATTAATTGATTGCTAGCTGAAAAGTGGATAAGTTTTACACTGTGAAGAAAAGTTTCAGTTTCGTCGCCTAGTGCCAGACGCGCAGTAAAGGGCGTGAGATTGGCGGGGATAGGGAGTCGGTATCGGCTGGTGAGGCCGATGAACAAAAGAGGGTAGACGAGCGCGCATTAGGCTGTAAAAGTCGGATGAAATTTGCTTGCAGGGAAAATATTATTATATTGTTATATGAATCTATGCCGCAATCTGCTCCTGCTAACCTTAGTATTTCTATGCAAATTCGCCTTTACCCAACGACATGTCGACGTGGGCTTTTTTAACGATTGGGACTACGGCCCGGGCGGCGTCTACGGAGATCTTAAACTCCCCAAAACGGCCGCCAGAACCTATTACAGGATCGTGAAAACCGGCCCGGGAAAAATGGTCGTCACCAAATTCAACCCTTCCGGCGTGGCGATCAACACCGCCACCGTCACCTATCTGAATGGTCGGCTTAGCGAGGTCGATGAAGCCGACAAATGGGGAGAGATATACGAATATCGCCACTACCAACTTCAAGAAAAAAATATATTTCGCGTTACCATCCTCCGGAACGGGAGCAACGCCTTCCTACCCGGTAAATATGCGCTCTATACCTATACGGGAGATCTGCTCACCGAGATCCGGTATTATTCGTCCCACAGCACCCTGCGAAACGATAAGAATGGGATCGCCATCATCCGATACAAACGATACGATGACCCTATCCGATTTGCCGAAATAAAGGAAACGGCCTTTTTCGATGCCCAACAACAACCCGCGATTTCGAAAGCCAATGGATCCCACAAACTATTAACAGAGTATGACGACCATGATAACGAGATCTCCGAATCACATCTCGGTGTCCATGACGAACCCGTGCTACATCTCCGATTTCGCATCGCGAAGATATTGTACACATATGATTCGAATAACAATTTGATCTTCACCCGGTATTACGGACTGGATAACAATCCAGCGGCTAATGCTTACGGCGTCGCCAGTACCGAACGGACCTATGAGGGGGGATACGAGATGAAGCAAACCCGGTTCGATGTCCTTGGGCATGTTACAAAATCGCTGGCGTCCGGCGACGGGGTGGCGGTGATCAAACACGAATACGATACCTCCGGCAACGAGATCCGCGAGTCCTATTTCGATGAACAGGATAAGCCTATGAATAACCAGGAAGGCATACATGAGGAAGCCTCTATTTACGTAAAGGGAAACCTGCTGACGCAGACACTTTATTTCGACCAAAATGGAGACCCATGTGTAAACAACGACCACATCAATTCTACGAACTATGTCCGCGATCAAAAAGGTCGGATCATTTGCCAATCCAATTACGGACTTACCGGTAAGCCGTTGAAGACGACCTCGGAGCAGGTGTATATGCTCAAATATAAATATGACCAATTCGGAAGAGAGACGGCAGAAACTTTCTGGGCGGATACCGCCAGTCCCATGGCCATGTGGGATGGCTCTTACGAAGTCGATACGAAATACGATGAGGATGGGCAGGAAACGGATGACATCAGCATTGGAATAGATGGCAAACCCTATAAGACGGATGACGGCTCTTCGACCATGAAACTGGTTTACGATGCAGATGGACGGATCATAGAACGTCAGTTTCTGTTTGGTAACGATTTGGCGAAAAGAATACATGGGGTAACGCGAGACTATAGCATTATCAAGTATGGCTATGATGAGAACAATCGCGTGACCGCGCTGAGTTTTTGGGAAACCGAAGAAAAGCCGGTGGATGGGACGATCTTGATCTACGATTCGGTGTCCGCCCATCGTGTGGTCCTTATGTACAACGGAGCCACTATAGTAGAGGAAAAATATTTTAAATTCGGCGCGACGGAACCCTTTAGGGTAATCGACTGTCTAAAGAAGGAGTATCTAACCAGTTCGGGTATAAGTACAACCCGGAATGAGAATTAGGGCTAAATTGCGCGGTTGACTATTTTTGCAATCAGGCTGTTAATACGGCACTCCTGCTTGTCGCGACGGCATCTCCCTAGCAGAAGAAACTAGCGGAGAAAGATAACCGAAATAATTGCGTTTTCGATGTTAGATATATTAGAGGAAACACTGAGACCTATCGTATAGTTCAAACCGCCTAAGTAATTGATAATCAGAAATAAAAAAGCCGAGAACTTTAGTTTTCGGCCTTCGTACCGTGTCGGGGAATTGGTTCGAACACCATGTGCCACATTTTCATTTTGGAGGTGTTCGAAGTACTCCCTGACCGGTCCGCGCCTTGGCATCCCCGCGATCCCAGGCAATATCAGGAAACAGAGGACGGGGGTGTGACGGCGGCTTACCAGTTATCCGTTGAGAAAGCTTATATCTATTGTATTTGTATTTATTTGCAATATTTCTGTGTCAATTCCTGGGGCGTTCCCGCATCGCCTGCCAAGCCATTTTTTGCTAGTCCTTTTGGCTTGTCAGTTCACTGTATCCTGGTGTTTTAATAGCACTTTTCTTCTGAGGTTGAATTGCTAATAGAAGTATGCCAACCACCGAACAAATGATGGTCGCTACGATATGTGGCATCGCTTGCCGCACACCGTTGTAGCTTTTGTTAAGAACAACAAACATATCCGAAACCGGAATCATTGTCGCTATGAATAACATCACTCCCAGGGCCCGTCTTTCTTTCATCAAAACCAAACCGCACAATAACACCCCGGAGAATATATCCCTGATGCCTTTGATATGATGAAAAGAGTAGTCTCCGTTTGCATCAAAGTGAATGCCGAATGCGGCAGTTGCAGCTTCAGGAGATAAAAAGAAACGGCCTCCCAGGAAAACCATTGCCAGGCCTAATAAAAATGCAATTGTGTAAGAGATTTTTGTTGTCATAATATTCTGTTTTTAAATTATGACTCAAAAGTACCTTTGCGCCAGTGGGCGTTAATGCACTTGGGTTAACAAATCAAAATTTGGGTTGAAATTCTTTTCCTTATGTGGGCTGTTTGGCCGAGTTGTAAAACGTGCCACATATGCGGTGGCGTTCGTAAATCGATCAGGCGCCTTTTTCAACCTTCAATCAATATGAAAGCTTTTCGCCTGTCCAACCCGTAGCGTGCAGAAATTGTTCCCAACTGAGGCTGCTGGGATTTATCTTCCGACTCCATAGTAGGTCGCGCTCTTTTCTGAAATATCCATATTCAACTGCGTAGTTAGCCATCCCTAAAATTTCTCGTATCAAATCCTCATTTGCATTAAATTCCGGAAAATGATGCAGAAAATCCCCACGGCCGAATGCAGAACTGTAAGTAGCCTTCCTCCCCGTGACCCGCATGAAAGTCTAGACCATCTCCTGTGGTGAGATGATGTCGCCGATCACCGGCAGGGACATACCGGCATATTGTTTCGGGTTTGAAAAAATCTCCCAAACGGCGGGCCCTGTAAGCAGTAAGCGGATCTACGAATGGTGCCCGAAAGTCTTTCGGCAAATAAATCGGATGGATGGGCCCAAGCGGTACAGCGAACTTAGAAAGGAAATGCCTGGCATCACTGAAAGGACCTTGAGCTTGCAGCTAAAACAGTTAGAAGAAGACAAATTAATTTCAAGACAAGTCTACGGAAAAAAGCCGCCTATTAAAGTCGTTTACAGTTTAACTGACTTTGGCAAGTCTTTTATTCCCGTGCTCGATGCAATTGTTGCATGGGGCAACCAGATAGCCATACACAAAGGCGAATTTGTTCAACATCCCTTCTAACATTATCAACAATAATCCTGTTTAAGTAAACTGGATTGTCCGGATGAAAAGATAATTTCCACCGGCCATCTGGGTCACTGTACAGGTTGACTATAGCCGACAGCTCCTGTAGCCGATCACCATTGTTCTCAGCAAGGTAATTGAGGCAAAGGTATTCCGACCTGTGGAAGGGGATTGGAACATAAGTCGGGAATACCGGGACATTTCTACGTAAAAGCCTTAACTGCACCGGAAAGTCTTCGGCGGTTAGTCAGATCTAGTAGCAATACCTCTCAAGAGTCGTAAATTGTAGTTATGAAACAAGTAGATGATCTCAAGCATTGGACATTGGTCAAGCAATTGGTCAATGCGTTGCGGATACCTGGCACTTTAGAGTCGACCAGCTATGGAACGCCGTCTTTTAAGGTCAAGAGCACCTTTCTATGCCGGGTTTTGGAGGATGGCAAGACGCTGGTAATCCACGCAAATGACCGGGATGAATTGCTAGGTCCGGATCGCGAAGACGTCTATTTTGTAACCGAGCATTACCGAAATTACCCCTATGTGTTGGTCCGATTGGATAAGATTAAGAAAAAGGATTTGAAAGCGCTGTTGCTCAAATGTTGGAAAGAGGTGGCGTCGTCTCGGTTACTGAAAGAATGGGAGGGCAGGGGGACATAAATCACCCTATCGTCTTTGGTTTCAATAAAATGAAAAAGCCGAAATCCATGATTTCGGCTTCATATTAAAAATTCGTACCGTGTCGGGGAACTGGTTCGAACCGCTAGGCCGGTTTATTGAAACTTTGTTATTTGTAAATCACTTTAAATTAGGTGGTTTGGACCGTTAATTGCTTACCGTCGATAAGCATTATAACAAAAATATATATGACGTCTTTGGGCTAGAGATATTCAATAGGTGGATTGTCGATATGTAAATTAGAGTTCAATTTTCGCTTTAAATCAAACTAAATGATTTCGCAATTCATTTGTAACTGAGCGTCAGGCGTTGAAAAAGCGGATAAAGTCTATGTAGGCGGCAATAATGCCGAATAGTGCGTAAACGATGCTGCTCACTAAAAAGTCGTCGAGGAAATGAGCACCGGATCGATAGTTGCAAAGGAGAAGGGGGGAGCCATATGGAAAATATGCCAGACTTTCCCAATGGCCGATAAACATGCCGACCGCCATCACGACGCCGCCGAGTCCTATGGCCAGGACAGTGAATGTGTTCTTTATCCGAAAGCTCAACCAAAAATGTATAGCAATTAGCGCCTGAACGGAGAGGAACGACTTGATTAGATACGGGATGATGTCTGTATGTATTCCTCCATACTGGTATCCGGGCGGATATTTTGAGAAGTTGAACACCGGATGCAACAGGTCCAGAATGTGGCCACCGACGAGGTAAAAGAGTGTAATCAGGCAGTAAATTTGTAGTGCTAGGGACTCAATCATCAGGAATTTCGAGATAAAGATCTTATTTCTTGACACGGGCATTACAAATAGATGCTTCCAGCCATTGGACTTGTATTCGATGTTGCTTACAAGGGCGATGATGATAATCAATAGCAGCGGCAGGAAAATGAAATGTACGCCGTTGAACAGTTTTCGGGAATAGTCGAGCCAATTGTTTTCGTTTACATCCGTAAATGCTTTGGAATACATTTTCCATCTGGAAGAGACGGTTATATCAAGAAACAACGGGATAAAAAGTGCACCTAGACTGATCAACCCAAAAGTGGATGTGTTTTTAAGCTTGATAAGCTCGATTGTATAGACGGTTGTTAACTTTTTCATTTCGAATAGTTTATTGCAGAAGGTGGTCTTTGGTTAGGTTTAAAAATAATGTTTCAAAACTTTCAGCGGGGAATGCTTCGTAGACTCTAATGCCATTATTCACCAGTGTGCTGATGATATCACCGATGTCGGTCTTTGATGTAACAGATGCGGATAGGTGTTTGTCTTCCAGGGTGACCTGGTAGTGTGTTTTCAGCAGTTCGAATGCCCGTGCATTGTCTTCGGTATCGATGCTAATATGCAATCGGCTGTGTTGAATGCTTTCCAGATCGGCGATGGTGCCTTGAAAGATTACCTGACCCATGTTCAATATGGAGATCTCGGTAGCGATTCGTTGAATTTCGGAAAGGAGGTGGCTGGAGATAAAGATCGTCATTGATCGCTCCTGGTTGAGTTTCAGGATCAGGTTTCGTATTTCCACCATACCGGCGGGGTCCAGACCGTTAACGGGTTCATCCAGGATCAATAGTTCGGGCTCACCAAGCAATGCTAGAGCAATGCCAAGGCGCTGTTTCATGCCCAAGGAATAGGCCTTGACTTTTTTCTGGGCGACAGCCGTCAGGTTCACTGTCTCCAGGACGTTGTCGATACTTTTCCTATCCAGTCCTTTGAGACGCCTGGTAATGTCAAGATTATCGTAGCCGGTGAGGTGCTCATAAAGGGACGGCTGTTCAACTAGCGCCCCGATATTGGCAAAAATCGCTGATGGCTTACCTGGCAGAGGCTTGCCGAATAGTTCCACCGACCCTGCGTTGCTTTTCAATAGGCCGAGCAGCAATCGCATCGTTGTGGTTTTGCCCGCGCCATTGGGTCCAAGAAAACCATAAATGGAGCCCTTGCTGACACTTAGATTGATGTCTTTCAGTAAGATAGCCCCTTTTTTATACTTGAATTCGAGGTTTTTTGTGACGATGGGGTTTAATTTGGATAACATATTCGCTGCTTTTGATGACGAAAATGGAAAATCTTCCGCTGGGATGGAAAATTACATGTCGTAACTCGGGTTACCCGTGATAGAAGGGGTTGGGGACGGGTCCAAAAACTGGTGGGTGGAATTTTGCTTTTGGACATGGGTTGGGGTGAATTCGCCATTTATGATCTTTTTGGGAGGCCTGTTTTGCTACATTTGTGGATGAGACTTTTTCAGCGTTGGATAAAGAAGGTTTTTGAGAGCTCGTTAGCTATTCATCTCTTTTTTATAGGCGGTTTTCTGATTATTTTCAATCTGCCCGGTTGGCTAAATGACCTGCCCAAAGGCAAACTTTGGAGGGTTGTCGTTTATGGGCTGTTCATTTTGATTTGTATCTATTCGGGCCGGGCCTGCAACAGGCGCCTTCTCTCCAGGAACATGTTCCAACAATTCTTTCTATATTCATTGAGTGCGTTGGTAACCCTCGTACTGGTGGGTTTTATAGGTCTGAGGGTACTTACTACAAACAGGGTGGAAAACAGCTTGTTTGTCACGGTAGTGGTGGTAATGACGTCTTTTATGTCTGGCGTCCTATTAGCGATTGCCAGATCAACGATACTAAGACAAACCAGGGAGGCAAACGCCAGGGAAGAACAGATGAGGAGTGAGTTGACGTTGCTTCATGCGCAACTGAGCCCTCATTTTTTATTTAACATGTTAAATAATCTTTATGGTATATCCATTTCTCGATATGAACTTGTGCCGGATCTGCTATTGAAATTGTCAGGATTGTTGCGCTATTCATTGTATGAGGTCAATGAACAATTCGTGCCGCTCGGCCAGGAGATCGAGTATATTCGAAATTATGTGGAATTTGAGCGTCTGCAGATCAGGGACAGGCTGATACTGGAGGTAGAAATGGAAGATCCTCGGCTTGGCGTGCTGGTCGCTCCTATGTTGTTTATTGTATTTGTTGAGAACGCATTCAAGCACGCGGCACAAAGCCTGGAAAGTCAGGTACGCATTTCGATCTCGCTGAAACTACGTGCAGGTTGGATAGACTTTTCTATTTCAAATTCGTATAATCAGCAAATGGCCTTGAAAGGGCAGCAGAAGAACTGGTCCGGTCTTGGGATCGCGAATGGTGTTAAAAGACTCGAAATCTGCTATGGAAAGAATTATGCATTGCGGTATGGTCCTCGCGATGACCAATTTGTAGTAAACCTTTCATTAAAAGTAATAGAGTAGCTATGTCAGTCGTCAATTGTTTGATAGTGGATGATCAGCCTATTGCGCGGGATATCATTGCCACATATTGCGGGCATGTGCCGGATCTAAATGTCGTTTTTTGTTGTGGTAACGCTTTCGAGGCGATACAACTGCTCAAACAGCAGAAAATCGATATTTTATTCCTGGACATCAATATGCCGGTTCTGGATGGGATTTCTTTTTTGAAGACATTGCAGGTGATCCCTCAGGTCATTTTTACAACTGCTTACAAGGATTTTGCGGTTACAGCGTTCGACCTGGCTGCTTGTGATTATCTTTTGAAGCCGATTTCGCTGGACCGGTTCATAGTCGCAGTTGACAGGGCCATGCAAAGGTTGGGAGAGAGCGGTGGCCACATTTTACAAAGAGGCGTTTCCGATACCCTTTTCATAAAAACCGGCAACACGATCTACAATATCCTTCCGGGTGACCTTCTATATGCAGAGGCCAAGGGAAATTATACGCAAATCGTGTGTTCGACGCTGACGATCCTGCCTGCCATGCCATTCAACGCGTTCGAAAGAACATTGCCGGGAGATCAATTCATAAGGGTGCATAGATCTTATATCATCAATAAGATGAAGATCACAAAGATTCTTGGAAATGCCGCTTATGTGGGACCAAAGGAGATTCCCATTGGTAGCTTATACAGGGACAATTTTTTGAAATCAATCGGCCTCTAGCGCAGCACTGTTATCCCATGAATTGCGCTTTTGGAACCTTGAGAATCGTGAGGGCATTTGCGCAAAAAATTCGAACACAATGATATTCAAGTTTCCTCTGCAATACTCTGATTTATAGGAATGAAAAAGCCCCGGCGAAAAACCGAGGGGGAAAAGCTGGAATTGTACCGTGTCCGGGAACTGGTTCGAACACCTTTCGAAATTCGTGGAATGTTTGGTTCTTATAAAGCGTTTCAAATTTGATGGTTTGATATAATAAAAATGAATAATATATCGGCTCTTGTAAATCCACGTGCCACCAAAAGACTTCGAAGGTGTTCGAATTCCTCGACTCTCAGGACGATAACCGCCTTTTTCTTAAGGTCCGACAGGATTAGGAAATCAAGGTTCTGAATTTCTACCGGACTATAGAACGATTTCAAAACCGCCTATAAATCTATTATTTTCGGTAGATGAAATTCTCTTTGCTTGTATTCTTGGTATTGGGCAGGGCGTTGTCCTTGACAGCTCAGAATAGGGATTTCGACCGTATTGCTCGGTCGCTTACGGATGACCAACTACTCTCTCCGCTGAGATACCTTGCATCTGACAAACTCAGAGGGCGTCATATTGCATTACCGGAAATTGATACTGCCGCCGCATATATTGCCGATCAATTTCGTAATGCTGGCGCTAAACCTTTGCCAGGAGATAGTGGATACTACCAAATATTCAACCATCAATTTACGCCGCTGGAAAGGGATCGCATGGATAAGCAGGTCGCTTCCAAAATTACATTTTCTACGTTGCGAGGGGTTGTCCTTAAAAATATTTTGGCTTTTATGCCAGGAACTGATCCCCGTTTGCGTAATCAATATATTATTCTAAGCGCTCACTATGATCATGTAGGAGTTGCGGATTCGACGATCATGGAGAATGGCAAAATAGATAGCATTTTCAATGGGGCAAGGGATAATGCCACCGGTACTGCAGCTGTAATTGGGGCAGCGAGATACTTTGCTCGATATCCGCCCAAACGGTCTGTTTTATTTATTTGCTATTCGGCTGAAGAGGAAGGGGAGATTGGAAGTAAATATTATGCCCAGCACCCGCTTATCCCTCTTGACCGTACCGTCTGCAATCTGAACGTAGATAATGCTGGGTATAATACCACACACGCAATCTGCCTGTTTGGTCTCGGCCGTACAAGCGTCGATTCCCTTGTCCAAAAGGCATGTATGATATATGGGTTAACAGTGCTGCCTGAACCAGATGGTCAGGATCTTTTTAGTCGCAGTGACAACTATGTACTGGCTCGGAAAGGGATTCCTGCTCCAAACTTTAGCTTGGGCATGACGGTTTGGGATAAAGCGATAGAGAACCGTTATCATCGGCTAAGCGACGAAGTTGAGAATATGGATCTGGACTATGTTGTCAAATTCATCCGGGCCTATATACTTTCCGCACAATATATTGCCAACGACCATTTTCAACCCAAATGGACAGAAGGCGATCCATATGAGAAGGATTGGCAGACGCTATTCGGAAAAACCCAATAAAGTTAACTGTGAAGAAATGGGATAAGAAAGCCTAAGAATATGAAATTTCAAAAGGGTAATTTGAACGTGGAAGGCGCACTTCGGCTCGCTGGCTTTGACGGCGCAGACTGAACAATAAGGTTTTCCTGCTGTCCGCGATATTCTGCAACAATTAGGGTAAGAGCTAAAACGCATTATGGATAAAGCAAATATGGATACGTCTGAAAGATTGGCGGAGTGCCGAGAAATCATTCGCAAAAAGACCAGTTGGTTTCAAGCGAAAAAGGATATCGAAAGGAAATTAAACTGTTTTTCTGCCATCCAGGAATTAGGAGGGCCTTCCGAAATACATTTTGTTGCGGGATTCCTATTGGATGACCATCATAAAATTTGCGAAAAAGCCGCCGAGACCATTGGATTCTTTCTACGACAGCTAAAGAGTCGGGTTAATTATGAAGCGACACTTCGAGCTGTTTCTCTTAGCGATAAAGAATTAGATTATTGGAGGGTTTCGTTTGAAGAAAGTGTATATGAATCGCTATTGGCCGTCGCCAGCTTTAACGGGAATGGTCATATAAGAGAAAAGGCATTAAGGGAATTGAGTAGGTTACATGGTCCCATCGGCTTTCGCTTCATTCTATATCGTCTCAGCGACTGGGTTCGGCAGGTAAGGGAAGTTGCAGACGAGGCAGTTCGTTCTTTTTTTTCACCTGAATACATCAAACTTCTTTTAACAGAGCTTCCGCTAATGGATGACGTATTGAGAGTAAGAAGAGTCGATTTGAGAGAAATCCATGACACTTTTGTCGAATTCATTGTGCAGCAGGAAAGGTCGGAGGAGTTTCTGAATTTGATGGATGCAGTCGGAGAAAGGGCCAGAGTTTCCTACTATAGGCATTTTCTTAAATCGGGGAATTTTGACGAATTGGAATTGACAAGGATATCTACAGATCGAAATTTTATGGTACGTTTTCTGACGATAAAGCATATTTCTCACTTTGATGCCTCATATCAAAAGAAAATAATCAGGACGTTCATGCATGATTGCTCATCGCGGATTAGACTGAATGCGCTGTATGCTTCTTCATCTTTTGCTCCTGATTTTAACGAAGAAATTTATTTCCTTTTATCGGACAAATCACCCTCTGTTAGGGAGGTGTGTAGAGCGATGCTTAAGTCTAAGAAGTTGAACTTTGCAGAGATATATAGGACGAGAGTCAAAGAAAAATTGGAGCTACAAGGTAGCTTATTGGGCTTATGCGAGGTAGGGGATCGGCAGGACCTAACAATATTCGTGGAAAATATTCAGTCAGGCAAAGCAGTGGTTGTGCTTGGTTGTTTGACGGCTATTTATAGAATTGATCAAGAGCTGGCCATTTTGCACTCGTTTATCCTACTCGAATTCCCTTCGAACATAGTTCGTAAAAAAGCTAGTGAGATTATATCCAAACATCCACAAGATATCGTCCTGATTCAACTACGGGGCAAATACTCTGCCGGCGACCCCTTGACGCGAAAGGTTGTTTTGAGGGTTTATAAAAGGATAGGAGGGTGGAAGGTGGTTGCAAGTATAATCGATTCTTTAATAGACGATCACCAGGGTGTTAGTGACCTTGCATGGGAGATATTAGGAAAGTGGAGGATACAAGCAACAAGATTGTTCACGGCGGCTTCAACAGAGGATATTGACAAGGCAATTAAAGCGCTTCAAAAGATAGATACCAAGGTTATTTCAGATAGCCGGAAAGTCCTTCTTAGGGACGTAGCATTTTTTCTTCGCTAATTGATTGCAAACAAGCTGGCGCCGATACACGGAAAGGTGAGCAGCCCGCAGGGCTAATGTGCTACAAAAATGTATCTAATGGTGCAAAAACGTTATTGGTATGTGGCTGGAAATAAATAAATAAGGCCATCTCTTTACGAGTTGGCCTTCTGAAATTTGTGCCACAAATGACTGGTACCCTGTCCGGGAATCGAACCCTTTTGTATATCTGTAACTAATTAATAGACAATGCATTTGAGGGTAAAATTTAAGTTCTTAGGCAACGGCGATAAAAGCCCCGGCTTTAAAAGAGCACTGGAAAAAGACGGAGTGGTCGCCAAAGAGAACAGCTCAGGGATCACATTTTTCCAAAAAAAATTGGATTTGGATTTGGATCAAATATCATGTCCTCTTTAATTTAGCGTGCCTTTTTATAAAGGCGCTTTTATCTCATTAATAAATAATAAAGTGTTTGTTAATCTTATGCTAGCGCTACAACGTCGCGCCCGGCGCATGGAAGGCCGGGTAAATTATCGCCACCTGATGGCTGTTTTATTAGGGTCCGCCTTCTTATTCCATTCCCCCCAGGCACTGGGACATTCAGGACCCAAAAAAATCACCAGTTTTACCGCCCGGTTTATGAACCTGGAAGCCACTACCAAGGAAACATTCCGCTTCAATGCCTCCTTGTTTAATGCTCAGGCAAGACCGGTCATTTATGCTTTGCAGGCGACAGCTCCACCTGGCTGGAATGTGGCTTTCAAGGTTCAGGGTATGCAGATGACCTCCTTCCAGGTCGACTCCAACAGGGGCCAGGATATATCTATAGAGCTGACCCCCTCACCGGGTACTAAGCCGGGTAAGTATACCATACCCGTTGTTGCGGTTTCCGACCAACAAGAATCCCTGACCCTGAACCTGGAGGCAGTGGTGAAAGGCAATTATTCCATCGAGTTAACCACACCCAACGGATTGTTGAGTGGGGAAGGTACCGAAGGCGAAACGAAGTCTATAGATCTTACCCTGAAAAATCAGGGTACCCTGCCGGTTGATAACCTCAACCTCGGCTCCCAGGCGCCAGCCAAATGGAGCGTGGCATTCGAACCGGCAAAGATTGACCGGCTTGATCCCGGCAGTTCTGTTACCATCGTGGCCCATATAAGTGTGCCCGACAAGACCATTGCCGGGGATTATCTTACCACCCTTACGGCCAGTAATCCTAATGCAACGACCAGCACCGCTTACCGGTTGACGGTTACAACATCCTGGCTCACAGGCTGGTTCGGTATATTGGTGATATTGATCGCCGTGGGTATCGTCTATTTCCTCATCAGAAAATATGGTAGAAGATAAAGCGTAACCAATTATGGAAAATCCTATCATTGAATTAGTAGGGTTGACCAAGCTTTATGGTTCATTTAAGGCAGTGGATCACCTGGACCTGACCATAGAAAGGGGAGAAATCTATGGCCTTCTTGGACCCAATGGAGCCGGGAAAACAACTACTATCCTGATGATGCTGGGCCTTACGGAACCTACCGGCGGAAAGGTGACGGTCTGCGGATATAACTCAACCAGTCAACCTGTTGCAGTTAAAAAAAAGGTGGGGTATATGCCTGATAACCTGGGTTTCTATGACAGCATGAATGCCCTGGATAACTTAGTCTATATGGCCCGGCTGAATGGCGTAAAGGAGTCAGCCGTCAGGCAGCGGGCTATCGAAATGATGGACCTGGTGGGTTTGTCAAAATCGATGTATAAAAAGGCCGGAACGTATTCCCGGGGCATGAAACAGCGACTGGGCCTTGCCGAAGTGCTCATTAAGCAACCCGAGGTTATCATCCTGGACGAACCAACGCTGGGAATCGACCCGGCGGGCGTTAAGGAGTTCCTGGCATTTATCAGGCAACTCAGCCGCCGGCACAACATCACGGTATTGCTATCCTCTCATCACCTCAACCAGGTTCAACAGGTCTGCGACCGGGTAGGCATTTTTGTAGAGGGACAATTACTGGCCAATGACCACATCGATAACCTCTCGGCTCAATTATTTTCTAAAGATACGCACGTAGTCATGATCTCTTTGGCTGCACCATTGGATAACCCTTCTTATTACCGGGAACAACTCATGAAGCTGGACGGAGTGAAGAACATGGCCATGACCGACAGCTCGGTTGAGATTTCCTGCACGCGAAATGTCACCCCCGAACTGGTCCGCTTCTTCGTCGGGAAGGGCCATGATATTATGGGAGTTTCCCGCAAGGAGCATGGCCTGGAAGAGATTTATCACAGATATTTTGAGAACAGTCTAACTGAAAATGTATCAAATGGAAATTCTGGTCACTAACAGTCGGCCTGCGACTGCCTTAGAAATCATGATCAGGAAAGAAATAGGGGACCTGGTGCGGAGTTGGCGGTTTATCGTGCTGTTGGTACTTATCGTCCTGACCTTCCTGGCATCCATGTACGTCTCGTTGTCTAATCTCCGCACGGCTGCTTCGAATGCGCTGGATCCGGACAGGTTTTTATTGTACCTGAAGATCCTGACAACCACGGATGGAACCCTTCCTTCCTTCCATATCTTTATGAGCTTTCTTGGGGCTATCCTTGGCATTGGCCTCGGTTTCGATGCAGTAAACGTCGAACAGAGCAGTGGAACATTAATCCGGTTGCTGGCACAACCGGTTTACCGGGATAATATCCTGTTGGCAAAATTTATCAGCCCGCTAATGGTCATCACGACTTTATTCCTTTCCCTGGGGTTATTGATGATAGGCGCCGGGATGCTTATCACCGGCGTGCCTATCGAAGGCGGAGAGTTCCTGCGTATCCTGACCTTTATCCTGCTGACGATACTCTATGTTGCCTTTTGGCTTAGCCTGTCTATCCTGCTTTCCATCAAATTTAAACAGGCTACGACTTCGGCGCTCAGTGCAATAGCCATATGGCTGTTCTTTACAATCTTTTACCGGATTATCGTTAACCTGATCGTAAAGGCCTGCCTGCCAGATCCGGCATTTCTTTCCCCTGCTGAAATCCTGGACAACAATAACCTGATCCTGAATATCCTAAGGTTTTCTCCGAGTCAACTTTATACGGACGCTACGACAGTATTGCTCATGCCATCTGTCAGAAGCCTTGGCCCTCTGACGATGGAACAGATGGCGGGCGCAATTCCTTCCCCCTTGTCATACAGGGAAAGTTTACTGATCGTTTGGCCTCAGCTGACAGGTCTTTTGGGCGGCACGGTGGCATGCTTTGCGCTTTCCTATTATTTCTTTATGAGAAGAGAAATTAGACCATAAAACCAGCTATATTGGCTGAAATATATATCGTGGGTATATTTAAATTAACCTTATCCTTCGTGTTATTCTCCCTGAGCATTTGTGAACTGTCCTATGCACAGCAATATAACAGCACCAGCAATGATGGTTATTATCGGGTGGAGGTGAACACCCGGACCATTGATCAAATTGAAAAAAGCGCCTGTACCTGGCATTTCAGGATGGTGAGTAGGTCGGACAGCGATATAACGATGGAATGTACCCTATTGAACAGCCGGACGGAAACTGGCGGAGCCTTATTCAATACGAAGGATCCTGTTACCTGCCGGCTCACCAATGTATATGCTGTTGCCGTGGCTGAAAAAACAGGGTCTGCCGCCCGATAGCAGTTTGCATAGAAAGGATACGGTTGCCGGAGGGGGGTTTGAGCAGCAGTTATCTATCACCAGGCTCACGCCGCAGGATGCGGGGGCGGGGGGCGCGGCGGGGGTGAAGCCGCCCCTGCCCGAAGATGTCAAAACCGCCATTGTCTTAGCCTCTCATTTCAGCCATGCGCTGTTCAACGGCCCCGCGGCGGACTCAGCGCAACTAACCCATTATTTCAACCGCTATGATCCGGAGTTTGGGCAGGCCAATTTTTACCGGCTGATTAAACTTGACCTGTTATCAACCAATATCCTGGCTAATTCTGAACGGTATGATTCGATATTGGTTGAAATACCCGATAGCCTATTGGCGTCCAATCAGAATCACCTTTTCAACAAGGCCC
>Ga0302227_10000782_pt1 | contig 25114 bp, 20 predicted proteins | sample II_Palsa_N1_1_FD_193525 | JGI IMG/M metagenome (GOLD analysis project Ga0302227, IMG submission 193525) | Peat permafrost microbial communities from Stordalen Mire near Abisko, Sweden - II_Palsa_N1_1 | ecosystem: Environmental > Terrestrial > Soil > Palsa > Peat permafrost | place: Sweden... | reverse complement strand
CTCACAGTGACCACGGAACGATTGAACGTGAACATCATCGGGGTCTTGATCTCGCTAATGTTGATCCCCTCCTTGACGTCGTCATCAAGCAAGATCACATCGCCACTATCCACAGGCGCCAGCAATTTCGACAAAGAGTCGTACAGGCCAGCATTTTCCCTCTTTCCTAGTTGGGCAGCACTGGCCACACCACCGTAGATCAGAGTTATCGCCATCACCGCGGTTAGCGTACGCCGCCAGTTACCTTGCGGCATCAGCTCCCACGTAAACACTATGAACAACAGTCCGTAGGGCACCATTTCGCTGAGCAGGTAGCGCGCGTAATAAGGACCGTAAGGCAGTATCCATTGCAGAAGCACGACGTAGACAAAGAAACCAGCCGTGAACAGGCGGAGAAATTCAACACGCGGATCATTTTTGCGACGCACTACCAAACCAAGAAATGCAAGCGGCAAAAGAGGGCCCAGATAGACGAACAAGGTGGCCAGACTGCTGGCTCGAACGGCTAGCCATTGGTGCCCAGCGAGTCCCCATCTGGTGTCCAGTACGGCATCGCCGCGAAAGTGCGTCGTCCAGCCAAGCTGATAAATCTTGTAGATACCCAGGATCAGACCAATGATGACGATTGGGCCAATGGCACGACGCCCTAGCGTTACCAGGAACTCTCCCGGCAAGAGCCCATCGCGCTGCCGTCCCATGAAGGCGATGATGGGCCAGAGAAGAAGTATTAACACCGCGACAGCTGCTGCGCCGATTCGCCAGTGGCGGTGAAATGCACCCTCAAAGGCGGCGCGATAAATTTCTACCGCGTATCGATGCGTCCATTGCAGACCGTAGATCACTGACAAGGCGAACAACGCCACAGTGGCCAGGGCCCAGCCATTTATAAGTCGCTGGCGGGAACGATCCGGATCGGCCAGGGAGCCAGCCAAGGCCATCGCAATAAAAAAAGGCACATACATGAACCCACTGATCCGGGTAACGAACATCGCTCCGAAACCGAGTGCCGACAATATCAACCAGCGTGCGTAGCGTGCCTTGGGCTCGGCATTCCAGAACATTGCCAGATACGTGAAGCCGATCAGCGATAGCGCTAGTGCAGGGACTTCGGTGACCGGAAATTTTGAAAAGAATGCGTGCAGCGGATTGAGGGCGAGCAGTAATCCGGCCCACAGCGCCGCCCTGGGCGAATTCGTCAATACCAATGTAAGTCGGTAAATGAAAATTACCGACAACAAAGCGAACAGTGTCAGTGCATAGACGCCAAAAGCGCTTCCGAAAATTCCAGAGAAAATCGCCATCCACACAGGAAAGAGTGGATAGAATCGAAAATCGAGATCACTGCTTCCTGGGCTCCGGACGTGAAAACCAAGGACGAAGTCACCCACCTTTCCGCCCTCATCGTCCGCGTACACATCCCTGTTCTCAGCCAGGTATCGCTCGACGAATGGCCCTCCCTGCAAGTTATCAAGAGCCGCATCACGAACAGCTAGACCACCTGTCTGCTCGATGTGCTGAGCCATGTTGACGTACAGCCCCTCGTCCTGGCCGCCTAATACGAAGTTGAAGGCTGGCAACCTGAAGAACAGGCTGATCAGCAGCAGCAACGCAATATGCGCCCACTTGGGCGGATGTCCAGAAATAGGCTCACGTTGCCGACGATATCCGTAGAGCGCCGTCAGCAACGTGGTGGCAACGCAGATCTGCGCCGCCATAAAATGGCCGATCAGCGTACTTGCGACGCCCAAAGCGCTCGCAACAACTACCCACACAACAGTCCATTCGAGCACATCATCGACTCGAATCACCCTGTTCTTCGGCTGCTCGCTCATCCCTCCCCCTTTACGCAAACTCGTTGAGCCGCGTACATCATATTTATACTCAAGCCACTAGTGATGTTCGAGGGCAAGGATACGTCTCGCCGCGGCGTTATACGAATTGCCTTCTGCCCAGGCTAAAGCTCTTTTGCACATTTCTTCAGTCACTGCCGGATCGGAAATAATTCTACTTATCGCGTCGGCGTAAGCTTCAGAATCATGCCGTTCCACGATATAAACCACATCAGAGACTGGCCGGAAAATGCTGGAAGGTGACGCCACTGTCGGCCGGCCTGCCGCCAGAGCTATGTTGATCGCCGCGCTACCGCCCTCTTCGGATGGCTCGTAAGGCATCAGCACCGCGTCGACTCCTTCGAGATTCGCGATGACTTCCTCGATGGAGAGGAATCTCGTGTCGATGTCGATGGCATCCCTGATGCCAAGGCGATCTGCTTCTTCCATGCATTCACGCAGATAGCCAGCGGAGTCGTCACCGATATATGCCGCATGCCATCCACGGTAACGAAGTGTGGGATAGGTCTGCCTCAATATGGCTATAGCCCGTATCACGAAAATCAGGCCTTTGTAGGGCCTGAGGAAGCCGAACCCGCCGATCGTTGGAGTTTGCGTCTTCGCCACTGGGGACAGATTCGCGGAATGACGCCCCCCTTGGATAGGCAACGAAATGACTTGGGATCTTTCCTGGTATTTTTCGTCCAGCCCCGCCAATTCTTCTGGATGATGAAACACCAGAACGGCGCCCAGCTCACCAAGTCGATTTTTATGCTCGATCGAAATCTTGCGCGCATCGTGCATCTCGACCACAACGGAAACGCCACGGAAACGAGCGATTTTTATTGCACGCTCAAGGTAGGAAAAGGGGACAAACGCCGTGTGATGCTGAACAATCAACATGTTCGGCCGGAGCAGGTCGAGCACCGAGATAAACCTGTCCAGATCGATGATGCTCTCGGACCAGCCCTGGTTGTCCCAGTGCCACACACGTGAAACAGGCAGGTGGAGATCACGTTCAAACCCCAACGCCTGATGTGCCTTCAGAGTGTTGCCCAAGATGAACGTACTGGCGCCTGCTTCGATCAATGCTTCCGCGAGATACACGGAATGCTCTCCGATGCCACAGGTCAGGTTCCACGTACTCAGTATGGCAACCCGTGGAGCGGCGAGCACGCCGGCGCGATGTCTCTTTAATGCCTGAGCAAGCAGGCGACCAGTTTCCCTGGATATCCGCTCCCATGCGAAATGCTCCGATACGGTATCGCGTATCGACTGCCTGAGTGATAGATTTCCGGTCGCATTGGCCACCATTTCGTCGCATTGAATAGCAAAGGCTTCCAACGGCTCGACAAAGACGCCTATGGGAGCGGAGCCGCGAGTGCCAATGCCGCGCGCACCCACTTCTGTTGTCAGTATCGGCAAACCCGCTGCCATGTAATCGAACATCTTGATATTCGTGCCCGAGCCAGCCGCCATCGGGTTGAGTGCAAAGTCCGCCGCCAACAGCAGCTCATCTCTGCGGTTATCGTCTACCTCACCGGTAACCAACACGTTTTCTGTAATCGCCTCGCCCGCCAATATCTGACCAACGCCACCAGCGACAACAAACGATACATTGGGACATTTTGGCGCGAGTACGCGTGCAATAAATAAAGCGGCATCCTTGTTGGGGCCGTAGTTGCTACCGAGGAAAATCGCAATCGACTTCTCGACTGGCAAGTTCAACCGCTCACGCAGAACCTTTGGGTTTACGCTCGCCGGCGCAGGGAACCGATCTACAAATGTACCGTTGGGGACGATACGCAGTTTTATGGGATCGACTTCGAAGATTTTCTGATAGAGATCGGAATCCATGGCGGAACAGGTGAGCACCAAATCCGCGCGCCGCAGGAGGTCGCGCTCAGACTTCGCCACCACCTTCAAAACCTTGAGTGCGGCGGCACCCTCATCCAGTGATTCTGCCTTGAGAAGTACTTCCACATTCTGGGAATCGTAGACGACCAGTTGGTCTGGACTCAGCTCATCCTTTAGCGACGGATAACACCACGGGTGACTGAATATGACGATGTCCGCGTTGTGAATATGCTCGCGCGACACACGCAGGTATTCCGTGGAAAGCGCTGCGTGCAAGGGAAATGCAGCATCGATCGCCGTTACACCGCCCAGCTCCTTGGAGAGTTCCGCTGCGGCTTGATGATGCTCCTGTGAGAGCGGCACGACTATCTCACGCAGGCCCGGACGGATTTGCTCATCGCGATAGCTTTCCCCGGGCCAATCGAAACTTCCGACGTAGGTGCAGTCGATTTCAGATCCGAGCGCATGGTAGAGACCGAGCAATCGAAGGCGCCCTCCCCCTACCGCAGGCGTAATGGGTTGCATATCGATAACTGTTACCCGAATTCGCCCTTCTTCCATCATCTCTCTAAATCTCTCTAAATCACTGAAGCTTCAATCAGTTTGGCCGCAATATCGGCCCAGGAAAGTGTCTGCACCCATTGGCGCCCCGCCTTACCAAATCCCGCAGCACGTGTTTTATCCGCCCATAGTAGATCGACATGCGCGCCGATGGACTTTGGTTCGGGCGCACATACATAACCGGACACGCCATGTTGCACGATGCACGCCGCCTCTCCGGAGTCCTGGCAGGTGATGACAGGTTTGCCGCTGGCAAACGCCTCGAGCGTCACATAGCCGTAGTCTTCTCGCATCGGCGTAAAGGGTACGGCAAACGCCCCCGCATAGAGGTCAACCAGATCTTCATCGGATACGCGCCCGAGAAACTCTATCCGCGGATCGCGACCGGCCATGGCGCGCAGCTCATCTTCTGCTTCGCCAGTGCCGCTGATCAGCAAGCGTAGAGGCGCCTTGACGTACTGCATTGCGCGGATAACGAGATCGACTCGTTTCCACGGGTGCAGTCGCCCAGGCAGCAGCAGGTAGTCACCCGTCGGACCCGGATGAAACGCATTGGTCCACAGTGGCGGATGCAGCACCTCGGCATCCAAATCATTCCATTGACGCAGTCGCCTAGAAACTTCGCTGCCTATCGAAAATACGCGTCGACAATGCGGCTGCGCAAGCGCGAGATTATCCATGCGATGGACGAGATCCCGTTGGTCTCTTGATTCACGCGAGTCCGCCGGAAAGGCAGACTCGTACATGTCGTAGAACACCCTTATCGTGTGCACCAGATAGCAGACATGGCGGGGATGCCTGACCATCCAAGTCGGCGCTTTTGTGGAGATCACTACATCGTAATCGGCAAGGTCCAGATCGTAGCTATGAAGGTAGTTTTGCACGATGTCGCCAAAGGTCGACTCATCGGCGAGCACAGGCAACTCCCTGGCGTCATGCCCGATCTGTCGCAACGCCTCAACCAGCGCATCAAAGAATCGTTCGGCACCGCCCGCTACCCCAGTAGCCGAGCGGGCCGTCAGTACGGCAACTTTCACCCCAGCGCCTCAAGGCGGCGAACGTCCTCGTCGACCATCATGGTGATAAGTTTTTCAAGCGAGGTCTTGGGTTCCCATCCGAGCTTGGCCTTTGCCTTGGCGGGATTACCCAACAGCACGTCCACTTCCGCTGGTCGGAAGAACTGTGGATCAATGGTCACGTGGTCGTCGTAATTCATCCCCAGATGCCGGAACGCGATCTCGCACATATCGCGCACCGTTGTCGTAATTCCGGTAGCGATGACAAAGTCGTCCGCCTGTGGCTGCTGCAGCATCAGCCACATCGCCTCGACATAGTCGCCCGCGAATCCCCAATCGCGCTGTGCGTCGATATTGCCAAGCCGAAGTTCTTTTTGCTTGCCCAACTTGATGGACGCAGCGGCATGGGTAACTTTGCGGGTGACAAACTCAACACCGCGCAGCGGCGATTCGTGATTGAACAAGATGCCGCTGGACGCGTGCAGACCGAAACTCTCGCGGTAGTTCACCGTTGCCCAGTGCGCCATGAGCTTCGCGACGCCATAGGGACTGCGGGGGTAGAAAGGCGTCGTCTCGTCCTGCCTCTCCGCCTGGATGAGTCCGAACATCTCACTGGTCGAAGCCTGATAGAAGCGCGCTTTCGGATTGACGATACGCACGGCCTCGAGGACATTGATGGCGCCCACACCACTGACCTGCGCTGTCAGCACTGGCTGCTGCCATGATGTGCCCACGAAGCTCTGTGCCGCGAGGTTATAGACCTCGTCGGCCTGGGACACCTCAAGGGCTCGTGCCAATGAAGAAAGGTCGAGCAGATCGCCCTCGATGTATTGGATGTCTGCCTCTACTCCCAACTCACGCAGACGCCAACGCATGTCTGAACCGCGACGCGCCACCAGGCCAAACACCTGATAGCCCTTGGAGAGCAGCAGTTTGGCCAGATATGCGCCGTCCTGACCCGTTATGCCGGTGATGAGTGCATTTTTCTTCATGATTCGTTGGTCGTCCTGAAATGATCCAAAATTTGCCTGAGCGAAACCTCGAGTGGGATTGAAGGCTCCCAGTTCGTGTCGCGATGTAATCTTTCCGAGCTCGCCACTATTCGTCGCTGCTCATTCGATCGCAGCCGGGACGCATCTTGCAGCACCACCGGCTCGACCTCCCCCAGCCGACACAGTTCGTCCAGTATCCAGCGTATTTTAACCTCGCGGCTGGAGGATACGTTGTAGGTACTTCCGGCCCTGCCATTGCGCAGCAGTGCTGCATAGGCTTTCACGACATCGCGGACATCCGAAAAATCCCTACTCACATCGATGTCCCCGACAACCAGTTCGGGCTTCTGCAGCCCGGCAGCAATGCGGCTGACTTGTTCTGCCAAACCAGCGACCACAAAACGGCTTTCCTGACGTGGGCCGATGTGATTGAACGGGCGCGCAACCATGACATCGAGGCCTTCGCTGAAATGCCATTGCTGACACAGCAGTTCGGCCGATAGTTTACTGACGGCATAGGGGTTGCGGGGACCCGGAAGCCGGGATTCAAGCACTGGCAGATCGCTTTCTGGGACCGACCCATAGACATCGCCGGAACTGACGTATAGAAAGCGCCCCTTGAACGACGACTCCCGCAACACGGACAAAAGATTCAGCGTGCCGAGCAGGTTGACATCGAGGGTGAGCCGTGGATCAGCGAAGGAATCGGGCACAAAGCTGCGTGCGGCCAGATGAATAACCCAGTCTGGCTTGGCCGCAGCAATGGATTCAAGCAGCGCATCCCTGTCGCGAATATCCGTATCGGCCGGCATCGTTAGCAATTGACACTCGCCAAAGCCGCCCTCGGCAACTGCGTCAGCGATGTAGTGCCCAACGAATCCGGACGAACCCGTCAGATAAAGCTTATGCATTTTGCGCATCCTTGAGCAAACCATCTTGTGCAAAATTCAACGCAGGCTTGATCGCAATGACGGCATAGTCCGGAGGCGCCGTCACCAATCCGATAAGCTGATTGATCTGCTTTGCGCCAGCAACGTCTTCTGGGAGAAATTCAACTTCCGGGACGCCGCGATGTTCGGCAAGTCGCTGAATTTCGACATCGGAAAATCCACGTTCTCGGACCAACCATTGCAGGAGCGCGGGCGGAATAGGATTGCGATGGGTCGGATCGAGATAGAACCAGCACGAACCCACCGTAAGATTCTCGGGATTCGGTGTCTCAAGAATGAGCACGCCCCCGGGCCGAATGACCCGAAGTGCCTCGTCAAGCAAGCGAATCGCAGACTCATGCGTCAAGTGCTCGACCAGATGCATCGAGGTGATGGCCGCCAGCGAGTCATCGCCCAATCCACGCAAGTAAGAGACCGCATCCGCTTCGACCACGTCAAAACCACGCGCCATCGACTCTTCGAGCATCACGTTGTTAAGGTCGACACCACGACAGCGGTAACCATGTTCGGTCAGAACTTCCAACCACTCGCCCCGACCACAGCCGAGGTCGAGCACGAGACCCTGATCACGCTTGACCGCTTTCGCGTCGAGTGTCGCCAGATAGTGAGCGGCTCTTCGCTTGATATCCTCGCGAGTGCCCCTAAAAGCATCCTCGAACGATACATATTGGGCATTGAGGATGGCGCCAAGCTCAATGTCGTCGCGATGATTGGCGCCCCCAGAGACAGCGGGAGTCCTTTCACTCGCCCCTTCCAGAAACGTCATCACCCTGCGTTGAATATCCAGCACGCTGCGCCGGTTTTCATTCAAGGCTACGTCGAGCTTCGCAATGGATAGATCTCGGCCAGCCAGTTGTCCGGCGATGGATTGATCCTGACTGGCCAGCTTCTCGGCGATGGATTGATCCTGACTAGCCAGCTTCTCGGCGATTGCTTGATGCTGGTGCTGGCTTAGTACACCCAAAGCCTTGAGGCTCTCCTGGGTTTCCGTCGTTTTTGAGCGTAGATCCTCAATATGGCTTGACAAAATCTCCAACGACTTCAACCTCGTAACAAGGTAGTCGACGTCCTTACGCGTGACTTCGGCCTCGGCCTGGTTGCGATTGAACAGCTCTCCCAAGCGCTGAATCTCACTTGCGACAGCTGTCTCACCTATCTGAGCACGCATGTCAAAACGTGGAAGTCGCAACAACCAAATCGCTGCGGCAGCAAAGGGCCCCACTAGTGATTTCCGCCGCAAGCCATGAAGCTTGAAGGGAAGTAACAACCCGTCGACGTGGACATTTTGCCGCCTCCCCTCTTCGGAGAAGCGAAGGGTTCCGATAACCTCGATCTTGCTCATCCCGCCGGTACGTAAACCCGTCACGAAGTTTGCTCGCCCGCTGGCATCGACCGGCCGCCGCAACAGGAACCGATACGTGGTCTCGACCAGATCCACATCATTCAGCTGCAGCAGCTCATTCAGGGTATACACGTCACCGTGAGCCCGATTGGCGGACGGCGGTGTCCAGCGGCTGAACCCCGCCTCGTCGACAGACGTTCCGGCGTCTGCATCGGAAACAGGCGACGCTTCAGCACGGCGACGCCGCACCTCGACACGTACGCGATCCATGATCTCTTCCAGACTCAGTTCCGCGGGAAGCGGGAGCAGTGGTCCAGAACGGAAAGTGGGCTCGCCGCCTTCGGGCAGGGCATTACTAGCCTGATCTTTATTTTGCATGTTCTATCTGCTTCCAGTTACGCCATGACAGTCGCGCATGATAACGACCCGAATTCGACCGACTCCGGTAACGTCCAAAGAGCCAGCCGCACAGGCATGATCAGCCCATCCCCCGAATATCTTCCGAATGGATCGCGCAAAGCGTGACCTTCGGCGGCATCCATGCCATGCCTACAAACGGTGCGCGTTGCGTATTGGCCACGGTAAAGATCAAAGCCAGATCGCGCCATTCGTAGTTGTCGACCAAATGGCTTTCCGTGCTGGAAAGCGCGACAGAAACCGAGTAGGTCCCCACCCCGAGATTCATTGCAAAGCTGGCACGCAACTCATAACTATCACCGCACGTGACACTCTCTATCACCTGCTCGGTATAGAAGGTATTGGTACCAAAAATCGCCTGCCCGAGTCGGTCCCGTATCATGTAGCCGACTACCAGCTTATGCAGGTCGGATTTAGCCGTGATTCGAATAACAAGCTGAGCCTGATCGCCGACACCGACATACTCTATGGGCTTGCCATTGCCATCTTCAAGCCAGATCTTATCCACCACGGCCTCACCCGTGCCCGATACGGTCGCGGCACCCTCAGCCACTTGAGACTGGCGCACCGTGGAGTTTTCCTTCTCGGCGATCAAGGCGTTGTACAAGTCCAGCACCTGTTGCGGTGTTCCATCGGCGACAAGTCGACCCTTGTCGATCATGACGGCGCGATCGCACAAGGACTGCACCGCACTCTTGTCGTGCGAAACGATCAGCAGTGTGGTCCCTTGCTCGCGGAACTCGCGAATCCTCTTGAAGCACTTGTGAATGAAGTACGCGTCACCGACTGAAAGCGCCTCGTCAACGATGAGAACATCGGGACGCGATGCGGTCGCAAGGCTGAATGCAACGCGCATCTGCATACCACTGGAATACGTGCGCATGGGTTCGTCGAAATACTCACCGACTTCAGCAAACGCTTCGATTTCCGGAACCAGCCGCTGAATTTCGGAACGTGAAAACCCCATCAAGCCCGCACTGTGCTCAACGTTTTGCCGCCCGGTCAGATCCTGATTGAAGCCCATGCCAAGCTCGAGAATCGCGGCAATTCTGCCACGAGCACGCACGTTGCCCTCGGTGGCGCCAAGGGTGCCCGTGATGATCTTCAAAAGCGTGCTCTTGCCAGCACCGTTTTGACCAACGATGCCAACCGCCTCACCTTCGCGAACCACGAAACTGATGTTTCGCAATACCCAATGTTCCTTGATCTTGGACGAATGCTTGCCAAACCAGCTACCAAAGCGCCGCCACTCGCTACCGTATTCGCGGAACGATTTGCCCACGTTCTCGACCTGTAGAACGACGCCGCTCACAGTACGTCCACCATATCGGGAGCTGCCTTTCGAAATAGCAACAGGGATAGAGCCAGCAGGACGATCGCCACGACGGTCACTGAAGCAAGCCCGGCAAAATCGGGATTGCGACCATAAACCAAAGTTTCCTGATAGCCGGACACAATCCAATACATCGGATTGAGCTGCATCAAAGCATGAAGTCTTACCGGAACAATCGATGCCATGTAGACAACGGGCGTCAACCAGAACCAAAGTTGCATTACCACCATCATGAATTGAGCGACATCTCGAATAAAGACATTCAGGACACCAAGCAAAAGCCCCAGCCCCAGAGAAAACGCCGCCGTCGTGAACATCAGTAGCGGCATCCACAACAGGGCAGCAGCCGGAAAATGTCCGAGCAAGGCGAAAACAACGATCATGACCCCGAACAGAAAGACGTTATTTACCAATGCGGACCCGACGGTAATTATCGGCAGGCAGACCCTCGGAAAAACAATCTTCTTCAGCATGCTTCCGTTTTCGACGAATACGGTCAGTGATCTGGTCACAATTTCATTGAACAGTGACCACGCCTGCATACCGGCAAGAAGATAGATGGAGTAGGCATAGGGGCTGTCTATTCCCGGCAACTTCGCTGCCATGATGCGTGACAAGACGAGGGAGTAGATCGCCACCTGTGCCAGCGGCTGAAGGATCATCCAGAGCGCACCCAACTTGCTTCTCGCGAAGCGCGATCGCAGATCATTTCTGATCGACGAAAAGATAAAATGCCGATAATTCCATATTGCCTGAAACATGTCTTTCATAGACGTTATCGCTCTTATGGGTCAGTGCTGCCTATCATTTACGGCCATTGACGCCCCGCAAAAAAAGAGGGGCAACGATTCAATTCTCTCTATGATCTGCAACGCAACCATATTCGACGAAAGCTTGGTACGAATGTCTTGAGCCGCCTGCTCACCAATTCGGCTTGCGAATGATGGATCCTCTACCAAGCGCCGCATATGCAGAGCAGCATGTTCAACGCTCGGCTCCGCCCAGCGCTGGCCGGCATAATGAAGATATTCACCCTCGGCTACCGGCACCAATTGGTAATCCACCAGGCAACTGTTGTCCGGCGTCATGTAGTCCATATTGCCCGACCAAGCCGTCGCAATCACCGGTTTTCCCGAACGCATGCATTCGGCGAGCCCAAGCCCAAAACCTTCGGCTCGATGCAGGGATACATACGCGTCTGTGCACCGCTGCAGCGCTTGCACGTCACTGCGGTCGATCACCTCATCGCGAATGATGATGCGCTGGTCAGACGCCGCAGCGTTGAGCAGTTCCTGCAATTTTCCAGGATGATGATGGCCATTGCTTGACTTGACCAGCAACCTCACATCGGATCGGCCATCGGCGAAGGCCAGCTGGAATGCCTTGATCGCTGCGAGCGGGTTCTTACGGGCAAGGAAGGAGTTGAAATCAAAGCTGTTGAAAAATATGAATGCGTTTTCATCAAGCCCGAAATCCGCGCGAGTCAGCCCGCTGTCGTGAATTTCGTTGACTGGCAAAGGAGCATGCCATACCGGTTTATCGGTAATGCGTTTGATCGCCATTTCGATGAAGCTCGTGGAGACCATCACTTCATCCACCAGCTCCAGGGCGTGCAACCACGCTTCCGGGAATACCTCCAACTCCCAGAACCAGCACGCGATCGTATAACGATTGCCCAGGCGCTCGCGTCCAATGCTTTCAATGGCCACGTCAATGTAGTCCGGATTGACAAAAATCAGATTGACGCCGTACGGCGTCTCCTTGCCAATATATGGATCGAGACTGGTGTCGCCCATCCCGTGAGGTAAATCGATATCGATGTCGTGGATAGCTACGGGATAACCCTCAGCCAAAAGAGCCCTTGCGTATAGCCGCGCGCCCTCCCCCAAGCCAAACTGGCCACGAGCGTAAGCAAAGATATTGATTCCGGTCGCGTTGGCGTAATCACTGCCTTGAAGTGGCTTTGCCGATGGGGTTGGCTGCCGTGCGCTGCGTTTCCAATTGTCGGTACGTTGAAATTTCATGTTTGCGGTAGCGCGCGCGGCCAACGCTTCGGACAACTTTTTGCGAACGGCAAACGGGAAATGACGGTAAATCGCCTTCAGCCAAGGCTGCCGGCGCATCCATGCTGACAGGCTGAGCAGCCGAACCCCCAGATCTAGTTTTTGCTTGCCCACCATGATCACCGTATGCGTCCACTCAGCACGCCAAAACACTCAAAGCCCATACCGAAGGCTCTCAATTGCCCAGAGCGTAAGTCAGCTCCGCACGCAGATCGGCGATATCCTCCACACCCACCGAGAGCCGGATCAGCCCATCGCTGATGCCAAGTCGATTGCGGTTGGCGGCAGGTACTGAGGCGTGGGTCATGATCGCCGGGTGCTCGATCAGACTCTCTACACCGCCGAGCGACTCAGCCAGGGCAAACAGCTCGCAACGCTCCAGCATGCGTTTGGCTTTCTTCAGGCCGCCCTTCACTTCAATAGTGATGATTCCGCCGAAGCCGTCCATCTGACGCTTGGCCAGGGCATGCTGTGGGTGGCTTTTGAGACCGGGATAGATCACCCGTTCGACGGCGGGATGTTTTTCCAGCCAACGGGCCAGCTCTAGCGCGCTTTCGCAATGCGCCTTCATGCGCAGGTGCAGAGTCTTCAGGCCGCGCATCGCAAGAAAGGAATCGAACGGACCGCCCACGGCACCCACCGAGTTCTGCAGGAAGCCCATCTGTTCGGCCAGCTCCTTGCTGCCAGCGACCACGATGCCACCGACCATGTCGGAATGGCCATTGAGATACTTGGTCGCAGAATGCAGCACCAGATCCGCGCCAAATTCCAGAGGCCGCTGCAGCATCGGCGAGCAAAACGTGTTGTCCACCACCAGGATCAGGCCGTGCTTCTTCGCAAATGCAGCGACCTTGGTCAGGTCGACCAGCTTGAGCATGGGATTGGTGGGCGTTTCGGCCCAGATCATCCGCGTGTTGGGCTTGAGGGCTGCCTTCAATGCGGCGCCATCATTGAGATCCACAAAGCTGAAGTCGAGCCCTGCCGACCGCCGGCGCACCCGCTCAAACAGGCGATAGCTACCACCGTAGAGATCGTCCATCGCGATCACGTGGCTACCCGAATCAAGCAGGTCCAGCACCGTCGCGGCTGCCGCCAGGCCAGAAGCAAATGCAAAGCCTGCCACGCCGCCTTCCAGATCCGCTACGCAACGCTCGTAGGCCATCCGGGTGGGGTTCTGCGTACGCGAATACTCGTAACCCTTATGCTTGCCCGGGCTCTCCTGCACATAGGTCGACGTGGCGTAGATCGGCGTCATGATGGCGCCAGTGCTGGGGTCCGGATGCTGGCCGGCATGGATCGCCCGCGTGCCCAATCCGTGAGTATTCTTGGTTTTTTTGGTCATGGCAGCATCTTTGTGGAAGGAGATTCCGGGCGGCGACGGATCGCGGCGCTAAGCCCTTAATGATACCTGTGAACACCCTGTCTTTACCTTAATGGCGCCTGCCAGGGTGCCCAGAGCACGGCGTCAAAGCGTCTTCCAGGGCCTGAACCGGCCGATGGGCATGGCACAATGCCGGTTCGTGTGGATGCTGATCGGGGCTCATGAAAACTCTGTTTGTGACCGGTGGCGCGGGCTTCATTGGCGCCAATTTCGTCCTGCAGGCCGTCGCTGACGGGTTGCGCATAGTCAATCTGGACAAGCTGACCTACGCCGGAAATCCGGATACGCTCGCCTCGCTAGCGAGCAGCCCCCTGCATGTCTTCGTACATGGCGATATTGGCGATCGCGAACTGGTAAGCCGCCTGCTGCGCGAGCACAGGCCCGACGCCATCATCAATTTTGCCGCCGAATCGCACGTGGATCGCTCGATCGACGGCCCCGCCGAGTTTGTGCAAACCAACGTCGTCGGCACGCTGGGCCTGCTGGAATGCGCGCGAGATTACTGGCGGAGCCTTGAAGGCGGCAAACGCGATGCGTTTCGCTTCCTGCATGTATCGACCGACGAGGTCTACGGTTCGCTGGGTGCCGAGGGCAAGTTCACCGAGCAGACGGCGTATGCGCCGAACTCTCCATACTCTGCGTCGAAGGCCGCCTCCGACCACCTTGTTCGTGCTTTCCAGCACACTTATGGCCTGCCAACGCTGACCACCAACTGCTCGAACAATTACGGCCCCTATCAGTTTCCGGAAAAACTCATCCCACTGGTCATCCAGAAGGCGCTGGCCGGTGAACCCCTGCCCGTCTATGGCGACGGCCGCAATATCCGCGACTGGCTTTTCGTTGGCGATCACTGCAGCGCGATCCGACGCGTGCTGGAGGCTGGCCGAATCGGCGAAACCTATAACGTCGGCGGCAATGCCGAGCGCGAAAATATCGCCGTGGTGAAAACCATTTGCGCTCTGCTCGACACTCACCAACCATTGGCCAACCACCGCGAGCGCGAATCACTGATCACTTATGTGAAAGATCGTCCAGGTCACGATCGCCGCTATGCGATCGACTCCAGCAAGTTGCAGAACGAGCTTGGGTGGGCGCCATCGCAGACCTTTGAAACCGGCATCGCGCAGACCGTGAACTGGTATCTCGCCCACCAGCCATGGATCCGGCGCGTACTCGACGGCAGCTATCGCATGGAACGTCTCGGCTCATGAGCAAAACGCAAAAAGGCATCATCCTCGCCGGCGGTTCCGGCACCCGGCTTTATCCGATCACTCGCGCAGTGAGCAAACAGCTGCTGCCGGTATACGACAAGCCGTTGATCTATTACCCACTGGCCACGTTGATGCTCGCGGGCATCCGCCAAATGCTGATGATCAACACGCCGCACGAGCAGGACATGTTCCAACGCCTGCTGGGCGACGGCTCGCAGTGGGGTATCGATATCCAGTACGCCGTGCAGCCTTCGCCGGATGGTTTGGCACAAGCGTTCACCATCGGACGGAATTTCATCGGCGGCAGCCCGAGCTGTCTGGTGCTGGGTGACAACATTTTCTATGGCGTAGGTCTGACCGAACGGCTCAAGCGTGCGGCCGCACGCAAGCGCGGCGCCACCGTGTTCGGCTATTGGGTGAAGGATCCCGAGCGCTACGGCGTGGCCGAATTCGACGATGCCGGGCGAGTGATCGGACTGGAAGAAAAGCCGGCACAGCCCAAGTCCCAATACGCGGTCACCGGACTGTATTTCTATGATGACCGCGTCTGCGACTATGCGGCCGCTTTAAAACCTTCTTCGCGTGGCGAGCTGGAAATCACCGATCTCAACCGCTGCTATCTCGACGATGACTCGCTCCATCTGGAACAGCTCGGCCGCGGCTTCGCCTGGCTCGACACCGGCACCCATGATTCGCTGATGGAAGCGGGCAACTACATCCAGACGATCGAAAATCGGCAAGGTCTCAAGGTGTGCTGCCCGGAAGAAATTGCTTATCTCAACGGCTGGATCGATGCGGACCAATTGCTGAGACTGGCCGCTCCGTTAGCCAAGACCGGCTACGGCCAATATCTTCAGCAGCTCACCCGATTGAGCCACGCACGATGAAAGTGATCGAAACTTCGCTACCTGGCGCACTGATCATCGAGCCACACGTTTTCGGCGATGCCCGCGGTTTTTTCTATGAAAGCTACAACAGAGGCAGGTGGGCAAACTCCGGCCTCAATGCGGATTTCATCCAGACCAACGTCTCACGTTCGGCCAAGGGTGTATTGCGTGGCTTGCACTACCAATGGCCAAACCCGCAGGGCAAGCTGGTCAGCGTGCTCGAGGGTGAGGTATATGACGTCGCTGTTGATATTCGCCACGGCTCGCCCACGTTCGGGCAATCGGTCGGCGTCATGCTCACTGCGGAAAACCATCGTCACTTCTGGGTGCCGGAAGGCTTTGCTCACGGTTTCTGCGTGCTCTCCGAATTTGCCACTTTCACCTATCAATGCACCGCGCTTTACGACCATCAGGCTGACGCCGGCATCCGCTGGAACGACGAAGATCTTGGTATCGACTGGCCGATAAGCGAACCACTGTTGTCTGACAAGGACACTAGGACGCCGATGCTGAAAGATGTCGCTACTGACCGACTACCCGTTTTTACGCCGTGAAAATCCTGCTGCTCGGTGCCAACGGCCAGCTTGGCCGCACATTTTGGGATTACGCCGGTCGCGATCGCATCGGACAGTTCCAAAGCGATCGGATTACTCGCGGTGAATGGATCGCTGCCAGCCGCGACGGTTTGATGACTGACGGCGAGCGCTGCGAAGTCGCCGATCTTGCTGCTCCAGCGAGCCTGCCCTGCGTGCTCGATCGCGTGCAGCCCGATGTGATCATCAATGCGGCCGCCTATACGGCTGTCGATCGAGCCGAGCAGGAGCCTGAACTGGCCAACCGTGTCAACGGCGAGGCTGTTGCTGTCCTTGCAAACTGGGCAAGCGCAAACGCCAAGCTGGTGATCCATTATTCGACCGACTACGTATTTGATGGCGGCCAGTCGCAGCCCTATGCAGTCGATGCACCGACCGCACCACTGGGCGCCTACGGTCGCAGCAAGCTGGCCGGCGAGCTCGCGCTGCGCGACAGCGGCGCCGAACACCTTATCTGTCGCACCGCCTGGGTCTACGCCGCGCATGGCCAAAACTTTCTGCGCACCATGCTGCGCCTGGGAAGCGAGCGCGACGAACTGCGCGTGGTTGCCGACCAGCACGGCGCACCGACCGACACCTCCCTGATCGTCCACGCCAGTCTCGCCGCACTCGATCGCTGGCAGCAGGCTGATGCCAAACAGCGTCAACAGCTAAACGGCACACACCATCTGGTCGCCAGCGGCGCCACCACATGGCACGGCTTTGCCACTGCCATTTTCGAGCAAGCTTTCGCGCATGGACTGATCACACGCATACCGCGGGTGATCCCCATAACGAGCGCCGATTTCCCCACGCTGGCCACCCGTCCGGCATGGTCACTGCTGGACAACAGCGGCTTTCAGCGACACTTTGGATTTCCCCTGCCCGATTGGCAGCAAGGCCTGGATTCGGTCATGCGCCGGCTTGTCAGCTCAAAAATCTGAGCCTAGCTATTCGCTGCTTGATTGCTGACGAGCTATTTCTGTCAGAGGTAGAAGGCTTCAGATCATCGGCTGCGGATCGCGGCTCTGCTAAAATAGCCGAGCTGCTCGTCTCCGGTATCTAACATCCAAGACAGGGTGTCTACCGGGGATTTCAGAGAGCGCCCAAAGTAAGCAAGTCGATAAGAACACTCCATCGTAGTTGAGCCTAAGCACATCAGGAATGGTACCGATCAATGACGCAAACGGAAAACACCGTTAATTGGGCTCTTGGCATCGCTGTTGTAGTGCCTTGTTACAAGGTCACGCGTCACATTATTGAAGTGGTTGCCGCTATCGGCTCTCAAGTGGATGCGATTTATTGTGTGGATGATGCGTGCCCAGAAAATAGCGGGGATTTTATCGAGCGCGAACTGTCCGATCCGCGTGTCAGGGTCTTGCGTCACGACAGAAATCTGGGTGTCGGCGGCGCAGTCATGACCGGTTATCGTCAGGCCGTAACCGATGGTGCACGGGTGATCGTCAAGATCGACGGCGACGGGCAGATGGACCCGGCCCTATTACCAGCTTTCGTGGCACCGATCTTGCGGGGAGATGCCGACTACACAAAAGGTAACCGCTTTTGGGATCTGCGCCAGATTAACCAGATGCCATTATCGCGTCGGCTCGGCAACTTGGGTTTGAGCTTTATGGCGAAGGCCAGCACCGGCTACTGGAATGCATTCGATCCCACCAATGGCTACACCGCAATCCACGCCGACGTCGCAGCACACTTGCCATTGGAGTCCATTAGCCAACGTTACTTTTTTGAAACCGACATGCTATTTCGCCTCAATACGCTGCGCGCTGTAGTGCAGGATGTCCCCATGGACGCAAAGTACGGAACTGAGGTCAGCGGACTGAAAACATCGCGTGCCCTTGGTGAATTTGCCTTCAAGCACGTCCGCAACTTTTGCAAGCGCATTTTTTACAATTATTTTTTGCGCGACTTACCTGTGGCGTCGATTGAACTATTGCTCGCCATTGGCTTACTTGGTTTCGGTATAGCATTCGGAGGATGGCATTGGTGGCTTTCGTCGACTACGGGAATAGAGGCGTCTACCGGAACCGTCATGATCCCATCGCTCGCGCTGGTATTCGGCATGCAATTGGCATTGGCATTCCTTAGTTACGACGTTGCCAGCGTGCCTCGACTACCCTTGCACCCCCGTCTGGACCATCGCTTACTAGGAGAGCTGAAATGAGTCGTCTGCTGGACCGCCTTCAGGAACCTGAAGTCGATGGCTGCGCAGTGGATGGCCTCGGGCGCTTCGAGGCGCATCGCGCGGTACTTCGACGGAAGGCGCAAATACGAGAGGTGTTTAACGAATTTCATCAAACTTTCATCCAGCTGGATCGGAGGTTTTTTTCAGGCGAAGGTTTGGTCGTGGAGTTGGGAGCAGGTGTGTATCCAGTAAGCGAGACGGTACCGGGAGTGCTTGCTACCGATGTCATAGCAGCGCCTCACCTCGACCGTGTCCTGGACGCGGGCGCAATGGATCTCGCCGACGCCACCGTGCACGCTTTTTACTTACAGAATGTCTTCCACCACTTCCCCCAACCGTCGCTTTTTTTCACCGAACTCGAACGTGCCCTGGTCGCTGGGGGAGGAGCCATTCTAGTCGAGCCTGCAAGTGGGCCGTTCGCCGCGTGGCTGTATCCGCGGTTATTCGCTACCGAAGGCTATGACAAGAATGCGGCCAGTTGGGAGACCTCGATCGGCGGTCCGATGAGTGGAGCAAATCAGGCATTGAGCCACTTGGTGTTTGATCGTGATCTTGCGCGATTTCAAACCGAACATCCCTTGCTCGAAGTCGTGCATCGTGACGTACTAAGCAACTGGCCGAGATACCTGCTTAGTGGCGGCCTCAATTTTCGGCCGCTATTCCCGTCCGCTGGTACGGGGCTACTCAAGCTGCTCGAACGAGTAATCACTCCGCTGCGCACTGTTCTCGGTTTGCATCGGGTTATCGTCTTGCGGAAACGCGTTAAATCATGATTCGTATGTTCAGTCGTTATCTAGGCGTCCAGGTCGTCGCTTATGGCATTGACATGGGTAGCTTTCTGCTCTTGAGTATGCTGCTTGGACCATTGATGGCAAATGTTGTATCCAAGATCCTCGCCGGCATCTTCGCCTTCATTGCGCACCGACGCGTCACCTTCAAGGTCCATGGGCAAGGTGATGGTCATACCCAATTGCTGAAGTATGCCTTGCTGATCGCCGTAAATATTCCGCTCAGTAGTGGCTTGCTCGCCATGTTGCTCCCGTGGATCGCGCCGCCCGCGCTGGCCAAGTTCACCGGTGACGTGGCATGTGTCGGCCTCACGTTCGTACTGTCGCGTTACATTGTGTTCACTCATTCCCGTCCTTCGGAATCGCCGTGAATCGCGTACTTGGCCTCACCGGAGCATCCGGTTATATCGGGCGAGCTGTCATTCGTAATGCACACGCTTGTGGATGGCAGGTCGTGGCCATTGGCCGCCGCCCAGTCGAAGGCGCGCAGTCTTTGCGCTTCGCTGAACTCAGCACTGCGCCGCCAGATGGATTGCTCAATGGCCTGGACGCGCTGTTGCATCTTGCGGCAAACACTGGAGGTGAAGAAAGTCTCGCGCCAGCCGCCGAGCTAACCTTCGCCCGCGATCTCGCGATGCAGGCGTCGGTTGCCGGGATACCTTTCGTATTCGCATCCAGTCAGGCTGCCGCAGAAAATGCGCCCAGTGACTATGGCCGCACCAAGTTCGCGATTGAACAACAAATCGCTCCACTGGGTGCAGTATCGGTCCGGCCGGGCTTGGTTATCGGCGGTCGGGAGGCCGGATTGTTTGGTCTCCTGGTTTCGCTGGTACGCGCCTCACCCTTAATACCTGCGTTGCTACCAAGCCCAGTCGTGCAACCAATCCATGTAGACGATTTGTCTGTTGCGTTGCTCGCAACCTGCAAGCGGTCGGATCTCGCCGGTGGCGTTCTTTCCTTGGCCGGAGAGTCAGTGGATTTCAATCACTTTCTTGCCATAATCGCGCGCTATCGACTTCGCGTGCGTCGACTGCATATACCTGTACCGACCGCTTTGCTACGCAGTGTGCTGGCGCTGACGGAGCCTATATTCGGTTCACGGTTATCTCCCGCTCGTCTTGATTCCCTGATTCAACTGCCCGCACTTGATGCCCGCGGCGACCTTGCTATGCTGGGCGTTGTCCTGCGTCCGTTGGCGAACGCACTGGACCGACGCGGGCGGGGAACCCGCAATCTGCTGATCGAAGGTCGCGCACTGGCCCGTGCCATGGTCCGTGGCGTAATGCCATCGCCCGCATTGCTGAGGCATTACGTGCGCCTGCTGTGTGCACTGGGTCCCTACGACGCTCTGCCTCTGTCGCCATATCTACTTGGCAGGCCGAGCTGGCTGGCCTCTCTCGACACGTCGGCACGACGACAGCGGGCTGCATCGCCAGGAGAGCTGGCTTGGCGTATGAACGTCATTTTGCGTCTCGCAGAGGCGAGTCCAACGCTGGCCGGGTTATTTTTGGTCATGCCAAATCAATCCGGGCGGTTCGCCGCGTTACGGGATTTCATATGCGCATGCACATGCGAGCTTCATAGCCGCCTCGTTGCACCCTTGGCGCGGCATCTAGTCAAAGGGATCTGAAGAACGTGCCCCAAGAACCCGTCATCATCGTCGGCGCCGGACCCGCCGGAACGAGCGCTGCGCTGGCCTTGCGCGAGCGTGGTATTCCGGTGCATATGCTCGATGCTGGCGCAACCCAAGTCCGCATGCCACCCATGGGTGACGTACTGAGCCTGCGCTTCAGTGATACCGAACAATGGCGCTGGCAGGTCGGTAGTAGCGGCGAGGGTCTGACAGCACCCGCTCAGGCATCCCCAAAATTTCGTGTTCCAGGGTTGCGATCGATCTTCGAGGGCTACGCCGAAGCCAACAAATTGAGCCCGGATTCAAGCTTTCATTTGGTCGGCGCGCTCGCCGCAGGCGGTATGTCCAACGCCTGGGGTTGCGGTGTCGCTCGCTTCGATGTCAATGAACTGGGTGCTCTGGCCGCTGACCAGGCGTCGTTGAACGCTTCCTATGATCGCGTAGGAAAGCGCATGGGGCTGAGCGGCTCCAGTAGTGACGCGCTCAGCGAATATTTTGGCCTTGATAGAATCAGTGCCCCGGCGTTGCCGCTCGACTCACTACACCAGCGCCTATGGCGGCGCCGCGATCGAGCCGGTGATGCATTGCGGATCGGTCGCGCACGAGTTGCCGTGCTCAATGAGAGTCGTCCAGGGCGTATGGCGTGCGACTTGTCCGGCATGTGCCTGTGGGGTTGCTCCCGTCGATCGACGTGGTCTGCAGCGTTTGATGCCGAGGCTTTGAAGCTCGACCCGTCTGTACAATTCGACCACGGCACCAAGGTCAACGCCTTGATTCCGGACAACGCAGGAGGCTGGTGGGTCGAAACATCTACAGCTGACGGTCCAAGACGGTACCGAGCACGGCAGGTGCTGCTCGCAGCCGGCACCCTGGCGACAACTCGACTCGTTCTTGCCGCGCTGCAGGAACGTCCGCCGCAGCTGCGCCTGCAATCAAACCCGATGGCGGCATTCCTGCTTTGGTTACCGGCCATGCTCGGCACGCCTCGTGAGCGATCGTTTGGCCTGGCACAACTCTCATTTGCGCTCGCACAACCCGACGCCGCACCCGCCTTTGGTAATTTGTTCTCTACCGCCGGTCTGCCGGTCAGCGAATTTCTCGCTCACCTGCCTATATCGCAGCGAGCTGGCTTGCCACTGTTGCGTGGGCTGCTCTCTTCCTGCGTCGTCGGCAACTTATTCCTGCCTGGTGAATTTTCTGCACACACGGTCAGCCTGGACGAGGGCGATTCGCTACGCATTAAAGGCGGCCGGGATTCTCGGCACGGCGTTGTATTGAGTCGGGCACACGCAGCGTTGGCGCGCGGCTTTCGCAAGATGGGAGCATGGATGCTCCCGGGTAGCTTTGTTGCCGGGCCGGCGGGCGCGGATCTGCACTACGCTGCGACGCTGCCAATTAGCCGCCACCCATCCGCGCACGAATGCCGAATCGACGGTGGACTTGCCGGCTTGCCAGGCATTTACGTTATCGATGGAGCGGCACTGCCGCGGCTACCGGCGAAGGCGCATACCTTGACCATCATGGCAAACGCGGACCGGATTGCCCGATCACTTCAATATCAATAGCGGCGGCCTAACGTTGACTTGATGTAAGGCGCGCACAAACACTCAAACAAAAACGCCTCCCGGCATACCGGGAGGCGTCGCTTTATTGCAGTGACGGCAGTTTAACCGCCGGTCGGCCAGGCATTGACCAGGTTGGTCGCGTTGACTGAGCCGATACCGGTGGCGAAGTCCCAACCGGTGCCCGTCTTGTACGCCGGGTCATACGCCGAGTTGGAGGTCGAGAGCACGCCGTAGGTGCCTGAGGGCTTGTAGCAGTTGTTGGTGCCCGTGCAGTTCACGTCCATATCGCCCTGCGTCACGTCATAGAACACGCAGGTGCTACCGACGGCATTGCCATTGCTGGAATTGCAAGAGGTGCTGCCGGTGGTGCCGTACTCGGCAGCGGCCAGGGCGTAGTATTCCGGAGCCGGGTTGCCCACCTTCGCACCGATCTTCTGGTTCACCAGCGACTGGATCGCCGCCATGATCGGCGACGCGAACGACGTACCACCCGCACCGGCCCATGCGCTTGGAGCGCCGGAGCATGCCACGCCCTCACCGCGGGTATTGCTGTAGCAATACACGTAGTAGTGACCCCACACGCCATTGGCGGCGAACAGGGAGACGTCCGGGATGTCACGCACGCCGTCGGCTGGATTGCCCACGAGAGACTGCCACGACGGCTTGGCAGTGCCTTTGCAGGTGCCGCCCACTACGCCGGTCTTGCTGGGTTTGCCGGTGGCGCAGCTGCTGGGGCCACCGCTACCCGACGCCGTGGTCAGGTAGTCAGCCTTGCCGGTGGCGCTGTTGCAGAAGCCACTGGTGCCGTACGGGTTCGCGTAACCGCTCTTCACGCCGAGCAGCGAACTGGCGCACGAATCGTTCCACGGAATTTCCCGGATGTAGGACAGCGCGGAACCATAAGTGGAACCGTTGGTAGTAGCCCAGTAGGTGCTGTTGGTACCGGCATAGGTATCGCCGAAATCGGTACCACCGACAGCCACGTTGTACGGCGTGGAAGCAAAACCACTGACACCAATACCGTGCGTGGAGTTTGCTTCATCCGCATCGCAGCTGGCAGCGCCTTCGTCACCCGAAGAGACGAATACCGACACGCCTTCGGCAGCGGCCTGCTGGTATGTCGTGACATAAGCGGCGTTAGCAGTTGCACCATTTTCGGCTTCGCACTCGCCGTAGCTGATGCTCATGATCGCTGGCGGCGTACCGGCATTGATCAGGTTCTCCACGGCAAGCAGGCCGCCGAAGGTGGTGGTGGTGTCTTTGCAGGAGGCCAGCTCCAGCGTGGCACCTGGCGCGGCAGCGCCGGCCCATTCGACATCCAGCTCAGCTTCGCCGTCGTTGCCGACGACATCACCCGGATCCGAACAGCTGCTCGGATGCACCTGGCTGAACGACGCCGTAGGCAGGCCGAATTCCGAACGGAAGGTGGTGATATCAGCGGTCTTGTAGACGTCGGTATCTTCGACCAGCACGATCGTCTGACCCGCACCGTTGATGCCCTCGTTGAACAGCGGCGTCAAGTTGTAGATCGTGGCCAGATCCGCCGGCACGACGGCTTGATAGGTGCTGCCGCTGCTGGTGAAAGTGTAGTTGGCATGGGGCTTGTAGTTGGTGTGCGGCTTGAAATCATTCAGCGACACGACACCCGCGACCACCGATGCGAAGGCGGCCGGAATCTGCGGATCGCTCATATTCGCGACATGCGAATTGCCGTTGACGTCGAGGTTGTGAATCTCGGTATAGAAAGCCTGCCGCACCTGCCCCGCGCTGCCGGAGAAATCGATCATGGTGCCACCGTTGTAAACCTTGTTGACGGTGAAACCATGTGAAGTCAGCCATGCGGTGACCGTGCTGATGTCGATCTGCGACACGCCGTATTGCGCACCGAATTCCTCAGCGGTGAGCCATTTGTGATAATTCGCCGAGCCCGGCGTCTGCTGTTCCTTCATGAACTGCTGAAGAGCCGCCTCGCGATCAGCAGGACGCTGCAACAGCAATTGCATGTGCTCCAGCGCCAAGCCATCGGCAACCCGGCCGCGATCATTGGCCGAGGTCGCGAACGGCGACATATTGCCCGGTATGACGACCCGATCGTTGTCGTTGGCTGGCCGCGTGATAAGCGGGCGTGACAGCAATCCTATCGTCGCCGCGTGAGCGGGAGCGGTGAAAGCCGTCCCCACGCCCAGTGCTAAAAGCGTCAACAGCATTTGTGCGGTTTTGGCACCGCGCGTACGTGTCGATCTGAATTTCACAAAAACCCCTCCTTAGATTATCAGGAATGGTGTCCCAGGATTTTCACCCACCCACACCAACGCAGTGGTGACGGCATGGAAACCAGGATCACCGACGCAAGTACAAAAAAATGTCGCAACAGCGAATTACCGTCTTCCCCTGCAGAGGAATGCCGCCCCCTCAATGACGGCAGTAAATGCCGCAGCGGCCCCTTAACAGCGTTGCCATTCAATCGACTTTATATCGTCATATATTTGATGCACGTCGCATTTCCAATGT
>Ga0302227_10000780_pt1 | contig 25149 bp, 23 predicted proteins | sample II_Palsa_N1_1_FD_193525 | JGI IMG/M metagenome (GOLD analysis project Ga0302227, IMG submission 193525) | Peat permafrost microbial communities from Stordalen Mire near Abisko, Sweden - II_Palsa_N1_1 | ecosystem: Environmental > Terrestrial > Soil > Palsa > Peat permafrost | place: Sweden... | reverse complement strand
TTAAACCAAACTTCATCTATATCAGCCCTAAAACCATCCATCAGGCTAACAAGCTCTATCGGGTCGCCGGATGATAGTACCAGGCTGCGGTTAACCGGCTTTAGAAAGCGTTGTTCAACCATAACATCCAGTTGCTGCAGCAACAGGTCGTAAAAACCGTTCACATTCAGTATGCCTACCGGCTTGTTATGCAGACCCAATTGCAGCCAGGTTAACACCTCGAAAAATTCTTCCATAGTGCCCAGGCCGCCGGGCAGGGTGATATAGCCATCGCAAAGGTCGCTCATCATTTGCTTGCGCTGGTGCATGTTTTCAACTATGTGCAACTCAGTAAGGCCTAAATGTTCTATTTCTTTGTCCATCAAAAAACGGGGTAACACGCCAATGGCTTTTCCTCCTTTATTCAAAACAGCATCCGCTATCATACCCATTACGCCGACCTTTCCGCCGCCATAAACAAGCGTTATATCCCGCGCCACCATTATTTCGGCAAGCTGTTCAATGGCTTGTTCCAGCAAAGGATCGCCGCTGTAATTTGCCCCGCAGAAGATGCATATATTGTTCATGGGTTCATTCGTTCAATGGTTCATTGGTGTTTAATCCTGAGTGTTCGAACATTCAAAAGAGCAAAGGGTAGTGCGATTCCCTCCCCTGGGAGGGCGTAGGGAGGGGTTTGGTCGCCATGCATAGCGTATAAACCCCTCCCTGCCAACCCACACCCGGCAGCACCCCTCCCAAGGGAGGGAATTAAAAAGCTGCCGTCCCAAGGCTTCGAATGTTCAAGTCGCCAATTTACAAAATCCAAACAAATGAACTAATGAACCAGTGAACAAATGAACTATCTTTGAATAATGAACTTTTCGTCGAAATTATTGGAGGATGCAGTTGCCGAATTTAGCAAGCTGCCGGGCGTGGGACAAAAAACGGCTTTACGTTTAGTGCTGCATTTATTAAAGCAGGACAAGGCCGAGGTGAGCAGGTTCAGCGGGGCTATCAGTAAGCTGCGCAACGAGATACAGTTTTGCCAAACCTGTCATAACATCTCCGACCAGGCCGTATGCGAGATCTGCACCGCCCCGAAACGCGACCGAACGCTGGTTTGCGTGGTGGAGGATACGCGCGATGTAATGGCTGTAGAGAATACAAATCAATACAATGGACTGTATCATGTTTTGGGCGGACTGATCTCTCCAATGGACGGTATCGGCCCGTCTGACCTGGAGATAGATACGCTTGTTGAAAGATTAAAAGATAACGAGGTAAAAGAGGTTATTTTCGCCCTTAGCGCCACAATGGAAGGGGATACCACCATATTTTACCTCAATAAAAGATTAAAAACTTATAACATAACTATCTCAACAATAGCCCGTGGCATAGCTTTTGGTGGTGAATTAGAGTACGTAGATGAACTAACTTTAGGTCGGTCTATAGCTACACGTGTTCCATACGAAAATTCACTATCCGGCTAATATGAAACTATCTGTAATTATTGTAAACCATAACTTATGCGCCATGCTGAGGCAAACGCTTAATACTTTAGTTGAGGCGGGCAAAAACATTAATTACGAGGTTTTTATAGTCGATAATAATTCCAGCGACCGTTCGGTTGATATGATACAGGAAGAATACCCACAGTTTCATATCATCGTCAGTCAAAAACACCAATCATACACAAAACTTTGTAACGAGGCGCTGAACCTGGCTTCGGGGCAATATGTTTTATTGGTTAATCCGGATATTTTAAGCTCTACAAGGACATTGGAGCGCGCCATCGAGTTTATGGATGCCCATCAGGATGCCGGAGGCCTTGGTGTGCGTATGATTACGCCGCAGGGTAAATTCCTAACCGAATCAAACAGGGGGTTAACACAGCCCTGGGTAAACTTTTTAAAACTGGCAGGATTGGCCAAATTTTTCCAAAAATCGCGCCTGAGCGACCGTAACCGAAAGGATTGGGTAGAAGAATTTCATACTACGGAAGTCGATTTCATCAACGGGGCGTTTATGTTCATGCGCCGCGCGGCAATTATGGAAACCGGCCTGCTGGATGAAAATTTTGCCGAATATGGTTACGATATCGACATTTCATACCGGATGCGCCTTGCAGGCTATAAAAACTATTATTTCCCAAAAACATATATTATCAATTTCAGCGAGCGGAATACGCTCCAATTAAACTGGCAATTCATTAAGCATTTTTATGGCGCTATGATTATCTTCGCCTTTAAATACTTGTTCCGTATGCCTGAAATTAAAGTAGCCGGCATACCGAAAATGCCGCTGGTTTATGAAATTGAAGGATAATCAATCTTTGGTCTCAACTTTTCTGTTCATTTGCTCTCGAATTTTAATAAATTTGAGTTATGAAAGTCGCACTCCAATATTTGAATGATGCCAACGGCAAAACAAAGGCCGTGCAGTTGTCTTTATCCGATTGGAACAGGGTAATTACCAAACTTAAAAAGTACGAGCAGGAATTAAAGATCAAGTCTGATTTAACTGAAGCATTCGAAGAGGTCGCCTTATTGAGTAGCTCAAAGCAAAAAAAGCAAACTTTAAGCGAATTTTTGAATGAGTTATAATATTATTCCGGGCGAAAGATTTAAAAAGGAAGCAAAAAGGCTTAGCAAAAAATATCCCTCTCTAAAAAATGAGCTTTTTGCATTAAATGACCAACTTTCCGAAAACCCTGTTATCGGCACCTCACTGGGAAATAACACATATAAAATCCGCATTGCTATAAAAAGTAAAGGAAAAGGCAAAAGCGGTGGAGCAAGGGTTATCACTTATTTTGTGAATGAAAACAAAGAGGTTTATTTATTGACAATTTATGATAAATCGGAATTTGATATTATTGATGATAACATCATCAAAGCAATTATCTCACAAATAAATGCCAATAAATAATTTATACAGACTGCTAAATGAAATTGAAGGATAAGGTAATTATTATAACCGGTGCCTCATCGGGCATCGGCAAATCACTTGCTTATGAATTTGCCAAACGCGGCGCCAACCTGGTGCTGGGCGCAAGGCAATATGTTGTTTTATGTGAAATAACCGAAGATCTTGAAAAACAATACGGTATACGCGCCGTAGCCGTGCATTGCGATGTGACTATTGAAGAGGAATGCGCCCAACTTATTAAACAGGCACTATTAACTTTTAAAAAGATTGATGTGCTGGTAAACAATGCGGGTATATCCATGCGGGCGCTTTTTAAGGATGCTGATATTGACGTTTTAAAGAAACTGATGGACGTTAATTTTTGGGGAATGGTTTATTGTACCAAATATGCGCTGCCGGAACTCATCAAAACCAAAGGCACTGTGGTAGGCGTGTCGTCCATAGCCGGTTATAAAGGTCTGCCCGGCCGCACGGGCTATTCCGCATCAAAATTTGCAATGAATGGTTTTTTGGATGCTTTAAGGGTTGAAAATCTGAAAACCGGCGTAAATGTATTGACTGCTTGTCCCGGTTTTACGGCTTCAAACATCCGCAATACTGCTTTAGATAAAAATGGCAACCAGCAGGGCGAAAGTACTTTGCATGAAGAAAAGATGATGACATCGGACGAGGTAGCAAAAATAATTGCCGATGGCATCGAAAACCGTGCCCGCACCCTAATCATGACCGGCCAGGGAAAACTTACAGTAGCACTAAGCAAGTTTATACCGGGGGTATTGGATAAGCTGGTTTATAATGTATTTGCGAAGGAGAAAAATGCGTTGCTGAAGTAGTTATTCATAAGCCAGGCAGGCTTTTATTTGCATCTCGTTCAATTCCGGGAAATCCGATATAATATCTTCAACAGACATACCTTCGGCAAACCAACTCAAGACATCGTACACTGATATCCGCGTACCAATTATAACAGGCTTGCCAAATCTTTTTTGCGGATCGATTTCTATGCATTCAGCGTAATTCATTAAACGAATATACTTATAATTGTAATCGACTTTAACAAAAGGCTACCAAATAACATTTGTCTCAGTGCTCTCAGTGCTCTCAGTGCTTCTATCTCAGTGTCCTTTGGTTGAATTTTACCACAGAGGTCACGAAGAAGGCACAGAGAAACACAGAGCCTTATGGTTCAAAATATTATTTCGCGTCGCGCTTTCTATTTTGACTTATGCGACAGCTTCTTCAATTCAATTTTCGGTAATTCAACCTTCTCAAAACTATCAATCTTACCTAAATCAAGTAAAATACGGCCGTCATTGGCCCTTTTGAACATGGGTTTGAATTTTGCGCCCCAAACCACATCCTCATAATTGTAAGCAGCCCGTGAGTTTACGGTTTGCGCAAAGGCATCGTCGAACATCCGTAATATAATTACAAACCCGGCCTCTGCATTTACAAGGTCCTCATAATTTAAGTCTCTTAGCGGGCTGTGCTCGTCCAACGGGTGAACAACCGTCCAGTTCATGGTAAGCATGCTTACGGTTTTCCGTTCCAGTTCAAGCGGGTAAAAGCGGCGCACGGGCTTGCCATCCACCAGTTCATTATAGCTAAATGTTATCTCAAGGCTAAGGTCAACCAAAATATTGCGCCGCTTATTGGCCAGCCTGAACATAATACCGTTTGCATTTTCCTTATAAGGCGCTACAATTATATTTTTACTGTAAATGATTTTTGACGACGGCCGCGAAAAACGCCCGTACAATAAGCCGGTAGCCAAAGCAAATGACAGCAAGCCGAGCATTGATTCTACGGCCGCTACGCTGTTTGCCCCCATGCCGCGCGGACTGATATGGCCGTAACCGACGGTAGATATAGTTTGTGCCGAAAAAAAGAAGGCTTCCCAAAAACGGTTAAGTCCCATATCCTCATGTGTACCGAACAACGTATTAGTGCCTAATGAAACATAGATCAGCGCGAATATGATATTGGCAACCAGGTAAACGCTGAATATCAGCAGCGCAAACTTCCAGCCATCCATGCTGATGAGCTTGTGATAATTGTCGACAGTATTGAAGGCAGGCAAACCCTTGCGGATAACATTTGGCGAGCCGTCTTTATTAATGAGCGGCTGGTTTTTCATTACCGGCTGGTAGCCAAAACCCAGGTCGTCTTCGGGGTTAACCCTTTTGTTGTGTTTGATCATGGTGTTTGATTAGGTTGATTGGGTTGAATAGGTGAGTGGTTAAAAAGGAATGATAACCTAATCAACTCAATCAACCATTCACTTAATCAACTTTACCACGTAAATTTATCATTTCGTTTGTTTTTAGAAAAACTATTTCCATATTTGCTCACGAAATGAAAATGACAGCATTAAATAACAACTGGTGGCTTAACGATAAATCGTAAGGCAATTCCATTGTTGTTTATAAACATATTCAGAAGGGTTGCCAAATGGCAGCCCTTTTTAATTTAACAGGGGTATGAAAAAGATACTTGATCACTTATTTGAGCATAAAACATTCACCCGTGAGCAGTCGCGGGAGATACTGACCGATATTGCGCAGGGTAAATACAATAACTCACAAATGGCAGCCTTCATGACCGCCTATTGTATGCGCAGCATTACGGTTGATGAACTGGAAGGCTTCCGCGACGCCATGCTTGATCTTTGTCTGCACGTAAACCTGGAAGCAGGCGAGGTGATAGACCTTTGCGGCACCGGCGGCGATGGCAAGGACACTTTTAATATTTCCACGCTGGCCTCATTTGTGGTGGCCGGGGCAGGGTATAAGGTGGCCAAGCATGGCAACTACGGGGTATCGTCCGGCTGTGGCTCGTCCAACGTGATGGAGTTTTTGGGCTACCAGTTCTCTAACGATACTGATAAACTGAAAAAGAGCATCGACAAGGCAAATATCTGTTTTTTACATGCGCCGCTGTTTCACCCGGCAATGAAAACCGTAGCACCGATACGCAGAGAATTAGGCGTAAAAACATTTTTTAATATGCTTGGCCCGATGGTAAACCCGGCAGAGCCGCAAAGCCAGATGGTAGGCGTATTTAACCTGGAACTGGCGCGTGTTTATGCTTATTTGTACCAGAAATCGGATAAAAAATATACTATTCTCAATGCGCTGGATGGCTATGACGAAATATCGCTCACCTGCGACTTTAAAACGTTTGACCCCAAAGGGGAAAAGATAAATACGATAGAAAGCCTGGGATTTGAAAAGGTAAGCCCGTCTGAAATTACCGGCGGCAGCACCATCAGCGAATCTGCGGATATTTTTATGAAAGTACTGAACAATGAAGCCACCACTGCCCAAAGCAATGTGGTTTTAAGTAATGCCGCGCTTGCTATTAAAACAATGGAACCGCAAAAATCCTTTGCTGATTGTTTTTATGAGGTCGAAGGATCGCTGCTATCAGGCAAAGCGCTGAAAAGTTTTAACCTTTTATTGCAGAACTAACATGAAAATAAAGGTTTGCGGTTTAAAATATGTTGATAATATAAACACTGTTGCGAAGCTGTCGCCTGATTACATGGGATTTATTTTCTATGATAAAACGCCCAGGTTTGTTGAAGAGTTATCGGCAGATGTTTTAGCATCGTTACCTCAATCTGTCGTTAAAACTGCTGTTTTTGTAAATGAAACGCTATCAAACATAAATTCGATAGCTGAGCAATATGGTTTTGATGCAGTACAGCTACATGGCAGCGAAAGCCCTGAATTTTGCGCAGCATTAAAGGGCAAAGTAAAAGTTATAAAAGCATTTGGGCTGAATGACGGATTCGATTTTGAGCAATTAAAATCTTATGCAGATGTGGTTGATTTTTTTCTGTTCGATACTAAAACGCCCATTCATGGTGGTTCGGGAAAAACATTTGATTGGGGATTATTGAATAAATACGACCTGGATATCCCATTTTTTTTAAGCGGGGGGATCAGCCCTGATAATCTCGAAGAAATAAAAAAAATAACACATCCCCGGTTTTATGGTGTTGACCTTAACAGTCGTTTTGAAACTGCACCGGGGCTAAAAGACATAAATAAGTTAGAAAAAGCATTTGAAATGCTGAAAACAGTTGATACCAATGAAATACGGAGTTAACGAATTAGGTTATTACGGCGATTTTGGCGGGGCTTACATCCCCGAAATGCTTTACCCCAACGTGGAGCAATTGCGGCAGGAATACCTGAAGATAATTGATGACCCAACATTTAAAGCAGAATTTGATGAGCTGCTCCGCGATTATGTTGGCCGGCCTTCGCCACTGTACCATGCCAAACGCTATTCCGAAAAGTATGGCGCTAATATTTTTTTTAAGCGTGAAGATTTAAATCATACCGGCTCACACAAAATAAACAATGCTATCGGGCAGATATTACTGGCGCAGCGGCTTGGTAAGAAGCGCATTATTGCCGAAACCGGCGCCGGCCAGCATGGTGTGGCTACGGCTACGGTTTGCGCGTTAAAAGGGATTGAGTGTGTGGTTTATATGGGCGAGGTAGATATGGCGCGCCAGGCACCAAATGTTGCCCGTATGAAGATGTTGGGCGCAACAGTTATCCCGGCAACATCTGGCAGTAAAACGCTGAAGGATGCCACCAATGAGGCCCTGCGCGACTGGATAGGTAACCCGGTTGATACCCATTATATCATCGGTTCGGTGGTTGGGCCTTATCCATACCCGGATATGGTGGCTAAATTTCAATCCATTATCTCGCTGGAAGCGAAAAAACAGCTAAAAGAGCATACTGGTAACGAATTACCACAATATGTAATGGCCTGCGTGGGCGGCGGCAGTAATGCTATGGGCATGTTCTACCATTTTTTGGATGATGAAAGCGTAAAACTGGTTGCTGTTGAAGCAGCCGGCAAAGGTGTTGATAGCGGCGAATCTGCAGCCACCACTTTTTTAGGTCGCGAAGGCGTTTTGCATGGCAGCCGTACCATATTAATGCAAACGGATGACGGTCAGGTGGTTGAGCCTTACTCTATCTCAGCCGGACTGGATTATCCTGGTATTGGTCCTCAACACGCCCACCTGTTCAAGATAAAACGCGCCGAATATGTAAGCATCACAGATGATGAGGCGCTAAAAGCCGGGTTGCTTTGCTCACAACTGGAAGGCATTATCCCGGCTATTGAAACCGCGCATGCATTAGCCCAACTGGAGAAAATGCAGTTTAAGAAGGATGATAATGTAGTGATCTGCATTTCGGGCAGGGGCGATAAAGATTTGGATACTTATATTAAATACTTTGGATACTAATTTGGATCATAGTTCATGGTTCATAGATCATAGCCAATTTTTGCTACCATGAACCATGAACTATCAACTATGAACTAAGGATGAACCGATTACAAAACCTTTTCAATACTAAAAAAAATAACCTGCTGTCCATCTATTTCACGGCAGGCTATCCCGAATTAAATTCTACGCTGGCAATTGCCGAAGCGCTTGAAAAAGCCGGCGTTGACTTTATTGAAATAGGTTTTCCGTATTCCGACCCGGTAGCCGACGGCCCGACCATACAACATAGTTCCGAACGGGCTTTGGAGAACGGCATGACGCTGAATATCCTTTTTGAGCAATTGAAAGATCTTCGGAAAAAAGTATCCATCCCGGTGTTGCTAATGGGCTATGTGAACCCGATAGTACAGTTCGGCGTGGAGAATTTCTGCAAAAAAGCTGCGGAGGTAGGGGTTGATGGCATCATAGTACCCGATCTGCCCATGTATGAGTACGAAGCAATGTATGCCAAATACTTTACGGATAATAATTTAAGCAACATTTTCCTGGTTACGCCGCAAACATCCGAAGAGCGCATTCGTAAGATCGACGGGTTGAGCAACAGCTTTATTTACCTGCTTTCATCATCTTCAATTACCGGCGGTAAGCTGAATGTATCAACAAACATAGAGGATTATTACAGGCGCATTAAAGCCATGGAGCTTAAAAACCCTGCAGTTATCGGTTTTGGCATATCAAACAATGCTTCGTTTAAAAAAGCCTGTGAATATGCAGCCGGCGCCATTGTAGGCAGCGCTTTCGTTAAGCTTTTGGAACGGGAAAACTATCTTGCCGAAGTCCCGGAATTTGTAAATTTAATTAACAGTTAATATAAAAATTTAACTACTATAAAAGCTTTATTATAATAGAATCCAAAATATTTTTATATTCGTTGAAAGTATTTTGTACGTACATTGATGATATCGTTTTTACAAAGGAAACTAAGCGACATTTCCATATCCAAAAAGCTGTATTTCACCATAGCGATTATGGCTTTACTTATTACCATTGAGCTGTGTACGCTTTTCTTTGCTATTACCACATTATCATCCGTACGCTCATATGTTGAAGGAGAGGGCCTTTGGTCAAAAGCGCAAAAAGATGCGGTTTTAAACCTGCGGATTTACGCTTATTCGCACAATGAAAAAGATTATGCCGCCTTTCAGCAATTTATGCGGGTGCCGCTCGGCGACAGCAAAACCCGTAAGGAATTACTTAAGCCCGTACCTGACATGGCCGTTGCCCGCCAGGGGCTTATAGAAGGTCGTAACCACCCTGATGATGTGGATGGCATGCTTAAACTGATCATCCGTTTTCACAATATCTCCTATTTAAAACGCGCCTTTACTGCCTGGACGAATGCCGAGGCAGAGGTTACACAGCTAATACCCATCAGCATAAAACTGCATACGCTTATCCAAAATAATGCGCCACAAGCTGATATCAATGCCTTGCTGGGCCAAATAAACGACATCAACAAGCGCGTTACAGTAAGCGAAGACCAGTTTTCCTATATCCTGGGTGAAGGTGCACGGTGGCTGGAAGATATTGTGTTAAAATTACTGCTGAGCCTTTCATTAACCATTGGTACAACCAGTATTATTGTTACCGTTTCGGTAAGCCGAAATATTCAGCGGAGCATTAAAGCCATAAATGATGGCGCAGCACAAATAAGTAAGGGCATATTGAATACACGTGTACGAGTTTTTTCAAAGGATGAGATAGGCGCCTTGGCCGTATCATTTAACAGCATGACGGAAACACTCGAACATAATATTCAGGACCTGAAGGATACCGAGGAGAAATTGAAGGAGCAAAAGAAGAAAGCCGAATCATCCGAAAAAGTGAAACAACTTTTCCTGGCCAATATGAGTCACGAGATACGTACACCTATGAATGCTATCTTAGGTTTTGCCCGCCTGTTACAGGATTCATCTATTGATGAGGAGCAGCGTAAATACATTGAGATCATCCTGCAATCTGGCGATAATTTGCTGGTGATTATTAATGATATCCTTGATTTTTCAAAGATAGAGGCCGGCAAGGTAGTGTTTGAGGTAATGCCATTCCATTTGGTTGATCATATTAATTCCACCATCGAGTTACAAGCTGCAAAAGCCGAACAGAAAAATATAAAGCTAACTTCATATATCGACGAAAAGCTGCCTGTAATGGTGCAGGGCGATGCGGTACGCCTGAACCAGATATTGCTTAACCTTATCTCCAACGCCATAAAATTTACGGAGAAAGGTGAAGTAAATGTTTCGGTTACTGCAATTAAACAAACTGCTAACGATGTGGTTATCGGGTTTTCTGTAAAAGATACCGGCATCGGCATCCCGCTTGAAAAGCAAGGTAAAATATTTGAGGTATTTGAGCAGGCCACAACTGGCTCCGTTAGGAAATTTGGCGGTACAGGACTGGGGTTAAGTATAGTTAAGCAGTTGGTTGAGTTGCAGGGCGGCAAAATCACGTTGAAAAGTATACCTGGTGAAGGCTCAGAATTTAGTTTCAAACTAAGATTTTTAAAGCAAACTGCGGAAGATGCATTGGTCGATAAATTATCGTCAGCTGTTATTGCAAAACCCACGGAACTGCCAAAGCAGGGCGCGGGGAAACGCATATTGGTTGTGGAAGACAATCCTATCAATAGCCTGCTGGTAATAAAAGTGCTCAAAAGGCAGGGTTATGAAACCGACATTGCCGAAAATGGCAAAATAGCTGTCGACAAGTACCTCGCAAATCAATATGATATGATACTGATGGATCTGCAAATGCCCGAGATGGACGGCTACGAGGCTACCATGAGCATACGCAGGTCGGAAACAGGGAACAGGAATATCCCGATAATAGCCATGACAGCCCATACCATTAAAGGCGAATTTGAACGTTGTATGGAAATTGGCATGAATAACTTTATCTCCAAGCCCTTCAGGCCAGACGATCTATATGAAAAGATAGATATGCTGCTTAAATCAGCCTGATATTTCCGTATTACTTTTTGTTGTTTGGACTTTAACCTGTTTAATTCGGTCGATATATTCGTCGACGTAGAACATTGCCGGGTTCAACTGTTTGGCCCGTTCAAAATGCTCCGCCGCTTTGGCTGTTTTGCCTTTATCAAGCAAATACATCCCTATAATTAGCCACGCATATGCATTCGTGCTATCAAGTTTTAGCGACTGATCGGCATCGGTTGATGCTTCACCGGTTTTGCCCAGCATAAAATTTGCATATGCACGTGTGCTGAAAGCTGCCGACGAATTTTCATTGATAAAAATAGCTTTGCCGGCATCATCCTTTGCCTTGTCATATTCTCTAAGCACATTGTACACAAAGGCCCGGCTGTTATAACTGTTAAAATGAGTTGCATTTAGAGCGATGGCCCTATCAAAATTAATTAACGCATTATTATAGTCCTTTGTCTGTAATGCGGCGTAGCCAAACATGTAATAATCATCAGGAGTTACCAGTTCGTACCATGTAGCTTTTTGGTATTTTTTTTGTAATTGATTAGCAAGGTCATACTTCCCCAACTGTATATAACACGAAAGCATAATGCTAAAGAGCGATTCTTCCATGTATTTTTCATTTATCTTTTCAAGGCATACCAGTGCTGCGTTATAATTTTCTTCATCGTACAACCTGCAGGCATTAATAACTTTGTCGTAATTAATAATATCTTCAAGCAGCAGGATCAAAAGGTAACCATCTGAATAATGCCGGCGTTTGCTGCCCTTGACCTGCAATTTCCGCGGGAATAAATTTACGGCGAGGTTCAGTAAAGCCATAATAAAAGCCGCCCAAATCAATATTAGCACATAAGTATTCAAACCATCAGCGCCAGCAAAAGCAAATAATACGCATGTTATCACAAATAGCAAAAGCGGCCCGGCAAACAGAATGATATTCCTTAAACCGGGTTTAATATTAGTATCATAAAGGCACAAACCGTCATTTTTTAGGTAAAAGAACTTGGGTTTTATATAAATGGTCAATCGGCCCAGTTTACACCGTGGAGTGTTGTTATCGCCATAAGTGCCGATGTAAACCGATACCGGTTTGCGTGTAAAAACAAACGCCGGTATAGCATGCGCCAACTGGTACAAAAAAGTAAAAATAAAACTGAAAAGATTAATAAGCAGCCAAAGGAGGGGCAGCGTGATAATGATAAACAAATTGTATCCCATACAGCGTATGAAATTAGTATAATTGGGGGAATAATTTTCATGGATTTTTTATAGATCTAAGAAGCTGTTTTTTCATCTATTTTTAAACAGTTTCTTAGAAGTTTTTTTGACCAGCCGCTTACAAATACAACTCTAAATCGCCCTTGCCTTCACGGATAATCTCAAAATCGCCTTCCGTGCAGTCAACTACCGTTGAAGGTATATTGCCGCCGTAACCGCCATCTATCACTATATCTACCAAATCGCGGTATTTTTCATAGATCAGTTCGGGATCGGTGGAGTATTCGATAATATCGTCGTCGTCTTTTATGGATGTGGACAGGATAGGGTTGCCCAGCGCTTTTACAATATCGCGGGCTATATCATTATCCGGCACCCTTATGCCAACTGTTTTTTTATTTGAACTGAGCAGTTTGGGTACGTTATTGTTCGCGTTAAAAATAAAGGTGAACGGCCCCGGCAATGCCTTTTTAACCACCCGGAAGGTTGCATTGTCGATTGTTTTGATATAGTCCGAAATATGGCTCAGATCGTAGCAGATGAATGAAAAGTTGGCTTTTTCGGGCTTTATATTCCTGATACGGCAAATTGCTTCGATGGCGCGGTGATTAGTGATATCGCAGCCCAGGCCATAAACGGTATCGGTTGGGTAAATAATAAGGCCGCCTTTGCGCAGCACCTCAGCCACCTGTTCAATTGCTTTAGGGTTGGGGTTTTCGGGATATATCTTTATCAGCATAAATATAAAAGCAAAGGTAACATAGTTGAGTTTGCGGCAACTTTATTTTTTATTATAGATCAGCCAGTTGTAACCATTAACACTGAAATATCGTAAAAGTTAAACAAGAATAAGTCAAAACTATTCTTTGTTACCCCTAATTAACCCTGATAAAATTAATTAAACCAGGCCCCGGCAGGCCGGCATTATAGCAAATATGCCAGTATGAATGAAACTAAGCGCTTATCGCATCTCGGTGCTCTACATAATAATAAGTTTTTTATGGATAACACTCAGCGACCGCATACTTTTCTATTTTGAATCTCAAATACCGGCCTCATTATTTCTTCTTTTCAATAGCACTAAAGGCATTTTGTTTGTGTTTGTCACCGGTTACGGCCTGTATAAGCTCATAAACATTCATAACCGGCGGTCGGCAGAGAATGAGAAACAATACCGTATTATGTATGAGTATAATCCGCTCCCGATGTGGATATACAATATTCGTACGCTCCGGATCGTGTCGGTAAATAATGCTGCTGTAAACAAATACGGTTACACCAAAGAGGAGTTTTTATCCAAAAACATACTCGATATCCGGCCAAAAGAAGACAGGGATAAAGTTTTAAAAGAAGTAAGCGAAGTTTCAGTAAACCCAAAAGAAACTGCCGGCTGGACCCATTATAAGGCAGATGGCTCAAGCATGATAGTGAACGTTAGCAGTCAGCTTATAGACTATGGAACTAACAGGGGTGAACAGCATGTAATGGTTATCGCTAATGATGTTACCGAAAAAGTTGTATTTGAAAAGAAACTGGGCGAACTGAATAAAACTTTAAAGCGCGAAAAGGAAAAGCTTAGCGAAACCCAAAAAATAGCCAGGGTTGCCGGCTGGGAGTTTTTTCCCGAAATTGAGCAATTGGTTTTTAGCGAAGAAATGTTTACCATAACCGGTATTTCACGCTCATTTGATGATAGCTTACTTCAGCACTTTTTAAGGCATATCCATCCGGACGATAAATCAAAAATTACAGGCAACCTGGCCGCGCTCATTTACTCCGGAAAGCAGCTCGACATTACTTACCGCGTTCTGCTGCCTGATGACAGCATTCGTTATATCAGGCAGTTTGCCAGGCTTGACAACGCTTCGGAACGGACTGTAAAAATTATCGGTTCGGCCCAGGACATAAGCCAATTGAAACTGATGGAGCAGGAGCGCAATAAAATATGGGTAAACCTGGAAGATACGCTAAATAATATCAATGATGGTTTTTATGCACTTGATAAAAAGCTCCATTTTACCAAAGTTAACAAAAACTTTGAGATGGAAATTGGCCTGGGCGCCGAACAGATCATCGGCAAAAAGGTGACCGAAATATTCCCGGGCTTTGATGAACGTATGGCTTATGCGCATATCAAAAAAGTGATGCATAACAAGGTGTCAGATAAATTCGAAGCTTATTCGCGGCATTTTAATAAATGGCTAAGCTTTAATGTTTATCCTACGGAAGAGGGCGTAGCCGTTTACTTTAACGACATAACTGAGCAACGGAATAAAGACAAACAATTAAAAGAGGCACTTGAGCGCTATGATATGGTATCGATGGCAACCCAGGATGTTATTTATGACTATGATATATTAAAAGACGAACTGGTTTACAATAACCGGCTGATGCAACTGATAAATGCCGGGGATGCAGAACAAATTGGTAGCGGGCTTAACTGGTGGCGTTCGCTTATACATCCGGATGATATTGATGCAGTAGTGACTACGCAGCAGGAAATATTAAACAATAAGCAAACCAATTGGGCTTGCGAGTACCGGATTTTTTGCGGAGCGGCCGGATACAAATATGTTTTTGACCAGGGTTATTTTATTTATAATGAAGCTAATGAACCCGTGCGGCTTACCGGCGCTATAAAAGATATAAATGCACTGCGGCTTGCGAGTGAAGAAAACCGGCGCCTGGCACAGATCATTACCAATGTTAACAATCTTATATTGGTTGTAAATGCCGAAAACAAAATAGGGTGGGTTAATAAAGCATTTGAAGAACATACAGGTTACGGCTATGAGGAAGTGATAGACAAAGACCCTCTTAGTATTTTAGCGGGTGAAGATACTTCTGTGCAAACGCTTGAATACATGGAAGATTGTAAAAGCAAGCACATACCTTTTTCGGTAGAGTATATACAATATACTAAAAATAGCGGAAAGCAATGGGTTAGCAGCGCCTATACACCCTTATTTGACGATTTTGGGAAATATAAAGGTTATATAGCGGTGCAGAATATCATTTCTTCGCGCAAAGAACGTGAAGCGCAGATCGCGGTGCAAAATAAAGTATTACATGAAGTAGCATGGCTGAGCTCGCACGAAATAAGAAGGCCGGTAGCTTCGATTCTTGGGCTTTCTTACCTGTATAAAAATGCCGAAACGGCAGAGAAAGAGGAAATCATGAATATGATTGATCAATGTGCAACCGAACTTGACGGTATTGTGCATAATATCACTGCAAGACTAAGCAATGAGTTGAGCGCGATATATATTCCAAACGACGAAAATTTTGAGCCTGATGTAATTTTACACCAGGCTCAATTTAAAAGTTAAAGCGAATTATGCTTGTTTGGCAAACTGAACGTTTATCAGCAGTTTGATCTCGTCGCCAAGAACTACCGAACCTGTATCGGTTACGCCGGCCCAGCTTAAGCCAAAATCTTTACGGTTTATTTTACCGCTGATCTCAAAGCCAGCCTTAGTGTTGCCATAAAAATCGCCTGCTATACCACCATGTTCAACTTCTAAAGTTTCTGATTTGGTAACGCCTTTAATGGTAAGGTCGCCTGTAAGCTTATATTCACCATCATCTTCTTTTGTAAACGAAGTTGATTTGAAAGTGATCTTAGGGAATTGTTCAGCATCAAAAAACTCTGCCGATTTTAAGTGGCCATCGCGTTGTGGCTGGTTGGTATCAATGCTGTCAACATCTAATGAGAAAGAGATGTTAGCGCCTGTAAAATCGTCGTTAGCGGTTTCAAGCTGACCTTCAAATGTTTTGAATGAGCCGGTTACAGTTGAAATAACAAGGTGTTTTACCTTAAACTGTACTTCTGAGTGCATGGGGTCAAGCACCCATTTGGTTGTTTCTGTTGCCATGATTTTGTTATTGTTGATTGTGTTTTTACTGTCGATTGAAATTAACGATACAAATGTAAATAGATATATGTTTAAACATGTATTTTATCTTTATAAATTACAATCGGTTTACAATTGCAATAAACAAGTTATTATTGAGATTGGTTTACAGAAAATGTTAAGGTTACATTAAGAAAACAAACCATTAACCACGGTTAAAAACCATTCGTTTACCCGGCATATCACTGATCAATCCATCACTATAAGCTAAGTTTCCGGAAACGATAGTATGTTTTATTTTAGATTGAAAGGTTGTCCCCTCAAACGGGCTCCAGCCGCATTTGTATAGGATATTACTTTTATTAACTTCCCACGGCGAATTCAAATCAACCAAAACCAGGTCGGCCCAGTAACCTTCGCGGATAAACCCGCGTTTTTCTATTTGAAAGCATATAGCCACATTATGCGCCATTTTTTCGGCAACCTGCTCCAGGCTGATCTTGCCCTGGTGGTGTAGCTCTAATATAGCCGGCAGCGAATGTTGTACCAGCGGCCCGCCGGATGGCGCCTGTAAATAGGGCAGCAGCTTTTCTTCCAGCGTATGCGGCGCATGGTCGGTAGCGATCACATCAATACGCCCGTCCAAAACAGCCTTTAAAATGCCATCGCGGTCGGCTTCGGTTTTTACTGCCGGGTTCCACTTGATAAAATTGCCTTTGGTTTCATAATCTTTATCGGTAAACCATAGGTGGTGCACACAGGCTTCCGCTGTGATCCTTTTACTTTTTAAAGGAATGTCATTGCTAAATAAATGCGTTTCCCTTTCGGTAGAGATATGCAGTATGTGCAGCCGCGTATCGTATTTCTTAGCCAACTCAACCGCCATTGACGACGATAGGTAGCAAGCCTCGGCACTGCGTATCTTCGGGTGCAGTGTTACGGGTATGTTTTCGCCCAACAATTGCTTGTAGTGCTCCAGGTTACTTCTTATGGTTGCTTCATCCTCGCAATGCGTAGCTACCAGCATGGGCGATTTTGAAAAGATGTTTTCCAATGTTTTGGGATTATCCACCAGCATATTCCCGGTTGAGGAGCCCATGAAAACCTTTATGCCGCAAACATTATTTATATCGGTGCGCAAAACCTCGTCGATATTATCATTACTCGCGCCCATAAAGAACGAGTAATTGGCAGGGGAGCTGTGTGCTGCAATATCGTACTTCTGCTGTAAAAGTTCCTGGGTAAGCGTATTCGGTATAGTATTGGGCATCTCCATAAAAGAAGTAATACCACCGGCGACAGCGGCTCTTGATTCGGTATGAATATTGGCCTTATGCGTCAATCCCGGCTCACGAAAATGCACCTGGTCATCAATACAGCCGGGGAACAGGTGCAGGCCATCGGCGTTGATCTCCTTATCGGCTTTTACATCAATATTTGCATCTATCCGTTCGATAAAACCGTCTTTCACTAAAATGTCGGCAGTAAATTGCTTGTTTTCGTTTATGATAGTGGCGGATTTAATGAGGATGGATGACATAGTGCAAAGATAGGTTTTTTGGAGGTGAAAGGTCAAAGGCGAAAGGTGAAGGGACAATTTCGGAATGAGACAAGAATAAGTCAAAAAAATAAGAGGAGAACAGTTTATATTTTGTTCCTATCATTCAATCCAAAAACATCCGGATATGCCAATGCCGCCTTAAATATAAAATTAAGCGAATCCGTTGTCCATATTTCACCGTTGAGCGCTTTTTTCAAAACTTCGGGGGCGGATAGGGTGATAACCTGTATATCTTCGGTAGGGTCGAACTTTTGCACGGAGTTAAATTCGGCGTCGAAAACTATAAAGCCATAAGTTACCTGCTTTAGCTTGGTGGCGTTGACGGCTATCCGGCCTAAAGATATTAATTGGTCTTCTGTTGCTTTAATGCCTGTTTCTTCCTCCAGCTCATTTAACGCTGATTGGGTTACGGTTTTGTTCATTTGTTGCATCCCGCCCGGCAACTCGAGCAACACTTCGCCTAAGGCATGCTTGTATTGCTTTACCAGTACAATTTCATTTCCAGGGGTAACAGCCATTATCATTACCACATCGCCCAGCGGCGAAAAATAATAATCATCAACAATATTACCATTGGCCAGCTGCACTGTATGCCTTTTTACCGGGAACCAGTGGCTCGGTGAAACGTCTTCTTCACTTATTAATATCCATTTTTTGATGTCTTTTTCCGTAGCCATGCGTAATGTTTGGCGCTAAAGATAAAAGTTAAAAACGGGATTTTAGATCGGCGCTTTCGACATTCAACTAACCTCCAACCTCTAATCTCTAAAAACACTATCTTTGCCCGCATGGCATCCACTTTCGAAGATTTTCAATTTAACCGGCAAATACTGAATGCCATTGCCGACGTCGGTTACAGCGAACCAACTGCTATACAGGCAAAAGCCATCCCGCCCATATTGAACGGGCAGGATGTGATGGGCATTGCGCAAACCGGCACCGGTAAAACTGCTGCCTATGTATTGCCCATTATCATGAAGCTGAAATACGCTCAGGGCCAGGATCCACGGGCACTCATCATCGCCCCAACGCGCGAGCTGGCCATGCAAATAGAGGAAAACATAAAAGCTTTTGCAAAATATACCGATCTGCGTGTTGTAGTTCTATTTGGCGGTCTCGGCCCTAAAACACAAATAGAGAACATCAATAAAGGCGTAGATATCATCGTAGCATCGCCGGGCAGGTTTTTGGATATTTACCTCGCTGGGCATATCGTTACCAAAACCCTACAGGTACTGGTGCTTGATGAAGCCGATAAAATGATGGACATGGGCTTTATGCCGCAGATAAACCGCATACTGGAAGTGGTGCCTGTAAAACGGCAGAATTTGCTTTTTTCGGCTACCATGTCTGACAAGGTGCAGCAGCTTTCCTACAATTTCCTGGAGTTTCCCACTATTATCGAGGTTACGCCGCAAGCTACACCGGCACAAACGGTTAACCAAAAGTTGTACCATGTGCCAAATGTTAAAACAAAGATCAACCTGTTGAGACATTTGCTGGATGATACGAATGACATCACAAAACTCATCATTTTTTGTAAAACCCGCACAGTAGCCGAGGATGTTTTCAAATTCCTCGAACGGAAACTTGGTGCTAAGCAGGTAAAGGTGCTACATGCTAATAAAGGACAAAATACCCGCATCAACAGCATCAACTCATTTAAAAATGACGAGGTGAAGATACTGGTCGCTACGGATGTTGCTTCCCGTGGCATTGACGTGAGCGATGTAAGCCATGTGATCAATTTTGATGTTCCGGTGGTGATTGAAGATTATGTACACCGCATCGGCAGAACAGGCAGGGCGTTCCAATCGGGCGAGGCGGTTACATTTTGTACGGAGTCGGAAGAGTATTACCTGCATAAGATAGAAAAGCTCATCAGGCAAACTATCCCGGTTGAGCCGATGCCGGCAGATGTTTTTGTCGAAGCCACGCCTTATGACGAGCGCCAGGCGCAGGCCAAAGAAATAGATATGCAAAAACGCCGTGAAAACCCCGAATTTAAGGGCGCTTTTCACGAAAAAAAGACACTGAATCAGAAGAAGAAGTTCCAGGCGGTGAGGGCGAAAGCAAAACCCGGGTCAAAGCCCGAAAAGCCCGCCCGGAAATTCCGTAAAAAAAAATAATATGGCCCTGAAGAATAAAATACGTTTAACACCGCTCAATGTAGTAAGCGCTTTGCTGCTGCTTACTGCTGTTTATGTTTTCATTTACGGGGCTGGCACTGTAGGCATGCCGGTACATTATCTCGGTAGCGCAATCGGCTGGATATTCCTGCTTTTTGCTTTTGTTGTGTCATTTTTAGACCTGATGCTGCGTAATTTTTTCCCGCAAACCAAAAAGTTATGGATTGTAGAGCTAAGCTTTATAACTTTGACCCTTATAATTTTTTTACTTGTTAAATAAGCATGAAAAGAGCTGAAATAAAACTGATCGTTGATATGGACGATAACAATGTGCCTGAAAGTATCACCTGGGAGTCGACCGACTCGCAAAACAAAGAGGCATTGCCCGTAAAATCAATGATGCTGGCTCTGTGGGACCATAACTACAAAAACACCCTGCGTATCGACCTCTGGACTAAGGATATGCCGGTTGACGAAATGAAACGCTTCTTTTTCGAAACCCTGCAAACCATGGGCGACAGCTTTCTGCGCGCAACCGGCGAAACCAATATTGTAGAAGACCTTCGCGATTACTGCGCCCACTTCGCCGAAAAAATGGAATTACAAGCTAAATAACCTTATGCGCATCAGCTCGCTTATATCGTTTGTTGGTTTTGCTATTGTACTAGTGGCGACATTTTGTCCGCTGGCGCATTTTCTTGCCGCACAAAGAACTATTTACCAGGTAAACCAGCCTTACGGTATCGTATTGTTGCTTATATCGGTTATAGGTATAATAGGCTGTGTATTTAGTAACCAGGGTGTAGCGCGGCTGATGGTATGGCTTATTTTAGCATTGATCGCGTTATTATTTATCGCCGCACTTTTTAAAATGAATAGCTACTTTAATTTTATCCCTTTTCACTTATGGTCAAAAGCCTTAAACAGTAAAATTAGATTTAGCTGGGGCTGGTACACGATGTGCGCCGGTGGAATAATTGCCCTCTTAGGTACCTTTGCCAAAAAGCCAACTGCAATTAAAACGACAGCAAAAACCGACTGAAATCTTGTCGGTGTACAACCGGTTGTTGTTTTTATAAATATGTTAGTATCACAGATTTTTAACATATTTGTAACAATACAAATCTATCTTAAATGTTAAAACTTTCTTTCCGTAACCAGGTATTGACCGGGTTTGCAGCATCGATAATTCTTGTATTGATCGTGGGCGTTTTGTCCATAAAAAGCATTAACCAGTTGGAGGATGACACTATATTGGTGCAGCACTCACAACGCATCATTGAAAAATCAAACGATCTGCTACAATTGATGATCGATGCCGAGACCGGCATGCGTGGTTATGCCGCTACAGGCAACAAGGTATTTCTCGACCCGTACAATGCTGCCCTACCGGATATATCCAATGATATGAACGACCTGCATACTCTTGTAGCAGACAATCCTGAACAAGTTAAAAGGGTAGGTGATTTAGGTGAACTGGTAGCCGCTCAATTGTCTTTATTAAAGGATAATATTACTGCGCGTGAAACCAGCGGACTTGATTACATGGTGCAACACCAAACATTGTTGAACGGTAAGCAAACAATGGACAAGATCCGTCAAACTAAAACCTCGATTATTGACGCGGAAGATAAACTGCTTGATGATAGGAAAAAAAGCTCTGCCCAGGCCTCAACCGAAACAGAGATCATCATTATTACCGGGTCGGTTATTTTCCTGCTCATCATCGTGGTGTTGTTCTATTATATCCAGAAAACATTCGAAGAACAAAAACGGATAGAAGAGGAAATACGCGTAGCCAATGTGCAGCTTGAGAAAATATTAGATGAAAATGAAGCCCAAAACTGGCTGCTGACCGGTACCGGCCTCATGAACGAGAAAATGCAGGGCCAGCAAAGCGAAAAAGAGCTTGCCCAGAATATAATAGCTGAAATTTGTCATTTTACAAAAGCCCTTACCGGTACATTTTACTTGTTTAACGGCGAGGAACAGCGATTGGAACTGCAAGCCTCCTATGCGTTCCATGATCATGATAAAATAAAGAAATTCATCAGGTTAAGCGAAGGCTGGATAGGGCAAGTAGCTGAAAATGGCAAAGAGGTTGTGATCAAAGGCAAGTTGAATGACCCTATATTACTGGAAAGTTCAATAATACAGGAACAGCTTACCGAAAGCATGATCATACCTTTCTATTTCGATAAGCAATTGAAAGGCGTTATCGAGGTTGCCTTTGCCAATACGATAGATCAAAATACCCAAAACTATCTTTCTATCACGGCTAACAGCATTGCTATTGCCGTAAATACAGCGCAGGCCCGTACCATAATGCACGACCTGTTTGAAGAAACCCAGCAGCAGGCCGAAGAGCTGGAAGCACAACAGGAAGAAATGCGTGTTACCAATGAGGAGCTGATGAATAAAACCGAAATGCTGGAGGCATCGGAAGAAGAACTCAGGGTACAGCAGGAGGAACTGCGCAGTATTAATGCCGAACTGGAAGAAAAAGCCAGCCTGCTTGAAGAAAAGAACCAGGCCATTGAAGAAGCCCGCCAGTCAATTAACTTAAAGGTTGAAGAACTGGAAACAACCGGTCGGTATAAATCCGAATTTATGGCCAATATGAGCCATGAACTGCGCACTCCGCTAAACAGTATATTGGTGCTCGCCCGTATATTGAGGGACAACAAACCCGCCAATTTATCCGAAGAACAAATAAAATATGCCAGCGTAATATTTAATGCCGGTAATGACCTGCTTACATTGATCAACGATATTCTTGATCTTTCCAAAGTCGAATCGGGCAAACTGGATATGCAGCTGGAAGATGTTAAAGTATCTGAGGTAGTAAAAGATATGGAAATGCTGTTTAACGAAGTGGCATCAAACAAAAAGATCAGTTTCAACAGCAGCATAGGGGCGGTGCCGGCCACCGTTTTCACCGATAAAACAAGGCTTGAACAAATATTGAAGAACCTGCTTTCAAACGCGTTTAAATTTACACCTGATGGCGGCACTATAGCCTTAAATATTATTCCGGGCAAAAAAGAAGGTACCATAAGTTTTGCTATTAAGGACTCGGGGGTAGGGATATCAAAAGACAAGCATGGTGTTATTTTTGAGGCATTTAAGCAGGCTGATGGCTCAACAAGCCGTAAATTCGGTGGCACAGGGCTCGGTTTGTCTATCAGCAGGGAGCTGTCGATATTGCTTGGAGGGTCGATAACTGTCGATAGCGAGCCGGGGATTGGCAGCGAGTTCATGTTAACCATCCCGCTCAAAGCAAAAGAACAAAAAGTGGTTGAAAAGGACCAGGTTCTTACGGTAGAATCGTTTGTCGCTGTAAACACCCCTTTAAAAGCAGCAGTAAAAGCACCTTCAGGCCCCAAAAAGGATCCTTTTGTGGTGATAGTGGAGGATGATAAGAATTTTGCAAACATACTACAGGATTATGCCCGCGACCATGGGTATAAGTCGGTCGTGGTAAATACCGGTACTGATGCCGTTGAGGTGATAACCGAAAAAATGCCGGATGCCGTAATACTGGATATCATGCTGCCCGGGAAAGATGGCTGGCAGATATTGAAGGAACTTAAGCAATCAGAAAAAACAGTTCATATACCGGTCCACCTCATGTCGGCGGGTGATGCAGCTGCTAACCGTGTGCGCCGTGAAGGTGCTATCAGCTTCCTCAAAAAACCGATAGATACAGGTATACTCGACAAGCTGTTTGCCGATATGCGGCATGGAGGCACAGAGTTTAAGCAAATATTACTGATAGAAGACCACAAAGCACAAAGCCAGGCACTGAAGGACATGATGGAAGCCCAGGGCATAACCGTAGACCAGGCCTATGACGGCGAATCGGCTTTCCGGATGCTGAATGAGAAGGAGTACCAGTGTGTTATTTTAGACCTGAACCTGCCCGATATTTCCGGCCTCGACCTGCTGGACAAAATAAAAGCCATTGATAAGTTTATGGAGTTGCCTGTTATTGTTAACACTGCAATGGAGCTGGATAAAACATCGGTAAACAGGCTAATGCAGTATGCAAATGCAATGGTTGTTAAAACAAATAAGTCATCAGACAGGTTGATAGACGAGGTAAATCTTTTTCTGAACAAAATAACTGAAGCTACAAGTAAACCGGCACAATCAGTAAAGAATATGGTTATGAACAAAGGCAAAGATGCCCTTAAAGGTAAAAAGGTACTGATAGTAGATGACGATATGCGCAATATTTTCGCACTGAGTAGTGCTTTGGAAAGCTATGATTTTATTGTTGATATAGCCAATGATGGCGAAGAAGCAATAGCCAAGCTTGAAGATACGCCCGACATTGACATTGTGCTGATGGATATTATGATGCCTAAAATGGACGGCTACGAAGCAACAAGATATATCCGCAAACAAAACAAATGGGCCAAATTGCCTGTAATAGCGCTAACCGCAAAAGCAATGAAAGACGACAGGGAAAAATGCATAGCCGCCGGGGCAAACGACTATATTACCAAACCGGTAGATATTGACAGGCTGATAGCGCTGATGCAGCTGTGGCTGGGAAGTTGATTATGAGTAGCCATGCTGTTTTAACGGATACGCAATTAACGGAACTGACCGGCCTTGTAAATAAAGTCCACGGGTTTGATTTTTCGTCCTATTCAAAAGCATCATTAAAGCGCCGTGTGCTCAGGGTATTAGCCAACAAGGGCATGGAGTATTATGATCTTAAGCACATACTGGTTAACGATCAATCATTTTTTCAATGGTTTTTGGATGAAGTGACGGTTAATGTTACCGAAATGTTCCGCGATCCGGACTTTTATAAGGCATTAAGTTCACAGGTTATCCCTTATTTATCAACTTATCAGCATATAAAGGTGTGGAGTGCCGGGTGTTCATCGGGCGAAGAGGCATATTCATTGGCCATATTATTAAACGAGGCTGGTTTACGCCAGCGCTCCTTCATTTATGGTACCGATGTAAATACCGAAATGCTGAAAGAAGCCCGCCGGGGTATTTACAGCCTTAAAAAAATAAAAAGCTATGCCGAAAATTACCAGCTTTCGGGCTTAAAAGGTTCACTTACCGATCATTTTACCATTATGTATGATGCAGCGACCATACACAATGAACTAAAGCATAATACCTTATTTTCGGTGCACAACCTTATTTCTGACGGGGTGTTCAACGAGTTCCAGCTGATTTGCTG